>Ga0197142_1000171_pt1 | contig 58161 bp, 38 predicted proteins | sample GBS60_MetaG_FD_148614 | JGI IMG/M metagenome (GOLD analysis project Ga0197142, IMG submission 148614) | Sediment microbial communities from Great Boiling Springs, Gerlach, Nevada, United States - GBS 60_MetaG | ecosystem: Environmental > Aquatic > Thermal springs > Hot (42-90C) > Sediment... | reverse complement strand
ATGCATTGGTGGAACAGTGCCGATAGCGCCGAGGAGCTCTCGGCTGCCCCAAAGCATAGCAGGAAGCGCCGGCGTTGCCCTGGGTGGAGCTCCCCTGTGAAGCGCATGCCGGCAACAAGGGCAACATCGCCGCTGTCGATGGGCTGGACTGTGGTACCGGCGGTGAGCAGCCGCTGCTTCTGCACGCGGTCGGCGTCTCCGTAGAAGAGTGCAGCAGCGAAGCCGGCGCATTGGGGGGTGGCAGGGGTATCCACCGCTACCACGCAAGCGCCAACGCTGGGGTAGCCCTCGCGTTCGATGACCTCGGCGCAGTGCGGCAGGGCAATCTCCGGCTGCAGTGCCTCGGTGAAGAGGCGTGCGGAGTTGGCGCGCCCCCCAGTGCCCAGGTCCCAGTCCATGAAGTAGGCTGCCCCAAGGTCGGCAAACGTGCCAGAGGAGGCGTTCTCCAGCGTGATGAGGAGCCGTGCCACAGCGGAGCTTTCGGCAACGAAGCCCAGGAAGCGCTGCTCCAGGCGCAGCCCAATGCGATGGGATTCAGGGGCATTGGCATCGGAGAGCACGTTGCTGGTTACTTCAGGCGGAGCGAAGGGCTTGAGGACGGCAAAATCGCTGTCGCGCCCAAACAGGCTCGGAGCGGCGCTGACGATGCGGTTGTCGCTTCCGGCGAAGAGTCCACCCGAATAGAGCAGCCCACAAGCGTCCCTGTACCGGAAGCCGATGCCGAGCGTGTTATCGGGGAAATCGGCAAATCCCAGCGCGCCGTCATCGGCGATGCTGAACTGCGCAACGGCGTTGCCGAAGATGGTGAAGTTGGGCACGGGCACGAAGCGCACAAAGAGCACATCGCGGTACCAGCCGGTGCTGTCACGGCACTCCAGCCGGAGCAGCAGGGGGTCGGTAGTCTGGCGCCGCGGAAAAACGCGGAAGGGACCAATCCGGCTGATGGAGTTGGCAGGAAGGAGCGGGAGCTCGCGGAGTGTGTCCAGCAGCTCGACCGCATCCACTGCGCCGGCAGCAGCGCGCAGACGTGCTTGGAGTGCGGAGCCGCTGCCGAGCACATTGCGCACCTGCACCCAGAGCCAGAGCGTATCGCCGGCGCTCCAGCGCTGGAGTAGAGCTCCGGCAGCGTTTGTCACCACAAGCTGCGGTAGCACAAGCCCGGGCATTTCCAGCGGATCGGATGCCAGCGCCATCCACAGGTTGAGCCGTCCGGGGAGCACAACGGCGCTTTCGGGGTTTTCCGCGCCGATATCCTCAGCGGTCCGCCGCAACAGTGCAAGTGCTTGGAGCGGATCGAGCTCCCGCCGGTACGCTCGCAGCAGAGCAGCGGCTCCGGCAACAACGGGTGCTGCTGCCGAGGTGCCGCCGAACGTGGTGTAGCCTCCACCGTTGTCGGTGGTCCATGCGCCCTCGCCCGGTGCAAGGATGCCCACTCCCAGTCCCCGTGCCGAATACGGCAGTAGGCGGTCCTCAGGTGTTGTGTTCCCAACGCCCAGCACTCCGGCGTATCCGGCGGGATACCATGTGCTGGTGGCTACTGGGGTGTTCCCCGCAGCAGCCACCACGAGGCTGCCACTGGCAAGGGCGAAGTCGATGACCGATTGCTGGATGCACGAGTACGTGGGACTTCCCCAACTGCAGTTGATGACCGCAAAGCCCATGGCGGCACAGTAGAGGATGCCTTGGTAGCCGTAGTAGATTGCCGGTACCCCCACCGGCGAAGCCTTGACGGGGAAGAGACGGCAGCGGTAGCCAATCCCGGCGATACCGATGCCGTTGTTGGTCGTGGCAGCAGCGATACCGGCAACAGCGGTGCCGTGCCCCTCGCCGGGGTTGTATGGATCACCTGGCGAGATGCCATCCTCCGCAGCGGTGAAGTTGTAACCGAAGAAGTCGTCCACGTAGCCGTTGCCGTCGTCATCAATGCCGTTGAAGGGGATTTCACCACGGTTGTAGTGGAGCGAGCCATGCAGGTCCTCGTGGGCGGGGAAGACGCCCGTGTCCACGATGCCGATGACGACGGTGCTATCCCCTTGGGAGAGCTCCCAGGCTTGCAGTGCGGCAATGGTCCGCAGCAGTTGCTGCCGTGGAAGCAGAGGGTCGTTGGGTTCTCGGCAGGGAAGGGCGATAGAATAGGGTTCGGCAACCTCGACTGCCGGACAGCCTTTCCGCAGGCGCTGTGCAACCTGCTCCGGAGGGAGTGGGTCCGCGTACTCCAGCACCACGGTGCGGAGCAATGGCTCTGCAGCGGCAGCGATGGCTGCCCGACGAGCCGTGCTCTGCAGTGTGGAGCGGGCTTGAAGGAACTGCCAAAGCCGCGGCGGCAGGAGCGGTTCGACGCGGAGGACCCGCACCGGTAGCGTCTCCATCCGTAGAAGTTGCCACGGCGTGTGCTCCGGACGGAAGCGCACCAGCAGGACTCCCCACAAGACGGGTCCGCTGCGCCCGTATGCTGGATCGGGCTGGAGTACGGGCTTCTGCGCCAAGGGGATGGAGGGAGCAGTCAGCGCAGCTCCCGCCACAACCCCTGCGTGCAGCAGCACCGTCGTGAGCCATATGGCTTTGGGCATTTTTGTAGTTTGCACGCTGCAGAGCAGGCACCAAAGCAAAATTACAATGCCGCAGCAGCAGGAGCAGAGCGCCTTTGTGGGATTGGCTCGGAAGTGGCGCCCGAAGACCTTTTCCGAACTCGTCGGGCAGGAGCACATCACCGTGACGCTGCGCAATGCCGTGCGCATGGGGCGGATTCACACTGCGTACCTGTTCTGCGGACCTCGCGGAGTGGGGAAGACTACGACGGCGCGCATCCTGGCGCGGGCGCTCAACTGCACCCAGCTCCACCCCGATGGGGAACCCTGCAACGAGTGCCAGAACTGCCAGGAAATCCTCGCCGGACGCTCTGTGGACGTGGTCGAAATCGACGGGGCATCCAACAACAGCGTTGAAGATGTCCGGCGGATTCGGGAGAGCGCAAAATTCCCCCCGGCAAGCGGGCGCTATCGGCTCTACATCATTGACGAGGTGCACATGCTCTCGGTTTCCGCCTTCAACGCGCTGCTGAAGATTCTGGAGGAGCCACCCGCCCATGTGGTGTTTGTCTTTGCAACAACGGAGCCGCAGAAACTGCCAGCAACGGTGGTGAGCCGCTGCCAACGCTTCGATTTCCGCCGCATCCCCACCGAGCGCATTGTCCAGCATCTTGTGGCGGTGGCGCGCCAGGAAGGAGTCGAGCTGCAGGAGGCAGCCGCTTCGGTGCTGGCTCGCAAAGTAGACGGCTCCCTGCGCGATGCGCTCTCGCTACTGGACCAGGCAATCGCCTTCTCTGGCACGCACGTTACGCTGGAGGCGCTGGTGCAGATGCTGCACCTGGTGGATGCAGAACTACTCTTCCGCACTACCCAAGCGCTGGCGCAGCGGGACGTTGCGGCGGTGCTGAAGCTGGTCTGGGAGCTTGCCCAGCGCGGGTACGATGGGTTCGAATTCGTGGAAGCCCTGCAGGAGCATCTCCGCAACCTGCTGACCATCCGCACGACGGGGTCGGCACAGCTTCTGGATGTGCCTGCCGAGCTCGTTGAACGCTACCGCAGCCAGGCGGAGCACTTCTCGGTTGCCGATCTGCTCAACCTCCTGACGCTGTTGCACTCCACGCAGCAGGCGATGCGCTATAGTAGCCAGCCGCGGATTCGGCTGGAACTGGGGTTAGTGCAAATGGCGTTGCTGGAGCGCGCCGTGGAGTTTGGCGAGCTGCTGCGGCTGCTCAAATCTGACTCGGGAAGGCTCGGCGAACCTCTGCCGCAGTACAGCGCTGCGCGGATGCAGCACTCCGCGCCGCGCCCAAGCCCTGCAGCCTCCCCGTCGCAGCCTGCGCAAGCACAGCCAGCGGCGCAATCGTGGGAAAGCATACTCGGCGAGGAGGACCCAGCCCTGCAAGCAGCCTTTGCCTCTGGAGCGCTCAGCGTGCGGCAGGAAGGCACGAGCCTTATCCTCTTGCCCTTGCAACCCTTCCTGATGGAGCTCCTCAAAGAGCGGATTCCGGCGCTGGCGGCGCGGCTGCGGGAGCGAGTAGGGATGTCCTTTGTACTCCGGATCGAGAGCCCGTCGGCAGCGGAGCCGCAAGCGGAAGCCTCCTCTCCGCTTCTGGAGCAGATCGAGCAGCGCTTGACTGGGCTACTCTCGGCACAGCGGCTGCCACTGATTTCTTCCGCACCTCGTCAACGGAGCCGTCCGGAGTAGGTCCGACAGCCTCGGTCCAATGGTTACCGTCGGAGATATCGCCCCGAATTTCCAAGCCTATGACGACAGCGGCAATCCCTTCGAGCTGGCGCAGCTGCGCGGGCGATGGGTGGTGCTCTACTTCTACCCCAAGGACAACACCCCTGGGTGCACGCGCGAGGCATGCAGCTTCCGCGATGCCTGGGCAGGCTTTGAGCGGTTGGGTGCGGAGATCATCGGGGTCAGTCCAGATTCGGTTGCCTCCCATGCGCGCTTCAAGCAGCGCTACGGATTGCCCTTCCGCCTCATCAGCGACCCCGGGGGAGCCATTGCCCAGCACTATGGCGTCTGGAAGGAGCGCGTGCTCTACGGGCGCCGCTCCATGGGGGTTGAGCGCACAACCTTTGTCATTGACCCGGAGGGAGTGGTGCGCGCGGTCTTCCCGAAGGTCCGGGTCGAGGGGCATGCCGAGGAGGTACTGCAGATGGTAGAGCGATTGCAGCAGCAATGATTGACACCCACGCGCATGTGGATCTTCCCGTCTTCGATGGTGACCGTGCGGAGGTGCTGGCACGGGCACAGGAAGCGGGGATAGAGGCAATTATCATGCCGGCAATCAGCCCCGAGAGCTTTCCCAAAGCGCGGAGCTTGGTGGAGGAGTCGCCCCTACTGTACCGGGCGGTGGGGATCCATCCGCATGCGGCAGCGCAAGCCGATACAGCAGCGCTGGCAGCAGTTGAGCGCGAAGCCGAATACCCGCGCGTTGTGGCAATTGGGGAGATTGGGCTGGACTACTACTACAACGACGGCGCCGAACCACGCCAGCAGCAATGGCTCTTGCGCGAGCAGCTCCGCATTGCAAAGCGCTGCGGGCTACCGGTCATCATCCACAATCGCAAAGCTGGAGCTGATGTGCTGCGCATCCTGGAAGAGGAACAGGATGGAAGCCTCCGCGGGGTGTTGCACTGCTTCTCCGAGGATGCCGAAGTGCTCGACCGTGCGCTGCAGTTGGGCTTTTGTGTCTCCTTTACCGGCAATATCACCTACCCCAAGAGCACGCTGGGAGAGCTGGTCCGGCTTGTTCCGGCAGACCGACTCCTTTTGGAGACGGACTCGCCGTACATGGCGCCGCAGCCTCGGCGTGGTCGCCGCAATGAGCCCGCTTTCGTGCGATGGATTGCCGAAAAGATTGCCGAATTGACCCGAAAGCCGCTCCAACAGGTGGTCCAAGAGACAACGGCTGCGGCACGGGCGCTATTTCGCTTGGGATTTGTGTTGCTTGCTGCCGTCGGTACGCTCGGTGCGCAGCAGGAGGCGCCACGCCACCAGTTTGCCAAGGGATTCGGCATTGGTCTGCATGGGGCGACCAACACGATTGTGGAGCTACGCGAGTTCTCTACGCAGGAGCACCAGACCTTCTCCTACGAAGGCTTGCCGGCGTTTGGGGTACATCTGTTCTACGAGTTTGCGGACCACTTGAGCCTGGAGCTGGCCTATCTCTACTCGCGCAACACGAAGGTGCTCAAATCGCCTCAGCGTCCGTGGGGGCAGGATAAGCCGGATATCTACCAGGTGCTGGAGCTGTGCATGCACGTCAGCCCGAATCCCTACGGGCGGGTCAACTTCTACGGCACGGCTGGGGCGGCGCTGATGTTCAATCGTATTCAGGAGCGCGCCGAAAACAAGTGGGCTCTCACGGCGGGGATTGGGCTGCGGGCGAACTTGCCAACCTCGTTTGGGATGCTGGTGCCGTGGATGGAGTGGCGGTTGGACTTTGCACTGGGGCGGGAACGCCGAGAGGTGCGCCTGAGCGCAACGGAGCAGCGGACGGCAGATGTGGGATTCTACCTTTCACTGCCTCGGATTGGGCTGCTGTGGTGCCCTCCGTGGTGAGGAACACAAAAGGCGGGGAGGGCTTCCCCGCCTTCTGTGCACTGTCAGGCGTGCCGCTTTACGGCTTGTTGCGGTCGTCCACGACGCGGTAGTCGGCTTCCTCAACGCGCGGCTCGGATTCGGGGGTGCTGCCTCCGGATGTCGAACCACCCGGCGCTTCCGTTGAGGCGCTCTGCTGATAGAGGTGGACGGAGGCGTCGTTCCAGGCGCGCGTGAGCTCCTCCATGGCGGCGCGGAGTTCGTGCACAGGAGCATTGTTCTTGAGGGCATTGCTGAGCTTCTCCCGCGCCTGGTCAATGCGCCCACGGTCTGCCGGCGAGAGCTTCTCGCCCAGCTCGCGGAGCTGCTTTTCGGTCGAGTACAGCAGCGCATCGGCTTGGTTGCGTAGCTCGATCTCTTCGCGCCGGCGGCGATCCTCTTCGGCATGCTCCTGCGCTTCGCGCTTCATGCGCTCGATTTCTTCCTTGCTCAGCGTGCTGGAGCCGGTGATGCGGATGCTCTGCTCCTTGCCCGTTGCCCGATCTCGGGCGGTGACGGTGAGGATGCCGTTGGCGTCGATGTCGAAGGTGACTTCAATCTGCGGCACCCCTCGTGGCGCCGGTGGGATGCCATCCAGGTGGAAGCGCCCCAGCGAGCGGTTGTCCTTTGCCAGCGGGCGTTCGCCTTGGAGGACGTGGATTTCCACTGAGGTCTGATTGTCCGTTGCCGTGGTGAAGATCTCGGTCTTGCGCGTGGGGATGGTCGTGTTGGCAGGGATGAGCACGGTCATCACTCCGCCGAGGGTCTCCACTCCCAGCGAGAGCGGCGTCACGTCCAGCAGGAGCACGTCCCGGACTTCGCCCGTCAGAACCGCTGCCTGAATTGCAGCGCCGATGGCGACCACCTCATCGGGGTTGACGCTCTTGCTGGGCTCCTTGCCGAAGAACTCCCGCACCAGCTGCTGAATCCGCGGGATGCGCGTGGAGCCACCGACGAGGATGACCTCGTCAATCTGTGCCGGTGTGAGCTTCGCATCGCGCAGTGCCTGCTCGCACGGACCCAGCGTCTTTTGGAAGAGGTCCTCGCACAGGCTTTCGAATTTTGCCCGTGTGATGGTCATCTGCAGGTGCTTGGGTCCTTCGGCTGTGGCGGTGATGAAGGGCAGGTTGATCTCGGTCTGCAGCAGTTGCGAGAGCTCGATTTTTGCCTTCTCGGCAGCCTCCCGTAGCCGTTGCAGCGCCATGGGGTCTTTGCGTAGGTCTATGCCCTCTTGCTTGTAGAATTCGTCGGCGATGTAGTCGATGAGGCGCTGGTCGAAGTTGTCGCCGCCCAGGTGGGTATCCCCGTTGGTGGCTTTGACCTCGAAGACGCCCTCGCCAATCTCCAGAATCGAGATGTCGAAGGTCCCGCCGCCCAGGTCGTAGACAGCAACGGTCATGGTGCGCCCGCGCTTGTCCAGACCGTAAGCAAGTGCCGCAGCCGTCGGCTCGTTGAGGATGCGGCGGACATTGAGCCCGGCGATCTCTCCGGCGATCTTCGTCGCCTGCCGCTGGGCATCGTTGAAGTACGCCGGGACAGTGATGACGGCGTCGGTGATCTTCTCGCCCAGGTAGGCTTCAGCATCCGCCTTGAGTTTTTGCAGAATCATTGCCGAAATCTCTTCCGGTGCGTAGAGGCGCCCTTCGATGTCCACGCGCACGGCGTTACCATCGGGCGAGGGGACAACCTTGTAGGGCACCATCAGCATCTCCTGCTGTACCTCTTCGGGTCGGCGCCCCATGAAGCGCTTGATGGAATACACGGTGTTCTTGGGGTTGGTGATGGCTTGGCGCTTCGCTGCAGCACCGACCAGGCGCTCGCCCGTCTTGGTGAATGCTACAACCGATGGGGTCAGCCGTGAACCTTCCGTATTGGGGATAACGACGGGCTGCCCCCCTTCCATGATTGCTACGACAGAGTTCGTCGTTCCTAAGTCGATTCCTACGATGCGACCCATGGTGCTCTCGCTGTTGTGCGACATTGTGTGACAAACCCAAATATGGAAGCCGGACGGGGGATGTCCCCCGTCCGGAGCCTTCAGCGTGTGCGGTCCGGCGTGTGCTGTTACCGGACCTTGACCTCGACCTCCTCCGGCTTGGAGGGTTCGGCTTTCGGGATTGTGATCGTCAGCACACCGTTCTCAAAGCGCGCTTCAATCTGGTCGGTCTTGAGATTCTCCGGCAGCATGAAGCTGCGAGAGAAGCTCCCGAAAGCGCGCTCCACCCGGAGGAAGTTGCGCTCTTCGACCTTGCGCTCCTGCTTCTTCTCGCCCCGGATTGTGAGGACGCCATCCTTAGAGATCGTCACCTTGACGTCCTCCTTTGCTACCCCGGGCAGCTCCGCTTGAATGTAGACGTTGTGCTCATCCTCGCTCACGTCCACCCGAGGCGAGAAGGTCCCCAGCTCGAACCGAAGGGGGAAGGAGCGATCCAGCTCGTCGAAGAGCTCGTTGAACCGACGGAGCATGGACTCGATCCCACGGAAGGGCTCAAACCGGACCAGCGTCATGGCACTACCTCCTGCGTTGTTAGACATCGCTGTTTGAACTTCCGCGCAGCTCTTGTGAGCTGCCACTGGCTGATAGAGAAACAACCGTGCCAATTGCCTCTGCCGCGCCGAATTGCGCCAAACTGGCGGCAAGTTCTGCCATTGTTCTGCCAGCTTGAACACTGGGGGCGGACACAGCGACAGTGCTCACCGCAGGAGACGCCGGTAGTGTAGGCTCCCCATGCGGTGGAGCTCCTCCAGGGGATCGATGACAACACCCCGGCTCGAGGAAGCATGCGCTACGCGCCCGCTGCCGAGGTAGACTCCGACGTGTGTGTAGCGGCTGCTGTGGTACACAAAGACCAGGTCGCCGATCTCTGGGGCATGCACCGCCGTGCCAAGACGGGCTTGCTCTGCGGTGGTCCGAGGCAGTCGATATCCCAGGGCGGCAAAGAGCTGCTGCACGAAGCCGGAGCAATCTATACACCCGCTGCTGCGACCGCCGTAGCAGTACGGGGTTCCAATCCAGCGCTGGACCTCCTGCAGGAGCCGGCTCCGGAGCGGGGTCTCTCCATCGGCTTCAGCCGCTCGATCTGCCCGATAGGTGAAGACGGCGGTGCTCTGGCAGCCGAGCAGCGCCAGCAGAAGCGCAATGGGGAGAACCTTCCGTGGCTGCACCGTGCTCATAGGCTCCAGAGGAGCTGCCCCAGAGCCGATTCAGTCACTTTGCGTGCCAGACTGCTCGGGGTGGAAGTAGGTATAGAGGGCTTGGGCACGTGAGCGCGGCAGATGTTGCAGAAGTTCCTCCAGCGATGCCGTGCGGAGCCGTTCCACCGAGCCAAAGTGCTGCAGCAGACGTTCAGCAGTTCGCCTGCCGATGCCGGGGATGGCAGTGAGCTCCGTGCGCAGGGTGCGCCGAGTACGCAAGAGCCGATGGTATTCGACGGCAAATCGGTGTGCCTCGTTACGGATGCGTTGGAGCAAGCGCAGGCTCTCCGAGGTCCGAGGGAGCACGATCGGTTCGCTCTGCCCAGGGCGGAAGAGCTCCTCCAGCCGCTTCGCCAGTGCCAGCACAGGGAACTGCGAATAGAGCCCCGCCTCCGTTAGTGCTTCGACGGCAGCCGAGAGCTGCCCCTTCCCGCCGTCGATGAGCAGGAGGTCGGGGGCGGCATCCTCGCCGTTGAGAATTCGGCGGGCGTACCGGCGGACGACTTCGCGCATGGCGGCGAAGTCATCGTTGCCGAAGGTCTGCTCCAGCCGGAAGCGCCGGTATTCGGACTTGCGCGGCTTGCCGTCCAGAAACACCACTACTGCCGAGACCGGTTCTGCTCCGTGCAGATGCGAATTGTCAATGCAGGCAATGCGTCGGGGCAGGCGCGGAAGCTGCAGCTGCTGCTGCAGAGCTTGCACTGCTTGGGGAACGCGACCGGCTTTCTTCGCTTGGCGCAGGAGCTGCTCCGCCAGTAGCGCCTGTGCGTTGAGCGTTGCCATCTTCACAAGCTGGAGCCGTTCGCCACCGCGCGGGACTTGCAATGAGACGGGTTCGCCACGCCGCTGGCTGAGCCATTGGTGGAGAAGCTCATGCTGTTCAGGCAGCAACGGCAGCAGCAGCTCCTGTGGCATCTCCTGCTGCTCCATGTACCACTGTTCCAGTGCCGACTGCAGCAGTGCCGGTAGCTCCTGAAGCTGCGGGTTGTGCACCAGGAGGTGGCGCTTGTCCACGAGCTTGCCATCCCGGACAAGAAGCAGCACAATGCAGGCAAGCGCCTCGTGCGTTGCTACTCCAACGATGTCGCGGTCGATTGCTTCCGAACTGACAACCTTTTGGCGTTCTGTGTGCTCCTGCAGTACTTGCAGCCGATTCCGTACCAGGGCAGCTTCCTCAAAGCGCAGTTCGGCTGCCAGACGGTGCATGCGCTCGAGCAGCTCCTGTTCCAGGCGGCGGGTCCGCCCCCGCAGTACTTCGACGGCTTGGCGGATGTATTCCCGGTAGCTCTGCTCGGAGATGAGCCCTTCGCACGGACCCAGGCACTTGCCGATGTGGTAGTCCAGGCACACCCGGTACTTGCCGCGGGCAATACTTTCGGCGGTGAGCGGTAGGTCGCAACTGCGCAGCGGGAAGAGCGCCCGCAGGGTTCGCAACAGCTGCTTGGCATAGCGAGCGTCGGTATAGGGTCCGAAGTAGAGGCTGCCGTCGCGGACTACGCGCCGAGTCAGGAAGATGCGCGGGTAGGGCTCGTTGGTAACGCGGATGAAGGGATAGGTCTTGTCATCGCGCAGCAGGATGTTGTAACGCGGTCGGTGGCGCTTGATGAGCGTGTTCTCCAGGATAAGGGCTTCGACCTCAGTGTCGGTGAGGATGAACTCAAGGTCCGCAATACGGCGCAGCATCACCTGCGTTTTGGCGTTGTCGGGTGTGCTGTGGAAGTAGGAGCGCACTCGCTGGCGCAGGTTCTTCGCCTTGCCGACGTAGATGACCTTGCCGGAGGCGTCCTTGAACAGGTACACCCCCGGTGTCGGAGGAAGGGCTTCCAACTTTGCCTTCAGCTCCTCGCTTACAGAGCCGCTCATGGCAGATCGCCGTGCTGAGGACGCAGCCAGAGCTCTTCGGGAAGCGCCTGTGGGAGGCCGGACAAGCGCACCAGTGCGGCAACGGCATCGGCAACATCGCGTGGCTGCAGCATCCGATGGCGGTAGCGGCGCCGCACCGACGGCGACCACAGCGGCGTTGCCGTTGCCCCGACCAAGAGGTTGATGACCTTGATGCCCTCGGAGCGCACCTCCTCCCGCACGGCGCGCAGAAGCTGGGCAACGGCTGCCTTTGCTGCTCCGTAGACCGAGGAGTACGCAAAGGGCTTCTCCGCCGCCACAGAGCCGATGGCGATGACAAGCCCGCTGCGCTGCTGCCGCAAGAGCGGGAGCACCGAGTGCAGGCACAGGTACATCGTGCGCACGTTGTTGGCAAGGAGCCGCTCGAACTCCTCCAGCGTGAACTCCACAAAGGGCTTGAAGAGTGCCTCGCCAGCGGAGTGGATAAGCCCTCCGATGCGTCCGAAGCGCTCCTGCAGCGTGCTGACTGCGGCGGCAACGGCACCGGGATCGCTGCAATCGCAGGGAAGTGGGAAGACCCCATGGCGCGCAAGGCGCTGCAGCGGTACACTTCGCCGGGCACTGGCGGCAACGGGATAGCCCGCAAGCGCAAGCTCTCGGGCAATTGCTGCACCGATGCCACTGCTGGCGCCGGTGACCCAGAGAACACCCGTGACCGCCGTGCCGGACATGGCTATGCCGATTGCACCGTCACGCTCCAGTACTCGGCAATGCCAGGCTCCAACTCCGCAACGAAGGGCGATACCTTTGTGAATGCCCAGCGGTCGCCCTGCTCAAAGCCGCGCAAGGGATAGACGATGTAGAGCCAGCGCCGTGCTCGGGTACAGGCAACGTAGAAGAGCCGGCGCTCCTCTTCGAAGCCCTCCAGCGACTCCCGCGCCTTCGGCGGCGGAAAGCGTCCATCCGTTGCCCAAATCAGCAGCACGGCATCCCACTCCAGCCCCTTTGCCGAATGCACCGTCGAGAGTACCAGTGGGGATTCCTGCTCCGCACTGGCGGATCCGACCTCTACGAGGCTCTCCGTTGGCGGCTCCAGAGAGAGGTCAGCCAGGAACTCCTCCAACCGGGCGTAGCGTTCGGCGATGGAGAGCAGCATCTCCAGGTCCTTCCACCGCTTATGGGCATCATCGTAGCGGCGCTCCACGATCGGGCGGTAGAAGGCAACGAGCTCCTGCAGCAGCTCTGGAAGCGGAGGAAGCTGCAGCGCCAGTCGGCGTAGCAGCTGCCAAAAGCTGGCAACCGCTGCGCGCGAGGCGGGTGCCAGCGCCTCCAGCCGATGCGGATCCTCCCAGCGCACCCCCTCCTGCTGGAACGATTCCACGATGCGGCGCGCCGTGCGCGGTCCGACTCCCTCCAACAGCAGCAGGGCGCGGTACCAGCTTACTACATCGCCAGGATTGTGCAGCACCCGTGCCAGCGCGATAATGTCCTTGATGTGCGCCGTTTCGGTGAACTTCAGCCCGCCGAACTTCCGGTATGGAATGCCAGCGCGCGCCAGCTCAATCTCCAGGTCGAAGAACAGATACGCCGACCGGGCAAGCACGGCAATCCGCTCCAGCGGGATGCCCTGCTCGCGCAGCTCCAGCACCTGCTGGACCACAAAGAGGGATTGCTGCCGCTCATCCTCCGTGCACACGATTACCGGTAGTGCACCCTCTGGAGCTCGGCGAGTAAACAGGTGCTTGCGGTAACCGAAGGCAGCGCGGGCAAGGATAGCGTTGGCAAAGTCCAGAATCGGCTGCGTGCTACGGTAGTTCTCCTCCAGCTGGATGAGCCGGCACTGCTGGAATGCCTTGGGAAACTCCAAGATGTTGCGGAAGTCCGCCCCGCGGAAGGAATAGATGCTCTGGGCATCGTCGCCCACCGCCATAACGTTCTCCTCCGGTCCGCTGAGCAGCAGTGTGATGCGGTGCTGCAAGCGGTTGGTGTCCTGGTACTCGTCCACCATGAGGAAGCGGTACTGCGCGTGCAGACGGGCGCGGACCGTGGGGTGCTCCTCCAGGAGCTGGAGCAGCAGCACAAGCAGGTCGTCGTAGTCGACCAGCCCATGGCGGCGCTTGTAAGCAGTATACGCCTGCAGGAGCTGTTCGATGGGCTCCAGGAGCGGCAGGAAGTGTGGGTATTCGGCGGCGAGCACCTCCGAAAGCGGCTGACAGCGGTTGAGTGTAGCGCTGTAGAGTTCGGAGAGCGTTTGTGCCGTGGGGAAGCGCCTGGAGGTGAGCTCGCTGCGCAGGTCGCTCCGGAGGAGGTTCAGTACGTCGTGTACGTCGCCGGTGTCCAGCACGGTAAAGGTTCTCGCCAGCCCAATGTGTTCGCCGTAGCGGCGCAGCACACTGTAGGCGAAGGAGTGGAAGGTTCCGCCACTGACGCGTTCACAGCGCCCGTCGAGCAATCCCGCGGCGCGGCGAAGCATCTCCTGAGCGGCTTTGCGCGTGAAGGTCAGCAGCAGGATCGATTCCGGCGGTATCCCGTCTTCAACCAGCCGAGCGACGCGGTAGACCAGCGTCCGTGTCTTTCCCGTTCCGGCGCCGGCGATGACCAGCGCTGCCCCGGTGGTATGCATCACCGCCTGGAGCTGGGCGGGGTTGAGCTCCTGCTCGTAAGGGATGCGGTAGCGTCCTGTGGAATGCCGGTGGATAATGAGCCGCCGCTGCATCACTGCCGTTGCTGGCTTTGCCGGAAGGACGTGCCGGCGATACCGCCGATTGCATCAGCTTGCGCGCACGAGCACAGCCGCCAGGACACGGCACGCACCTGCGTTGAGCAGCGCTTCAGCACAGCTATTGAGCGTTGAGCCTGTGGTGAGCACGTCGTCTACCAGGAGGAGCGTTCGTCCGCGTAGCCGCGCAGGGTCGCGCACGGCGAACACGCCGGCAACATTGCTGCGGCGCTGAGTAGCCAAAAGACGGGTCTGCGATGGTGTAGCCACGCGGCGCTGCAGCAGGTCACTCCAGACGGGCTGACCGGTCACCGCCGCGATGCCCTTGGCAAGCGCTTCGGATTGATTATACCCGCGCTCCCGACGCCGCGAGGGATGGATAGGCACGGGCACGAGGGCATCTCCAGAGGCGCCCAGCTCCGTGCTAACGACGCGCCCCAGATGCTGTCCCAGCGCATACGCCGCGCGCCACAGCCCTCGGTACTTGAGCCCGTAGATGAGCCGCATCTGAGGGCTGTGCTCGGCGAAGGCAAAGGCAGCACAGACGGCGGAGAGCGCCAGCTCATCTTCGGGGAAGTAGCGGAGGAGCTCGTTGAAGAGCCTCTCCGCCGGAGGAGCTACAGGCAGGTTGCTCCAGCACGTCGAGCACACAAATGCATCGATGCCTTCAGTGTGCTCTACGCGGCGGCTGCAGATGAGGCACTGCAGCGGTGCAATGAAGGAGAGCAATGCTTCCGCTGCCGTGCGGAGCTGTGCGATCATCCCTGGCTGGCAAGCTCAAAGGCAAAGCGCAACTGCGCCTGCAGCTGTTCCGGCAGCGGGGGGATCTCGCTCCGCGGCAGGAGGTAGTTCGAAAGCTGCGCCAAATCAGCAAAAATGCGCTGCCGGATGGTTGTCTGCAGAAGGTAGTCGTATCCGCTGGAGCCACCGGTGCCAACCTTGCTGCCAATCATGCGGCTGACCATGATGGCGTGCCGGTAGCGCCACAGGCTCAGTTGCTGGTCTACGCGGATGAGCCCATCCAGGAAGCGGAAGGGGAGCTGCAGCAGCGGATAATCGCGGTAGAGCATCAGAAAGAGCGCCGCCAGCGTTGCCCGATGCGAGAGGCGGCGGAGCCGCTTGCGGCGTAGCTCTTCGTACTGTGTTGCGTCGAACAATGCCTCAAACGCTGCGGCGTTGGAGTCCACCTGTTCGAGCTTGCGCTGCTTCTCCTGCTCCGGCAGCGCCGGATGGGCAAGGATGGCGGCGCGTTCGCGCTCGAACATTCGGTGCACAGCGTGACGGTATTCGCTCCAGAAGCGGTACTGCCCGACCTCCAGGAAGGGCATGCGCTCCAGCCATTGCTGTGTCACCGTAAACAGCGTCGGTTGAGCCCGCAGCTGCTCCAGAAGGGCGCGGTCGCGTTCATCCAGGCTGGCAGCGTAGGAGCGGAGGACGCGCTCTTCCTCTTCCAGCCCCAGCCGCAACTCCAGCAGGCGGAATTGCAGCGACTGGAAGCCGCTTGCCGGATGGAGCAGATCGCGGAACTCCAGGAAGTCCAGCGGCGTCATCGTCTCCAGCAGCTCAAACTGCGCCACAGCAAGTTCCAGGATTTTGCGGACGCGCTCCAGCCGGAATACTGCTGTGGCAACTTCATGCTCGGGCACGTAGGGCTGGGCAAAACGCTCGATGATGTCATCGAGCTCGTGGAGCGCCAGTTTGAACCAGAGTTCGTAGACTTGGTGCACGATGATGAAGAGGAGCTCATCGTGCGCTGGGGTGCCTGCGGCAGCGCTCCGCAGCTGCTGGGCACTCAGGATGCGGTCCAGTTGCAGGTAATCGCGGTAGTACAGCTCGTTCTGTGCCATTGTGCGGGTGACCGCGCTGTGCAACCCACGGTTCAGCGGAAGTACCAAAGGTCCGCTTTGCGGAAGAGCCGCTCCAGCAGCCCCATTCCGATGCCGATGTACCATCCCTGGAAGCGTGCCGATTGCCTGAGGATGTCCCAGTCCAGCTCCGTCGCGCGCAGCACGCTCCCGCTGGCAAAGCCCATGACGAGGAAGAGGTTCGTCAGGTCCGATGTGCGCAACACCAGCCGTCCGCTGAGGTGGAGCGCGCTGGAGGGATAGTACAGCCACTCTGCCGAGCCATCGAGGGCGAGCGCGCCTGGGACAAGTTCCCGCCAATATCCCAGCCGAAGAGGGAGGATGCCCACAGCGCCGGCATCGGTGCCCGTGATGACGATGCTGCCCAGAGCGGTTCCGGCATACAGCCCCGGCAGCTGCGGCAGCGGAGCAGCAAGTTGCACCGGAAGCAGCCGCACGACCATTCCCGTCAGCAGCGGCGAGCTTCCCTCAGTCCAGATCGAGCGCTGCGTCCCACTGCGCAGGAAGGCAAACTGTCCGATGCCGATGCTCCAGGCAGAATGGCGATGGTACTGCCACTCCTCTTCGAGTTCGCGTTCGCGGTTGAGGAAATCCATCAGCGAAATGCCGATACCCGCGTACGGCTGAGTCAGCGAGATACCCTGCTCCGAGCCATTCCAGCGCGAGTTTGCCGGAGTCTGCCCCAAGACAATCCCTGCGTAGGCGCGCAGGTTTACTCCACCCAGGGAGCCCAACTCCGCTGAGCCAAACAGGTTCACGTACTGTGACGGGAAGATGCTCACCCCGCCGCCGAGGCTCAGCGCGGCGTAGGGCGGGAGGTCGCGCCAGTACCAGCGCTTGCGCAGGTAGAGCGGCAGAATCCCCACCAGCACATCGTTCCGCGAGAGCTGGAGTCCTTCAAGCGCCACCGAGCCGATGCTCCAGTCGGGGGCATCAAACCAGCGGAAGCGGTACTCAACCGGCAGCAGACGATACCAAGCGCCGGTGAAGAGGTGTCCGCCCGAGGGGTTTTCCCAATCGAGCCGATCGGGGAAGAGTCCGAACAGTCCGGCGCCGTAGCCCTCGCCCGCCGGCGCTGTGCCGATGAGCCCGACACTTTCGAAGAGCCCAAAGCGGATGAAGTTAGGATAGTGCCGTTCGACCACGCTATCACGCAGGAGCAGCTCCTGTGAGGAATGCAGCTGCCGCGCGGTGGGGAAGAGAATTCCTCGGTGGGTTTCCCCAGGAGGGGGTACGATGCGGGAACGCTGGAGCGTATCGCGGAGCACAATGGTGTAGAGTTCGCGTTCGGTGCGTGTCAGCGGGATTTGGAAGAGATCCATCGCGGTACATCCGCACAGCAGCCCAATACAGCAGCCGAGCACCCCGAACAGCTTCATGGCTTGACGAAGAGGATTTCGACAACCTCGGCAGCGATGCCCACGCCACAGCTACCACGCTGTTCCGGCAGTAGCCGCAGGCGCAGCCGAGCTTGGGCATCATTGTGCTGCAGCCGTCTGAGCAGCCGTTCCGGACCCATCAGCTCGTAGAAGGTCTTCTCGCGCATTGTGCCGGTTTCCAGGATCCAGCACTGCTGCTGCCCCATCTGCAGCAGGTTGAGGATGCCTTCGACCTCCACGACACTGCCAGCAGGGCGGGGCGTGGCGCAGCCAGCACCCAGAAGTGCTGCGGCGGCAAGCAAAGCCAGAACGCCTCCTGTGCACTTACAGCTCATCGGTGCAGGCATACTCGCGCAAGAATTCAACCGATGCCACAATTCCGCGCAGGAAGTTCTTCAGGTGGAAGTGTTCGTTTGGAGCGTGAGCGCCTTCGTGGTCAAGCCCCAACCCCATCAGGACGATAGGCACACCGAAGCTGCGCTGCATCCATTCCACGACGGGGATGGTACCGCCTTCGCGCACAAAGACGGGCTCGCGCCCGAAGACCTTCCGGAGGGCGCGCCGGGCAGCTTGCATCGGCGGGCTGTGCAGTGGGATCAGCACCGGATTTGCTCCGTGGAGGCGGCGAATCTCCACCTGCGCTGTCGGCGGTGCGAGCGCCCGAATGGCAGCTTCTGCTTTGGCGGCGATGTCCTCAGCATCCTGGTGTGGCACCAGGCGCATGGAGAGTTTTGCAGAGGCTTGCGCCGGTAGCACCGTCTTGGCGCCGCTACCGGTGTAGCCGCCGATGATCCCATTGATGTCCAGCGTGGGGCGGGTCCAGCGCCGCTCCAACGCACTACGCCCGATTTCGCCGAAGAGCATCGGAGCCCCCAGTTGTGCGCGGAGTTGGGCTTCATCGAAGGGCAGCTCCTCCAGGGCTTGGCGCTCCTCCGGGGTCAGCTCGGCAACGGCATCGTAGAAGCCAGGGATGGTCACCCGACCGTAGCCATCACGCAGCCCTGAAAGGATACGGCAGAGCACGTTGATGGCATTGTCCACAACACCGCCGAAGACGCCCGAATGCAGGTCCGCTGCCGCTGTCCGCACGGTCACCTCCAGGTAGCAGAGCCCGCGTAGCCCATAGCAGAGTGTGGGCAGGTCATCCTGGTACATCGCTGTGTCCGAGATGAGGACGGCGGTGCACCGGAGCAGTTCCGCATTCTGCTGGAGGAACTCCTGCAGGTGAATGCTGCCGATCTCCTCTTCGCCTTCCAGCAGCAGCTTGACGTTGAGCGGGGGAGCCCCCGCCGTGCGGATGAAGTACTCCAGTGCTTTGATGTGGGCGAAGAACTGCCCTTTGTTATCGGTTGCCCCACGAGCGTAGATGCAGCCGTTGCGCAGCGTGGGTTCAAATGGGGGAGTTTCCCACAACTCCAGCGGGTCGGGAGGCTGTACGTCGTAGTGTCCGTAAATCAGCACAGTCGGCAACTCCGGCGAGCGCTGCCATTCGGCATAGATGAGCGGATGCCCAGCGGTGGGGAAGAGCTCAACCCGGGTGGGTTGGAGGGTGTGGAGATGCTCAAGCAGCCATTGCGCGCACGCTGCGATGCCCTCGCGATACGCCGGATCAGTACTGACGCTGGGGAACCTCAGCAGTTGAGCCAGCTCCGACAGGAACCGCTCGCGGTGCTGCTCGACGTACTCGAGTGCTTCCATGGATCAGGAACGCGGTTGCTGGACCGATGAACGGCGGCGCCGCTCGCTGTCGGCGTAGTAGTGGTAGTACTTGTAGTAGCGGTAGTAGCGGTAGTACGAGCCGTACGTCGTGGCAATATCGAACTCGTTGAGCACAACGCCAACGATGCGGGCAGCAACTCGCTCCAGAAGCTCTTGCGCCTTGAGCAGAGCCTCGATGCGCGTCTCATTTGCGCGGGCAACCAGCACGTACAGCTGTGCCAGCGGAGCCAGCACCAGGGCATCGGTAACGGCAATGACCGGCGGAGTATCCACCAAGATGAGGTCGTAGCGCTGACGGAGCTGTTCAAACAGCCGTCGGGTTCGTTCCGACCCCAGCAGCTCGGAGGGATTGGGCGGAATCGGTCCGCACGTGAGGATATCCAGCGAACCAATACCGCTGGGACGGCACGCCTGCTCCAGTGGGAGGGCACCGATGAGCACGTTGACCAACCCCGGCTCCCGTCCAAAGCCGAAGACGGTGTGGACGGAGGGACGCCGGAGGTCCGCATCCAGCAGCAAGGTGCGCTGCCCGGCTTGGGCAAAGGTGATGGCGGTATTGACAATGGTGGTAGTCTTGCCCTCCTGGGGGATGGCGCTGGTGAAGACAATGATCGGTGTGGGGAGATCGACAGCCGCAAACTGCAGGGCTGTACGCACGGAGCGATAGTTCTCCGCAATTGGGGATTTGGGGTTGAAGTGCGAGATCAGGTGTGGTGGCAGGGTCTGCTCCGGCGGGAAGCGCCGGTAGAAGGCAATATCCTCCTCGCTTTGGGCGATTCCGACAGCGTCAGCGGCAGTCAGGTCAGGAGGGATGCGCGGGATTGCTGCCAGTACCGTCAACCCTTTGCTCTCGATGTCTTCGGGTGAGCGCACAGTTGTGTCTGTCAGCGCTCGGAGCAGCACCAGTCCGATTCCCAAGAGCAGCCCTACGATGGTTGCCACCGTCATGTTGAGCGAGCGGTTGGGGCTTATCGGGCGCCGGCTCGGGGTTGCACGCTCCAGGATGGAGACCGTCCCGAAGACGGATTGCTCGGCGATGATAGCTTCGTTGAGCTTTTCCGAGAGCAAGTCGTGGAGTTTTGCCAGACTGGTCGTTGTGCGGCGTAGGCGTGCCAGCTCGATGGACTGCGCTGGCAGACGCTGGAACTCTGCTTCAGCGCGCTGGCGGGCGGCTTCGATTGCAGCAAGGCGCGCTTCTTCGGCTTGGAGCTGAACGCTCACCTCAAAGGCTCTCTGGCGCAGGGTCTGCAGCGCTGCTGTTGGACCTCCGCTTTCGGAGTGCAGAGGGATTGCGCTCAGCTTGGATTGCTTGAGCTCTTCGGTGCGCTGGCGGAGCTTCTCCTTGAGCTCGGCGATTTGGGAGTCCAATTGCTGGATTTGCGTCTGCAGATACGTGGGGCTGGCAACGACGGGTTTGCTGGAGACCAGGAGGTCTCGCTCGACCTCCAGGCGGGCGATTTGGCGCTGCAGACTCTCGATGTACGGGGAACCGACGGCTGCCAGCTCTTCAGCAAGGCGCGGCTCGATCTCGCGGAGCTGGCGTTGGTACTCCGCCAGGGTCTGCCGCAGAGCATCCCGTGCAATGCGGGCTTCTGTGGCTTTGCCGTCGAGCTCGGAGAGGCGCGTCACGAGCGCATTAGCCTGGACATCGAGCTCAACTGCTCCACTGCGGCTCATGAACTCCTGGAGTGCGCGCTCGGCTTTGGAGAGCGTGTCGCGCGTCCACTCGTACTGCTGCTGTAGGAATTCGCGCACCCTGCGAGCATTGGCACGGTTGTTGCGCTCGTTGACCTGCAGATAGACCTCGGCAAAGGTGTTCGCAATCACAGCGGCTTCGTGAGGGTCGGTCGTGCGCACGCGGATCTCCACAATATCGGCGTCTCGGATGGGGGTAAGTGTCAACACACTGCGCAGCCGAGCAGCAACGGCTTCAACGCTGTCGCGCCAAGTGGCGGGACGAACGGGAGGCTTCCCCTCTTGCTCAAAGCGTGTGATCGGAATGGGCTCTCGCCGCAGCAAGGCGGCAGCTACCTCTTGCATCGTCTCGTGCGAGCTCATCTGCATGAGCTCGTTGCGCAAGGTGCGATCCTCCTGCCCGGCAAGCCCAACGAACACAATCCCTCCTGGGGGACGTGCCGTTGAGACCAACAACTGTGCTGTGGCTTCATAGATGAACGGACGGGTCCACGTGTAGTAGAAGGCTGCTGCGCACACGGCGGCGGTCACCCCCAGGATCCACCACTTCCCGCGCCACAGCAGGTAGGCATAGTCCATCGGGGTGAATTGCCGCTGTAGCGTCGTGCGCAGCAGACCGTTGCGCTGAGGCACCGGCAGACGGGTGTTCGGTGATGCGGGCATCGAGCCGTTCCTAAGCTCACGGGTGGCTGGACAACGGTCAAAAATACGCCGTCACAGGCGAATGCATTGCACGAAGCCATGCCCTCTCTCGTTTCTCCGCTGTAGCAGCCGGTAGTGGTCCATGCGGAGCGGATGGAGCCTGCTCCTCCCGTTGAGCGCACTTGTGATAGGGTGTGAGGAAGCTCCAGTGCAGCTGCTCTCCCCAGAGGAACCTGCGCCGTTGCTGCTGCGCTCAACGCTCTTGGGGGGGAGTGAAGGGGAGCCTGGAAGGGAATACGAATTCGAGCTCCTCGCCGACCAGTTCCCCGCCTGGTATCGGGTGGAGTGGGATTTCGGTGATGGCGGACGGGTGACGACCATCGGGCGCGCGCTAGTGCGCTATCGGTTCGTGCGGGAGGGGACCTATACGGTGGTTGCCCAATTGTACGACCACAGCCGTGGGATACTGTGGGGTATTGCCACAGCAATTGCCAATATCCGTCAGACGCCGCCTCCGCCTGCAATGGTGGAGCTGCCCCCAGGACGCTTCTGGATGGGCTCGGATCGGGATTTTGCAGAGCAGCCGATTCATCAGGTGGAATTGACCCGTCCGCTGCTGGTGATGGTGACCGAAGTGCCGCAGTGGTTGTGGAGCGCCGTCATGGGATACAATCCCAGTTGGTTCCGCGGGGATTCGCTACCGGTGGAGAATGTGACCTGGTGGGAGGCTGTGGAGTTCTGCAATCGGCTTTCGCTGCGGCACGGACTGCAGCCATGTTACCGTTGGCAGGGCGATACGCTTCTCTGGGACCGTCTTGCCAACGGGTACCGCTTGCCTACGGAAGCCGAATGGGAGTATGTCTGCCGAGCGGGGACGCTCACCGATACCTACGCCGGCGACCTGCAGCAGCCCTGGGGTGGATGCGAGTCTGAGGAACCTCTGCTGGACAGCATTGCCTGGTATTGCCGCAATAGTGATGCCCGAACGCACCCAGTTGCCCGTAAGCCTCCGAATCCCTTTGGGCTATATGACATGCTGGGCAATGTTGCTGAATGGGTGTGGGACTGGTATGAATCGACCGCCTACCGACGGCATTCGACGGCAGATCCGGAGGGTCCTCCCTCCGGAGATCGGCGTTGCGTGCGCGGTGGGAGCTGGCAGCATGGGGCGTTTGCCTTGCGTTCGGCGGCGCGGGGGGCACTTTCTCCCTGGCACCATAGTCCGGCAGTTGGATTTCGGATTGTGCGCAGACCATGAGGGCGTACGTGCTTGCGCTCATAGCGCTGCTGTGGTGGGGATGTGCCGATGAGAGTGGTGTGGGTGTACCGCCCTCTTCACCGCGTGCCGATACCATTGCGGCACTGCGCCGGATTGTCGCCTCTGCCGAGCAATGCCAGCCGTGCCATCCGAAGCACTACGAGGAATGGAGCATCTCCATGCATGCCTACGCGGTGCACGATCCTGTCTTCCATGCGCTCAACGAGCGCATGCTCGCCGGGCAGCCCGTTGTGGATGACCAGTTCTGCATGCGCTGCCATACGCCCTTTGGCTCTCTATTTGGGGAGACGCCTCCGGGGGCTGGGCTCCAGCAGCTCTCGCGCATCGCTCGCGAGGGCATCACCTGTGATGTATGCCATCTGATGGCGTTGCCGAGCGCTGCGGGCTTTGCCGTACGCCGCTTCCGGCTGGATGGTGCACGCCAGGGGAACATCCCCGATCCGGTGGACAATGCCTTCCATCCCTCTGCCTACGAGCCGATGCTCTCCAGCTCGGAGGCATGTGCTCCGTGCCACGATGTGCGGAACCCGCTCGGGGTGCTCGTAGAGCGGACCTACACGGAGTGGCGCGAAAGCCTCTACCCCGGACGAGGCATTACCTGCCAAGTGTGCCATATGACGTGGGTCGAGGAGCCCGTTGCCGTCGGGGCGCCTCCGCGCCGGCGCCACCGCCACGTGATGGCAGGGGTGGATGTGCCCCTGTCGGACTTCCCCGGACGGGAGCAGTTGCTGGAAGAGGTGGAGTACCTGCTGCAGAACGCAGTGCGGATGAGCGTGGCTGCCCCGGCACGGCTCCGGCGCGATAGTGTGTTGACGGTTCAGGTGACGATCGCAAACAACATCACCGGGCACGATATCCCGACGGGCTCCATCTTCATGCGGCAAATGTGGGTGGAACTCATCGTGCGCGGACGTTCCAGTGGCGCGGTCTTCTACGCCACGGGGACACTGGATGCCAATGGGGACCTCCGCACACTCCACAGTGAAGAGGTCCAAAGCGGTCGTGCTCCGCTGGATACGGCGCTGCTGCTCTTTACGGGCACGGCGCTCAAGAACGGCAGACCCGCTTCCTTCTGGGAAGCCCACGCGGTGGAGTTCCGCACAATTCCCGCCTTCGATAGCCGGACTGCGCGCTATCGGATTCTCCCGCCGGCGGGAGGATGGCGGGAGGAGCTGGAGCTGTCGGTTCGGCTGCGCTTCCGCGCCTTTCCGCCGTATATGCTGCGTGCGCTGGGACTGGGGCATCTGGTGGGACGGCTGCCCATCTTCGATATGGAGCGGGAGCAGCGCTTCATCGCGCTGGAATAGCCGGCTGCACCGCGTTTGGCGGAATAGGCGTAATTTGCATTGCTTTTTCCGGCACAAGCTGGCGAACATGTCTCACAATCGGTGCGTAGGCAGTGCATGAATAGCAGCCTCCTGCAAGGCGGCGCGGCACAGGAAGGGCAGAGCGCGCGCCAACGGCAACAATTAGAAGCGCTGTTGCACGGGGAGCTTCAGTCCGTCGAAATCGGCGATGAGGAGTTGGAGCGGCTCTATGCCCCCACTCTGGCGCGATTCCGTGAAGGGCAGTTGGTCAAGGGGCGCGTGGTGGGCATCAACAAAAACGAGGTGCTCATAGACATCGGTGCGAAGTCCCTGGCGATTGCCCCACGGCGGGAGTTCTCCGAGCTCCCCAAGGTTGGCGAGGAGATTGAGGTGCTTGTGGAAAAGCCCGAAGACAAAGAGGGGCGGGTGATCGTCTCGCGCCGCCGCGCAGAGCAGATGCGCCTGTGGGAGCGTATCCAGGAGATATATGAACGGCAGGAGACCGTGCAGGTCACCATCGCGCGTAGGGTCAAAGGAGGGTTTGTCGTAGACCTCATGGGCATGGAAGCCTTCCTGCCGGGGTCGCAGGTGGATATTCGCCCGGTGCGGGACTTCGATGCATGGCTGGGGCGGACGATCGAGGTGCGGGTGGTCAAGCTGAATCAGCCCGGGGAGAGCGTCGTCGTCAGCCGGAAGGTGTTGCTGGAGGACCAAATCGCCGAGCAGCGGCAGCGCATCCTGCAGCAGCTTGAACGCGGATTGGTGCTCGAAGGAACGGTCAAGGCGATTACGGATTTCGGAGTCTTCGTGGACTTGGGCGGAGTGGATGGGCTGGTGCACATTACGGACCTATCCTGGGGGCGTGTCAACCATCCCAGCGAGCTGGTGTCGCTGGACCAGCCCATCAAGGTGGTGGTGCTGGACTTCGACGAGGAGAAGAAGCGCATTTCGCTGGGCGTCAAGCAGCTCACACCGCATCCGTGGGAGACCATCGGCGACAAATACCAGCCCGGTACAATCGTGCGCGGCAAGGTGGTCAGCATCACTGACTACGGCGCCTTTGTGGAGATCGAGAAGGGCATCGAGGGGCTCATCCACATCAGCGAGATGTCCTGGACTCAGCACATCAAGCATCCCTCGCAGGTGCTCTCGCTGGGGCAGATTGTGGAGGCGATGGTGCTGAGCATTGACAAGCAGGAACGCAAGCTCGCGCTCGGGCTCAAGCAGTTGCAGCCCGACCCCTGGCAGGAGCTGGTCAAGAAGTATCCTGTCGGAAGCCGCCACAAGGGCATTGTGCGCAACATCACTAACTTCGGCGTCTTTGTGGAGCTGGAGCCCGGGGTAGAGGGATTGGTGCATGTGAGCGACCTCTCCTGGACCAAGAAGATTCGCCATCCGGGCGAGATTGTGCGCCGTGGGCAGGAGCTGGAGGTGGTCGTCCTGGCAGTCGATCCCGAACACCGCCGGATTGCACTCGGGCACAAGCAGCTCCAGGAGAACCCCTGGGACTATTTTGCCGAGAAGTACAAGGTCGGTGCCGAAACCCAAGGGCGGATTCTCCGAATCGTGGAGCGGGGTGTTCTCGTAGAACTGCCCGATGGAGTGGATGGCTTTGTTCCCGCCTCACAGCTCTCCTTTGCTCCCGTGCCCAACATTGCCGAGTACTTCCAGGTCGGTGACGTACTCCCGCTCAAGGTCATTGAGTTCGACAAGGAGGCGAAGAAGATCGTGCTCTCGGCGGTGGAGTACTTGCGCGACAAGGACCGCGCAACCATTGACGCTTACAACGCCCAGCATCCCGTCCCCGGAGCCGAGAAGTACGCCTTCATCGAGCCCATAAGCCCGCCGGCAGAGGAGGTTGCCCAACCCACTGAGCAAGCAGAAGCGGAGTCCAAGTCCAAAGCGCGCTCTACGGGGCGGAAGCGGAAGGCAGCCGAACCCACTGCGGAGAGCGCGGATGCACAGACAGCCGCACAGGAGCAGCCGCCGAGCGCAGAGACGCAGGAGACTCCGTCCGAGACTCAGTAACCCAGGCGGAATTCCAGCATAACCCAGCCGCTGCGGAGCGGGAAGTTGCCCCCGCTGCGATGCTGATACCCCAGGGCAAGGAAGCTTATGAGGCCGGGCGCCCATTCATGGGCAAAGCGGAGGTGGGCACGGCGCTCAATGCTCCGCCGACCCTGGAGGAAGCGGTTGGGGCGCTCCATATCGCGGTCCCCTCGGAGGAGGTCGCCCCCCACGTTTTCCACAAGCTCCCAGCCTCCATTGCGCCATTCGAGCCTGTTCTCCCCGTGCCGCGAGTAGTCCAGCCCCAGCGTGAGCGAGCTCCGCACCCCCAGCCAGTAGCGAAGCTGCAGCGCCCAGCGGTCACTATTGGGCTGCATGCTATAGCCCAAGGGAGCATTGAGGTGCGACCATGAGTTGACAATGCTGCGATGGGAAAAGACAAAGGGTCCGATACGCACGTACTCCACAGCGCATTGGAGCCCGAGAGGACCCACCGGCAGTAAGCCCACCGCTCCGACTTGCCAGGCGAACTTGTTCGTATTGCCGCGCACGGTAGTGTCGAAGAGCGTAGAGAAGTTGAGGTCGTCCACAAGCAGCGTCCCGTGAAGCAATATGCGCGTTCGAGGTCGCCAGGCGAGCTCAAACGCCAGGAGCGAATTGTCCTGATTGCTACGCCATGCCGTGCCCAGCCCAGCCGAGACAAAGAATGCCAGTGGATTGAGGTAGGCAAAGTCGAGCCCGCGCCCGGAGTGGACAATCATGTCGTAGAGCGCAAGGGAGAGCCCTTCGATAGGTTCCCAGCCCAGCCGGTGCAGCCCGATGAACTTCGAGCTCACCGGCTGTCCCAGCGTATCCGTGCCCTCGGCAGCGGCATAGAGGAAGCTGAAGCGGAGCCCGCCGTGTTGGAAGTCCAGCAGCAGCCCATCCTGCAGAGGGGCAGCCTCCGAGAGGATGAGTGCTTCGATGGGGCTATAACCGATACTGAGCGCCTCGCGTCCGAAGCGCACACGAGTGCCACCCCAGCGGAGCTGAACGTAGCCGATGTAGCGATCAAAGTAGCGCCGCTCCTCGATGGTGAATTTCAGAATTCGCCCCAGGCTCGGATCGACGGCAGCAGCGGCATCGGGCGAGCCGGAAAGCCGTGCCCCATTGGCAAGGTCGAGCAGGAGCTCCAGATGTTCGCCGAAGCGTGCGGCAGCGCGTGCCCCCAGCCGGGCAAGCAGGAAGCGCTGCGGAGGAGAGGTGTCCGGACTCAACTGCCCTGGGCGCAGCATGAAGCTCAACTGCGCAAGGCATCGGAGGAGGCTATCGCGGTAGCTCAGTGCGTAGGGGTATCCCTCCAGCGTTGGCAGGGAACGCAGCCCTGGGGGAATCTGTGCTCCATTGGCAAGCGGTTGCAGCGGGAAAGCAGCGGGCGAGAGCAACCGCTGTGCCTGCTCCAGTGTTGGTGGCCACACGACGAGGCTCTGAAGCGGGAAGGTGGGATCACTGAGTACGCGATGCAGTGCAAGCTCCCGCGCCCAGGGATCGGAGAGCGGCTCCAGATTTTGTGCCCAGAGTATGCCGGGCAGCGCAAGCACTGCGGCGGCACAGAGGCGCTTCATGAAGCGCAGTTGGGAATAGGGGCAACGTACTCGGGAGAGAGCCGAATCCGAGCCCCTTGGGCATGTAGGGATTGCTCGGCGGCTTCCAGGATAGCAACGACCGCTCGTCCGGCATAGCCATCGCTAATCGGGCGGCACCCAGTGCGGATGCACTCCAGAAAATGGCTCACAACCCGCTCCAAGGCTTCCTGATTCCGCAGCGCTGGCGCGTACATCTGCCCAGCGCGGTATTGTACGCGGAGCTGCTCCTCGCCCTCCTTGGAGCAGATCTCCACGCCACGGTCGTAGATGCGCAGCTTCTCACTCGTCTCCATATCGTCGTAGATTGCCATCCGGCGGCTGCCGCCGATGCAGATTGTGCGCAGCTTCACCGGGGAGAGCCAGTTGACGTGGAAGTGCGCCAGGAAGGGGTTCTCATAGTAGACCGTCACGTATGCCAGGTTCTCCAGCTCGTAGTAGTGACGCGCCCCGACGGCGGAGACGGCAATGGGCGGGAGCTCCACAAGGTAGTGCAAAATGGAGGCATCGTGTGACGCCAGGTCCCAGATGACGTTAACGTCGGGCTGGAACAGCCCCAAGTTGGCGCGGACGGAATCAAAATAGAGCAACTCTCCCAGCTCCCCTGCTGTGATGAGCTCTTTGAGCTTCTGCACGGCATCGGTGAAGAGGAAGGTGTGGTCAACCATGAGGACACGACCGACGTGCTCGGAGAGAACAATCAGCTCCGTTGCCTGCTGCGTTGACTGCGTCAGTGGCTTTTCCACGAGCACGTGTTTGCCATGCCGAAGTGCCGTGCGCGCGAGCTCGTAGTGCAGGGCAACCGGGGTTGCAATGGCAACCGCCTCAATGGCGGAGTCCCTTAGGAGCTGCTCCGCGACGCTGCAGGTACGCACACTCCGGAAGCGGGCACGCACCATCTCCAGCCGGCGCTCATCTGGGTCGCAGGCGAATACGGCTTCCACCTCCGGTTGCTGAAGGAAATTGCGGATGAGGTTGGGTCCCCAGTAGCCGCAGCCCAAAACAGCCACAACCATCGCCGTTCTAACTCAGTTGTTGCGTCCGCGCAGCATGTAGGGCAAGGTCCGCAGCAGGACGTACAGGTCCAGCCATGGCGTCAGATTTTGCACGTAGTAGACGTCCAGCAGCAGCATCTGCGCAAAGGTATGGGCGCGGTCAGAGATCTGCCACAGCCCTGTGCAGCCGGGCGGGATCTGGTGGCGCCAGCGCGTGATGAGCGGAGGGAGGAATTCCGCCTCCTCCGGCAGTAATGGGCGGGGTCCGACCAGGCTCATCTCTCCACACAGCACATTCCATAGCTGTGGGAGTTCATCGAGGCTCCAGCGGCGGAGCCAGCGTCCCACACGCGTGAGTTGCTGCTCGGGCACAACCTTGCCCAAAGGGCGATTGGAGAGGATGCGCTCCCGAATGAAATGGCGCCACTGCTGGCGTGCAGCGGTGCTATTGTGCATTGTGCGGAATTTGTACATCCAGAACTGCCGCCCGTGGCGCCCCACCCGGCGCTGCCGATACAGAACGGGACCAGGCGAATCTACCGCAATCGCGATGGAGATCAACAGCAGCAGCGGAGAGAGCAGCACCAGCATCGCAGCCGCTATGACCACGTCCATTGCGCGCTTCAGCCAGAGGAAGGCGCGGCGGCTCTCCAACCCTGCGAAGCCCACGACCGAGAGCCCTGCGATCTCGTCCGTGAGCCATTCGGGGAGGAGTGCCGGGTAGAGCTCTGTGGCAATGGTGACGCTCTTACGCTGCTGAGCCCAGCGCTCCGCCAGTTGCAGCACCCGTTCGGGAGAGAGCTTCGGATCGGCGCAGATGATGTGCTCAACGCGGGCTTCCAGGACGTCTTCGTAGCTCCCGAGGACTCGGTATCCGTTGAGCACGGGGGTTCCTCGAGGGAGAGTGTCGCTGAGGAAGCCCACCAGACGCCACGGGTAGGCATCTCCGAGCGAGAGGCGCTCCGCCACCAGGAGTCCCAGCGCTCCGGTGCCGGCAATTGCAGTGCCGTAGCGGAGCCGTGCCCGCTGCAGCAGGGAGTGCCATAGCGCGGGGAAGAGGAAGAGACGCCACAACAGCAATAGCAGCACCGTTGCAGCGAAGATGGTGGCGGTCAGGACCCGGCTATCCAGCCAGTATGGTGGGCGAATGAAGAAGGAGATCGCCGCAAAGCCAATGAGAGCATAGAAGGCGGCGCGGAGCAGTACCACAGCCTGCCGGAGCCGCGAGCCGAACGCCCGCAATTTGTACAGCCCATGGTGCTGCAGTATCAGCACCCAAACCACGCCGAAGAGGGCAAAGACCGCTGCAGCTTCCCATTCCTGAAGCAGGTGCCATGCGTCGGGTCGGTGCGCAAGTCCAGCTAATCCGGCAATCGCTGCGAAGTAGCCAGCAAGGATGCATCCGTAATCGCCCACCGCCAACACGAGCTTGTAGGGTTCCAGACGCGGGATCCATCTCATAGCATGCTCTCCCGTGATGGTGAGTCCACCGCTGCTTCCCGTCGGGTACGCCCCATCGCGAATTCCAGCTTCTCCGAACGGTACTGTTCCACGCGCCCCCACCCTTCCCTGGACTCCGGTGCAGCATGCAAATTAGTACACCGGTGCAAATTACGGGCATGCTTTGAGCAACTCCCCGCATGCAGAGCTGTGGGCAAGGCATGAGCATGCAGCATGGCAAGCGCTGTTCCGGCATGGTCCGGAGATGAGCCCTCCAGAGCTGCACGAGTTCGTAAGTTTGACACGGTCTCTCAGCCTCACTGCAATAGCGATGGCGCTCTACATCACGCACGACTGCATCAACTGCGGAGCATGCGAGCCGGAGTGCCCCAATACAGCCATCTACGAACCCGGAGCCGAATGGAGCTTGGCAGGGCAGACCTACCGGGGCTCCTACTCGCCGGGCGGATACAAGCGCGACTTCTGGTCGGAGGAGCACTACTTCATCGTGCCGGACAAGTGCACCGAGTGCGTCGGCTTCTACGATGAACCGCAGTGCGCAGCGGTCTGCCCAGTAGATTGCTGCTTGCCCGATCCGGAGAACCCCGAAACGCGCGAGCAGCTTCTGGCAAAGAAGGAGTATTTGGACCGCATCGATCCGGCGCGCGTGCGCGTGTAAGGATACTACCGCATGCAGCCACAGCAAGCGCTCATTCGCCTCCAGCGGGGGCGTATCGTCGAGGTCGTACCACGGGAAGGGGAGGTCCGCATCTGTGCGGAGGCGTGGGAGCACGTCTATCCCGGGGCATGGGTGCTTCCCGGCTTTGTGGATGCGCACGGACACTTGGTCCACCTGGGGCTGGAACTACAGCAGCCACGCCTGCACCACTGCCGCAGTGCGCAGGAATGCGTGGAAGCGCTCCGTGCCGTACAGCCCAACCGTGGGGAGTGGCTCGTTGCCTTCGGCTGGAACCATGAGCGCTGGGAGCCGCCGCAGCTTCCGACCGCGGCGCTCTTGGACGAGCTCTTCCCCGAGCTTCCCGTAGCACTGCGCCGAGTCGATGGGCATGCCCTGTGGGTCAATAGCGCGGCGCTGCGTCGCGCTGGTATCTCGGCATCCACGCCGGACCCACCCGGCGGATGGATTGTCCGCACCCACTCGGGAGTGCCAACGGGCATTCTGGTGGACGCGGCAATGGAGCCGGTGCTGCGGCTCATCCCAGAGCCGACGCCGAAGCAGTTGCAGCAGGCGATCCTCCAGGCAGCGTCCCTGTGCCTGCAGTACGGCATCACTGAGGTGCATGATATGGATGTAGCACCCGAGTGGGTTCCGCTCTTCCACGAGCTTGCTGAAGCCGGGCAGCTCCCCATTCGGGTACAGAGCTACGTCCGCGGGCAGCGGGGCGAATGGGATGCTGCAGGATTATTGCCGACGGTAGGCGAATTCTTCCGCCTCCGAGGCGTCAAATTCTACGCCGATGGAGCCTTGGGCTCGTACGGGGCAGCACTCTTGGAGCCGTACGCCGATAGACCCGAACACCGAGGGCTCCTCCTGTGGGAACCGGAACAGCTCGAGTATGCGGTGCGCCGTGCTGTGGAAGCGGGCTGGCACATCGCCATCCATGCCATCGGGGATGCTGCCAACCGTATGGTCGTACAGCTCTACTGCAAGCTGCGCCATGAGGGGATACTGGCAGAGCGTCAGCTTCTGCGGGTAGAGCATGCGCAGATTGTCCATCCCGATGACCTGGAGCGATTCGCCGAGTCTGGGGCAATTGCCTCCGTGCAGCCCATCCACTGCCTCAGCGATGCGGAGATGGCGTGCAAGAGGCTTGGTGCGGAGCGTACTGCATGGGCGTACCGGTGGCGCAGTCTGCTGGAGGCGGGAATTCCACTGGCGGCAGGCTCGGATTTCCCCATCGAATCCCCAGATGTGCGTCTTGGGCTTGCTGCGTTCTGCTTCCGACAGCCTCCACACTGGGAGCAGCCCTGGCATCCGGAGGAGTGCCTGGAGATGAGCCAAGCCCTCCAGGCGTACACGAACTGGGCGCACCTGGCTGCCGATACCGATGAGCAGCGCGGCTTACTGCTGCCCGGCTACGATGCCGATCTTGTAGTGGTGGACCGCAACCTTGCAGCAGCGCAATCACCGGAGGAGATCACCGCCGCGCGCATTCTGGCGGTCTACGTTGCCGGCATCCGCCGCTTCGTGGCGAATATAGGGTAAGGAAGGGCAGACCGCGTGTTGGTTGCCGCCCTCTTCCGCCATGCCCTAAGGATTTCGCGGATTTGCCTCAATGGCTCCATCGCTCACCCCTCCTCTTCTGTTGGTTCAGGCACGGCGCTCAATTCGGCAAGGCTTTCCTGAATCTCCCGCAACTCCTCATCGCTCAAGCCCCAAAGTTTCGCTGCCCAAAGGTCAATCTCCGCCTCAATCTCCCGCAACCGCAACTCATCGCCGATTTTTGCCGCCTCATGCGCCTGCTCGGATAACACCGCCAAACGAAGATGCACGGGATTTTTCGGATCAAAACGTTAACGGCGTGGGCGGCTGCTCGGTGGGAAAGTCTATCAGAAAGTGTCCCCGGTCGCTCATACTCAATGACCAAGCGGTTGAAGACGGCATCAGCCCGTCCTGTGGCGAGGGTGTATTCGGCATGAGCCAATGGGTTCAAGCCAGCTTTGGCGCGAAATTCCTCAAGCAATTGGTCAATGGGACGGCGGAAGTCGGCTTCATTAGGGCGGCGGGGAAGGAGCTCTCGGAGGCACTGCTCCAGTTTGGCTGCGTATTCCAAGATGAGCCGGGGAAGTTCGGGGTGGGTAGGCATTGCTCCGACGTTGTACGCTTGAGACCGGCTTCAAATATAGCGCCAGATGGGAAATGGCGGGCAAGTGTTCTCCCGCACCACCGGGGGCTCTTGGTAGCCAAGCAGTGCGCTGCAGACGGTGCCGATGCTGCTGTGCGGTATCGTGCGTTCTCTGGCTTCTGGTAGCGATTCCGTAAATTCGTAGGGCTGGTCGGAACCGTAAGGTGCGGCAGATGTACGATCCTGCCTTTCGGCAGCACCTGCTGCAGGAGCTGGAGGCAATCCGCCAGGCAGGGCTGTACAAGGAGGAGCACGAGATTCTGGGTCCGCAGGGACCGGTCGTGCGTATCCGGTATAGGGGCACAGAACGCGAGGTGCTCAACTTCTGTGCCAACAACTACCTGGGGCTCTCCTCAGACCCGCGCCTTATTGCTGCAGCGCAGCAGGCGATGCAAACGCACGGCTTTGGGATGTCCAGTGTCCGCTTCATCTGTGGCACGCAGGACTTACACAAGGAGCTGGAGCGGAAGATTGCCGAATTCTGTGGCACTGAGGATACGCTGCTCTACGCTGCCTGCTTCGATGCCAACGGTGGGCTCTTTGAGCCCTTCTTCACCGAGTCCGACGCGATCATCTCCGACGAGCTCAACCACGCCTCCATCATCGACGGCATTCGGCTGACGAAGGCGCGGCGCTACCGCTACCGCAATTGCGATATGGAGGACTTGGAGGCAAAGCTCAAGCAAGCCGAAGCCGAGGGCGCGCGCTTCAAGATTATCGCCACCGACGCCGTTTTCTCCATGGACGGCAATATGGCGCCGCTGGATAAGATCTGCGAGCTTGCCGAACGCTACCGCGCTCTGGTCATGGTGGATGAGAGCCATTCCTTGGGCTTTGTGGGGAAGACCGGACGAGGGGTCACCGAATACTTTGGGGTCATAGGACGGGTGGACCTCATCACGGGAACGCTGGGGAAGGCGCTCGGCGGGGCAATTGGCGGGTTTACTACGGGGCGACGCGAGATTATCGAGCTGCTGCGGCAGCGGTCGCGCCCGTATCTTTTCAGCAATTCACTGCCGCCGATGGTGGTCGGCGCAGCCATTGCGGTGTTTGAGCTGCTTTCGGAGACCACCGAGCTGCGCGATCGGCTGGAGCAGAACACGCGCTACTTCCGGCAGCGCATGAGCCAGGCGGGGTTTGATATCAAGCCGGGGGACCACCCCATCGTTCCTATCATGCTCTACGATGCAGTGCTGGCGCATCGCTTTGCCGAGCGGATGCTCCAGGAGGGGATTTACGTCGTGGGCTTCTCCTATCCGGTGGTGCCGCGTGGGCAGGCGCGGATTCGGGTGCAAATCTCGGCAGCGCATACGCGGGAGCATCTGGACCGCGCCATTGAGGCGTTTGTCAAGGTCGGGCGGGAGTTCGGAGTGCTTCGGGACTGATACCATGATGGTGGGCATCTGCGGCGCGGGCACGATGGGGCGGGGCATTGCGGTGGCGTGCCTCCAGGCAGGCATGCGTGTGCTCCTGTACGATATCCGCAGCGAGGTGCTGCAGAAGGCTTCCCAGGCGATTGCCCACCTGCTGCGTGCGGCGTACGAGCGCGGAAAGCTTGCCGAGAGCCCCGAGAGTGCACTCCAGCGGCTGCGCACCGTTACAACGCTTGCTGAGCTCATTGGGTGTGAACTCATCGTGGAGGCGATCGTAGAGAACCGCAGCGCCAAGCAGGAGCTCTTCCGTGCACTGGAATCGCTGGGGGTCTCGCCGCAGACGATTATTGCCAGCAACACCTCTTCGATCTCGATCGCAGCGCTGGCATCGGTGCTACACCATCCGGAGCGGTGCATCGGGTTGCACTTCTTCAACCCCGCTCATGTGATGCGCTTGGTGGAGGTGGTCCGGAGCGCGCGCACCTCGGAGCAGACGCTGCAGCGGGCTCTGGACTTCGTGCAGCGGCTGGGAAAGACCCCGGTCGTCGTGCGGGATATCCCCGGCTTTATCGTGAACCGAATTGCGCGCAACTACTACAACGAGGCGCTCCGAATTGTGGTCGAAGGGGTTGCGGAGGTGGAGCAGGTTGACCGGCTCCTGCGTGGAGCGGGCTTCCCGATGGGACCTTTTGAGCTGATGGACCTCATCGGGCTGGATGTAAACCTGGAGGTGACGCGCTCAATCTACGAGCAGCACTTCTACGAGCCGCGCTTTGCACCGTCGGTGCTGCAGCAGCAGTACGTTGATGCAGGGCTGCTGGGGCGTAAGACGGGGCGCGGCTTCTATCCGTACGACTCCAATGGGTGATGTCCAACAACTTCGCATGGTGTCCAATGCGTGGATTGCAGCGGATCGCCGCAGTGCTATTGGCGGGCGCAACGGTGATGGCGCAGCAGCTGCTCCGCCCAGGAGGCGAGAGTCGGCCGCTCCTGCTGTCGAACGAACCCACAGTTGAGCGGGACGGGCACGGGCTGGATTGGTCCAAACTGCGTGTGGATGCCTATCTCTCCGGTGGAAAGATCCCGGCGGCAATCGAGTACTCCATCTTCGACTCGCTTGTCAACGCCTTCTCCTACTACTCCTGGCAGCAGCAGCCGCTGTGGTGGGACCCCACTGCAGACGTGCTCCTGACGGTCAAGCGTGGGGCGACCAACGGTAATCAGCTCTTCTACCGCTACTCTACCAATCGAGGGCAAAGCTGGACGCAGCCGGTGCTCCTCTTCGACGCAGCCGCAACGGGTGGGCAGCAACTCCCGCGCTATCCCAGCGGCTATTTGGTCAATCCGAACAACTCCGTGACAGCGCCGGAGGACCTCTTGCTGGTCTTTGCCAGCCCCATTGCTTCCGGCACCGGCTGGATAGGATTCCGTGATGGCTTTACGTACTTGGGCAGTAGCGAGACGCCCCAGAGCTTCTTCAGCAGTGGAGTGACCATTGGGCAGTATCAGTACACTTGGTCGACGGATTCGCGTATCACGGCAAACGCTGCCGGTGATGGTGCCTACGTTCTGGGAGCGCTTGTAGCACCATCCGGCGTGCCGACGGCAGAGCAGAACTACATCGGGCTGCGAATTCACGACTTCTATGCTGCTCCGGCAGAGTACGTGCCCGATGAGTGGGCAAGTACAGTGTTTGCTGACCCTGAACAGCCGGGCTATCGCGCGAATGTCCCCATAGGAATTGCCCGTGATGCTCAAGGGAATCTCGTCGTCGCAGTGTTCGGTCGTTATGCAAATTCGGACGACCCTTCGGTGCCGACGGTGGGCTTTTGGAGCTCCAGCGATGACGGGACCAGCTGGAGCGGACCCAACTTCGTGCAGCCATCGGCGATCCTTGCCTATGCCCAAGGACAGGGGATGACACCGGGGACGATCTCGATCCCCTTCGGGCTGAGCACCCAGGCGGGCGGTTCGGTTGCGATCCCCAAAAGCTTTGCCGCTTACGGCGACGGACGTGTCAGCATTGCATTCCAGGTCTTCGAGTTTGACAATGCAAAGTTTCCGTTCAATTCCGACCCGACAGCACCCCCTGCCCTGGCGCAGCTTGTGGAGGCAAGCTGGGATGGAACAGCATGGCAGCTGCGCCGGATTGCAGACCGCTCGTTCCTGACGCTGGTGTTCGATCCGATCGAACAAGGACAGCCCGCCTCCACCCAGGTAGGGAACGAGCTGCAGCTGTGCGTTACCGCTGACGGGCGCTACTTGCTGGCGAAGTGGATCGAGGGCACCATCTACATCGCGCAGCAGGATATCAGCGGCGACGGTGTTGCACCGGATACGTTCCTGACTACCGACGTGTACGTTGCTGTGCGCGAGCTCCCCGACGGAGAGTGGAGCGAGCCGCTCAACGTTACACAGACCCCGATTTGGGACCGCCTGGCATGGTTGCCGCCGATTTTGCCGAGCAATTTGCAGAATATCCCGTTGTTGACGGTCAAGGCAGATATTGACACGAATGTGTACCAGACGCTGCTATCGCGCCTGGTCAACAGCCAGTTGAATATCGGTAACAAGCAGTACGTGACAATCTCCCAGTTCTCGATCGAAGGGGTATCGGTGCGGGAGACTCCGCAGCCATCGGCAGAGCTACGCGTGCGTGTGGCACCACAGCCCGTGCGTGGGACAGCGGTGGTGACGGTGGAGGCTCCGGCGGCAACAACGGCGCGCATGGAGCTATATAGTGTTGCGGGCGCCCGTGTAGCGAGGTTGTGGGAGGGGAGCCTATCCCAAGGTCTGCAGACGCTGTCGGTGCCGGTGCCGGCAGTGGCGGCGGGCGCCTATGTGCTGCGGATGTGGACCCACGAGGGCAAGGTAGTCAACGTTCCGCTGGTGGTGCTGGAGTGATGCCTTCGGGCTGCGCTGCCGGCTCCGTGCTGCTGAGTGGCTTCCCTGTAGGAGTTGTGCGGGAACCAGCCTGCGAGGTGTTGTATCTGTGCGGGATTTGCTGTATTTTAGTGCTGCGGTTGGGTACATGTTCCACAATTTGCGGGGTGGTTCCATGAACAAGGCCGAGCTGGTAGCGGCAATCGCCCAGAAGGCGGGGATCTCCAAGGCGATTGCCGAAAAGGCGCTCAAGGGCACGGTGGAGGCGATCTCCGATGCCCTGGCGAAGGGTCAAGCGGTGACGCTCGTGGGGTTTGGGAGCTTTAGCGTGCAACAGCGGAGCGCGCGTAAAGGACGCAATCCGCGCACTGGGCAGAGGATCACGATCCCGGCACGCAAGGTTCCCAAGTTCACCCCGGGCAAGGCACTCAAAGACCTGATCGCAGGGAAGAAGGCGGCCGGTGGATCACAGAAGGGTGCAGCCAAGAAGGCAGCGGCAAAGAAGAAGTAAGGGCGTGGAGCGCCTTCCCGACGCCGCCTCCTCAGCACGGGGAGGCGGCGTTTTTTGTTGCACACCGTCGGTGTGATCGCAAATGCCACTGGGTTTTGCACATCACCATCTCCTGGGGATACGGCAGCTTTCACGTCAGGATATCGAGCGGATCTTTGAGCAAGCCGAACACTTCCTGCCCTATTGCCGCTCGGCGATGTATCGGCTACCGGATCTGCGCGGGCGCACAGTGGTGCTGGCATTCTTCGAGCCTTCAACGCGCACGCGTGTGAGCTTTGAGCTGGCGGCGCGCCGCCTTTCGGCAGATGTGGTGAGTTTCCAAGCCGCCGGCAGTAGCCTTGCCAAAGGGGAATCGCTCCTGGATACGCTGGAGACGCTGGAATCCATGGGTATCGATGCCGTCGTGATACGCCATCGGGATTCGGGCGTGGTGTGGTTCCTGCAGCGCTTCCTCCACTGCAGCATCATCAATGCCGGAGATGGGCAGCATGAGCACCCAACTCAGGCGCTGCTGGATGGCTTCACGCTCTGGAAGCGCTTTGGAAGCCTGGAAGGACTGCGGGTCTGCATCATCGGGGACATTCTCCACAGTCGTGTGGCGCGCTCCAACATCGAGCTGCTGAGCCGTTTTGGAGCGGAGATTGGCATCTGCGGTCCGGGCACTTTGATTCCCCAACAGGCGGACTGGGATGTGCGCCGATTCTTTGTGCTGGAGGATGCGCTCCAGTGGGCGCAGGCGGTGATCGTGCTCCGGCTGCAGCGGGAGCGCATGGAGAGCGGCTTGATTCCGAGCCTGCAGGAGTACCATCGCTTCTACGGGCTCACACGGGAGCGCCTGGCGCGGGCACCACATCTGTGCGTGCTGCATCCGGGTCCGACCAATTACGGAGTCGAAATCGCGCGCGAGGTGGCATCGTCGCCGCAATCGCTTATCCGCCAGCAGGTGCACTACGGTGTAGCCATCCGCATGGCGGTGCTCAAACTCGTGGTGGGGGACCGGGTCGCACGGTAATCAGGCGGTAACGCCCTGAGAGCCTTTTGGGAGGGATTCGCCACCTATATTCGCAACGGTCCAGAGAGTCGGTTTCACAGCCATCCCCGGAAAGCATGCGGAGAGTGCTCTTGTTGTGTGCGTGCACACTGGTGCTGTGGGCACAGTCGAATCCCACACCATTTGACCTCTCTTCGGGAGACTACAGTCTGACGGCGTGGGACGCGAACAATCCCGCCGGAACGTATCCGCCGAACATGTACTTCCACCGCAGCAATGTACAAGACCCACAGCTTGCTGACGAGATGACCACCGATTACACCGGGGCATACAATCTGACCAGTGGTACCCGCATCAATGGTCTGGGGGCGAATGGCTTCTCCTTTCTCAACACGGCGACGAATGGCAATCTGGGCGCGGCGGTGCTGGCGCTCAATACGACGGGGCGGGTCAATATCCAGGTCAGTTGGGTCGGCGGTACTGTAGCAACGGGAGCGCGCGAATACCGCATCCGCTTGCAGTACCGCATCGGCACGACGGGGAGCTTCTCCGATGTTCTCGTTGGTGGACAGCCCGTGGAGTACATCGCCAGCGGCACGGCTGGGCATTCGCAGAGCTTTGGTCCAATTACGCTGCCGGCAGTGGTGGAGAATCAGCCCGTGGTGCAGCTGCGCTGGAAGTACTACTACGTGCCCGGGGTAACGGGAACACGCCCGCAGTTGCGGGTGGATGACATCCTGGTGACGAGCACGCCGGCGGTGGGGCTTCCAACGCGGCTCTCGATTACGGAGATTCTGCCCGCCATACCCTCTGCCAATACACCCTTCACGGTCACCGTGCGGGCAGAGGACGACAACGGAATCCCGCGCAACGTGACGCAGGCAACGACGGTGGCGCTGTCGGTGGCAGCGGGAACCGGCACGCTCGGCGGCACCACCTCCGGAGTGATTCCAGCAGGGGCAAATACGGTGACGATCTCGGGCGTGACCTACAGCGTTGCCGAGAGCGGAGTCCAGCTGCAAGCCAGTACAACAGCGGGGATGTCGCTTACCAGTGCGGTGAGCGCTCCCTTTACAGTCATGCCGGCAGCGACACATCTGGCAATTACTGCCGCTCCCAGCAGCGGCTACACCATCGTGCCGCTACCGCCGCTGACGGTCCAGGCGCGCCGTCCCGATGGCACGGTGGATCCGAACTATCCCTACGCCATCACGGTGTCGAAGGTGTCAGGTCCGGGGACGCTCTCGGGCACTCTCTCCAAGCTCCCCAGCAGCGGAGTGGCAAGCTTTACGGATTTGAGCGTTGACCAGCCTGGAACGTATGTGCTCCAGGTTTCGGCACCAGGGCTTACATCGGCACAGACGGCACCCTTTACGGTGCTACCCGTTCCGCAGATGACCGAGCTCATCGTGCCGCGCTATATGAAGTCGCTGAGTTCCACGCTGCGCGTGCCGGTATGGGCACTGGTGGAGCTGAGCGATCTACAGCCCAATACGACCTACCGCTACTTCGCCGGTGGGGATACCGCGCCGACCACGACGGGCATCGGTGCCGGCATCACAATCTTCTACGATGCCATCGCCGATAGCTTCTACTACAACAGCCTGCGCTCGCTGACCACCCCAGGGCAGTACTCCGTGCTGCGGACGGGTCCGGGGCAGACTCGAGCGCGGGTGTGGCTAAATCTGGTGCCCAGCACGAACATTCGCTTCACCGAGGGGAGGTCAATCTACTGGCTGCTGGTGCTGGGGGATAGTGTGGGGAACCAGATTCGCCGCTTCAGCGGCACACTATCGATGCAGACACTGGATTTCGGGAGCGAACCCACGCGAGCAACGGGGCTCTACGACCGCAACAGTTGCCTGCAGCCGCGCCAGATCCTGTGCTTGTACGACAACATCGAGGGCAGCGGGCGTCCCATTGCTACGGCTATGGTGCAGAACGAGGGCGTACAACTGCCTGGTGGGGCGCCTTTTTACGGCGCAGTGGACTCAATCCCCGGCGGATGGGCAACGCTTATCCCCAACACGCTGCCGAATGGCATACGGCGCATTGAGGTGCGCAGCTTCCAGGATGGGGAGCTCATCGGCTACTGGACCTCGCCGGATGGTACCTGGAGTGGCACCTCTACGGCAAACCCGAATGGAGGTAGCGCTGCCCCGATTGCGCTGACGACGCCCTGCTTGCAGCTTTTGGAGCCAGTGGCGGGAGCAGAGTGGTGTGCAGGAGTGGTGCAGGAGATCCGCTGGACGGCACGGGGAGTTGACCGCGTACGGCTGGAGCTCTCGCGCGATGGAGGACAGAGCTGGGAACTCATCGCAGCGGAAATCCCGGCAGCCGATGGACGCTTCGCCTGGAGTGTGCCAGATACGCACAATTTGGGCATGGGCTACCGGGTGCGCATCGTCAATGAAGCACATCCCTGGCATGCCGATACCAGTGGGGTGTTCGCCCTCTATGAGCCACCGCGCGTTCGGGTACAGCCGCAGTCGGTGGTGGCGTGTGTGGGAGAGCCGGTTCGGCTGGAGCTGTTTGCAACGGGGACGGGACTGCGCTACCAGTGGTACAAGGACGGCGTCGAGCTCCAGGGAGCCACAACACCGGTGCTGAGCTTTGCAGAGGCAAGCTATGAGCTCAGTGGAGGATACGTGTGCGTGGTCTCGGGTCTGGGGACCTGCCCGCCGGAGACGACACAGATTGCCTACATATACGTTGTTGGACCCACGCGCATCGTTCGGCAGCCGAGCGATGTAGTGGTGCCGTACGGAGGAACTGCGGTCTTTGAGGTTGAAGCGCATGTGGTCGGGGGACAATATCAGTGGCGGCGCGATGGGGTGGCGCTCCGTGATGATGGGCGCATCATGGGGACGAACTCCTCAGTGTTGACGATTCGGCAGGTCGCCGAAGAGGATGCCCAGGGGCGCTACGACGTCGTCGTACGTGGGCAATGCGGGGTGGATAGTTCCATTGCGGTGCGGATTATCATCCCGCGCATTGCGTTTGTGGAACAGCCGCGCTCGCAAGATGTGTGTGCCGGAGGGGTCCTACGCTTGCAGGGGATAGTAGCGACCTCACCGCCGACGTTGAGAGTGCGCTACCAGTGGCTGCGCAATGGAGTGGCACTGGAGGATGGTGGGCGGATCAGCGGAGCAAGAGCCGAGGAGCTGGTGATAACACCAGTGCTGCCTGGGGATTCCGGCGTGTATGAGCTGGAGGCACAGGTGCAGGAATCGGGAGAGAGCGTGCGTTCCCAGCCAGCACTGGTGGATGTCCTGGAAGCGCCGGTGGTTACTGCTGAGGGTCCAGTCGTTGGGAGCCAGAAGCTGTGTCGGGGAGGGGAAGTGGTGCTGTTCGGTGGCAACTGGGTGGACTCTGCAATGCGGGGAGGGGAAGTACGCGGGAAAAAGCTGCGCTACTACTGGACGCGTCGTGGCGCGATAGTTGGCGAGGGTGGAGAGCTCCGGGTTGTTGCCAATGACAGCAGCGCTTTGGGCGAGTACTGGCTCGTGCTGGTCAACGATTGCGGTGCTGACTCGGTGCTCTACTGGGCGCTGGAGGGATTCCTGCCGGAGACGCGGATTCTGCAGCAGCCACCTCGGCAGCTCAGAGTCGTGCAGGGTAGCACCGTAGAGCTAAGCGTTGTGGCAACGGGTGCAGGGACACTGGAGTACCGCTGGTACCACAATGGGCAGCAGCTTCCGGTTCCGTCGCTACCAACGCTGACCCTCTCTTCGGTGCAGCCTGCCGATTCGGGCGCCTACTACTGCTACGTGCTGGGGGAATGCGGCGGAGTTTACTCGGACACGACGTGGCTGGCGGTGGAGCCACAGGGTGTGGCGGAGCACTCCACAGAGGGGGGGTCACTGCGCCTGCAGCCACAACCGGCGCGCGAACGGGTCTGGGTGGAAGTGGGAACTGTCCAATCCGGTTCCGTGCTCAGGCTCTACTCAGCGCTGGGAGAACTGCTCTGGGAACAGCCCTTGCGCGAAGCGGAGCAGTTGGAGCTGGACTTGAGCGCTTACGCGGCAGGGGTGTACTGGATTGTGGTGGAGGCTCTAAACGGGCGGCTTGTCCGACCGCTCTGGATTGTGCGCTAAGCGCGGGAGTTGCATATGCGTGCGGTCTGCTTGCTGCTTTTGCTGGCAAGCGTTGGGATGCTCTCTGCGGTGCGGGCGCAGGTGGTCCCTCCGATTGTGGTCAGCGAGTACTTCAACACAAGCCCTGAGCCCGTAGAGGAGTGGACCGAGCTCCTCGTGGTGCAGGACACGCTGGACTTGCGGGGATACATTCTCACCGACAACAACCAGACACAGACACAGCCGCAGGGGGGTGTTCGCTTTGCCAACCATCCGCTCTGGCAGCGGCTGCGGGCGGGCACCATCATCGTCATCAACCACCGCGGATCACAGGTCGTGGACGCGGACCCGCGGGATGGCTACATCGAAATAGGGGCGCAGAACACGACCTATTTTGAGCAGATTCGGCTGGATTCCAACCCTGGATTGCGCTGGGAGGACGTTGCGCTGAACATCGCGCTCCAAGGCGATATCGTGCAGATCCTCTCCCCCGATGGGCAGCACGTGCATGCGCTGGGGCATCGCGATACGCCTGGACCTTACTTCCAAGCGCTGCCGGCGCCGAAGGTCCACTATAACGGCGCGTGCCCTAATCCGGGCAGCGTGCGCGTGGTGCCGGGATTGTCCTTGGCTGCATATGCTGCCGGAGCCGGCACGGACTCGGCAACAGCATTGGGAACGGATGTCACCAAGGGGCTTCCCAACCAGAGTCCGGCGCATCGCGACCGCAACCAATTGCTGTGGCGCTGGCTGCGGCAGCCACGGTGGCGTACGCCACAGGTCCTGCGGTTGCAACTCAGCTCGGCAGGGGTGTGGCTGGAGTGGTCTGCTGCGGAGGATCCCGCCCCAGGGGATAGCCTCCAGGGCTACATCATCGTGCGCGATACGGCTGGGAGCCGGAGCATCCCCCGCGATGGGCGTACCTACCAGGTGGGCGAGCGCATCGGCACGGGATTGGTGGTGGCGCAGGTGCACGGACGCCAGGCATTGGATACCTTCCCGCTGCCGTGTGGGGCGCGCATGGTCTACCGCATCTATGCCTTCCGCTACCGCGAGGATGATCGGTTGGGCAACGACCCCGGAGAGCTCCTGGCACGAGGGCGCTCGTACAACGAGGAGAGCTTCGCCGAAGCCACGGTGGAGAAGCAGCTGCCTGCCTTACCGCACATCTCCGCTTCGGCGCAACAGGTCTGCTCGGGCGAGAGTGTGCGGCTGTGGGTGGATTCTGTAGAGCCCTCCGGGGAGTACCGCTGGCTGCGCAATGGGGAGCCTATCGCCGGTGCAACGGGTCCGGAGTACATCGCCCGGGTGAGCGGACGCTATGCGGTGGAGTTCCGCGATACGCTAGGCTGCAGTGTGCGGTCGGCGGAGGTGGAAATTACCGTCCATCCCTTGCCCAGCATTGCTGTGGCACCGGCGCAGGATACGGCGCTGTGCCCAGGCGATACGCTACGGCTGCGTGCCTACGGAGCGGTGCGCTACTGGTGGTACCGTGATGGAAGCCTGGTGGGGACAGCAGCCGAGCTCGCCGTTACACAGCCGGCGGAGTACTGGGTTGTGGGCGAAAACGAATTCGGATGCCGTGATTCCGTGCGCGTTCGGATTCGCTCGCGCCAACCGATACTGGCGGTGGTGCCGGATACGCTCGATTTCGGTACGCTGACAGAGTGCCAGGGCGCGGTCGAAAGCACGCTGCTTCTGCGCAATCTGGGTCCGGAGCCAGTCTGGGTATACCGTCCGACACTGCCGCCGGGGTTTAGCATCGTGGGGCAGAGCTTTCCGTTCGAGATCGCTCCTGGGGCGCAGCATTCCATGCGTATCCGCTTCCGTCCGGCGACGGCTGGCACATACGGTGGGATAGGGCAGTTCCGGCTGGAGCCATGTGGGGCAAGCCTTGCGGTCCACCTTGTGGGAGCCAAGCGTGGTGGGGCAGTGGTCGTAAGCCTGGAAGAGTTGGATTTCGGGCGCGTTGCTGCGTGCCTGCAGACACCGGTGGATACAGTGGTGTGGCTGACCAATCGGGGGGATGCTGCCGTGGAGGTGCGGGAACTCTCCGCCGCTGCGCCCTTTGCAGTGGTGGCGCCCGCAATGCTACCAGTTGCCCTTGCGCCAGGGGAGCGGCTTGCGGTGCAGGTGCGCTACGTGCCGACCGGGGCGGGACTCCACCAGGGACAATTGCGCGCGGTACTGCACAGCGGGGCATGCCAGGATACGCTTTCGCTGGAGCTGCGGGCAATTGGCGCGGTGCCCAGGCTACAGCTCTCGCCGCAGCGGGTGAACTTCTCCCCAATCTCAGGCTGCCAGCTCCAGATCGATACGGTCGTGCAACTGGTAAACGTGGGAGAGCTCCCCTTGGGGATTGCGCTGCTGCTCCCGCCGGAGGTGGCGGTGCAGGGCGCTCCGGCACGGATAGAGCCCGGGGAGAACTTCTCCGTGCGGCTGCGCATCAACCCTGCCGGGACGGGCAATTTCGCCTACCGTGTGGGCTTTGCCCCGCAGCCCTGCGGAGATACCCTCTGGCTGGAGCTCAGTGGTGTTGCCCAGGGCGTGGTAGCCCGGTTGGAGCGCACTGCTGTGCAGTTTGGAACGGTGCTGGTGTGCGCCTTTCCGGATACGCTGGAGCTACCCGTGCGCTTTACCACAAGCCTGGCGCAGGGGGTGGAACTGCTGGAGCTGCAGTCCCAAGGGGACCAGGAGGCATTTTCGCTGAGCTGGCGTGTGGGCGAGTGGCTGCGTGATGGGGTGCTGGTGCAGGTCCGCTTCCATCCGCCACGTCCGGGGCAGTACGGCATGCGGGTGCAATATGTGCTGCGTGCCGACACTTGCCGCCTGCAGCAGGAGCTGCAGCTTGCCGGCGAAGCGCTCGGTATGGCACTGGAGGTAAGCCCGGACATGTTGGATTTCGGTCGCGTGGCTGCCGGTGAGCAAGCGCGGCGCTGGGTGTGGGTCCGCAATCCGCTGCCGCTGCCGGTCGAGCTTGCACAGCCGCAGGGGATTGCGCCCCCGTTTGCATTGCTTTCGCCGCAGAGCTTCCCCGTGCACTTAGAGCCGGGAGAGGGCGTGATCTTCGAGCTGCTCTATGCGCCGCAGGATGCGCCACGCCGGGATACATTGCCGCTGGTGCTGTTGACTCAGCAGCCGTGCCCGTATCGGGTCGAGCTCACCTTCGTGGGGGAGGCGGTGAGCGGACCCCCTTCGGTGTTGCGGGCACAGCTCAGCGCTGGCACTGTGCGTGGCGTTGCGGGGACCCTTGTACGGGTGCCGATTCAGGCATGGGCGCAGGATGCCGCTGCGCTGCAGGGGATTCGCACGCTGCGGCTCCGTATCCGGTACGACCGGCGTCTGCTGGAGCTGCAGCAGGTGCAATCCTCAGTGCTGCTGAGCTGGAGCGAGCCCGAGCCCGGTGAGCTACATGTGCACCTGGAAAGCCCAGCAGGATTGCCTTCGGGCACGGTTGCAGAGCTGGTAGGGCTGGCGCTGTGGCATCCCATTCGCCGCGCGCCAGTCGAGCTGCTGCTGGATTCCCTTAGCGCAGAGGCGCCGGTGGAGCTGACCCTCGGTGCTGGAATGCTGGAGCTGCAAGGGGTCTGTGACCGTTGGGGGCGCCGGCTTCGCCCCGTAGAGGCACTGCAGGTGCAGGTGTTCGGGCAGGGATGCCCTCAGCTCCAGGTCAGCCTGGAGGGCGATGCCGTGCAACCGGTGCAGATTTGGTTGTTCGATGTGCTGGGGCGCCACATAGCCCAATGGGAACTTATGCCGGTGGCGGGGCAGTCGGCATGGCAGATATCGCTGCCCTGCCAGCAGCTTGCTGCCGGGTTCTACTGGATTGCCGCCTGCAGCGGTGGAGAGTGCCGGCGCGTGCCCATGGCTGTGAGCCGCTGAGCTACGGTAGGCAGCAGGGTGGTTTATGGTAGAGCTCCCCTTGGCGTTCGACGAGCTCGACGAATACGTCCAGTCGCCGCACGGTGTCCAGCTCGTAGTAGTCTCCCGCGCGACCGTAGTAGCCCGCCAGTTGGGGGCGCACCAGTGGGTCGTAGTACCGTCCTTCAGCAAGCACGATGACGGAAGCATCGGCAGCGCGGCGGGCGAACTCCTCCACCGAGCGTGTATCCGTAGGCAGCAGCAGTTGTCCGCTCTGGCGCAGGCGCTGCACGAGCGTATCGCGCAGCAGTAATCGCAGAAGCTCCCGATAGCCGTAATAGGCGCGGAGCTTGGAGAGCGTATCATTGTCGGCGCCAACCAGGCTGGCACCGGGCGGAACACAGACGCGTTGCAGGCGGAGTCCGGCGACAAGGCTATCGTAGTGCCCGCCGATGTAGCAGACGGTGTCCGTGCCCAGGTACTCTCCGCGTACGATGGGGCGGATGTCGCTGTACGCTGCCAGCGTGATGATGAGCTTCGCTGCCGGGCGATGGTGAGCATACTCCAGGAATCGGGGGAGGATGATGCGCGTGATGCTGTCGGCGAGGAGGCGCAGGTTGGCATCCACAGTTCGGGCAAATTCCGCATACTGCTGGACTCGGCGCTCGTAGCGCAGCCGACGGCGTTCCCGCTGAGCGGGGTCTGCAAGCCAGAGGTAGCCCCAGTACTGGTTCGATGGGTGTAGCTCGATGAAGCCCGCGTCCCTATAGCGCGCTGAGCGCAGCAGCTGAAGGTGCCGCTGCAGGTTCGCCGAAGTGTTCACCTCCCAGAAGGCGGTCTGGTAATATGGGACACTCCGGCGAAGTGGGTCAGCGAGCCTTTCGGAGAAGACCCAGCGGCATTGCGGTGGAGTATACCACTGCGGAGCAAGCCACAGGGTATCGCGGATGAGTGTATCGGTGCTGGAGATGGGGGCACGAAAGCCGCCGGATCGGCTGAGCTCGGAGGGGATGGGGTGGTGCAGGCTGAGGAATTCCTGCCCGTCCAGCACTCCGGTATAGCCAATGATGACCGGCTCCGGAGCAATGCACTCCGGTGAGGAGTGCCGGGAGCCTCCGAAGGCGGCGTAGAGCTGACCCGGCTGCAGTTCAGCACGGAGCTGCCCTCCAGCGCTTGTGGTGATGGCACGTCCGCTGGCATCGCGCAGCTCAAGGAAGGGCTGCAGGACCGGACGCCGAGGATTGGTGCGATCCAGCACCACCAGCTCGTAGCCGACGCGTGGGGGACGGCACTCCAGCACAATCGGCAGGGCGTAAAGGTCCAGGGCTCCCACGTTCTTGCGTACATGCCCATTGGGGAGCCTGCGGGCAAGAGTGTCGCGGTCTGAGCTGAAAAAGAGCAGCCGTACTGAGTCAGCAGAAGGATGCGGCGGAGCGATAGCCGGCGAAAGCTCGGCGAAGGAGGAATTGATCGAATCCATGCCCTTGGGGAAGGGACTTACCTGGAGCACCTCCAGAGATTGGCGGGCAAAGTCTACGCGGAGCTCAGCGCGGTAGATATCGTAATCGCCGGTGCGGTCGCTCACAAAGAGGAGCCGAGGACCATGCTCGATGCAGAAGAGGAACGGGAAGTACTCCTGGGCAGGGGTGTTGAGGAGCTCGCCTCCGGGGAGCTCGGCAAGGTTGCGCGCCGGACTCCAGCGTCCGTTGATTCTCCAGGCGTAGTAGAGGTCGGCGTTGCCGCGCAGTGTGTCGCCGGAGGGGAGCACGCGCACGGCGTTGCGGAAGGGAAAGCTCCATCCGCGATGCGGTGCTGGGGTATCCACCGGTCGGTCGGAAGCAAAGATAAGCAGCACGGAATCCCCACGCACGCCAACGGTGGGATGAGCATCCCAGGCAGCAGAGTTGAGGCTATCGCCCAGCGGGAAGGCGTGCCATTGCCCATCGGTGAAGAGTAGCCCCAGGAGGTCCATTCCGCCGGAGAGCGCCAAAGCCTGGTCGGGTTCAGGAGTGCGCAGCGCAGCCGCGATTGCCTCGGTGGAGGAGAGGAAGGCGATGGTGCCTTCGTTGGCGCCCCAACTGGTGAGCCAGCGGTGGAATTCGGAGCTATCCGGCACGGGTGGCTCGATCGCCACAATTCCTGTGGGAGAGGGCTGTACGCGTGCGCGCCAGACATCTTCCGAACCAGCACGGTCGGAGGTGAAGTAGAGTACGCCAGGGTTATCTGGACGGAAGGCGGGTGCAAACTCCCGTGCAGCACTGTTGAGTGCCTCCAGGTTCCCGCGCGGACGCTCCACTTGTGGCGGTTTCGAGGCGCAGCCCCACAGCAGCAGTGCGCAGAGACTCCATACATACGGCTTCATTGCAAGCGGCATCCTTCGGGTGTGACGACTTGCACGAACTTGATGGTCATACGGTTGAGATTCGGCGGCAGCGTGCCCGGGCGGATATCTTCGATGAGCACCACGAACTCCATACCGCTGCGGGCTTGGTAGTAGTAGACTTCGCCTAAGCGAACCTGGACATCGATGGCAGGCGCCAATACTGAGGCGAAGCGCTGGAGCAGCTCTGGTGGGACAGTAACGCTTCCCGTAACATCCGTTCCCGACGCATCCAGCACTCGCAGAAGGGCGTCGTTGACCGAGCGTGCGGTCGGGAGTGTTCTGCCGTATGGAGTAGCCGTTTGCGCTGCTTGCCGGATTGCGCTCAGATTTTGCCGAACGTAGTCGAGGAGATCCTCGGCACTGGCAGAAAATAACGGTTGTGGAAGCGGTCCACCCAGCCTTCCGGCGACGCGGATCCACGCCGTCGGGGGGGTTGCACCGGCATCAACCTCGACCAGCATCCAATCGCCCTGCATGACTGAGTTGGGCGGGCGGTTGGTGAAGACCTGCGCGCGGTAGAGTTGATCGCCGACGCTGAACGGGGCTTCGTCCAGGATGAGGAGCCGTCCGAACCCTACGCGGTCGTCATTGGGAAGCGAACCGGAGCTTTCCGGAGAGGAGGGGAAGAGGAAGGTGTGGATGGAGTAGGTCGGCACGGGGGCGTTTTGCGCGGCATCCCAGCGGGGGTCGAACTGCGTGATCGTTGCCTCGCGGACACGCTCTCCTGCGATGGGGTCGGGTTCAAGCTCCGGGCAGCTACAGCTTGCCCATAGGAGTGCAGCACAGCACAGGAACCACGGCAGGCGCATTGTTGCTTGCTGCAAGTGGGACATCAGAACGTCACCCCGGCGCGGAAGCGCAAGACATTGAGCCGTCGGGTGGAGGGAACGTTCGTAAAGCCGAGCAAGGCGGTCTCTTCGCCGATAGCGATCGAGCGCCAGCCCAGGTCCAGCGCCAGGTCCATCCAACGGGTGAGCGGATACTCAATGCCGATGCCGAATCCCCATGTGAGGGGGAGGCTGAAATCGACTTCGGGTAGGCGTCCCGCGGCTTCCAAGTCACGCAGGAATCGGACGCATTCACTGCAGTCGCTCTTTGCAGAGAGCCAGAAACGTGCCATCCGCAGCGTGAGTCGGTCTATGCTCATCCCAACATTGGCGTAGACAAAGGGGCGCAGGCAGCTTGGGAGAAGCTCGGGGAGGGGAGCTGTTTTGGATACCTCTTCGGCGATGGACCGCACTTCCGTGCTGCCCGGGGTGCGAAGCCGCTGTTGGGGTTGCTCGGATGTACGGAACTGATAGCGCACGTGAAGGAGCGCCATAGGGCGCTGCAGAAGCTGTCCGCGCAGCGAGTTGAAAAGCGGAATCGGCGTGCTATAGGCAATCCCCAGCCCCCACTGGCGAGCAGTACCCAGACGCACGCCGGCGGCAATCTCCCCGTGATAGCGTAAGAAGCTCTGCCGCAGTGTTCGGCTGGGAGCGTCCGTATAGGGCAGAGCAACTCCACGCAGCTCTACGAAGTAGGGACCAAGGACACGCTCGGGGCAGCGGTAGCTTATGCTGGGGAAGCCGAGCGAGAGTGGCTGGCAGCTGCATTCCTCCGTGCGCACGGGGATCTCCCGCAAGTGTGGAATGTGTTCGGTGACGGCGTAGGATTCGACCAGATTCCACCCACCGTATGCAGTCGCCGGAATGCCGAATCGGCGCGCGGGGTTTTCCAGTTGGGCAACCGGTATTCGGAGAAGTCTATCGGGAATGGGCTGCCGAAGTCGGAACAGCAGGAAGGTATCAAGCCGCCCATCTGCGCTGGATTGCAGCCATAGTTCTATTGCGGTTCCGCGCAGAAAAGCACCGCCGGAGAGCGTATCCGACAGCGCCTCCCACCACCGCTGGGTATATTCCCGCCGGATGCGTACAAGGTCATCGTGCACCGGTAGGCGGGCGCATCCACTGCCGAGCAGCAAAGTCAATGCAAGGGCGGCGGACCATCTCATAGCCCCAGCCTCAGATGAAGTCCAACGGACCAGCTTCGGGCAATTGGGCGCAGTGCGTCGCGCAGGAGTACGTTCCAGAGGCTGTACTGGGCATGGAGCTCCAGGAACCAACGGCAGCAGGGGCTGGAGTAGGGGAACACTATCCCCGCGCCCACAGCGGTGCCTGCACCCAAGGGAGAGGCGATATCCTCCTGCGCACCGATGGCACTGACGAGTAGGTTGACCTGCAGGTAGAAGGGGAGCACCATCGGCTCCCACGGGAACAGCCGCACGGCGGCATCGATGGCGTTGAGTTCTTGGTATGCCGGTGGCAGAGGGCGTTGGCGGATTTCGCTTGTGTCCTTCCGCCGCAATTGGTAATGGTGCAGCCCAAAGAGCACCCAGAGCTGGCAGTACTGCCGTCCGCCCAGGACAGCGCTTCCACCGATTCCATGGCGAAGGGCATCGCTGAGTTCGCCGGCGGGCAACCATCCATTGATGCCAATGCCGCCGAAGTAGTGCTGTGCCGATGCCGGAAGGGAGCCTGCAAGCAGCAGAGACATGCACCAAAGACGCCAGCGCATGGGGGAAAGGCTCTCTGTTTCACACTGTGCCGAAATTACTGCTCTTGCGCAAGACCCAAATCGAGCTACATGTGTTGACTACCGTTGCGGTGTGGCATCATCGTCACGGCTGGGGCGCCACCGCAGCACGGCACCGGCGCGACACGCCAGCACAATGCACAGCCGTCTTATGAACGTGGAGCAATCTCGGGCAGCGACTATGGCAACAGTAGAGGAGCTCAAGCGGCAATTCCAGCAGCGGGACCGAGTCGTGCGCGTGCTCACCGTAGATGGGCAGCTGCGCGCGGTGGCAATCAAGAACAGCCGCGCTGCGCGGACGGCTCAGGAGCGGCATGGGCTCGAGCCCGTCGGTGCGCGCCTGCTGGCGCAGGCATTGGCAGCATCGGCACTGCTGGCGTCCTTTCTCAAAGGGGAGGAGCGCATCCTTGTGGAGGCGGAGGGCGATGGACCCATACAGAAAGTGGCTGCTGAAGCCTTGCAGGTGGGTGAGGTCCGCGGGTATGTGCGCTATGGCGTACCTTGGGAGGATGGGGTTCCACTTCAGCTCTCTGCAAACCCGTTGGGAACGCACGGGCTGTTCCGCATCGTGCGGATCCTGTACAACCACGTCGAGCCCATCGTCAGCGTTGTGGAGCTGCAGCCGGGCGATATCGCGGCGAACTTTGAGTACTACTTCGAACGCTCCGAGCAGATTCCCACGCTGGTGCGCTTCGATACCGCCTTTGACTCCGAAGGGCTCGTCAGCATCTCGGCGGGGGTATTCGTGCAGCTCATGCCCGGGGCGGATCCGGCGCAGCTTCGCAAGGTCGAACAGCGGCTCGACGAGCTCCCCCCGCTGGGCGAGCTCTGGGCTGCAGGGGTGATGCCGGAGGCATTGCTGGAACAGCTGCTGCCGGCGCCGTTTACGGTGCTCAACAGCACGCCGATCGACTTCTTCTGCCGCTGCTCGCGCGAGCGCTTCAAGGAGCTGCTGACCACGCTCCAGATCGCTGACATCGAGGAGATGCGCCGCCTGGGGCAGAACGAGCTCGTCTGCCAATATTGCGGCGAACGCTACCGGCTGGAGGAGCGGGAGTTTGAAGAACTGCTCAAGCGCATGCGTGCGCGCACGAACTGAGCTGCTATTGCCGGCGTGCCGAACGCGTGATGCGCTGCAGCGCAGCAGTGTTGATACGGACGGGGAAGCGCTCCCGCAGCCGTTGGAGCCAGCGTTCGGTTAGCTCCTGCTGGAGTTGCTCCTGCACGGCAGCGGCAAAGTCTGGAATGGCTTCCTCGAAGCTCTTCTGCCGCGGGGGCTCGTAGGCGTTCACGCGCAGCAGCACAAAGCCTTGTTCGTAGGGGAGTGGACCGAGGATATCTCCAGCGCGGGCTTGCTGCTGCTCGGCAAGTTGGGCAAGCTTGCTATGCTTTGGCGTGAGCCGTCCCCAATGCCCTTTGCGCTCGCGGTAGCCCGGGCGCTGGGTGTACTGTTGAGCAAGTTCGGCAAAGTCTGCTCCGGCGTCGAGCCGCTGGCGGAGTGTGTGCGCCAAAGAGTCCGAGAGCACGTAGATTTCGCTGATGTCGTAGACGGGCTCGGTAAAGTAGCGGTGGCGGGTGCTATCATAGTAGGCGCGGGCGCGGAGGGTGTCAAACACGAGCTTGCTCCAGACCTCGCGCTCTTCGACGCGGAACAGTAGCAGTCCATCGCGGAAGTCCTGCAGCATTTGGGCAAATTCGGGGTATTCCCTCTCCAGGTTCCGTGCGGCGTACGCAATGAGCGCGGGGGCAGTAATCCGGCGCATAGCTTGTTGCAGAGAGGAAGCCTTGAGCGGATAGCCGCGGAAGGTGGGCTGCGCCAGGGAATCCAGAAGTTGCCCAACGGTGACGGTGGGCAGGTTCTGGCAGCTATAGAGCGGCTGCAAGAGCAGCTCGCGGGGTACGGCGGCAGCCCACGCGGTGTCGAAAGTGGTCTTTGTAGTGTCCAGTGCAGCCAAGAGGGCTGCGAAGGCGGATTCATCGAAGTGGCACTGCAGCACCGCGCGCAGCGAGTCCAGGAAGCGCTCGCGGTCCTCGTCGTAGTAGAGCCGTCGGTAGAGGCGGCGCAGCGTTTCCCGCTCCTCCTCGGCGGTATAGCGCTTTGTGGAGTCACGGCGGAGGATGTGGACCCCGAACGCCGTGATGACTGTGCCCAGCTCTCCATCGCGCAGGCGGAAGAGAGCGTCTTCGAACTCCGGCAGTAGGCGGCTTTGGATAGTTTCAAAGCCCAGGGATCGGCTGTACCAGCTTCCCAGTTCGCCACCACGCTCGGCAGTGACCTTGTCGATGGAATGTTGGCGGGCAAGTTCGGCAAAATCTGCTCCGGCACGCAGGAGCTGCATGAGGCTATCAGCCTTTGCAAGCGCAGCGGCGGTATCCCCTTCCACGATGGGCAAAAGGATGTGGCGGGCACGCACGGCAACCCGCGGTTCGCGTGCCAGCAGCTTGACGATGAAGTAGCCATACCGGGTGCGGATAGGCTGCGGGAAGACCTCCCCGGGCTTGAGCCGGTAGGCAACATCTTCGATCGGGCGCAGGATCATCCCGCCCGTGATGTAGGGCAGCACGCCGCCACGAGATGCGGTCTCGCGGTCATCGGAGGAATCCCGCGCCAGTTGCTCAAAGGGCACACCCTGGTGCAACAGTTCTACGGCGCGCAGTGCACGCTGATAGGCTTCCGTGGTATCCTGTTCGAAGTTGCGCGAAAACAGCATAATGGCGAGCTTGAGCTCCCATTGCCGGCGCCGCAGCAGCTCTTCAACAGCGGGTTCGACCAGCTTCTTGTCGAAGAGGAAGCTCTCGGCAACGACGCGCCGGTTCTGCTCCAGTTCAGCCCGAATGGCAGAATCCTGCTCCAAACCACGCGAGTGGGCATCGAGCACCTTTAGCCGGTAGTTGATGTACAGGCGCAGGAAGCTCTCCAGGCTGTCGCGCGATAACTCGCTCAACCGTGCCCCTTGACGGTTGAGATTGCGTCGATAGACCCGCTCCAACTGCGCATACGTGATCTTCTCCGGTCCAACTGTTGCCAGCACCAGCTGCTCCAAGGATTCTGCGCGCCTGGGAGTGCGTGGCGACTTCTGCGCCAGCACGGGAACACTCGAAATCAGCAGGAGCACCAGCACGCTCTGCCAGATTCGTGTGCGAAGCATTCCGAACCTACCCGGCAGTGGTACCACATCAAGGCAGCAAAATTGAGGAAAACCGCTCGTTAGTGCGGCGGGTTCAGCGCAACTCCAGTGTTACCACAGCCGAGGGTGCGCTCCAGTTCCCCGTGCGGTGACTGCGCAGACGGAGTCGGTAGTAGTAGGTTTGCCCCGGGCGCGCAGCTTGGTCTACGAAGCGGCGCTGCGCGGTCGGCAGAAGCGGCGAAATCGGCAGGAAGTTCTCCCCATCGCTGCTGCGCTCGATGACAACGGATGCCTCTGCTGTCGTACCGTTGCTCCAGACGATGACAACCCCTTCGGGTGAGCTGTATACCGAGTCAATGATCGGTGCAGTCGGCGGTGCGGTGCTATACGCCTGTGCAGCGATTCGCTCGGATGGCATGGAGAGGTTGAAAGCGCTGTCAATGGCGACCAGCTCGTACCAGTAGAGCCGACCTGGCTCGATGAGCGAATCCCGGAACTGGCGGAGCTCTGCCGGAATGGGGTTGCCGCCATTGAGCGTAACGGGGGGTGCGAGCGTATCCACGTAGCGGTTGAGCCAGAAGCCAAGCAGGTCCGGAGCGGAGCCGATCTCCCATTCCAGCACCACTGCTCCGTCCTCGCCGTGGGCTGCGGTGAAGTATGGCGCCGGAGGAGCGACGATATCGGGAAGCAGTACTAAGACTGCCGGAGTCCATTCACTGCGGTTGCCCCGGCGGTCAACAGCGCGGACCTTGTACCAGAAGCTCGTGCGCCCGGCTTCGGGGGTGAGCTCATCGGTGAAGGTAGTATCGGTGAGGATTTCGGTTGAAACGAGAGTGAATTCGTCTTTCGGAGACAGGCTACGGCTGACCTCGTATCCCCATACATCTGGGGCAGCGCTGCGAGTCCAGTGCAGTCGTGCGCGCCCAATCTCGCCATACCCCATGAAGAAGCGCGGGGGTGGCGGCGGGATGATATCCGGTACCGGTACAGCATGCGGGAGCGAGAGCACACTCTCGGTGCCATCGGCGGCAACAGCACTGACGGCATAGGCGACGTATTCCGTCGGTAGCTCACCCGGTCGGTCGACGTACGTAAGCTGTCCAGCCGGCAGGGGTGTCTCCGTCAGCCGTATGCGCGCTGTATCCATGCCAAGCGGCCATCGGTAGAGATGGTAGCCAACGGTGCGCGGATCGGGCGAGGGCTCCCACGAGAGGATGATAGAATCCGCCTCCGGGCGGGCAACGAGTGCATACGGTGCCTGCAGCGGTCGGGCATCGCGCGCAACGACGGTAACGGGCTCGCTCCAGGGTCCCTCCCGCCCAAACACGTCAACGGCGCTGACGCGGTAGCTGTAGGACTGCCCCTCCTGCAGGTCCTCTGCGTCCACGTACAAGTACTCCGTTGGTAGCTCCTCGTTGAGCCAGATGGTGATGACAGGGCGCTCCGGCGAAGTGAGCCGAACATAGCCGGTGTCTGCAGGACCCTTGCGCCAGACGTGATACCCCCAGATACCCCGTTGTACGCCGCCCTTGAAATCCCACAGGAGCTGGATTCGGACGCTATCGGCGGCTTTACCGGTCAGCCCGCTCGGTGGAGGTGGGAGCTGGAGAGTTCCTGCCTCCACGTCAAGCACTTCGGCAACGGTCTCCCCGCCGAGCATCAGTGCGTAGTCGTAGCGGCGTCCGCGCCGGGCAGTGGTGTCGTGGTAGGTTACCCCGAGTATGTGTGAAACCCGTTGGGGGTCGTCCAGCAGAGCATCCTGGAGAAGCCCAAGTACTTCGCGGCGCAGGGTATCCGGTGTTGCGGGATCTTCAGCAGCTCTGACAAACAGCTCGAACGTATCCACAGCGCCTGGAGAGACGTCTGCCGGAATCCAAGGCGTCCAATCCTCGCGTGCAGGGCGGCGCACAGTCGTCAGCGGTTCGTAGACATTCTTGCGACTGTCGCGCCGCAGCAGCACGTACTCGCGCGGCAGCGGGCGGTCAAGGGGCAGCGTCCACAGCAGCCGCACACCAACGCTATCCCCGACCGCCCATAGATGCATGCGAGGAGCCTGCGCCAGCGCCGAGAGGCTCAGCGCAAGCACCAGAGCACCTCCTACTCCAAGCCTTTGCCCCATGTGTGCCCTTCCCTGCCAGCTATGGTGCTACATCGGCTAATCTGGTTGGACGGGCGGAAGACCCGGTCTTGGGGTACAAGAGGCATCCCCAGGACTTCCGTGCTCGACACAGTTATCGTTCGGAGTGCTTTCGCTGAAGGGGCTCTTGGGCAGGACCCATACGCTCAAGCCCTGCAGCCCAGGTTCGGTGGGGATGCTCATTGTGAAGTTGTGTTCCCCATTTGCAGGGAGCGCATGCGGCAGCATCAGAGGTTGGCGTACCTCGGTAATGGTCCCGCGCACATTCTTCCGCACAATGACGGCAAAGGGTGTACCGGCAAAGATGGGCTGCGTGCCGGTGTTGCGCAGCCGGAGATGCAGTCGGAGTGTCCCCTCATCCACTACTGTTACTGGAGCTCCAGGACCCGATTGCCAAGAAAGCTGAGTAGAAAGAACTCGGGTGCCCTCTGCTGCCGATGGCAGCCGTGTCCAAGTCCATCGGTCTATCTCTACCGGCAGCCCGTCCAGCAGGCGATTCGCCGTATCGGGGCGCGACGCTGTTGAACCGCTCTTCTTGGCATTGAGGATGGTGAAGCTGACCGTATTGGCAACGACCGCAAAGCCTCGATCCGGCTCATCTGCTACTACAATCGGCTGTAGCTGCAGCGTGTCCCAGTACAGCTCATGTCCCAGGTACCCAAAAGCACCAACACCCCGTTCCACGTGCCGGATCAGTCCGGCGGCAGGACCCCGCCACTCCCACATGCGTCCTCGGCTATCGCGGATGCGCAGCCAGAGGTCTCGTCCAAACTCCAGCGGCAGCAGGGGCTGGTCAACGTCAAATACCCACAGCCCAATACCTGGTGGGGTAGAGGACATCGCCGTATCGCGGAAGCGTCCGCCGGGCAGGCGGGTGAGCCCAAATCGCCATCCCGAAGGCGCCCCGGTTGTGAATTCAAGGGTGTCCCATCCTGTTTCTCGATAGGAATCTCCGCTGCTGCCTGGGCACCTGGCCCACCATTCGCCGCTGATGATGAGCCGGTAGGGTGTGTTGGGCATCAACACAGTGATGGCTGTCGCTGTTCCTCGCAAGAGCTCCGGGCGAATGACAACGGAATCCCCAGCCCTGTGGATGTTGATGCGGACCTGACGATGACCACCGCCTGGAAGGATTTCGTAGAGCTGGCAGTTGAGATTGCGGAGCTGCCACGCGCACGTGACACCAGGCGAGCTGGACGACCATTGGGGCGCAACGGGTGCACCTAACTGCAACCGCAGCGGCTGGTCGATGGGCACACCCGTCTGCCCGCGCCCGGGATTGCTCCAGATAACCAATGCAGGTGGCTGCTGCTGCGCAGCATTCTGGTTAGCCCACGAAGAGCGATCATTTGCTAAGCTGCTACACGAGAGATTCTGCGCTTCGTTTGCCAGCGAACCCCCTTTCTTTGCACCTTTACGGTCACCCCACCGACCATAGCCGTAATAGCCGGCTTGCACAGAGAGCGATGATGTGTGTAGCCTGGGGAGGCAGACCTTCTTTCCTGCTACTGTGAAGCAGGTTTGCCCAATGGTGAGGCTTGCCTGGAG
>Ga0197142_1000170_pt1 | contig 58275 bp, 50 predicted proteins | sample GBS60_MetaG_FD_148614 | JGI IMG/M metagenome (GOLD analysis project Ga0197142, IMG submission 148614) | Sediment microbial communities from Great Boiling Springs, Gerlach, Nevada, United States - GBS 60_MetaG | ecosystem: Environmental > Aquatic > Thermal springs > Hot (42-90C) > Sediment... | reverse complement strand
CAGGGCAGGTAGAGATGCATTGTTCGCACATAACACAGCGATTACGCAGAAACTCCAGTTTCCAGTCAGGAGCGGCAATCTTCAGCGCCTCGGTGGGGCAAACGCCTGTACACAAGCCGCAGTCCACACACAAAGCCGGGTCAATCTGAATTTCCTTGGCCTGTTCGGCTACCTCGATCCCCAACGACTGCACCCACTCTAGCCCTGCTTCTACTTGGTCAATATCTCCGGAGAGCTCCACCACGAGGGTGCCCACTTCGTTGGGACTCACCCTAGCACGCACGATGTTGGCGGCCACGTCGAAGTCCTTGGCCAGGCGGTAAGTAACAGGCACATTCACCAAGTGCCGCGGGAAAATCAATGTTACTCGTTTGCGCACAGCGTCTCAGGTTGCTGGTTGAGCATTGACCAGGCCACACCTTACCAGTATGGCAAGGCTGTCCTCCCTGGCTGCTCAAGCCTCTGCCTGCAGGGGCAGAAGAACTGGCAAGGCGGGAGTTTCTCCCCTTGGCTCCGGCGCCTGCCACAATGGAAGCAGAGCGTTCTTGATCCCCACCCCATGAACTCGGCCCGGCCCCGCCTTAACTCCGAGCACTACCGACAGATGTTGGTGCGCGATGGCGAGCGGCGCTTCCGTGAGTGGCATACCGCCTTTCTCAACTACCAGCGGCGGTTTTTACGCGAGATGGAGCAACTGCGTCTTCGGTATTCCTCAAATCGCTGAGTAATGCCCCCGGCTATCCCTTCTCTTCTGGTTTCTTCTGAGCCTGATTCCTCCCTCCGCCAGGAAACCCTGGAATTATTGGAGTGGCGCCGCCTCTGTCAACATCTGGCCACTTTTGCTGCTACGCCCCTAGGCCGCCGCGCCTGCCTAGAGCTGGATCCCTGGCGCAGCCGCGAGGAGAGTGAGGCCTGGCTTGGTCAAACGGAGGAGGCCATGCGGCTGGATGGCAGCCAGCCAGGGGGGGTTTCGCTAGAGGGGATCCACAACTTGCTGCCGGCCTTGGAACGGGTCGAGCGAGGGGGCATCCTGGGCGGGGAAGAGCTGGTCCAGATTGCCACAACGCTGGGAGCTGCTCGCCGCCTGCGTCGCCTCATCGATGACCAGGATCACCTGCCCCGCCTGCGGGAGTGGGTGAGCACACTGCGCACTTACCCTGAGCTGGAGCAGGAGATCTTCCGCTGTCTGGATGAGCACGGCGAGGTGAGAGATAGCGCCAGCCCAGCCCTTGCCGATTTGCGCCGTCAGCACCGCCTTTTTCACAGCCAGATCCAAGAACGCCTGCGGGAGGTGATGAGCCAATGCCCCCAGGCACTGCAGGATACCCTGATTGGCCAGCGGCAGGGGCGTTTTGTGCTGATGGTGAAGGCTACCCACCGGGATCTCATCCGCGGCCTTGTCCACGACAGCTCTGCCAGTGGGGCCACCCTCTACGTGGAGCCCTACGCTGTGGTGGAACTGGGCAACCGCCTGCGGGAAACCGAGGTCCAGATCCAGGCGGAGGAAGAGCGCATCTTAGCGGCGCTCTCGGCCCAGGTGGGATCCGTAGCCGCCGACTTGGAGCATCTGCAAGCAGTGCTGGTTGGGCTGGAGCTAGCTCTGGCCCGCGCCCGCTATAGCCTGTGGTTGAAGGGCAACCGTCCCCAGTTCGTTGCCGCTGGATTGCGCCTGCGCCAGGTTAGACACCCTTTGCTTTGGTGGCAGGTCCGTCAGGAAGGCAAAGGCCCAGAGGTGGTGCCCATTGACTTCACCTTCTCCGAGTCTATCCGCGCTGTGGTCATTACTGGCCCCAACACCGGCGGCAAAACCGTGGCCTTGAAAACCCTGGGCCTGTTGGTGCTGATGGCCAAGGCAGGGATCTTCCTGCCAGCTCAGGATCCACCCCAACTGCCCTGGTTTGAGGGGGTCTATGCCGATATTGGCGACGAGCAATCCTTGCAGCAAAACCTCTCTACTTTTTCAGGCCACATCCAGCGGATTAGCCGCATTGTGCAAACCCTGCAATCGCGTCCAGAGCCGGCCCTTGTTTTGCTGGACGAGGTGGGGGCGGGCACAGATCCCACGGAGGGCGCTGCCCTGGCAGCTGGGCTATTGGAGTATCTCTCAGAGAAAGCCCTGCTTACCCTGGCCACCACCCACTACGGCGAGCTAAAAGCTCTCAAGTACCAGCACCCCGGCTTTGAAAATGCCTCGGTGGAGTTTGACGAGATTACGCTGGCCCCTACCTATCGCCTTTTGTGGGGGATCCCGGGCCGCTCCAACGCCTTTGCCATTGCCCGGCGGCTGCAATTGGATCCGGAGATCCTGCAGCGGGCCCAGCGGTATCTGCAGGGAGAAAGCCAACTGGAGAAAGTCATTGCTGGGTTGGAAGCGCAGCGGGCTCACTTGGAAGAGCGGCTAGCTCAGGTGGGATCCCTGCAGCAAGAGCTAGAGACCCTCTACCGCCAAATGCAAGAGCGCAGCCAGCGGCTGGCCGAGCGAGAAGCGCAACTGGAATACCAGCAGCGCCAGGGGCTGGAAACTCTGCTGGCTGCTGCCCGCCAAGAGGTAGCCGCCGCCATTCGCAAGCTGCAACAGGGGGACGATCCCCGCCAGGTAACCGCCCATCTCCAGCAAATCCGCGAACGCTACTTGCCGGCACCTCTACCTGTGGACACCGAGTTTGTGCCGCAGGTGGGGGATCGGGTGCGGCTGCGGGGCCTGGGACAGACAGGAGAGGTCATTGCCGTCGAAGGGGAGGTGTATGTGGTGCGCAGCGGCATCCTCAAGTTCACGGTGCCAAGGGCCCAGTTGGCTCCCCTCGATGAACACCAGGCTAAGCAGCGTCAACGCCCTCAGGAGGCGCCGCCTCCGCCGCCGGCCCCTGTTCCCCTCAACCTGCGCACCAGCCACAACACCCTTGACCTAAGGGGGAAAACCGTGGCTGAGGCTGAGGCTATTCTCGAACACCACTTGGCTCAGGCACCTCCTGGCCCCCTTTGGATCATCCACGGCCACGGTACGGGGCGCCTCAGGGCTGGTATCCAGGCCTACCTCCAGCATCACCCGCGCGTTCAGAGCTTTGCTGCGGCAGCTCCCCAGGATGGGGGTACCGGCGTAACGGTGGCCCAGCTGCGATAGGATCCCTCAAGTCTCTGCCTCTGCTTGCAGCAACTCCCCTTCTCCCTCTTGCCGCCGGCTCTGCCAATGCCAGTAGCCCCACAGCAGTTGACTATCCCCCATGAGCTTCAGCATCACCGCCACCACCACTGTCCAACTGAGAGGCCCAAAGGCAGTGCCTGCTGCAACCAACAGCGCCAGCCCGGAAAGGTTAAGTCCCAAGCCTTGTACCCCCATCCCCAAGAGGCTCTCGCGATCCGACATCCGACAACTCCCAAAGGTGGATGGTCCCAATTTCCCTGGCCAACCTATCCAAGCCTCAGTGGCGTTGCCCTAAGCCGCCCACTTTGGGAGGCATAATGCGGCGCGGTGTCTCATCCCAAGGTCAGCCGCTGCTAAGGCCGTGCTGCTGGAGTAACCTCGGAACAAAAGGTTACAAAGGGGATAGAGGTAGCTGCCCTGGGTAAAAACCTAGGGTGACCCCAGCTTTTCCCTCTTGGGAGTCTGCTGCTCCCTTTGCTAGGCAGTCCACGAGGACTAGGTTAATTATCAATACGGAGTATTAGGTAGACTTAAAGTTTCGTTTAGATTGGTATCCCATAGATTGGCATCTCAGCTCTCTCAATGGGTTTGTTGCGAGCGAACTTACCGGTTGCTTAGCAGTCTGCTTTGAGATACGGGTTGACTAAGTTCTTTTGAGTAGCCATGAAACTCGAACTGACTCCCCGCCAGCGGAAGATTCTCTGGGCGACAGTGCGCAGCTACATTGCGACGGCTGAACCTGTCGGTTCCAAGACTTTGGCTCAGTCGTATAACTTTGGGGTAAGCACAGCCACCATTCGTAACGACTTAGCCACCCTTGAGCAGGCGGGGTTGCTGTTCCAGCCCCACACCTCTGCCGGTCGGATCCCTTCTGACTTTGGCTATCGGGTTTATGTCAACGATTTGTTGACCTCCGGCTGCATGGAGGGGATCCCCAACGACGCTCCAGAGCCCCATCCGGCGCTGCAGCAGTTGCTGGATCAGGTCAGTCGTGAGCTGGGAGACGACCTCGACAGTTTCCTCCAGCGAGTAGCGCAGCTTTTGGCCCAGGTGAGCGGTTGCATTGCCCTCATCACCCCACCTCAGGGGCCAGTGGTAGCCATTCACCACGTGCAGTTGCTGTCGGTAGGACCAGCTCGGGTGATGGTGGTGGTGGTTACCGATTCCTATCAAGCCCATTCAGCCTTGGTCAGTCCACCGGAACGGCCTGAAAACCACTACGAGGATCTGGAAGACGAGCTGCAGCTACTTAGCAACTTTCTCACCCTCAAGCTGCGGGGCAAGACCTTTGCCGAGCTGCAGGACCTGAGCTGGCTAGAGCTGGACAAAGAGTTTCGCGCTTACAGCCATTGGCTGCAGCAACTGCTGCGTTTGGTGGTTCAGCGCTATCTACGGCCCTCTTTGGGGCCTGTGTTTAGTGCAGGCATGACGGAGCTGATGCGGCAGCCAGAGTTTTCCCAGCCGCAGCGGGTGCAAGCAGTGGCCCGGTTGATTGAGGAGGGCTCTGAGCAACTGCAGGGGATGATTGGGCTCTATGCTGCCAGCACCCCAGCTTGCCAGGAGGGGGCTGCTCTTTCTGCCCCGCTGGCCAAGAAGCCTTCCTCCTCTGCCGATCCCGAGCGGGATCCCTCCCACAACAACATCCCTGTGATTATCTACATTGGCAGTGAGAATCCGCTGGAATCCCTGCGCCACTGCACGGTGATCGCCTCGGTCTATCGCCGTCGCTCGGCGCCCCTGGGGACGGTCACCTTGCTGGGGCCAACGCGGATGGCCTACGAGCGCAGCATTGCAGCTGTGCAGACGGTGGCCTCCCATCTCACGCGGGCCCTAGCCTAGCAAGTCTAGAAGCGGGTTGCCTGGGAGCAGTACCCCACCGTGGCTAGACTCTCTCCTCTCCACCTGCGGGTTCAGTGTGCCATCCGAGAGCGGCAACTGCTTTGCCCCGGCCAGCGGCTGCTGGTGGCCTTTTCCGGCGGGCAGGATTCTTTCTGTCTGCTCCAGATCCTGCGCGATCTGCAGCCGCGCTGGAACTGGCAGATTTTTGTCTTGCACTGCAACCACCGCTGGTCGGAGGAGGAAACAGCCTGTGCCCACTTTTTGCAAGAGTGGCTCCAACAGCAGGGCCTGCCCTACGCCGTCGAAACTGCCGATCCCATCCGCTGGGATGAAGCGGGGGCCAGGGCTTGGCGCTACCAACAGTTGGATAAATGGGCGCGCGCCTGGAATTGCCAGGCCGTGGTTACAGGGCACACAGCCAGTGACCGCGCAGAGACGTTCTTGTGGAACCTGCTGCGGGGCACGGGAGCGGCGGGGCTAGCCAGCCTGGATTGGCAGCGGCGTTTAGACGAGCGGGATCCGGCCTCTGCCTGGTTGGTGCGACCGCTGCTGGGCCTTTTCCGTTGGGAAACAGAGGAGTTTTGCCGGCAGTACCAACTGCCGGTCTGGCCGGATCGCAGCAATCAAGATTTGGCGCACGGGCGCAACCGGATCCGCCTGGAGGTGATGCCCTATCTCAAGCAGCACCTTAACCCCCAGGTAGAAAAAGCCCTGAATCGGGCCGCCACCTTGCTAAAAGCGGAACATGAACTGGTGGTGGCGCAAGCTGCGCAACTGTGGCCGCAGGTGTATGAGCCAGCCCTACCAGGGTTGCGACGGGATCCCTTGCGAGCTGCTCCCCTCGCCCTGCAGCGGCAGGTCATGTTTAAGTTTTTGTCTTTGCTGATCCCCCATCACCCTACCTTTGAGCAGGTGGAAGCGGGGATCCGGCTCCTCAAAGCAGGTCGCCGTAGCCGCAGCCCCGACTATCCTGGGGGTGGCTGGCTGGAGGTAAAAGGGGAGTACTTGGCTTGGGTTGCTCGCCCCTGTTCTCCAGTAAGGACTCCGTCCCCCTGAGGTCCGCGGCAGCGCTAGAGCGCAGCTGCGCCACCCTGGCCTTCCTGCAAACTGGCTACAGCCATGAGCATGCCCCGCGCTTTGTTCAAACATTCTTGGTACTCCCGCTCTGGCTCGGAGTCAGCCACGATGCCTGCCCCAGCTTGCACGCTCACCCGGCCGCGGTGAACCAGCAGGGTGCGGATGGTGATGGCAGTGTTCAGTTGGCCAGCAAAGTCGTAGTAGCCGTAGGCGCCGGCATAGGGGCCGCGGCGGCACTTCTCCAGTTCGTGGATAATCTGCATGGCGCGAATCTTGGGGGCACCGGTCACAGTGCCGGCAGGGAAGGTGGCCCGCAGCAGATCCCAGGCGCTGTACTGAGGATCCAACTGCCCCACCACGTTGCTGACAATATGCATCACGTGGCTGTAGCGCTCAATTTGCATGAGGTCGTCCACCTGCACGGATCCCAGGCGGCAGACCCGCCCCAGGTCGTTGCGGGCCAGGTCTACTAGCATCACGTGCTCCGCCCGCTCCTTGGGATCTGCCAACAGCTCCTGCTCCAACTGGCGATCTTCGGCAGGGGTGGCGCCGCGGGGACGGGTGCCAGCGATGGGACGGACGGTGGCAATGCGCTCTTCCCCAACGCGGCTAAGCTTGACCATCACCTCCGGGCTGGAGCCGACAAGGCAGAGATCGCCAAACTGCAAAAATGCCATGTAGGGGGAAGGGTTAATGAGCCGTAGGGAGCGGTAGAGCTGGAAGGGATCCCCGGCAAAAGGAGTGGTGAAGCGCTGCGAGAGGACCACCTGAAAGATCTCGCCGGCGCGGATGTACTCTTTGGCCCGCTCCACTGCCTGGCAGTAGGCGTCGCGGCTGAGGGTGCTGGGAGGAATCTGATCCGGTAGGTGGGGCTTCCAGTTAAGGCTAAGGTGGGAGAGGGAAAGGGGGGCGCTAAGCTGTTGCACCAACGTTTCCACCCGCTGGCAAGCTTGGGCGTAAGCCTGCTCCGCCGGCTGCTGGCGCGTGTCGGCAAAGGCCACCACCCAGATCTTGCGCTTCACCTGGTCGAAGATCAGGATGCTGTCCACCTGCATTAGGATGGCGTCAGGAGGATCTCCCGGCTGCCAGGGATAGATAGGCACCCTAGGCTCAATCCAGCGAATGAGCTCATAGCCCCAGTAGCCAAAGAGCCCGCCAATGCTGCTGGGCAACTCCGGCAGGTGCACTGGCTTATAGGGCTGCAGGCAGCGGGCCAAGATGGCAAACGGATCCCCCTGGTGCTGCTCCTGCCGACCGTCGCGGTGGATTTGCAGGGCCTGGTCCCCGCGCACCTCTAGCACCCACTGGGGAGCGCAGCCGAGGAAGCTGTAGCGGGCCACCTGTTCCCCCCCCTCCACGGATTCCAACAGAAAGTTGTAGGGCTGCCCAGCGCAGACCCGGTACCAGGCAGAGACGGGCGTTTCCAAGTCCGCTACCCATTCCTGGTACACCGGGATAAAGTTGCCCTGGCCAGTGAGGGCAAGAAACTCTTTCCAGGGAGGGTAAACCATAGCCTGCAAGTTGGGATCCCTGCTTTCCCAGACTTTATCCCAGAGCGGATCCCTCTGATCTGCCCAGTTGCCCTAGGATCAGAAGCTACCGGGCTAAGGGCGGCTCTACCTTTAGGAAATCTTGGCTATGCAAGTTCCATCGCAGATCCTCAGCGAGCGCCTGCGCTTTCAAGGCCACAAGTACACCTTTGTTAGCCAGCGTTTGCGCTTTCCCAACGGGACAGAGGGAGAGCGGGAGTACCTCATCCACCCCGGTGGCGTGGTGGCCGTGCCAGTGACTGCCGAAGGCAAGTTTGTCTGCATTCGCCAGTATCGCTTTGCTGTCGCCTCCTACCTTTACGAATTTCCTGCCGGTACTGTCGAGCCGGGGGAACAGCCGGACGAAACCATTCGCCGTGAGCTGGAAGAAGAAACCGGCCTGCGGGCTCACCGCTGGGATTCGCTCGGCCAATTTTATCTCTGCCCCGGCTATTCCAGCGAGATTATGTATGCCTATCTAGCGCGGGATCTGGAAGTGCTGGATTCTCCTCCCGCTAGGGATGAAGACGAAGACATTACTGTTGTCGAGTTTTCTCCTGATGAACTTACAGAAAGGGCCCGTTTTGGCCTCGATTTGGACAGCAAATCCATTGCCTGCTTTTGGCGGGCCCAACTGTTTTTGGCAGCAGAAAAGAGGACCCTTGCCAGGGGGAATGGGCCCTAGGCAGGGCAGCCAGTTCCTGTCCTGCTTAAACCTCCCCCCGCGGGAGAGGGAGTCACCTACAGCAAAGTAGCAGCATAGCGGGCAGCCCCCCTCAAACCCACCTGCTCGTTGACCACCACCTGCACCGACAGCTGCTCCAACAGTGGCCGCATTCGCCCCTTATCCAAAAAGGCTGCCAGAAACTCCCCCTGCCTCAACAGGGGCAAGAGCTTGGGGGCAATCCCACCGGCAAGGAAGAGGCCGCCGCGGGGCAACAGGTGCAGGGCAAAATTGCCGACAGCCGCTCCGTAGAGGCCAATGAACAGCCGCAAACACTCCCTAGCGAGGGGATCCCGTCCCTCCAGGGCGGCATTGGCAATTTCAGCGGCTGGATCAATCCAACCGGCCCCCTTTTCCCAGGCGGCAATTTGGGCTAACACTTGCTCCTCTCCCTGGGCCCAGCGACTATCCCGCAAAAACTGGTAGATGGCTACGATCCCCTGGCCGGAGACCACCCGCTCGGTGGAGACACGCCCGTATCGCTGTTGCAAGTACTGCAGCAGCTCCCATTCCTGAGGGGTGCGCGGGGCAAAGTCCACATGTCCTCCCTCGCTGGGATAGACCTGGTAGCCACCTTCTCCCCAGGTGAGGTAGGCCTGCCCCAGCCCCGTGCCTGCTCCAATGACTCCAATGGGCGCCCGCGGCTGCCGCTCCCCCGCTTGCAAAGTCTCCAGCTCCCCCTCCCTCAGCGCTAGCACGCCATAGCCTACGGCGCTGAAGTCGTTGATCAAAGCTAGGCGCGGGATCCCCAGCTCTACGGCCAATTGGCTTGAGTGCAGGCTCCAGGGCAGGTTGGTGATTTTGGCCGTTTGTGGGCCCCTGTCCCCTTGCTTTTCCTCCATCACTGGGCCAGCCACAGCAAAGCAGGCAGCAACCGGTTGGGGATCTCGCCCCAGCTCCTGCCGCGCCTGGGCCAGAAACTCCAGCACCAGCGGGGTGAGGTGGGGGTAGCTCTGGCTGGCGTAGCGGCGGTGGTAGAGGCTGTGATTGAGATCTTGGGCATCGAAGAGGCTGAGGCTGCTCTTGGTACCCCCAATATCTCCGGCCAACAGCAAGTCCATAGGATTTCTTCTAGCCAGCAGCTTCCTTTCCACCCTGCCACCTCTGGAGAGGCCATGCCAACCTCAGGCCGCCTCGACCCGCCAAGATCCCTGCTGCGAGGGCTGCTAGGACCCACTGGGCGGAGGAAAGCGCAGAAAAGGTGCTATGTTAACTGCTGTGAAGTTTCTTAATATCGCGCTTTGCCTTCTCTACCTTTTTTACCCCTTCTTGCGGAGAAGCGTTTTGGATCCCTTAGGTCTCACCACGCCGTTGGAGGAGCGGCGGCTGTGCTGGTGGGCCTACCCGTTTTTGTGGAAGCGCCCCTGGTGCGCTCTGCCCCTTGGCTGAGCTTGGCGATGGCTGTAGGCTGGCTGGGCCTTAGCTTGCGGCTCTACTCACAGCCCCGCACCCGCATCTGGGGGGATCTGCTCTATGGCTTCACGCTGACTTGGCTAGCAGGCTCCCTCTACTGGGGCTGGCTGCGCTGGGAGCCCCTCTGGCACATGCCGGTGGAAGCTTTAGGGATCCCAATTGTCTGGTGGGGGGCACGGCAACGCTTTGCCCGCATCGGCACCTGGTTTTATCTCGGCTCCCTGTGGGGCACGGCAGTGACAGATCTTTACATTCACTTGCTAGGGCTAGGGCCGGAGTGGCGGCAGGCGATGCAGTTGGAGCGGCTGGATCAAGCGGCCGTCCCCTTTAGGGCTGCCCTCGACAAAATGGCCACCCCTTTGGGGATGGCTTGGGGCATTGGCTTGGGCCTTCTGCTCCTTGGGGTTGGCCTGGGGGTCATTCAGGGATCCCGGCGACTGCACCACTGGGCCTTTGCCGGAGCAGTGCTGAATACCCTGTTGGTGGATGGGCTGTTTGTTTGGGGGGCAGCCACGCTGCGCTAGGCGAGGTTACGACGCCGAGGCTCCAGAAGAGGGTGTTTCTGCTTCCTCAGGGGACACCTCTGACGGTGGCGCTGGCTGGGGCAAGAAATTGACGACTTCCCACCTCTTGCCACCGGCAGAGGCATAGGCCAACAGCCATTGCTCGGTTGGGCCCTGGGACTCTGCCTGTTTGACTTTTTGACGGGCCAAGGTGAGCTGGAAGGGATCCCCCTTGCGGCGGTAGGGGCGGCGGGATCCCGGTGGCTTCACAAGGAGGGTGTAGGTGCCGCTGAGGTGGTGGCCCTCCAGGGTTTCTCCTGAAGTCAAGAGCAAAGGCTCACGGCGATCCCGCTGGATGCGGACATCCTGCACTTCCAGATGGTCTGCCAAGCGATCGCTGCCCACCAACGAGGCAACCGGCCCCGCCAGGTGAGTCATCTGGTAGGCCAAGGCCTGTTGCACAACCGACTGGGGTGGTCTGGGAGCACAGCCTGCTAGGAGCCCCAACAAAACAATGGCCAGAAGACTCAGCCGGCAACGCCTGCAACTTACCGTGGCCCTTTCTTTTAGCATCTCCAACTCCCCACTGTCTTGGCCAAGCCCGCTAGACAACAGCAGCGCTGGGATGCTGCTTCAAGTACTCAGTATTGACCCCTGACTCGCGGGTGAGAGCCACTAGACCGGTGCGGGCAATCTCCCGAATGCCAAAGCTAGTCAACATCTTAATGATGGCCACCATCTTGCCTGGATCGCCGGTGACTTCCAACGTTAACGACTCTTCCGCCACATCCACAATGCGGGCCCGGAACATCTGCGCCACGTCCAGGATGGCAGAGCGGGTCTCAATGCTGGCATTGACCTTGACCAGCATCAGCTCCCGTTCTACACAGGGGACGTGGGTAATATCCGTTACTTTTAGAACCTCGATGAGCTTGTAAAGCTGCTTGGTTAGCTGCTCCACATCGTGCTCGTCTCCCTGCACCACCATAGTGATGCGAGAGATCCCAGGCCGCTCGGTGGGTCCGACGGTGAGGCTGTCAATATTGAAGCCCCGGCGGGCGAACATGCCGGCAATGCGGGTTAAGACCCCGGGCTGATCCTGCACAAGAGCGCTGAGGGTGTGTTTCACGGCAGCCACAGAAGGAGGGGGCAAGAACGGCGATGGGCTGGTACGAATTTTACGCCAATTTCGCAGCCGCCAGCCTAGGATCCCTCTAGGGTTCTAGTTGCCGCAAAGCCCGCTGGACCTGCTCTTGCAGGACCGGGTTGTGGCGCTGGCAGCCAAGGTGCAAGGCAGCTTGCCAACTGGCAATGGCTGTCTCGGGGTCTCCCAGGTTGCGGTAAGCCAGTCCCCTTCCGTAGAGACCGTACTCATCCGCAAGAGCGAGAGGATGGCCGTCGGCCTCTAGGCGAAAGGCCTGCTCGTAATCGTCGAGGGCAGCCTTGATCTCCCCCAGCTCGTAGAGAAGATTGCCCCTGAGGTAGAGGGCAGGGGGCTGGCCGGGCTCTGCCTCTAGGCTGCGGCTGAAGTCAGCAATCGCTTCAAAATAGCGATCAGCCCAGGTGTAAGCGACGCCCCGCCAATAGTAATGGGCTGGCGAGGGATCCCAGCGGATGGCCTGGGACCAGTCAGCTACCGCTGCCTCCCACTCCCCCAGGTAGCCGTACACCTTGGCGCGGCAGGCATAGGCGGGCGCCCAGGTGGGATCGCGAGCAATTGCCTCATCCAAGTGAGCCAGAGCTGAAGGTAGAGATCCCTGCTGCAGGTACAGCTCAGCCAGGCGGAGATGGTGGGGAGGACGGGGCTGCAGCCGTACTAGCTTGGTCAACTCGGCGGTTGCCTCTTGCAGATCCCCTCGCGCCTGGCAGATGAGGCTGCGGTAGAAATAAGGCTCTGGGCGGTGGGGGAGCAACTGGGCCGCTTGGTCGAAGTCTGCCAGCGCCTGGGGAAGCTGGCCGAGCTCGAGGTGAACCTGACCCCGCAGGAGGTAGGCATTGGCTAGACGGGGATCCTGCTGCAGCGCCAGGCTAAGCTGCTGGATGGCCCCTAGCAGATCCCGGTTGAGCCACCGTTCGCGACCGCGGTTGTAGGCCAAGATGGCTGGGCGGGTGAAGGCAGAAATTGCCGCTGCACTGGCCAGGCCCATCACCGCCAAGAGGCGATCCTGGCGCCAGCTGGCCAGACTCCCCAGCAGCAGGGTGGCAGCGATTCCAAGGCGTAGGCTGGCAGAGGCGTAGGCTTTGGGCATGGCGTTCTCAACAAACTCAGCCCTCCCCTAGCTTGCTACGACCTACAGCCCGCTGACCAGAAAAGAGCGTTCCTGCCTGGGGACAACCTGCCTTGGGCTATAGCTGTGGGGAGCTCCGCCGCCGAGAGTGCGGCGCAGCTTTAACTATCCCCTCGCCTCAGTAGGCCGTAGGCCTTGGAGTTGGGGCCACAGCTTCCCCCAGGGGCCCCGTGGGGGCTTTTCCTCTAGGTTGCCCCAGATTCGCGTTTCTTAGGCCCACTTGCTTAATGAGCGAAGGCCTAGGCTAGCGCCATCGTAGAGTTGAACCACGCGGCCTAGAAGCCCCCCGAAGGGGCCAAGGCTTGGACAACTTAGCCCCCTGCTGCGGCTTAGCAGGTCTTCGACAAAGACAGCTCTCTTGCAGCCGTCCTTGCTGCCGCTGCTACCAGCAAAAGGCTAGCGCGGCTGGCCAAAATCGTTGGCAAACTTTGCAAGAAGTGCAACTGCAAGCTAATCGAGCTCAGGGGGGAGGCAGCTCCCTTCCACCTACCTTTCAAAAGGGTAGCCGCCCCTCGCTAAAACGCTGGCCAGAAGAGAGGATGGGCGGCAAACTAACGGTGGTATCTACCCAAAGGCAGCAGTGGAGGACAAGTCGAGGGCCGGCTTGGGCCGGCAACCTCTACAGAACAGCCGGCAACTTGCCCGCTGGCGCCGCCACCGGGCTGAGGGATCTCGCCTGGCGCGGCTTTGGGGGGATCAGATCCCAACAGGCCAACAACTGGACTTCCGCCTTGCGGTAGTGGGCTTGGCTTTGGCCATCGCCCTGATGGGAGTGGGGGCCCGTTTGGCCTATTTGCAACACCACCAGGGGCCAACCCTAAAGCAGCGAGCCGAGGCCCAGCAGCGGGCTCAGCTCCGACCCTTCCTCCCCCGCCGCTCGATTGTGGATCGCCACTCCCTTGCCCGCCAGCAGGCGGAGCTCTTGGCTGTGGATCGGCCCGTCTACACCCTTTGGGCTCACCCTCGCCTTTTTGGCAAGCGCACCCCCCAGGAGATTGCCACTGCTCTGGCTCCTCTGCTGCGGCGGCCAGTTGAGGAATTGACTCAGCAGTTGTCGGCTACTCACTCGGTACGGCTGGAGCGCTGGCTGGCCCCAGAAGTGGCGGAGCGAATTCAGGCTTTGTATCTGGACGGTCTGGAGCTGGTGAGCGAACGGCAGCGGGTCTATCCCCAAAAGGAGATGGCCGCTGAGGTGGTGGGCTATGTAGATCTAGACCACCGGGGCCAGGCGGGAGTGGAGTATTCTCAACAGGCACTGCTGGAGCGGAGAGTTCAGCCAGTTACCGTTCCTCGAGATGGCTACGGCCAGTTGTTGGCTGCTGAGGTGCCGGAAGGGCTGCTGCAATCTGGCGAGACGGTGCTGCAACTGACCCTAGACATGCGCCTGCAGCGGGCTGCCCGCGCTGCCCTGAAAACGCAACTGGAACGGTTTCGAGCCCTGCGGGGCACAGTGATTGTCCTCCAACCCCAGACGGGGGAAATCTTGGCGCTGGTGAGTGAACCTACCTACGATCCCAACCGCTACTTCGAGTACGACCCCGCCCTTTTTCGCAACTGGGCCGTCACAGACCTGTACGAGCCGGGATCCACCTTCAAGCCCATCAACATCGCTATTGGGCTGGATGCGGGAGCCTTCACTGCTGAGGAACGGGTTTACGACGCGGGGCAGATCTGGATTGGCCGCTGGCCCATCCAAAACCACGACTACCGCCAGCGGGGTGCCCATGGCTGGATAAGTGTTGCCGAGATTCTGCGCCTGTCTAGCAACGTGGGCATGGTGCACCTGATGCAAAAGCTAGATCCCCGCCAGTACTACCATGCCCTTCTACGGCTAGGATTCAATGAGCGCAGCGGTGTGGATCTGCCCTTTGAGCCCCCCAGTCGCCTGAAACCCCTGCGGCAGTTTCTAACTGTGCCGGTGGAGCGGGCCACCGTCGCCTTTGGCCAGGGGATAGCCCTCACTCCTCTGCAGTTAGCTACCTTGCACTGCATCATCGCCAACGGCGGATTAAAGGTGCGGCCCCATGTGGTGCGCGGCTTGGTGGAAAAGGATACCGACACTCTGGTTTGGGCCCCTCCCCAACTGACGCCCGTGCGGGTGTTGTCGGAGGAGGCCACGTTGGCAGTGCGCATCCAGATGCGGGATGTGGTGGACTTTGGCACCGGGCAATTGGCCAAGATCGAGGGGTATGAGATTGGCGGTAAAACGGGCACTGCCCAGAAAGTTGGGCCGCAGGGAGGCTACTTGCCCGGCAAGCGCATTACCAGTTTTGTGGCCTACTTCCCAGCCCTTCGGCCGCAGTATGTGATTTTGGCGGTGATCGACGAGCCTAAGGGGGAGGATGCCTTTGGCTCGACAACGGCAGCTCCTGTGGCTCGCTCGGTAATCCAGGAGATCATTGCCCTGGAAGGGATCCGCCCCAATTCCCCCTAGCCACCGCCACTGTCTAACTTGGCGCTCGCCAGCTGAGCTTGGCGTTAAGGTAGAAGTTCCAAAAGACCACAATGCCAATTGCCATTAAGTTAGCCAGCAGGTAGTGAATGCCTAGGTGCTCACTCAGCAAGATCAACAACGAAGAGTTAAGCAGCAGGCCAATTAAGCAAATAACATTAAACTTGACCAATCGCTTCAGACGATTCCAGAGGCCTGGCTGTAGCTGGGTGACATGGCGAAACGTCCACAGGTCATTCCAGAGAAAGTTATTGAGAATGGCCACCTCAGAGGCAATGAATTTACTGATAGCCAGATCCCACCCTAAGTTGCTGGGATCGTGGAGCAAATACAGCAACGTCATATCCACAAAGGTGCCAGACAGGCCAACCGTGCTAAAGCGCAAAAAGGATCCCACTTGTCCCAGCGAGAAGCGCAGGTGGATGAGATGGTGGAGATACTGAAGACAGGTTTGCAGCTGGATTTTGCTCTCGCCGTTTTGGCGCTCCTGGAAGACGTAGCCGACTTCAGCAATGGTTTTCACCCGGCCCCGCGCCAGCACCTCGATCAAGAGCTTATAGCCCTTGGGACTGAGCGGGATCCCGGCAATGGCCTGGCGTCGGACCAGAAACAAGCCACTGAGCGGATCCGACACCCGCCTGAAGATCCCTGGCAGCAAAACCAGCCCGATGGCTTGAGCTCCCCGAGAGACGAGGCGCCGGCCCAAATTCCAGTGGCTCACTCCTCCCGACTCCACGTAGCGGCTGCCCACCACCAGGTCTGCTCCCTCTTGGATGAGGGGCCACAGCTTGAGGAGAATCTCCGGCGGATGTTGCAAGTCGCCATCCATCACCCCTAGTACCTCCCCGCGGGCAACTTGCCATCCCCGCACCACAGCAGTGGCCAGGCCCCGTTCCTGGTGGCGGCAGATAACCTGCAGTTGCGGGAATTCTTCTTGCAGTTCTTGGGCCACTTTGGCCGTGTAGTCGGGGCTATTGTCATCCACCACAATTAGCTCGTAGGCCCCAGGCAGGATTTTGTCCAGATGGGTACACACCTGCCGGATTAGGCTGCCAATGCTGGAGGCCTCGTTGTAGGTGGGGATGACCAGCGAAAGTTGCACAGGGCTGGGCTGAGACAGAGGCGGGATCTGAATAGGGGCTGCCGAAACTTGCAGCTGGTTGGACGAAGCAGGAGCTTGATGAGGCATTCAGCCGACCACCCCAAAAAACACCGGAAAGCATCCCAAGCAGGAGCTGGAGCGCGGATCCAGCAGAAATGCTGAGCTGCCTTGCTTGGCAAGACTGCTCCGCGCCACCGGCGCGCTAACGATCCCCTATCGTACCGAGGGATAACCCCTAGAGCTAGACGGCTCTCCACCTACCCAGCGCCTCTAGGAGGATCCCGGCGAAGGGGTGATCAATAGGGGCACCTCGACCTGGGCAGAGTTGGGCTCCGGCAGCGGTGGGGAACTGGGGTAGGGGATGCGCTCGTGGTTGGACTCTCGCCAAACTTCCACAAAGGCCTCGGCCACTACCTCCAGATCCTCTAGTGTCAAGCCACTGTCAACCAGTTGGCCATCCTGCCAACGGGCCTGGACAATTTTGCGGATAACAGCCTTGGCCCGCTCCAGCACCTCTGGGCCAAAGCCATCGCTCAGGGTCATGCTGCGCAGCGCCGCCTCACAGGCATCGGCCAGCATCACCACCCCTGTCTCCTTGCTTTGGGGGATCGGGCCATCGTAGCGGAAAGGCTGCTCAGGAACCGGCTGGCCTCCCGCTTTCAACTGAGCCTGATGGTAGAAATAGGCAATCAAGATCGTTCCCTGGTGTTCAGGAATGAAAGCCTGGACGGCGGTGGGCAACTTGTACTGCTTGGCCAGCCGCAGCCCATCGCTGACATGGGCCTTGATAATTTGAGCGCTGCGGTAGGGATCGTCCAGTTGCGTGTGGGGGTTGAGGCCGCCCATCTGGTTTTCGATGAAGTAGCGGGCCTGCAGCAGTTTGCCAATGTCGTGGTAGAGGGTGCCTGTGCGCACCAGCTCCACGTTGAGATTGAGCTTCTGGGCCGCCCGTTCCGCCAAGGTGGCTACAAACAGGGTGTGCTGGAACGTGCCAGGGGCCTCTGCCGCCAGCCGCCGCAGCAGGGGGCGGTTGGGGTTGCTTAGCTCGATGAGACGAATGGGGGTGGCCAGATCAAACAGGCGCTCCAGGTAGGGGCTGGCTCCCAGGGCCACAATGCTCCACCCCAGCGTGATCCCCCCTCCCAAAGCCATGGCCAATAGGTCAAGGCTGCCACGGGTAGCCAAGCTGAGGGCTCCATAGGTTAGCATCTGCACTGCCGCCGCCCCTCCCCCCAACAAGGCCAGCTCTTCCCGGGAACGGGCCCGCCCAGCCAGGGCACAGGCCACTCCACTGGCAGAAAGCAAGGGCAGGAAGCCAAGCAAGGTGGCCTCAGAAACTAGAGGTAAAAACAACGCCTGGCCTACCACCACCACCAAGCCCAGCCCCGCCCCATAGAAGCTGCCCAGCAACAATCCCACCGCTGGTAGAGAGTTGAACTCCAGCTGGGACAAAGCCGCCGAGAGGGGCGCTGTTAAGGAAAGCAGCAGAATCAACAGGCGATCGCGGCGGCGCAATCCCGGCTTCAGGCGTCGCTGCAGCGGCACAAAGACAGCCAAGCCTAGACCCATGAGGCCAGCTACTCCCACCAGGCCCCAGCCGTTAATCCGGCGCTGGGTAAAGCCAAAGTGGTCCAGGATCAGAAACGCCTCAGGAGTAATGGGCTCGCCCGCCCGCACGATAACCTGGTTTTCCGCAACCGAGATCAGGACGGGCTCGACTTTTTCCAGCTCGGCACGAATCCGCTGCTCGGTGCGCTGGGGATCTACCTCCAGGTTGGGAATGAGCACCTGTTGCAGCCACTGATAGACCAGCCCCTGTAGCTCCTGCCGCTGGGCAGCGCTGCCGGGAAAGGTCAGCTCATCCAGTTGGGCTTGGATCCCTTCAGCCCGCACTTCGCGCGGCAGCCCATCCACAATGCCGAGCTTCTGCACCCGCTCCAAAACCCGCCGACTCAGACTCTGGAGCTGCTGCCACTCAGCCTCTGTTAAGTTGAGAACTGGGGCAGGAACAGGGGGGGTGAGCTGTTCCAGAGCCGGCAGGGCTGCCCGATAGCGCTGCTGGGCCGCCTCCACCTGGGCAATCAGTTGGGTGTAGGGATCCATCACCTCTGGAGCCGGCCTGTCCAGCCAGGCTCGCTGCCAAACTTCAATGAGCTCTTGCCGGGCCCGCTGATCAGGGGGAAGCTGCTCTGGCCGCTCGGAGGGTTTTGCCGGCAAAGGCGGAGCAGTCGCGGGAGTGCGGATGGCCGTTTGCCGCACTGCCGCCTGCAGGGCCTCCCATTCTTCCGAGGGCAGCTGGCGCAGATAGATCTGGGTAGGCAGGGAGAGCAACTGAACGGAAACGTAGGGCAAGGGGCCAGCCTCTTGCCGAATGGCTTCCACTGCAGCCAGGAGGGCCTCTAGGTTTTGCCGCATGCTCTCGTTGGCAGCAGGGTTAATCTTGAGGGCCTGTACCACCCGCCGTCGCGCCTCGGCCTGCCGCGCCTGGGTGGCCTCCACATCCTCAATCTTTGCCGCCGCAGGGGCGATAAACGTCTGCGGCGAGCGACTGCCGACGGTCAGTTGTGGCTCGTTGTAGTAGCGGATCCCGTGGACAGCAGTGAGGGAGAGCAGCGCCAGCAGCTGGCCAAGGAGTTGCTCAGAAAGGGAGGGCCGGGCTTTGCGAGCAGACGGCGCCTGCGGTTGTCCCGTCCAGCGTTGCGCCATAGGTGGTAAGGGATTGTTCGTCAATTTGCCTAGCCTCTTCTTTAACCGGCCAGCCCCCGGAACCGCCTAGTCACCAATGGTAATCTGGCCAATCATGCCTGCTTCAGCGTGGCCAGGGATGGTACAAACCAGGGAGTAAACCCCAGATTTGAGGGGGATAAACTGCCACTCCACTGCCGCGCCTGGCTTGAGCTCAATTTCTCGGATCTGTCCTTTAATTTCTACCCCAGCCACCTCCAATTTGCGCGTCCAAACAGCATCCGCAAAGTCTTTGGCGCTGAAGTAGTGCTTCAATTGGCTGGGATTGCTCAAACGCAACCGATAGAGGTTGCCGTTGCGAAAAAAAAGCTCCTTAGGCACAAACACCAACTGGTTGTCGGCCGTGCCCAGCTCAACCGTTTTGTCCTGCGGCGTTTGCCGTGACAGATCCCGCCCCCAGGCCGGCCAAAGGAGGCCGCCACTCAACATCCACAGACAGCAGCTCAGGATTAGGAGATAGCGCAGCCCACGCAGCATAACCACTACTAACCAACACCCTGGCAACCCCAAGATAGCAGCTCAAGAGAAAGACGGGAGACCTGCCCTGGCAGCGGGCTGGACTGCCACCAGCTCCTGGCTTGCGCCCTGCAGCCCTTGACTAAGCCACAGAGTGGGGGGTGCCGCTGCAGCACTTTCCTTCCCTCGTTCCATTGCTACAGCCGCAACGTAGCCCTCGGCAACCCGGAGAGGCAAGACTAGCCAGGCGGGATCGGGATCCCTGGCCAGCCTTCTGGCACCAGCCAGACCCACGCCCATGGCTTTCAGGAGAGCCTCTTTTTGGGTCCACATCTGCAAAAAAACTGCGTCCCGCTCTGGTGGTGGGCAGGCGAGGAGGTGGGCTTGCTCAGGGGCGGAAAAATAGCGCTGGGCAATGCGTTGCCAATAAGGCACGGGTCGGATCTGCTCTAAGTCCACACCAATTCGACGCTGCAGCGTCAAGCCAACCAGGATCCCCTGCTGGGAGTGGCTGAGGTTGAACTGCAGCGGTAGGGGTGGATCCCGCCAATAGGGCTTACCGCTAGCCGTGCGGTCAAGGGAGATGTCCTGGGGCGGAATGCCAGTGTAGCGGCTGAGCAAGGTTCGCAGCAACAGACGACCAGCCAGGAAACGGCGCCGATCCTCCAACAGGTGCAGTTGCTCTGCCCGCTGCCGTTCCTCGAGGGAAAGCAAGTCCAGCTGAGGGAGCAACGCCTCCAAGGGGGGCACCTCCTCTAGCCACAGGTAGATCGCTGGCTTTTCTAGCTCCAGCAGCCGTTGCCGCAGTCTTACCCTCCCAAGCTCCAGAGGCCCAGACAGTTCTGGAGGTTGCAAATAGGGTAACATGGCCTTGGGCTGGCGTGGTTGGAACACCACCTAGACAGGAGCTCTCTTCCTGGACGTGCTCGCAAGGCCAGGGTTGACTTGATGTATTCCTTTCACTACCCACCCCGCCCCGACCGTATCCGCAGCGCTCCTCAACAGGCTACTCGCCAAGGGATCCTCTGGCCGTTGCTGGTCGTTACGGCTGTGGTGTCCGGCTCTGCGGGGGCTTTCCTGGCGGCCATGCTGCCCCGTCCGGTTCTCCCCCCCTCTCTAAGTGCTGAGGACCAGGCCGCCTTCCGACCGGATGCCCTGCGGGCTGCTGCCCTGGATCAGTCCCTGCACATTCTCATCCTTGGCACCGACAAGCCAGATCCCACCCTCTCGGGATCGGGGGTGGCACGCTTTAACAGCCGCTCCGACACCATCCTTCTTGCTCGCTTTGATCCCCAGGAGCGGCGGATTACCGTGTTGTCGATCCCTCGCGACACCCGCGTGCGCTTGCCCGGCTTCGGCGTGGCCAAGATCAACGCCGCCAACCTGGTGGGAGGCCCTGCCCTAACCGCTCAGGTGGTGAGCCAGTTGCTGGGCGGGATCCCGATTGACCGCTACGTCCGCCTCAATACTGAGGCCCTGGAAGCCCTAATCGACGCAGTGGGTGGCGTGGAGGTCTACGTACCGGAGCCCATGCAGTACGTGGATCGCACGCAGCAGTTGTTTATTAACCTAGAACCCGGCTGGCACCGCCTCAACGGGAAACAGGCCCAACACTTTGCCCGCTTTCGCCGCGACCACCTGGGGTTGGGAGATATCGGCCGGGTGCAACGGCAACAGGAGCTGCTGCGGGCCCTCAGCCGGGAACTGCTTTCCCCTGCCGTCTGGCCGCGCATCCCGCAGGTTTTGCAGGTTGTCCGTACCCACCTGGATACCAACCTTACTTGGGAAGAAGTCTTGAGCTTGGCCAAGTTCCTTCTCACCTACGGCGGGGATCGCATTGATCTCCTGCTGTTGCCGGGCCGCTTCAGCCAGCCAGGAGAATTTGCCACCAGCTACTGGCTGCCGGATCTAGCCGGGATCCGCCGTGTGGCCGCCACCCATTTTGGCCTGGAGGCAGAAGTGGCCCCCATCCCGCCGCAACACCTGCGCATAGCTGTGCAAAACGCTACCGGCAAGCCGGGGATGGCCCGCCGCATGGTGCAAGAACTGATTAGACAGGGCTATACCCAAGCTTTTGCCGTCGAAGACAGCCCCCAGGTGTTGCCGCACACGGAGATCCTCGCCCAAAGTGGGGATCGGGAGGGAGCTAAGCAGGTTCGCGCTGCCATTGGGCTAGGAGAGCTGCGGGTGGAGTCCACGGGAGTTCTCAACTCCGACATCACCATTCGTCTGGGTCAAGATTGGGCAGAGCAGCTTGCCCTCGGGATAAACCAGGGCCAGAGCCAGCATAGAGGAGCTCAGCTCTAGGGCCAGTTGATCTGGGTGCCAATTGTCGAGGGGGATCCCAGTTTTCCTCCTGCCCCTAGGGACACAAAAACAGTTGCTAGCGTGCTGGGTTGAAAACAGCAGCGTCCAAAGCTGTCCTACTAGGCCCTAGGAAGGCAAACCGCGTATACCAGGAGGGTGAGGCTTGAGGCTTAGTTTTCTTGGTAGATTGGAACTAAGCTGGTTCTAAGTTGGTTCAAGTGGCAACCTGCCTATGACCGTCCTGGAACAGGGAGCTATCACGGTCCACACGGAGAACATTTTTCCCATCATCAAGCAGTTTCTCTATTCGGATCGCGAGATCTTTTTGCGGGAGCTAATCTCCAACGCTGCTGATGCCATTGCCAAGCTGAAAATGGCCAAGCTGGCTGGCGAAGTGACGGATCCCCCAGAGCCAGAGATTGTCATCTCGCTCCACAGAGAGGCCAAGACCCTCTCCGTAAGCGACACTGGCATCGGCATGACTGCCGAAGAGGTGAAAAAATACATCAACCAAGTGGCCTTCTCCAGCGCTGAAGAGTTTATTCAAAAGTACAAAGACAAGGGGGCGGACCAGGTCATCATTGGCCACTTTGGGCTGGGTTTTTATTCTTCCTTTATGGTGGCGCAGCGGGTGGAGATCGACACCCTTTCCTACCGGCCTGGCAGCACCCCTGTGAAATGGTCCTGTGACGGCAGCCCCAATTTTACCCTCTCATCTTCCCAACGCTCTGCCATCGGCACCACTGTTACCCTCTACCTAACCCCCGATAGTGAGGAATATTTGGACCCAGGCCGCATCCGCGAACTGGTGCGCAAGTACTGCGACTTTATTCCTGTTCCCATCAAGCTCAACGGAGAGGTTATCAACCGGCAAAAGCCTCTCTGGAAAATTCCTCCTTCAGAACTTAAAGACGAAGACTACCTAGAGTTTTATCGCTATCTGTATCCCTTCCAGGAGGATCCTCACTTCTGGGTCCACATCAACACAGACTATCCTTTCATTGTGCAAGGGATCCTTTACTTCCCCAAGTTGCGCCCGGATATTGATCCCACTAAGGGTCAAGTTAAACTTTTCTGCAACCAAGTTTTTGTCCAGGATAACTGTGAGGAGGTTATCCCTAAGTTTCTCCTGCCCTTGCGCGGCGCCATCGACAGCCCTGATATCCCCCTCAACGTCTCCCGTAGTTTCTTACAAAACGACCGCACCGTTAGGCGCATTGGGGATCACATCGCCAAAAAGGTGGCGGATCGCCTCAACGAGCTCTACAGAGAAGACTACGAAAAGTACGTCAGGGTCTGGCCAGATATCAGCCTCTTTATGAAATTTGGGGCCATGAACAATGACAAGTTCTTTGCCCAGATCAAAGACATTCTCATCTTCCGAGTGGCCGGATCCCCTGCTGATAAACCGGAGTACGTGACTCTCAAAGACTACCTGGAGCGCACGCGGGAGAAACAGAACAAGCGGGTTTACTACGCCACCGACGAGGCAGCCCAGAGCGCCTACATCGACCTGCACCGCTCCCAGGGCCTAGAAGTCATCATGCTAGATAGCTGGATCGACAGCCATTTCAGCAGCTTCCTGGAGCGGGAGTATCGGGAAGAAGGAATCCAATTTAAGCGGGTGGACTCGGAGTTGGATGAAGCCCTGATCAATAAAGACAAGGCTGCTGAGATTGTTGACCCCACAACTCAGAAAACCCGCAGCGAAAAGCTGGTGGATCTTTTCCGTCAGGCGCTGGGGAAAGAAAAGCTGCAAATCAGGGCCGAGGCCCTTAAGTCGGAGTCGGTTCCGGCCATGATCCTACTGCCGGAAACCCTGCGGCGGCTGCAAGAGCTGAACGCTATCTTGCAACAGAAGCCAATGGAGTTTTTGGAAGAACACACCCTAGTTCTCAACACCGCCCACCCCCTGATCCAAAACCTGCAAGCTTTGGCCGAGGAGGGGCGGGATCCAGAGCTGGTCAACCTTATCTGCAACCACATCTATGACCTAGCGCTGATTACCCAGAAGAGCTTCGACCCAGCAGCGGCGCGGGCCTTTGTGCAGCGCTCCAACGAGGTGCTGACGCGGCTTACCCGCCGTTAGCACTCTCCCAGCCGGCTCCCGTCTGCAGAGCTTCTGCTGGCCCAGGCAAGGGAGGGCGAGAGCTGGCGCCGTTTCTGCTCTCTTGGAGAAGGGGAGCCACCTGCCGCATAAGGGTAGCCATCTCGAGGGCACTCATGGCGTACTCCCAGCCCTTGTTGTTTTTGATCCCAGCCCGCTCTAGCGCCTGCTGCAGGGTGTCGGCCGTGAGGATACCGAAAATGACCGGCACCCCAGTACGGAAGCCTGCTGCCGCGATCCCCTTGGCCACCTCTGCCGCCACATAGTCAAAGTGGGGGGTCTGCCCCCGGATCACCGCCCCCAGGCAAATGATGGCATCGTAGCGGCGGGACTGGGCCAGTTGGTGGGCTACCAGCGGCACCTCAAAGCTGCCAGGCACCCAGTAGTAGTCCACCTGGCGGCTCTCGGGGCTGACATCCAGGCCATGCCGCTTCAGGGCATCCTGACACCCCTCCAACAACTTGCCCACAATTAAATCGTTAAACCGGCTAATAACAATGGCTAGATGCAGATCGCCTGTCTGAACAAAATTCCCTTCGTAAACTGCCATCTCGCTGCTCCGGGAAAAGAAAGCGGCCTCCCCTAGGCCGCAAAGCTGCACTTTTTATCCTGGCATACTCCCGGTGCTCCTGGCCCAATCGGCTAGCTAGGCCAAGAAGGGATCCCTGGACAGACGGCGTGGCAGGCTAGTAGGGGTCTCCAGGCTGGCCGCCCACTCACTGAGGAGGGTATTGACCCAGTGGGGCAGCTCGTCGTGGGCACAGTGGCCTACCCCTGGCAGCTTCACCAAAGTCAGAGCCGGCTGCCAGCGCTTGAACTGATCCGCCAAAAAACTGGGCACCGCCGGATCTTCCTGGCCCCAGAGGAGGAGAATGGGCATTTTGAGCGTGGGCAACAGGCGCCTGGGGCTGTCGAAGCGGCGGCAGAGGATGGCCCTGAGGCTGTCCAAAAACACGTGGGCTGCCCCCGGATCAAAGGCCGGCCTCTGGAAGATCTGCACCAGCTCGTCGTCCACCTGCTCATCCCGCTTGTAGACGTTTTTGATCCAGGCCCGCAGGACCTCAGTTTGCCGCAGCCAATGAAAGAGGTGGGGATAGGTGAGCGGGCACCCCAGCAAGGCAAGGATCCCTTCGCAGAGGGCTCGCACCAGGACATCCCAGGGAGGGGGCAACTCTTCGGGGTGGGGCCCATCGGCGCAGCTAATCAGGCACAGGCCCTTCACCATCTGGGGATAGCGGCTAGCGGCAATCACTCCCACCAGCCCGCCCAGGGAGTGGCCAACCAGGATCAGGGGCTGCTGGATGTGGACGTGCCAAAACTCGTACACCTGCTCCACCCACAGGTCAACGCTGTAGGCGATCTCCGGCTTGGCGCTTTTCCCAAATCCCAGCAAGTCGAGGGCGTAGACAGAGCGCTGCGCTCCCAGGGGGATGATGTTGTGGCGCCAGTGGCCTACCGAAGCTCCAAAGCCATGGATTAGAAGGGCCGGCGCCGCCACCAAGTTTACCTGGCCAGTGGGGGTGTGAGCGCGACTAGGAGTGTAGGTGAAGTGAATGGGCCAGCCCCGCCAGACCCAAGTTTGGGAATGGCCATAGCGAGGCAAGCCCGAGAGGGGATCCCTGGTGTCAGCTGCTTGGGGGGGAGAGGGCATTTCAAGTCTAGGGGAGGAGCAAGTTAACAACAAAAGCCCCACTGCTAGAGTGGATAGACCCATCATAGCGACTGCGTCGGGGTGCCTTGAGATGAGCGAGGAGACAGGCTGGATAGACCCCATTACGGCGGCCAGCTTTCGCCAGATCGACCAAGAGATCGGTCCCCACCCCTGGCAGGGGATCCCCTATGAGATTGTGCGCCGCGCCATCCACGCCACCGCTGACTTCGAGCTGCGGGATCGCTTTGTGTTCAGCCCCACGGCAGTTGAGGCGGGGCTGGCGGCCCTGCGGCAAAAACAGCCGGTGGTGGTGGATGTCAGGATGGTGGCCGCCGGGATCCAAGCGGGCCTTGAGGCCCAGGGGATCCCGCTCCACTGCGCCTTAGACTGGGTGGAAGAGCCCCTTGCAGTTGGGCAAACCCGCGCTGCTCAGGGGATGATTAGGGTGGCCCGCCGCTACCCGGAGGCCATCTTTGTTGTTGGCAATGCCCCCACCGCCTTGTTGGCGCTGGTGGAGGAGATTCGCGCGCAGCGGCTCCGGCCCAGCCTTGTGATTGGGGTGCCGGTAGGCTTTGTGGCCGTGGAGGAGGCAAAGCAAGCCTTGGCCCAAACGGATGTCCCCCAGATTCGGGTGGAGGGCCGCAAGGGTGGATCCCCGGTGGCTGCCGCCATTGTCAATGCTCTACTGCTAGCCGCCCGCCGCCTCCCCTCCTCAACCCACTAGAATTGGAGCTACGTCTGCACTCCCCCAATCCACCTATCGAACGCCCAATGGCTGACCGGCCACCTCAGCTGGCAGTGGTAGGCGTAGCGGGGGACGGCTCCGTGGCTTCCTGGGGGATCCGGCCTCTCTCCCAAGCCCAAACCCTGGCCGGGCCCCCTAGCCTGCTGCAGCACTTTGCCGACCATCCCGCTCGCAAGGTCTGGCTTACTGGACCGGTGGAAAGTTGGATCCCGCTTCTGCAGAAGGAGCTAGCGCAGGGATCGCTGGTTTTGTTGGCCAGCGGGGATCCCCTGTTTTTTGGAATTGGGCGCCTGCTGACCCAGTATTTCCCACGGGAGCAGTTGGCGTTTTACCCGCAGGTGAGCTCAGTGCAGTTGGCCCTCAACCGCCTGCAGATCCCCTGGCAGGAGGCCACCATCCTCAGCCTGCACGGACGGGGAATGGAGCTGTTGGAACCCGTTCTCCAACAGGGATCCCCTGTGATTGTGGTGCTTACCGATCCAGAGCACACGCCAGCCGGCCTAGCCCAGTTCATTGCCGACCTGCAGCTGCCAGTGCGCTACCAGGCCTGGGTGTGCAGCCAACTGGGATCCCCCCAGGAGCAGATTGTGCCCCTCCTTGCAGGGAAAGCCTCCACCTTCCCCAGCCCCAACCTGGTAGTGTTGCAGCGCGTTGAGTCGGAACCGGATCCCCGTCGCTGGCCCCTAGTCGGGATCCCGGACGACCAGTTCCACACCTTTCCCGACCAGCCCGGCCTAATCACCAAACAGCCCATCCGCCTCCTCACCCTAGGGGCGCTGCAGCTGCCGCGGCAGGGAGTAGTTTGGGACATCGGGGCCGGCACCGGCTCGGTGGCTGTAGAGATTGCCCGCCTCTCGCCCCAGCTCCAGGTCTATGCCATTGAGCGCAATGCCACGGGCATTTGTCTTATCCAGCGCAACCGCCAACGCTTCGGCCTGGAGAACCTGCACGTGATCCCGGGGGCAGCGCCCCAGGCGCTGGCTGACCTGCCGGATCCGGATCGGGTGTTGCTGGGGGGAGGTGGCAAAGGGATCCCCCAGCTCCTGCCCGTAGTGGCGGCCCGCTTGCGGCCTGAGGGAATCCTGGTGGCCAACTTCGCCACCCTGGAAACCTGCAGCGAAGCTCTCCAGTGGCTGCGCTCACGGGGCTGGCAGGTGCGGCTGGAGCATGTCCAGATCTCCCGCTCAACAGCCCTGGCGGAGGGCACTCGTTTTGCCCCCCTCAACCCCGTTTACCTGTTGCAGGGGATCCCTTCAAATTTGAAGTTGCAGTAACCGCCTCGTCGCCCTGCCACCAGGAGAGGGGCTGGGGGCAAGTTACCCCTCATCCTCCTCATCGGTGGTGAAGCTCGGTCGGTACAGGTAGGAGGGGCGGTTGGTTTTCTTGATGTAGTCCTTGATGGATTCTAGGTCAATGTAGCGATCCGCCAAGTTGATGAGTTGATCACTGGTCATGGAGCGCAGGCTAACCACCTCCACCCGTGCTCCCTGATAGCTAACGGCATTGACGGCATAGGCCAAGTCTCCGTCGCCGCTCACCAGCACCGCTGTCTCATACCAGCGCACCAGCGACAACATGTCCACGGCAATCTCCACATCTAGGTTGGCCCGCTTGGATCCATCCGGGAGCTGGGTTAGCTCTTTGGTAACCACCCGGTAGCCATTGCGGCGCATCCAGAGCAAAAACCCCTGCTGCTTTTCGTTGTTGCGATCAACGCCGGTGTAGAAGAAGGAGCGCAAAAGGGGAGAACGACCGGTGAGCGTCTTCAGGAGGCGGGTGTAGTCAATCTCAATGCCCATCTGCAGGGCAGCATAGAAGAGGTTGGCCCCGTCAATGAAGATGGCTACGCGCCCGCGGTTGTCCTGGAAAGGCTCCGGAAGTTGAAAGCCAGGCTCAGGATCAAGACGCAACATTCGAGTTTTCTTCTCCAAGTTTTGGCAAAGGGGTAGAAAAAGTAGAATATTACCAAGGGTCAGGAGGGCAAGGCATTGGCACAGCAGGGCCCTAGCTTACGCCATTACCCTAGCGTAGAAGATCACCTCCCCCTGGAAGACTTCCAAAATCCTAAAGAAAAATACTTAGCCGAGCCTGGGCAGGCAGGTCTGCTCTCCTACCGTTTCCCCACTCCCCTCCACAAAGGGGTGTTGCGCAGCCGCTACAAACGCTTCTTTGCGGAGGTGGAACTAGAGGACGGGCAACAGGTAACTGCCCACTGCCCCAACACTGGCCCGATGACGGGAGTCTGCCAGGTAGGGGCACCTGTGTACCTCTCCTACCACCCCCATCCCCAGCGCAAGCTGGCCTACACCTGGGAGATGATCCAAGTAGGGGAGGTGTGGGTAGGGATCAACACTGGCCTCCCCAATCGCCTGGTGGAATGGGGGCTGGAACGCGGCTGGTTTCCCCAATTGGCGGGATTTTCCCATTGGCAACGGGAAGTCACCTGCGGCAGAAGCAAAATCGACTTCTTGCTCAGGGGAGACTCTGGCTTGGCCTACCTAGAGGTTAAAAACACCACCTGGGCGGTGGGATCCCGCGCCCTCTTCCCGGATACAGTGACAACTCGCGGCCAAAAACACCTGGAAGATTTGATCCAGATCCGCCGGCAAGGGCAGCGGGCTCTGCTGCTGTATTGGATTAACCGCGCCGATTGCACCGAGTTTGCCCCCGGGGCAGAACGGGATCCCCGCTATGCCCGTCTGTTTTACCAGGCCCTGCAAACGGGGGTTGAGGTGCTGCCCTACCGGGTCGAGGTTTCGCCGCAAGGGATCCGCCCCTTGGGCCTAGCTCAACTTGTGGTCTAAGAGAACCTTCTGGGATGCAAGTAGCCACCTGGAATGTCAACTCCATCCGCACCCGCCTGTCCCAGGTTTTGGCTTGGTTGGACAAGCAGGGATCCCTGGATGTGCTCTGCCTGCAAGAGACCAAGGTGGTGGATGAAGACTTTCCCCGGGCCGCCTTCGAAGAGCGGGGCTTTCATGTGGAGGTGTACGGGCAGAAAGCCTACAACGGCGTTGCCCTCATCAGCCGGGAGGTGCCGGAAAAAGTAGAGCGCGGCTTTGGGGCCCTGCTGCCGACAGCAGCAGAGCTGGACGAGCAAAAGCGGCTTATCGGCGGCCTCTACCGCGGCATCCGCATCCTCAACCTCTATGTGCCCAATGGCGAGGCGGTGGGATCTGACAAGTACGCCTACAAGTTGCGCTGGCTGGCCTGCCTGAAAGAGTACCTCCAGCTGGCCCTCGACCAAGGGCAGCCGATTCTTCTCTGTGGCGACTTCAACATTGCCCCGGAAGATCGGGATATCTACGATCCCAGCAAAGCCGGAGAAATCATGGCCTCGGAGCCGGAGCGGCAGGCCCTGCGGGAGATCCTGGCTTTGGGGTTTGAGGATGCCTTCCGCAAGTTTAACCCGGCTCCCGGCCATTTTAGCTGGTGGGACTACCGGGCCGGAGGGTTTCAGAAGAATCGCGGCTGGCGCATTGATCACCTTTACCTTTCCCCCCTGCTTCAGGACAAGGCTATTGCCTGCTGGATTGACCTTGAGCCGCGGCGGTTACCGAAGCCCAGCGACCATGCCCCTGTGGTTGTAGAGCTGGCAGTCTAAAATCCCCAAGCCGCTCCTTGCCAATCCTTCCCTGAGACAAGAGCGGCTACCTGCGCTAGGCTGGTAGGTGTTAACGAATGTATCGGGCTACCGCCATGGCGCTCTTTGGTTTTGGCAAACTGAGCAAGAAACTGACCCTGCCCACGCCAGAAGAGGCTTTGCCGGGCCGCTCCGAGCCAATGGCAATCGTTAACCGGCACTACGTCAAGGGCACGCCCCTAAAGCCTCCCTTTCCCGAGGGCATGGAGCTGGCCATGTTCGGCATGGGCTGCTTTTGGGGAGCCGAGCGCAAGTTTTGGCAGTTGCCCGGAGTGTTTACCACTGCCGTGGGCTACGCGGGCGGGTATACCCCCAACCCCACCTATGAGGAAGTTTGCACCGGCTTGACTGGCCACAATGAGGTGGTGCGGGTGGTTTACGATCCCAGCCAGATTAGCTACCTGCAGCTTTTAAAGGTGTTTTGGGAAAACCACGATCCCACCCAAGGGATGCGCCAGGGCAATGATGTGGGCACCCAGTATCGCTCCGGCATCTACGTCTACTCCCAAGCCCAACGGGAGCTGGCGGAAAAAACCCGCGATCTCTACCAGCAGGCTTTGAGCGCCCACGGCTACGGTCGGATCACCACTGAGATCTTGGAGGCTCCAGAGTTCTACTACGCCGAAGACTACCACCAGCAGTACCTGGCCAAAAACCCACGCGGCTACTGTGGCCTGGGGGGAACGGGGGTGCCGCTGCCGGAGCTCCTCCCTGAGTCTGTTTAAGCCCCACGGAACTGTCCAGACGCGTCTTGACAGCGCCTTGACAAGAATCCCCCGCCTTGAGGCGATGGGAGCGTCAACCTGGCCAATGGCGGCCATGACCCTTACCCCCGGTCCCTCTGCCTCAGGGAGAGGGGAGTCAGAGCGGCGCGTTCGTGACGGTGTTGCCTAGCGCTAACGACGTCCAGAAACGTTTCATTTTCCCGGTTGCTTGCTTGCAAGGATCCCAAAAGATGTCTAGAAGATGCGGCGGGAAGGGGATCCCCGCTCCAGCAGCTCCTTGGCTACTAGGGTCACCACTGCCAGCAAGGAGAGCACCACCGCTGCTGCATAGGCTGAGCCCGTGGCATAGCTGCGGTAGGCATCTTCCACAAACAGAGGTAGGGTTTGCGTGCGCCCAACGATGTTGCCCGAGACCACCGCCACAGCGCCAAACTCCCCCATGGCACGGGCATTGGTTAGGATGACGCCGTACAGAAGGCCCCAGCGGATGTTGGGCAGGGTGATGCGCCAAAAGATCTGCCAGAAATTCGCTCCCAGGGTTTTGGCGGCCTCTTCCTCTTCGGTGCCGGTTTCTTCCAAGACGGGCAGTACCTCCCGCACCACAAAAGGCAAGGTGATGAAAGCCGTGGCCAGCACAATGCCCGGAAAGGCAAAAAGGACCCGCAGGTTCCAGGATCCCAGCCAACCTTGACGGCCAAAGATTAGCACCAGCATCAGGCCGGCCACTACCGGCGAAATGGAAAAGGGCAGGTCAATAAGGCTAAGCAGCAAGGCCCGTCCTGGAAAGCGGCGGCGGGCCAAGGCTAGGGCGGCGCAGAGGCCAAAAAGAGTATTGAGCGGCACAACAACCAGGGCAGTCAGCAAAGTCAAGCGGGCCGCACTGAGAAACTCTCGCTCCCCTAGGTGCTGAAAAAAAGTGGGGATCCCTTCCCGAAAGGCCTGGTAGAAAACATTCACCAGCGGGATCCCGATGAGCAGCCCTACGTAGAGCAAGACGATCCCAATCAGCAGGCCAGCTAGCCAAGGGCTGGCGGGTGGTGCAACTTCCCTAGGTTTCATGGCGACTTGCCCAGCCTTGCAGAAGGTTAATCACCGCCAGCAATAGGAAGGAGATCACCAACATCACTGTTCCAATCACGGTGGCGCCGGCGTAATCGTACTGTTCCAGTCTTTGGATGACCAGCACCGCCGCAATCAAGTCCTGGAAAGGGATGCTGGCGGCAATAATGACGATGGAGCCATACTCACCGACCGCGCGAGAAAACCCCAGCGCCACCCCTGTTAGGATAGCAGGCAGAATTTGCGGCAACACCACTCGACGAAAGGTCTGCCAGCGGGAGGCGCCCAAGCTCCAGGCAGCTTCTTCCACATCTGGTTCCAGTTCCTGGAGCACCGGCTGCACGGTCCGGACCACAAAGGGAAAAGAGATAAACAGCATTGCCACCCCCACCCCCAAGCGGGTAAAGGCAATGCGAATTCCCAAGGGAGCCAGCAGGGATCCTATCCAACCGTTGCTGCTGTAGACTGTGGCCAGGGTGAGACCGGCCACAGCCGTGGGCAGGGCAAAGGGCAGATCAATTAACCCCTCGAGGAGCTTTTTGCCGGGGAAGGCGTAGCGCACCAACACCCAGGCGGTTAGGGTGCCCATCACACCGTTCACGAGGGCTGCCAGCAAGGCAGTTACAAAAGTAACCTCATAGGCAGAGAGGGCTAGGGGATCGGTTGCAATCCGCCAAAACTCTGCCCAGCCCAGGGTGCTGGACTTGGTAATCAAGGCAGCCAGGGGCAAGACTAACATCAGGAAGAGATAGCCCAGGGTCAGCCCCCACGGCCAAGACAGTTGAGACAACGCTTGCAGCAAGGTTCCCTACGCTCCCACAGGCATGGCTGTCATTTCCGTTTTTTTGATGGGGAAGGCTTTGATTACCCTAGGGCGCACGTAAACCTGCTGCCCTATGTGCAGCGGCTGGCTGGCGTATTGCTCGCGGCTGAGGTGGGCCCAGAGGGAGCCGCCATCGCTGAGAATTAGCTCCGCCTGGATCTCCCGCCCTAGGTGAATGATCTCTTTGACCCAAGCCGAGACACCGCTGCTGGTGGGGTTGAGCTCGATTTGGACATCGTGGGGGCGCAGAAAAAGCCGATGCGGGCCGGCTTGGGCTTCAGGGAGTTGGCAGGACAATACAGAGCAAGGCGAGAGCTCGTTGACCGGGCCAATAAAGCTCATGACAAAGGGAGTGGCCGGATGATCATAGATCTCAGCCGGGGATCCCACCTGTTCCACCCGCCCCTGGTTCATGACCACAATTTGGTCGGCCACCTCCATGGCCTCCTCTTGGTCGTGGGTAACAAACACAGTGGTAACGTGCACCTCGTCGTGCAGGCGCCGCAGCCACTGGCGCAGCTCCTTACGCACCCTGGCATCCAGCGCCCCAAAGGGCTCATCCAGGAGCAACACCTGCGGCTCCACCGCCAGAGCACGGGCCAGAGCCACCCGCTGGCGCTGTCCTCCTGAAAGCTGGGAGGGGTAGCGATCCCCAAACCCTGACAGTTGCACCAGCTCCAGCAGCTCGTCCACCCGTGCCTGGATCTCAGCCCGTGGCAGCTTGCGGATCTCCAGGCCAAAGGCAATGTTCTGCCGCACCGTCATGTGCTTAAACAGGGCGTAGTGCTGGAAGACAAAGCCAACGTTGCGCTCCTGGACGCTGGCATGGGTGGCATCCCGCCCCGTGAGGAAGATCCGCCCTGTGTCCGGCTTTTCCAGGCCGGCAATGAGACGTAGCAGGGTAGATTTGCCAGAACCCGACGGCCCCAGCAAAGCCACCAGGGATCCCGTGGGAATGATGAGATCCGTAGGGTGGAGGGCCTGAAACTGGCCAAAACGCTTCGATACCCCTGCAATGGTGATGCCCATAGGTTCTGCCTAGCTAGTGGTTGGTCTAAGGAGTTGCTGGCTCGGTTGCCGGATGGTGCTGCGGCTAGGGGTAAGGGAGGTGAAATCTGCAGCTAATCTACGGTAAACCTGTCAACAAACCGTTGATACAGCTCCCAGGATACCTTGAATGGGGATGCAAAACAAGGGAGGCTCCCTACAGCCCGGCTTGGATGCGGTCAAACGCAGCCCCATCGGCAAAAAAGCGGTTTTGGATTGCTTCCCAGCCCCCCAGGTCGGCAACAGTTACCAGCCTCTCAATGGGAGGGTACCGCCAGGCAAACTCTTGCGCCACCGTCGGCTCCACCGGACGGAAACCCACCTCGGCAAAGGCCCGTTGCGCTTCTGGAGTAAACAGGTAGTTCACAAAGGCTTCGGCCACGCTGCGGGTTCCTTTGCGCTCCACCGTGGCATCCACCACGGCTACGGGGTTGTCGATGGAAATGTTGGGATCCGGCACCACGTAGGGCAAGGACTGGCCGCGCAGACCGGCCAGGATCACCTCCTGTTCGTAGGTGAGCAGGGCATCCCCCTGCCCTTTTTGGAAAAAGACATCCGTAGCCTCCCGCGAGTCCCGTGGCAGGACGCGGACATTTTTGTAGACCTGGGTGGTGAAGGCCAGGGCTTGGGGCTCCGGAACAGCACTCCAGAGGGCCAAAAAGTTCCAGCGGGCACCCCCTGAGGTTTTGGGGTTGGCGGTGATCACCTGCAGGCCGGGCCGGGCCAGGTCCAGCCAAGAGCGGATACCATGGGGGTTGCCCTGCCGCGTTACAATCACCACGACCGAGCGGGTAACGATCCCTTGGTTGGGCGTGCGGCTTTCCCAGCCCGGTCGAATGAGACCAGCAGCCACAAGGCGCTCCACATCCAGGCCCAAGGCCAGGGCCACCACATCGGCATCTAGCCCCTCGATGACCGCCCGCGCTTGTGTGGCCGAGCCGGCGTAGCTGCTTTCTACGCGCACCCGTTGGCCGGTCTGGGCCAGCCAGTGGGCCTCAAAGGCAGGGATGATCTGCCGGTAGGCATCGCGGGTTACGGCAAAAGAAGCTAGGAGAATCCTCACTTCCCTCTGGGATCCCACCCCGCAGCCGCCCAGCCCCAGCAGAAGTCCTAGGAGGAGGGATCCCACCGCCAGCCACCGCCCCACTCTCCCCGACCAGGCCACCGCGACAGGTGAGGGGATCCCCCCTGTCCCTTCCCTCTTCACAGCCACCCCCATTCCGCTCTCCCCAAGAACCTAAAGGTTGAACGGCAGGGATCCATTCTACGGTCAGCCGGTCGGCAGACCGTCTTTAGGGCCAGGGATCCCTAGGCAGGGCAGGGGGTGGGAAGCGCCGCATCGGCAGCAAGGTCCAGCGTGGCCCTGAGGAGGCCGGGATCCTCTGAAGAGGGGAGCAGCTGGAACCCCAAGCGCCTGCAGAGGCGGCGCATGCCCTCGTTTTCGCTGAGCACCTCGCCGACCAGGCGCCGGATCCCTTCGCAGCGGGCCACCTGAATCAGGCGGGTCAGCAGCTCCGTGCCGATCCCCTGTCTTTGGTAGGGATCCGCCACCAACAGGGCAAACTCGGCTTCTTCGGGAAGGCCGTGTTTTTTGGAGAGGCGGCTGATGCCGAGGATTGTAGCTTCTGGCTCCTGTTTTTCCGCCACCAGGGCGATCTCGCGGTCGTAGTCGTTAAAGCAGATGCGGATCAAGCGCTCGTGGGCGATGCGGGCGCTGTATTTGATGGGGTGGAAGTAGCGCAGGTAGATGCTGTAGTCGGAGACGTGGCGGTGAAACCGGATCACCAGCAGCTCGTCTTCGGGACGGATGGGGCGGATGGTGATGCCCTCGCGGAAGGGCCAACTGTACTGGCTGGGGTAGGGGCGGATGGCCAACGGCACGGGGGGTTCTTGCTCCGAGCGCAAAATGACGCGGGCATCCAAAGCCAGCAGTTGCTCGCCCGAGGCCAGCAGGGGGTTGATGTCGATCTCTTGGATCTGCCGCTGTTCGGCCACCAGTTGGCTGAAGCGCACCAAAAGCTGTTCCAGCGCTTCCAGATTGACGGCTCGGCGTCCCCGCACCCCCTTGAGGGCCTTGTAGATGAGGGTATTCTCCATCAGGCGGCGCGCCAAGGTGGTGTTGAGGGGGGGAAGGCCAATGGCGCGATCCTGGAACACCTCCACCAACTGGCCGCCGCTGCCAAACAGCAACACCGGCCCAAACTGGGGATCCTCGCTGCTGCCCAGGATCAGCTCGTAGCCGTCGGTGCGGATCATCGGCTGCACCGTCACCCCTTGGAAGTGCTCTGGCCCTGCTTTCTCACTGACGTTGCGGCGAATCTGGGCGAAGGCCCGCCGCACCGCTTCGGCATCGGGCAGGTTGAGCTGCACACCGCCCACGTCGCTCTTGTGGGTGAGGGTATGGGAGTAGAGCTTCAGCACCACCGGGTAGCCCATTTCTGCGGCGGCCTCTACCGCCGCTTCCGGGCTATTGGCCACCCGCGTGGGCACCACCGGGATCCCGTAGGCGGCCAGGATCTCCTTGGACTCGACCTCGGTTAAGAGCCGGCGACCTTGCTGCCGGGCTTGGCCGAGAATTTGTTGCACCCTCTCGCCCTCGACCGCTGTTGCAGGGAGCAGAGTGGGAGTTTCGTAGAGGGCCTTGAGGTTGTCGCTAAAGCGCCACAGATAGCTGAACACCCGTGCCGCCTGATCCGGATAGCGGTAGGTGGGGATCCCCGCTTGGTTAAGGATCTGCTCGCCGGCATCCACCAAGTCTCCCCCCATCCAACTGGCCAGGATGGGCTGCCGGGAGCCGCTGCGCCGCCAGGTCTCCACCACCTTGGCAGCAGTGGCGGTGGGATCCGTCATCGCCTGGGGGGTGAGGATCACCAAACAGCCCTGGCTGGCGGGATCCCGCAGCACGATCTCCAGCGCCTGGGCAAAGCGCTCCGGCCCGGCATCGCCCAAAATATCAATGGGATTGCCGTGGCTCCAGTGGGGCGGCAGGATCTGGTTAAGCTGCTCCACGGTCTCCGCGGAGAGTTCCGTCAGGGATCCCCCAGCGCGGATGAGGGCGTCGGTGGCCAGCACCCCCGGCCCGCCGGCATTGGTGAGGATGCTGAGGTGGGGCCCCTGCGGACGAGGCTGTTTGGCCAGCACCTCCGCCATGTCGAAGAGCTCTTCGATGTGATCTACCCGCAGCACACCGCAGCGGCGGAAGGCCGCATCCAGAACCGCGTCGCTGCCGGTGAGGGATCCCGTGTGGGAAGCTGCCGCCTGGGCTGCCGCCTGGGTGCGCCCCGCCTTGATGGCGATGATGGGCTTGCTCAGCGCCACCTCGCGGGCCGCCGACAAGAACGACCGCGCATCCCCAATCGACTCCATGTAGAGGACAATGCTGTGGGTATGGGGATCCTCGCCCAGATAGTCGATGAGATCCCCCCAGCCCACATCCAGCATGGATCCCAGGGAGATGAAGGCGCTAAAGCCGACATTTTCCCGCAGGCTCCAGTCCAGGATCGAGGTGCAGAGGGCCCCGCTTTGGCTGATAAACCCCACGTTGCCGGGTCGGGCCATCTGGGCAGCAAAGGTGGCATTGAGGCCGGTGTGGGGGTTTTGGATCCCCAGGCAGTTGGGACCAATGAGGCGCAGCTTGCCGCGGGCAGCCCGTTGGATGGCCTTTTCCAGCTCCAGCCCCTCCGGGCCAATTTCCTTAAAGCCTGCCGAGAGGACAATGGCCCCCTTGACACCGGCCTCGACGCATTCTTGGATAACCGCCGGCACCCCGGCTGCCGGGATGGCGATGATGGCCAGATCCACCGGCTCCGGCAAAGCAGACAGCCGCTCGTAGGCCCGGATGCCCAACACCTGGTGCCGCTTGGGGTTGACCGGGTAGACCGTGCCGCCAAAGGGGTGGCTGATGAGGTTCCAGAGCACCGTGCGCCCCACACTGCCCTCCCGCTCTGTTGCCCCCACCACCGCCACCGAGCGGGGCAGAAAAATGGGATCTAAGGGGTGGGATCTGGCCTTCCAGATGTCCAGGCTGGGATCGGGGCGGTGCAGCGTAGCCATAGCCGTTGCAAGGAGGGAGAAGCACGTTTTGGCGGGGAGGAAGGCCGACCTTAAACCAGAGCCGGCTCCGGCTGGTGGTAGAGGGCAGCCTCCACCCGGCAGCCCCGATAGGCCAAGACGTACAGCTCCTTCATATCCTGAATGAGGGGGTAGCGGGGGTTGGCGCCGGTACATTGGTCATCAAAAGCCTGCTCCGCCATGGCTTCCAGACGGTCGTAAAAGGCCTGCTCCCTCTCGCCGAGGGCCTCGCGAATGCTGGCCGGGATCCCCAGCTTCCGCTTTAGCTCCTCGATGGCCTCGATAAGGCGCATGACCTTTTCATCATCATTGGCTCCCCCCAACTGCAGGTAATCGGCAATCTCGGCATAGCGGTGCTTGGCGTTGGGATATCGGTATTGGGGAAAGATGGCCTGCTTGAAGGGGGCGTCGGTGGCGTTGTAGCGGATGACGTGGGTAATCATCAGGGCATTGGCCAGGCCGTGGGGCAGGTGGAAGGTGGATCCCAGCTTGTGGGCCAAGGAGTGGCACACCCCCAAAAAGGCGTTGGCAAAGGCCATGCCGGCAAGGGTGGCGGCGTAGTGGACTTTTTCCCGCGCTTCTGGATCTTCGGCCCCCTTCTCGTAGGCCCGCGGCAGGTAGGTCATCAGCAGCTTAATTGCCTGCAGCGCCAGCCCATCGGTAAACTCGCTGGCCATCACCGAGACATAGGCTTCCAAGGCGTGGGTGAGGGCATCGAGGCCGCCGTAAGCCGTCAGCTTCTTGGGCAGCTTCAGGGTGAGATCCGGATCGACAATGGCCATGCTGGGGGTGAGGGCGTAGTCGGCCAGGGGGTACTTGATCCCCACCCGGTCATCGGTCACCACCGCAAAGGGCGTTACCTCGGATCCCGTCCCGGAAGTGGTGGGGATGCAGACCAGTTGGGCTTTTTGCCCCAGCGGCGGCAGCTCGTAGACCCGCTTGCGGATGTCCATAAAGCGCGTTGCCAGGCCTTCAAACTCCACCTGGGGCTGCTCGTACATCAGCCACATCACCTTGGCCGCATCCATCGGGGATCCGCCGCCCACGGCGATGATGACATCCGGCTGAAACTGGCGCAACTGCTTCAGGCCGCGGTTGACGTTGCTGAGGGTGGGATCCGGCTCCACCTCGTGGTAGACATCCCACTTTATCTGCAGCTCCTCGAGAACCCGGGTAACCGGCTGCAGCACACCCAGCTCGAAGAGGGGCTTATCGGTCACCAAAAAAGCCCGTTTTTTGCCGGCCAACTCCCGCAGCGCCACCGGTAGACATCCCGGCTTGAAGTAGATCTTGGGCGGCACCCGGAACCAGAGCATATTTTCCCGCCGGTAGGCCACGGTTTTAATGTTGAGCAGGTGGCGCGGCCCCACATTGTCGGAGACGGAGTTGCCCCCCCACGTGCCACAGCCCAGGGTGAGCGAGGGATCCAGCCTAAAGTTGTAGAGATCCCCAATCGCCCCCTGGGAAGAGGGGGTGTTGATCAGCACCCGCGCTGTTTGGAGGGCCTGCTTAAAGTAGGCAATATCGTCCTGGTTGGCGGGATCGGTATACAAGACAGAGGTGTGGCCCCGCCCACCGAAATTGACCAGTTGGACAGCAACCTCGACGGCGCTGGGGAAATCCTTGGCGCGGTAGAAGGCCAAAACAGGGGCCAATTTTTCGTAGGAAAACGGCTCTTCGGGCCCCACCTTGTCCACTTCCCCAATCAGCAGCTTGGTGCCTTCGGGTACCTGGATCCCGGCCAGAGCGGCAATGGTCTGCACCGACTGGCCGACAATAGCTGGATTGAGACGGCCATCCTTGAGGAGAATGCGGCGCACCGCTTGCGTCTGTTCCGGATCCAAAAAGTAGGCCCCTCGATGGCAAAACTCCGCCTTCACCTGCTCATAAACGGCCTCCACCACAACCACTGCCTGTTCCGAGGCGCAGATCATGCCGTTGTCAAAAGTTTTGCTGAGCAAGATTGAACTGACGGCCATGGGAATGTCGGCACTGGCGTCGATGACCGCCGGCGTGTTGCCTGCTCCCACACCCAGCGAGGGGTGGCCGGAGGAATAGGCCGCCTTGACTAGGGCGGGGCCGCCGGTGGCCAGGATTAATTTCACCTCCGGGTGCTGCATCAAAGCCTGAGAAAGCTCAATCGTGGGCTCGTCAATCCAGCCAATCAAGCCCACAGGTGCACCTGCCGCCTCAGCCGCCTCCTTGACCACCTTGGCCGCGGCAATGGTGCATCGTTTGGCGCGAGGGTGAGGCGCAAAGATGATGGCGTTGCGGGTTTTCAGAGTGATGAGGGCTTTGAAAACCGTTGTCGAAGTGGGGTTGGTGACCGGCACAATGCCCGCCAAAAGCCCCACCGGCTCAGCAATGCGCTCGTAGCCAAAGCTCTCGTCGCGTTCAATAACACCACAAGTTTTCTCGTGTTTGTATTTGTTGTAAATGTATTCAGAGGCAAAGTGATTTTTGATCACCTTGTCTTCCACAATGCCCATGCCGGTCTCCTCTACGGCCAACTTGGCCAAGGGGATCCGCTCGTTGTTGGCCGCCAGGGCAGCTTTGTGAAAGATCCGATCCACCTGCTCCTGGGTGAAGGTGGCATACTCAGCCTGGGCAGCTTTCACCTGCTGGATTAAGGCTTCCAGTTCCTCGAGATTGGTAACAGGCATAGGTGGATCCCTCCAAAATCACATCCATAGGGGTTAAGAGTTGAGGCAACCGTAACAGTTAGAGCTACAAGACTCCCTGGGCTCCCTGGCCGGCTAAGCGCCCACAGGCGCGGGAACCTGGATCTCGGTGGTCATTTTTGGGGGATGGGTGAGGGTGTTGTGGATGATGCAAGCATCGACCGCTTTTTCTAGGCCCTTTTGCTGCCTTTCGTCGAGTGGGATCCCCGTCTGAACGCGAATGCAAATGTTGTCTAAGCGGCTGGGGTGCTCAACTTTATCTGCAGTAACAACCACTTCCAGCCCCCGAGGATCCAACTGCCGCGCTTCCAGATACTTGACGGCATAAAAGCCAACACAGGCACCCAAAGAGGCCAAAAACCACTCCGGCGGCGTCATTCCCTGATCTTGGCCATGGTTGTCCAAGGGCTGATCGCTGAGGATACGATGGCCGCGGCTTTCGGCTTGAAATTGAACACCATTTTGGTAGGTTATGCGCACTTCCACCGGGGATCCCTCCTCTATTTTTCTATCTGCCAGAGTTGGCCAGCTCCTAGCCTATAAGTTCAACCTAGCGCTACTTTAGGGGCAGCCTAAGAATCTTAGAGATGACTTTGGGATCAAGCTGATGCAAATGGGGATTGGCTCTGTTTTTGTTACTGCTCTACGGCAATAAACTAAGTCTTAGCAGCCATCAAACCGCCACCAATCCCCGCTCGCGAAAGATCTGCAAAGCGTGGTTGATCTGTTCCGGGGTGGGCGGCTGGACATCGCTGAGGGTGTAGGGCAGTCCCAACTGCTGCCATTTGTATTCCCCCATCTTGTGAAAGGGCAAAACCTCCACCCGCTCCACGTTGGATAGAGTGGCCACAAACTCAGCCAAGCCCTTGATGTTTTCCTCAGGATCTGTTAGCCCGGGAACGAGAACAAAACGAATCCAGGTGGGCTTGTGAATCTGATCCAAATAGCGAGCCAGATCGAGAGTGGGCTGCAGCGAAACGCCGGTAACTTTGCGATAGAGCTCCGGCAGATAGGACTTGATATCGAGCAACACCAAATCCGTATGGGCCAAAACTGGCTTGGCCACCCCCAAGGGCGCGTAGCCGGAAGTGTCCAGCGCCGTGTGCAAGTCCAGCTCGTGGCAGCGGCGGAAAATCTCGGCCACAAAGTTGGGTTGCATTAACGGTTCCCCCCCGCTGGCCGTGACTCCCCCACCCTTGAGGTAGTAATTGCGGCAGCGCTGGATCTCCGCCATGAGGGAGTCCACCGTCACCACCTGGCCAGCATTGGGATCCCGACAGTCGGGATTGTGGCAGTACAGACAGCGCAGAGGACAGCCCTGTAGGAAAATGACAAAGCGGATCCCTGGCCCATCTACCGTGCCACAGGTCTCGACCGAGTGAATGCGGCCGGTTATCGGCGTCAAGGGGTTGAGCGGGGTATCCATACTTCTATCCTCAATGGCTTTTGCAAAATATCAATTAATCTTGAGGTTTTCTTCCCAATTGCTGGCCATGTTGTGCACATCACGGTTTGGACTTTACCCAGACTGTGTTTTTCTTAACGGTTGAAAACCAATGGAAAGATCTCCTACTGGGAGACCTCCGCCGAGAGGTTGTGCAGGCGATGGGCTTTGGGATCAAAGCCCGCCGGGAAATGGGTATAGGCATCGCAATCGGCGTGATCCAGCAAAGCCCCCTCCAAGAGGGCACCGCGGAAATTGCTGCCAAAAAGTAGACATCCCCGCAGGTCGGCTTTGGATAGGTTGGCGCCGCTCAAATCGGCAAAGCTGAGATCGCACCCCCGCAGGTTGGCGCCTGCCAGGTTGGCGCCGCTGAAATCGGCATAGCGCAGGTCGGCACCGGCTAGGTGGATCCCTTGCAGGTCGGCCTGGGGCAGCTCGATCTCCTGGAAATCTCGCCGTCCCGCCGCGTAGTCTCTAACCAAATCCCCAACGCTATAGTTCATTGAACCTCCTTGCTTTGGGGAGGGGGGATCCTTTGCTTTCACCCGGCTAGGGGCAGCCTTCCGGGATCCCCCGCCCCCTCGTTTAGAAGTGTTGATGGAAGGTGCGGTTAATCACATCCAGTTGCTGCTCGCGGGTAAGCTTGATGAAGTTCACCGCGTAGCCGGAAACCCGGATGGTGAGCTGCGGGTAGAGCTCTGGGTGCTCCATAGCGTGCAGCAGGGTCTCGCGGTTGAGGACATTCACGTTGAGGTGAAAGCCGCCATCCCGCATGTAGCCGTCCAGCAGCCCCACCAGGTTGGCAACCCGCTCCTCGGCCGTGCGACCTAGGGCCGCCGGCACGATGGAGAAGGTGTTGGAGATGCCATCCAGCGCGTCGTCGTAGGGCAGCTTGGCCACGGAGGCCAGCGACGCCACCGCTCCCTTGGTGTCGCGGCCATGCATGGGGTTGGCCCCCGGCGCAAAGGGCTCGCCAGCCCGCCGCCCATCTGGGGTGTTGCCGGTTTTCTTGCCGTAGACCACGTTGGAGGTGATGGTGAGAATGGACTGGGTGGGGATAGCGTTGCGGTAGGTTTTGTGCTTGCGCAGCTCCGCCATGAAGGTCTGCACCAATTGCACCGCAATCTGGTCAACCCGGTCGTCGTTGTTGCCATATTTGGGGAAGTCGCCCTCCACCGCGTAGTCCACCACCAGGCCGCGCTCATCCCGGATGGCCCGCACCCGCGCGTACTTGATGGCCGAGAGGGAATCCGCCACCACCGATAGGCCAGCCAGGCCAAAGGCCATCGTGCGCACAATGTCGCGGTCGTGCAGGGCCATCTCCAGGCGCTCGTAGCAGTACTTGTCGTGCATGTAGTGGATGATGTTCATGGTGTTGACGTAGGTCTTGGCCAGCCAGGCCATCATCTGCACCAGGCGCGGCCACACCTCGTCGTACTCCAACACCTCAGAGGTGATGGGGGCATAGGCCGGGGCCACCTGCTCGCCGGAGATCTCGTCCCGGCCGCCATTGATGGCATAGAGCAGACACTTGGCCAGGTTGACCCGCGCCCCAAAAAACTGCATCTGCTTGCCGATGCGCATGGCCGACACGCAGCAGGCGATGCCGTAGTCATCCCCCCAGTAGGGGCGCATCAGGTCGTCGTTTTCGTACTGGATGGAGCTGGTTTCGATGGAGACCCTGGCGCAGTAGCGCTTGAAGGCTTCCGGCAGCCGCTCCGACCAGAGCACTGTCAGGTTGGGCTCCGGCGCTGGCCCCAGGTTGTAGAGGGTGTGCAGCATGCGGAAGCTGGTCTTGGTAACCAGAGGTCGCCCATCCAGCCCCATGCCGCCGATGCACTCGGTTACCCAGGTGGGATCCCCGCTGAAGAGCTCGTTGTACTCCGGCGTGCGCAAAAACCTGACCATGCGCAGCTTCATGACAAAGTGGTCGATGAGCTCCTGGGCCTCTTCTTCGGTGAGGATCCCGGCCTGCAGATCCCGCTCGATGTAGATGTCTAGGAACGTGGAGACCCGCCCCAGGGACATGGCGGCGCCGTTTTGCTCTTTGACCGCTGCCAGGTAGGCCAGGTACAGCCACTGGATGGCCTCGCGGGCGTTGCTGGCCGGCCGGCCCAGGTCAAAGCCGTAGCTGGCCCCCATTTCCTTGAGCTCGTGCAGGGCTTTGATCTGCTCCGAGAGCTCCTCCCGCAGGCGGATGGTCTCTTCATCCATCGTGTCCAGGTCGAGGCTGGCTTTTTGCGCCTCCTTGTCTTCAATCAACCGATCCACCCCGTAGAGAGGTACACGCCGGTAATCGCCGATGATGCGGCCCCGCCCATAGGCGTCCGGCAAGCCGGTGATGATGCCAGAGCGGCGGCAGCGGCGCATCTCCTCCGTGTAGGCGTCGAAAACCCCGTCGTTGTGGGTCTTGCGGTATTTGGTAAAGATCTCCTTAACCTTTGGATCCAGCTCGTAGCCGTAGGCCTTGAGGGCCGTCTCTACCATGCGGATGCCGCCAAAGGGCAGGATGGCCCGCTTCAGGGGCTTGTCTGTCTGCAGACCTACAATTTGCTCCAGCTCCCGGTCGATATAGCCCGGCGGGTGGCTGGTGATGCTGGAAGGAAGGTCGGTATCAGCATCCAAAACCCCCCGCTCCCGCTCCAGCGCCATCAAATCCTTAACCTTGGCCCACAGCCGCTGCGTGCGTTCAGTGGCCGGCGCCAAAAAGCTTTCATCGCCGGTGTAGGGAGTGTAATTGCGCTGAATAAAATCTCGAACATCAATGCAGCGTTGCCACCGTCCCGGGACAAAATCTCTCGCGATCGTTTGCTCAGATACTTTACGCTCTCCGCTTTTTTCGGCCTTCGATTCTGTAGACAAAGCTACAGAACGGTGCGCGCTCACTACCATAACAATCCTCCCGGCTCTTGCGCCTGACAACTTCGCCAATAGACTGGCAATAGAGCAAGGTGACACCCCGTTGACTGCCAAAAGCTACAACAATCTTTGCAAAAGAGAAGGACAAACGACTCGCCTACGGGAGAGCTTTTGGCAACTCTGCTGTTTCTTTTTTTGAGCTGTTTGCCATACACCTTGCCCACTTCAATTCTAGTCTCCTCTCCTCTCAGGCGGTTCTTGCTTCTGCATTTTTTCAGTATTGTCCTAAGAGGCTGCTAAGGAGAGTTGCCAAATGGCTAGCTTAGGTCAAGGTAGGCTGGAGTCAGTGCCTTTAGTCAGTGGGGTGGCGCAGTAACCGCTCGAGGGAATCTCCGTAGCCATTCCTCCACTGCTCTCCCTCTTGCCCTGAGCTAGGAAAAAACTGAGGCAGGGATCGGCTCCCACTGCGAGGGGTAAGAGTTTTGAACTAAGGTAAACTTTGGTGTTTGCTTTGAGAGAAGTGTTAAATACAACCTCTCATGCAGCTGGGGCTTGCCTATCATCCTGTCTGACGCTGGGTAGTTTTGGTTCCTAGACTGAGCCCCTTCCTTGAGGATTGCTCATTGCTGTGCTACATATGTCTTAACTGCCTGGCATGAGTATTTATTACTATGCGGCTCGTCTGCGGCCAAAAGGGGGCCTTGCCGAGCCGAGGACGAAGGAGGAGCGTAATGTTCACACGGTTGGCGGAACAATACCGCAGCTACGTTCAAGACCTGGTGATGAGTTTGCAGGCCCTGGCCATTGCTTTGGAGAAGCGGGGCTACCCAGCCTCCTGCTACACCTGCGGCACCTCCTTTGAGAGCGCTTCCTTCATGGTCAGCTTGCGGGAAGGGCATCTGATTCGCTTTTTGGTTTCCGAGTGCTCCATCAGCTGGACGGAGATGCGGGATGAGCGAGAGCTGATGAAGCTGGAAGGAGCAGAAGCCATTCGTCAGCTTCAGGATCTGGTAGAGCTGATCAAAGACGATCTGGTGGCTAGCGCTGCGCCAGCGGAAGCTCTAGCCAGTAGCCGCTGATCCCTGTCAGAGACTCCCTAGCCAAGGAACCTATAGCTGTTGGAGGCCAGCTCTGGAGCTAAAGAGCAGCCTTCTAGGGACCCACTTGCGCTTAGTCGTTTCCCTATACCCCCAAGGGGATTCGAACCCCTGTCGCATCCGTGAAAGGGATGTGTCCTAGGCCTCTAGACGATGGGGGCATCTGGAAGCAGGGCGATCTTGATTCTAAAGAGACGGGTTTAGTTCTGTCAACTTACGTTTCTTGCTAGTCGGCCTCCTGCCCCGGCCAAGATCAGGACTCCCAGGAGAGCCAGGCCCAGCAATCCAGCAATTAGGAGAGGTTCATCGGAGATCGCCTCCATGTACACCTCACCTCTTGAGGGGGATAATAAAGATCCAGGTCCTGCCCTCCTCAAGTGGCGAGAGGGGCAGCTCTTCAGAGGCTTAAACTACACTATCTATAGGAATGACCCATCGCTTGGACTAGCATGATTCCCACCGTTATCGAGCAATCTGCACGCGGCGAGCGCGCCTTTGATATTTACTCGCGTTTGCTACGGGATCGGATTATCTTCTTGGGCACGCCGGTAGATGACGATGTTGCCAACCTCATTGTGGCCCAGATGCTCTACCTGGAATCCGAAGACCCCGAGAAAGATATCTACCTCTACATCAACTCTCCCGGCGGCTCTGTCTATGCTGGCATGGCCATTTACGACACCATGCAGCACATCCAACCCGACGTCTCCACCATCTGCATTGGCCTCGCAGCCAGCATGGGAGCCTTTTTGCTGGCAGGGGGCGCCAAAGGCAAACGCATTGCCCTTCCTCATGCCCGCATCATGATTCACCAACCTCTGGGAGGAGCCCAGGGTCCAGCCACTGACATCGAGATCCAAGCTAGGGAGCTTCTCTTTATCAAAAACAGTCTCAACAGTCTGCTTGCTTACCACACCGGCCAACCGCTGGAGCGCATCGAGCGCGATACTGACCGCGACAACTTTATGACCCCAGAACAGGCCAAAGAATACGGCATCATCGACCAGGTAATCACCAAGAAACCCCAGCCCTCCCTGACCACCGTTTCCTAGCTCCCCTGGCTGCCGGAAACTTCCTTGCCCAGCGCCCTGTCGGGGGAGCTGGTCTCTTTTTGAGGGATCCCCCTCAGAAAGATGTGAAGAGAGTCAAAGAAATCTATCTTGCTGCTAAGAGAGGGCCTGGCTTGCTTTAAGTAAACTAATCAAACTCATAAAGAAAGTAATGATCTGCCTCTCATCGCAGATGATAGCTTAGGAGTAAGCCTAAGGTAGAGTTGCATCGTCGAAATCGCAGCTGCGACAGGAGCTGGAAATATCCCCAGGGAATTTTCTAGGCTCGACGTGTCAAAGCTGGCGATGGAAGAGGTCCTAGGGGTAAGGCTCAGATCTTTCCCCTGCCTAAGGGAGGGGGATCAAGGCACAAGTTGAGCCTCCCACTTGTGAGGCAACTCCAGGAGCAGGATTTTTACTTCTGCTCCCTTGCCTGTCTGGAGTGGCTGTAGGTGTTGTTTTTCAACTTTAGTTTGTCATTCGTGTAGAGGGGGATTGACGTGGCCTACTCAGCAACCAAAACCAAAAGCGGCTACCAAGCGGGGGTAAAGGACTACCGGCTGACCTATTACACCCCCGATTACACACCTAAGGATACTGATATCCTGGCCTGTTTCCGAGTTACGCCTCAGCCGGGCGTCCCTCCGGAAGAAGCGGGGGCAGCCGTAGCGGCTGAGTCCTCAACAGGCACCTGGACAACGGTTTGGACCGATCTGCTCACTGACTTGGATCGCTACAAGGGCCGCTGCTACGACATTGAGCCGGTTCCTGGCGAAGAGAACCAGTATTTCTGCTTCGTCGCCTACCCGCTGGATCTCTTCGAGGAAGGCTCAGTTACCAACATGCTCACCTCGATTGTGGGCAATGTCTTCGGCTTCAAGGCCTTGAAGGCGCTGCGGCTGGAGGACTTGCGTATTCCCGTAGCCTACTTGAAGACCTTCCAAGGCCCTCCCCACGGTATCCAGGTAGAGCGGGATAAGCTGAACAAGTATGGTCGTCCACTGCTGGGCTGCACCATCAAGCCCAAGCTAGGCCTTTCCGCCAAAAACTACGGGCGGGCTGTGTACGAGGCGCTGCGGGGTGGGCTGGACTTTACCAAAGACGACGAAAACGTTAACTCCCAGCCCTTCATGCGTTGGCGGGATCGCTACCTGTTTGTCATGGAAGCGGTCCATAAAGCGCAGGCAGAAACCGGCGAGATCAAGGGGCACTACCTGAACGTGACAGCGCCCACCTGCGAGGAGATGTTCAAGCGGGCGGAGTTTGCTAAGGAGATTGGTGCCCCCATCATCATGCATGACTACCTCACCGCCGGCTTTACGGCCAACACCAGTCTGGCCAAGTGGTGCCGCGACAATGGCATTCTGCTGCACATCCACCGCGCCATGCACGCGGTGATTGACCGGCAGAAAAACCACGGCATCCACTTCCGGGTGCTGGCCAAGTGCCTGCGCATGTCGGGTGGCGACCACCTGCATGCCGGTACGGTGGTGGGCAAGCTGGAAGGCGACCGCGCCATCACCATGGGCTTTGTGGATCTCATGCGAGAAAACTACGTTGAGGCGGATCGTTCCCGCGGCATTTTCTTCACCCAAGATTGGGCTTCCATGCCGGGGGTGATGCCGGTGGCTTCCGGTGGGATCCACGTTTGGCACATGCCCATACTGGTGGAGATCTTCGGGGACGACGCTGTGCTGCAGTTTGGTGGCGGAACCCTAGGTCACCCCTGGGGGAACGCTCCAGGCGCGACGGCCAACCGGGTGGCTCTGGAGGCCTGCATCCAGGCCCGCAATGAAGGCCGAGATCTGATTCGCGAGGGCAACGACATCATCCGCGAAGCAGCCAAGTGGTCGCCAGAACTGGCCGCTGCCTGCGAGCTGTGGAAAGAGGTCAAGTTCGAATTCAAGCCCGTCGATACGCTCTAAGAGTCTTTCGGGGGCAAGGGATCTCCAGCTTCTCTTGCCCCCTGTTTGCCCCGTCCCCCGGATTGGTCATGGATGTAAAGCAAATTGCCAAGGATACGGCCAAAACGCTGATCAGCTACCTGACCTATCAGGCGATGCGCACGGTGCTGGCCCAACTGAGCGAGACAGATCCTCCCAGGGCCCTCTGGCTGCAGCAGTTTTCTGCTCGGCAAAGCTTCCAGGATGGGGAGGCTTACCTGCGGGCCTTGCTGGCAGAGCGGGCTGACTTGGCCTACCGCATCATGACCGTTCGGGAACACCTAGCGGCGGAGGTGGTGGACTACCTGCCAGAAATGGCCAGAACTGGCATTCAACAAGCCAACATGGAACACCGCCGCAACCACCTGGAACGGCTGACCTCAGCAACAGGACCCCTGCCCGTTACCCACCCGGAGGCAGGCTCCTTTCTACAAAACCCTACATCTGAAGTGGAGTAATCTCAGTCATGCAAACCCTACCGAAAGAGCGCCGCTACGAAACTTTCTCCTATTTGCCACCCCTGACGGACCTGCAGATCCTCAAGCAGGTGCAGTACATCCTGGATCAGGGCTACATCCCGGCCATCGAATTCAACGAGTCTTCCGAGCCAACCGACCACTTCTGGACCTTGTGGAAGCTGCCGCTGTTTGGCGCCACTTCCCCACAGGAGGTGCTAACAGAGCTCCAGGCCTGCCGTAGCGCTTACCCCAATTGCTTCATCCGTGTAGTGGGGTTCGACAACATCAAGCAGTGCCAAGTGCTTAGCTTCTTAGTCTACAAGCCAAGCGGCTTGCGCTAAGAGCTGGCCAAGGCCCTCGGCCTCATCATTCTGCTGCCCACAGGGGAGAGAGCTGGCGAAGGGCTCCTCCCTTCTTTTCTGCAAAGGAATTTCTTACGACCCGATCCCCAGGAGCGCTCCCAGCCCCACCGCCAGAAGAGCAGCTAGGGTTGTTTGAATGCCGTTAACCACCTCATTGGTCATCCAAGCTAGGCGAGGCTGCAACACCACTCCCATCCAGCTTTCTGCCAAGGTGGCTAGGAGGCCAGCTAGCCAGCAGGCGCCCAGCCACCAGGGATCCCCTCCCACCCATTCTCCGCCAATGCCCCAGGCCAGGGCGGCCATCCCTGCTGCCGCCGCCACCCCCGCCAGGGATCCCTCTAGGCTCACAGCTCCCTCGGTGCCTGCCGGCACCGGCTGAAAGGTGGTGAGCAAAAAGGTCTGTCGTCCATAGGCTTTTCCTACTTCGCTGCTGACGGTATCGGCCAACTTGGCGGCGAAGCTGGCGCTATATCCCAGCCACCAAAGGGGGTGGGGGAAGAAAGCGTATCCCACTGCACATACTGCCCCGGTCAAAGCAGAGCCCCAGACATTTTCTGGGCCTCGTGCCCCCCCTCGCTTCTCAGCAATCCCCTGCCCTTGCTTACGGTGGATCCCCAGCCAGGTGACGGCTGTGCCCACCAAAAAGTAGGCAGCCACCACCGCATAGCCCCGCCACCCTAGGCCCCCCCACACCAACAGGCCCAGCAGGCCGGCGTGGAACACCCCAGCTCGCGTCAAGGCCTTCTGGGGACTCTGCAGGGCCAGCACCACCAAGAGGAGATTGAGCCAGAGCGCCACCCCCCACTGACTTAAAAGCCACCCCAGGCCCATCGCTGTTCTCCATCCCCAGCAGAGGTGGCCAGTTCCCAGCTATCGCAACGGAGAGGGAGGGATTCGAACCCTCGACGGAGCCTTTTGGGCCCCGTAACTTCTTAGCAGGAAGCCGCTTTCGACCACTCAGCCACCTCTCCATACCCGCGGAGTCAGCAGTAAGCTGAACCCCGGCTGCTAGTTGACCTATTGTAGAAGATGGGCTCCCAGCTGGCAACTGTTCTCGAGAGGGATCCCTCCACTGGAGTTGCCCTTGGCGTCGCTTACACAGGGGATAGCTGGGTAGCCCAGCACTTTAGTGTGGGGCGGAAAAGCCCAAAAGCAACTTTAGCTGCTTATTAACCAGTGGGACAACAGGCAGGTTGCTAAGCTCAAAACTGACAAGCTGCAGGGTTTTTGGTCTTGGCAGCTTGACCGCGTGACCAAGCAAAGAAACCGTAGGAGGCGGGATGCCGTCCACAAAGCTGCTCGCTGGGTAACTCCGTCCCCCTTACGGGATCGGGAAAGTTATCTTGGGTTGGAATAAAGAACGAGGAGGGTGGGTGAAGAATGCCTTTGCAGCTCCGTTTGCGGGCTGGGTAAGAATCCCCCAAGTTAGTCGGGGGAGGGTAATCAAACTCTGCTGCCGGGGGAGTCTCCCGGCGTCAAACCCTTTGCCAAGGCTGGCCAGAACCCAGAGCGCCCTGGCCGATGCTTCTGATAGGATCACCATCACAGGTCTTAGGGTGCACAGCGCCCACGGCATGCACAACACCTCGACTTCTTCCGCCGCCATCGATCTTGAGATCATCTCCTTGTCAAGCCCTCGACAGGCCATGTCCCTAGCGGGGGTGCAAGAGGCTAACTTGAAATGGATTAGCCGCTGCAGCGGCGCCTCGGTAACCCTGCGGGGGCAGGATCTCTACCTGAAGGGGACCCCTCAACAGCGGCAGCAAGTGCGGCAGTGGCTAGAATTGCTGAGGCCCCTTTGGCAAGCTGGCCACCCTGTAACTGCAATTGATGCCGAACAAGCCTTCCGCGCCCTCTCCAACCAGGAAGCTGAGGCCTATCGGCAAGTGCAAACAGGTGTTTTGGCCCGCACCCGCAAGGGAGAGCTGATTCGGCCTAAAACGCCCCGCCAGCAGGAGTACGTGCAAGCCATTCGCACCCACGATCTCTGCTTCGGCATTGGGCCGGCAGGCACTGGGAAAACCTATCTGGCTGCCGTTGTGGCCATCGCAGCCCTGCAAAACCGCGAGTACGAGCGTTTGATCCTGACACGCCCGGCGGTGGAGGCAGGGGAGAAGCTGGGGTTCTTGCCAGGGGATCTGGTAGAGAAGGTGGATCCCTATCTGCGGCCTCTCTACGATGCCCTGTTTGAGTTCATCGAGCCGGCCAAGCTGCCTCAGCTTATGGAGCAGGGGGTAATCGAGGTGGTGCCCCTGGCCTACATGCGCGGCCGCACGCTAAGCAACGCTTTCATCATTTTGGACGAAGCCCAGAACACCACTCCGGAGCAGATGAAGATGGCGCTCACGCGGCTGGGGTTTCGGTCGCGCATGGTGGTTACCGGGGATCTCACCCAAACGGATCTGGGCAGACATCGCCTCTCGGGGTTGGCTGCTGCGGAGCGCATCCTGGCCGGGGTGGAGGGGGTAGCTTTTTGCTACTTTGACCAGCGAGATGTAGTGCGCCACCCGCTGGTGCAGCGGATTGTGGAGGCCTACGCCCGCTACGAGAGCCAGCAGTGAGGCCGAGGGTCATCTTCTTCGATGTCGTGGGCACGCTGTTGCGGGTGCGGGGCAGCGTTGGCCAAGCCTATAGCCAGGTGGCAGCAGCGTATGGGGTAGGGGTAGATCCGCAGGCCCTGGATCGCGCCTTTGCCCAAGCTTTTGCCAGCGCCCCCCCGCCGGCCTGTGGTGGTCTATCGGGATCCTCCTTGCTGGCTTGGGAGCAGGCCTGGTGGCAGCAGGTGGTGCGCCAGACTTTTGCAGGGGTGGGATCCCTGGCTAATTTTGGGGAGGAGCGCTTTGCGGCGTTTTTTGCCCACCTTTTCGAGTATTTTGCCGGGGGGGATCCCTGGGAGCTGTATCCGGAGACGCTGCCAGTTCTCCAGGCTCTTCAGGGGGAAGGGATCCGGCTGGGGGTGATCTCCAATTTCGACAGCCGCCTGCCCAGGGTGCTGCAGGCACTGGGGTTGGAGGGCTATTTTTCCAGCCTCACCCTCTCCACCCAGGTGGGCTATGCCAAGCCCGATCCCCGCATCTTCCAAGCTGCCCTGGAGACGCAAGGGATCCCCCCCGAAGCCGCTTGCCACATCGGCGACAGCTACCGCGAAGACTATCAAGGGGCCACAGCAGCGGGCTTGAGAGCCCTTTGGCTGGATCGAGAAGGGAAAGATCCCTCCTGCCAAGGGCGGATAGGCGACCTCTGGGGAGCCCTTTCCATTCTCAACGACTCAGCAGGGGAGCAAAAACCCCATCGGGCTTGAGCAAGTAGCGCCGCAGATTCATCTGCCGCTCCAGAAGGCAGGCATGTCCGCTCCAAGGCGAGATCTCCACCTGGGCCTGGGGCAGCCGCTCCGCCAGACGCTGCACCTCCTGCACCGAGGGCAGGAGGCGATCCCGCCCCCCCGCCACCAGCAAGGTCGGCAGGGCCATCGATTCTAGGGGCAGCTCTTCCACAACAAAGGATCCCAGCAAGGCTAGGCGCTGGGCAGCCACCTCCGGAGCGATGCTATGCACAGTCTGGCGCAACCGCTCCCGATCCGGCGGCTCCATTTGACTCAGCTCCGCCAAAAATCCCAGCCCCCGCTCGGCGAGTTGGTGATAGAGCGCCGGCGGCAAAAAGGGCAGGAGAAGATGACCCGCCCACCACCAGGGTCGGCGCCGCAGGGATGAAGCTGGATTGACCAGAATCAGGCCGCGACAGCGCTGGGGCTGCTGGGCGGCGACGGCCAACGCTAGGCAGGCTCCAAAAGACTCGCCGCACAGATAGGCTCCTTCTTCCAGGTGGGATCCCACCCACTCAACCAAGCTCTCCCAGCTATGCCCCGCTTCGGGGTGGTTTAAGCTCACAGGGCGGACGCGAAACTCGGCCTGCAGAGCCTGCGCCTGCCGGTAAAACAATCGGCCCGTGCCATCCAGGCCAGGCAGGTACAGTAGCAGCGGCCGCTCCTGGCTGCCTGCCTGCGGCGCCGGCCTGATCCCGCTAGAGGCTGCTGCCTCGCCACTTATCTTTTTCATCTCTCTACTAATCCCAAGCGCACCTGTTCCCGGGCCGCTGCCGTTAACTCCTGAATCACCTGCAGCCGCTCCTGGCGGCAGGTGTAGCGCCTTGCTCCCTCCACCCAAAGAGGGGAGCCCACTCGCACCACCACCTGACGATAGATCACCACTGGATGCCCCCCCGCCTGCTGAAACCTGGGCTCGGTGGGGTCAAACCAGCGGAAAAAAGCCATGGGGATGTCCATCCCTCGCCACTCGTGTTGGGCCCACACCGCTACCGGCAGAATTGGCAGAGGGTCTACCCCGGCAGCCAAGGCCAGGTGGGCAAAGCCCGGCTGAAACCGGCCCAACTCCTGGGGTGAGGTCTCGCGGGTAATCTGCTCTGCCCCTTCCGGGAAAATTCCCACTCCTCCACCTGCTGCCAACGTGGCCTGAGCCTGGCGAAAAAAGGCAAGCTGGGGCCCGGATCCCTGCTGCAGGGGGATACACCCCAGGGCAAAGGCTACCTCCCGCAAGAGGGGCACCTGAGAGAGGTAGTAGTGGCAGGCAAAGCGGATTGGCCGCTCCAGCCCAGCAATCAGCACCGGCGCATCCAAAAAGCTGCGATGGTTACTGACCACCAGCAGCGGACCCTGGGGAACCCGCTCCTTGCCCTCCACCCACACCTCCGTCTGGAAAAGAGCAAGTAGCAACTGGGCCAGTACCCTGGCCTCCAGGAATCCGCTGCCTTGCCTAAGCGCTGTCAAGGATTCCATCTTTAAGTTTGCTCAATAGTCCACCCCGCGCCGCAGATCGGCTCCTTGCTCGGCATAGTGCTTGTGGCTCACCATTTCCGAATGGACGGAGGCCAGCTCAAAATAGGGCAAGGGGGCATGGCAGCGCCCTGTGATGATGATCTCTGTGTCGCGCGGCTTGCGCAGCAAAGCCTCAACAATCGGCTCCACGTCCAATAGCTCCAGGTCCACCGTGGGGTTGAGCTCATCCAGAATGATGGTTTTGTAAAGCCCAGAGGCAATGGCCGCCCTGGCCAACTCCCAGCCTCGCTCTGCCTCCACATAATCGATTTCCTGCTGCTTGCCCCGCCAGACAATGGCATCGCGGCCGCAGCGCTGGTGATCCACTAGGTCAGGGTAGCTCTCCCGCAAGGCCCGAATGGCGGCATCTTCTGTGTAGCCCGTTCCCCCTTTGAGCCACTGCATGATTAGGACGCGGTGGGAGAGATCCTTGCTAATGCCACGCCCAATGGCTTGCAGGGCCCGTCCTAGGGCGCTGGTGGATTTGCCTTTGCCGTTGCCGGTGTAAATCTCAATGCCGCTGAGGGGGGGCTGACCGTTCTGGGGATCCGTCGCCCGCCGGACGCTGCGCATTTCTGAGTGCAGATCGGCCAGGTCGATAATTTCTTTGGGTGCCCCCCGCCCAGTGATGATCACCTCTATCTCCTCCGGTTTTTGCTTGAGGGTGCTGACAACCTCCTCCACCGGCAGAAGGCCCAGATCCAGCACCGGGTTTAGCTCGTCCAGTACCACCACCGAGTAAAATCCCGAGGCTAGTGCTCCCTTGGCCACATCCCAGCCGCGGCGGGCCTCCTGGCGGTCAAACTTGGTGATCTCGTCGGGGCCGAAGAACTCGCCCCGCCCCGTGCGCAGTTGATCAATGAGGTGGGGGAAGCCCCGCTGGAGAGCGGCAATTGCTGCATCCTCTGCGTAGGTGCGACCCGGTCCCTTGAGAAACCGCACCAGCAACACTCGGCTGGGGGCCGAGTTTTCAATGCCCAGGCCAATTGAACGCAGCACAACCCCCAGCGCCGCCTGCGACTTGCCTTTGCCCTCGCCGTCGTAAACGTGGATTTGGCCTCGCCGGCGGTCAAATTGTCGCGCCGTTACAATCCCGATTTCTGCCCTGCCGCTCCGCATTCTGCTGTTGCCTAGAACGCTTGCTTCCCTACCCCCATCTTAGCTAGAGGAAGCGGGGAAGCCCAGAAGAGGCCAGAACTGGTAAACCCCGGGATAAGATGAGCAATGGTTATCCAGTCCAGTGCTCGTCTAGCGAGGGATCCCGCTTGTACTCGAGTGCGTTTTCTTCTCGCCCCTTGCCCCCTGCGGTGGAGAGCCCCATTGAGTTGGTGGGACGCACACCGCTTATTCGCCTGCGACGGGTTACTGCTGATCTGCCGCCAGCGGTACGAGTTTATGGCAAAGCAGAGTGGTACAACCCCGGGGGCTCGGTCAAGGATCGCCCGGCCCTGAACATGATTCGGGCTGGCGAACGCGAGGGCAAGCTGAGGCCTGGCAAGATCATTCTGGATGCCACCAGCGGCAACACGGGCATCGCCTATGCCTGGATAGGGGCAGCTTTGGGGTACAAGGTGAAGCTGGCCCTACCGGCCAACGCCAGCCCAGAGCGCAAGAAGATCCTCGCTGCCTACGGCGTGGACTTAGTGCTCACGGATCCAGCCCTTGGCTCCGATGGGGCCATCGAGAAAGCTCGTGCTCTCTATGCCGAAAACCCCGATCTCTACTTCTATCCCGACCAGTACAGCAACCCCGCCAACTGGCAGGCCCACTACGAGACCACAGGGGTGGAGATCTGGGAGCAAACCCAGGGACAGGTCACCCACTTTGTAACCGGGCTAGGCACCAGTGGCACCTGCATGGGGGTAGGGCGGCGCCTGCGGGAGTACCGCTCTGATATCCAGATCATTGCCATGCAGCCCGACTCCCCCTTCCACGGCCTTGAAGGCCTCAAGCACATGGCGACTGCTCTCAAGCCAGAGATTTATGATCCCAGCTTGCCGGACCGGCACCTCGAGGTTTCCACTGAAGCTGCCCAGAAGATGGTAAAGCGCCTAGCCTTGGAGGAGGGGCTACTAGTAGGCATCTCTTCTGGTGCCAATGTGGTGGCTGCCCTTGAGGTGGCGCGCCAACTTTCAAGTGGGGTTGTGGTCACCATTTTCTGCGATGGGGCCGACAAGTACCTCTCAGAGCGGTTTTGGACGGAGGATTAGTGCCTTGCTGTCCAGTTGCCGGCCCCTTAACACCCCAGCCTTTTTGCTGCTAGGATAGTGGGAGTCAAGCTAGCGCGGATGTGGCGGAATTGGTATACGCGCACGTTTGAGGGGCGTGTGGCTTTGCCATGCGAGTTCGAGTCTCGCCATCCGCAGTAGACATTCACCTCTAACCGCTCCTCCTCCCTGAGGCAGTGGAGCGGCTCTTGGCTTTGTGCGCTACTCGCGGATGGCGTCCTGCAGGCGGGCGCCCCAGGTGCGGGCAAAGCGCAGGTCAGCTCCAGCCAGATTGGCATTGCGCAGATCAGCCCCGCGCAAGTCGGCGCCGTAGAGGGAGGCGGAGGAGAGATCGGCCCCCCGCAAATCTGCACCCCGCAAGTCCGCTCCCTCCAGGTAGGCACCGCTGAGGTTGGCGCCAGGCAACTGGGCTCGCCGCAAGTTGGCTCCCACTAGATAAGCACCGCTAAGATTAGCGCCTGTTAGGATGGTGCGCTCTAGATTGGCCTCGATGAGGTCGGCGCCCTGGAGGTTGGCTTCCGCCAGATCCAGGTGGCTCAGCTCAAGGGATCCCAGGCGGCAGTTAGGGCAGGCTTTGGAGGCCAGTAGGTAGCGTAGGAAGCAGGCGTTAGGGGGTGTGGCAGCGGCAGCGGCAGCGACAGCAGCCGTGGTCAGCAGCGCCAAAGCGGCGGAAGCTTTGAGATGGAGATTCATGGTAACCAAGCCTCATCTCGAGGACGGAGCGGGGTTGTCCTGCGTTGGTCCCATGATAGTGGTATCTGCTGGCTTCGGCCACTCTCTTTTAAGTCAGGGCCAAATAGGGGAAGAGGGATCCACAGCCAGCGGTTGATTGCCCCAGTCCCAGCAAAACTGAATTCCAGGGGATTGCCAGCCAAGGCGGAGGGTTCGGCTTGCCTTTCCTCGAGCTGAGCCGGGCGACGGGCAAGCTTTCCCAGGAGGGGAGAGGACGGCAACGCAGGGAGCAACCGCAGCGGCGACAGCGACAATCGGAGTCGAGGTTGCTGGATACCGAGCCTCCCCTTTGGAGGCAGCGCGTGCAGCTACGGCAGGCGGCGAGGATCTCCCAGTTCCCATGCAGGTCTGGAGCAGCCTGGGGAGAAAAGGGAGAAGCCTCTATGGAACTAGCCCTCCAGGATCAGTCAACAATGAACTACCCCACCGCGTAGGCGGGTGGGGTTTCCTCACCCGCTTGACGGCAGAGCTTTTGTCTCTTCTTCTGCCCCAGTTGCTTCATGGATCCCGTGTACCGGGTCTGTGTTCGCGCCAGCGGGCCGGAGGCCTTAGTAGAGCTGAAGCATCCAAGACTAACGAGGCTGGTTCCCAACCCCGGTTGCTGGTTGGTAGCAACGTTGTACAGTACCATCACCGTTCCCCTGTCCCGCGGTATCGCAAACCCACAGGCAGAACAGACATGGTAACGGTTACTGAGCTCTGCCCACTCCTTGTGAACAGCACCACACTGCGGACAACGCTGAGACGGCTTGACGGTCTGCGTAGGAAGAAACAAGACCAGACCCCCTTTCTGCTCAATTTTGTAGGTCAGCAGCCGGTTGAGGGTTGCAAAACCCACCGACAGAATCGACTTGTTTAGTCCGGCCTTATGTTTCTTCCCTTTACCTTTAGCTTTACGGGTCATGCCCTTGATGTTCAGCTTCTCAGTTACCCCGACGTCATAACGACTTGCTATCTCTGAGGTAACCTTGTGTTGCCAATCTCTACGCTGGCGAGCAACCTTGGCTTGGAGCTTAGCCTCCAGTCGGTTGATTTTCTTCCATCTCCTAGAAGCCTTCACCCCCTTCCTAGGCGCACGCTTCCGCCGTTTGAGCTTGGCAACCTTGCGAACTTTCTCCTCACTCCTCTGCGTAAACCGAGGAT
>Ga0197142_1000169_pt1 | contig 58602 bp, 43 predicted proteins | sample GBS60_MetaG_FD_148614 | JGI IMG/M metagenome (GOLD analysis project Ga0197142, IMG submission 148614) | Sediment microbial communities from Great Boiling Springs, Gerlach, Nevada, United States - GBS 60_MetaG | ecosystem: Environmental > Aquatic > Thermal springs > Hot (42-90C) > Sediment... | reverse complement strand
AATTAGAGAAAGGCTATGCGTCGCTTTCTTTTTCTAAACCTTGTATTTTTTTGTATTTTTTCCGCTTTCACTTTTGGGCAAAAGTCAAATCCACCTTATCCATTAAACTTTGGGATTTGGGGAGCCTTAAATGGAAATCGCCTGTCAGTTGATTTAAAATATTATTATTCCGACGGAACTCTTGCTCGTAGCATTCCGCAAAGTAGGTTGGGTATTGGTTTGGGATTTGGCGGTATCGTAAATATCCCCCTCTCCAAAAGCCTTGTGTTAACTGGGCGACTTGGCTACAATTCATTATCACAAGATCTAGACTTTATTTATTATGATTATGGAACCGATTCATATACAACTTATGAAGATGTTGTTAATGTTGACCTAGCATATTTAGAAATTACCCCAGGACTCTTATGGTACCCTCTACAAAATTTAAAACAACTTTACTTCTTAGGTGGGATTGAAATCGGCTCATTTACAACTAAGAATATCTCGAATAGCTATATTCTAGCAGAAGGGGAAATTCCAAATGTTAAAACTCGTTTTTCTCTTACCCTCGGGGCAGGTTGGACAATTCCAATAAGTAGCAATATTTATTTGACTCCCGAAGTTTCCTTGCGATTACCCCTAACCAAAGTTAGTGATGCAACCTACGTAAATAGTGTTGCATATCATAACGAAACGATATCTCTTAGCCAACTGCGTTTTGGGTTAAACCTTACTTTTTCGCTTCCAAAAGTAGAAGAATATCCAGAACCCTACAAAGCTCCACCCGCAGAAGTTGGCTTCAAAGAAATCGTCGGATTAGACCGCGATGGCAAGTTAGTCCCTGTCGAACGAATTAAAGTCGAAGATACCCGCTATCAGGAATACTTCCCGATTGTGCCATATATATTTTTCCTTGAAAATCAAACAATTCCAGCCCCTGGTACCCAAGTGCTTTCCAATGTTGGCGAGACAGGTGAATTCACCCCTGAACGGCTACCATTCGACGCATTGGAAATAAATCGGAGAACGCTCGACATCGTCGGCTGGCGTTTAAAAAATAATCCACGAGCTGATTTAACCGTAACCGGTACAATCGACAACTCAAGAAGAGAAAAAGAGAATAGAAATCTTGCTATGGAAAGAGCAAATTTCGTTAAAGATTATTTGGTCAAAAACTGGAATATTAATCCTCAAAGAATTAACACACGGGCTACTGGGCTACCGTCGAAACCTTCCACTTCCACCGTTCCCGAAGGCGTTGAAGAAAATCGCCGTGCCGAGCTTTCCAGTTCGAATCCAGACATACTTGCCCCCGTTTTATTAGAAGGCGAAAACCAACGAATTGCTGACCCCTGGCAAATTCAATTCATTCCCTATGCAAATGTCTACGATTCAATCGCTTTTTGGGAAATCGATGTATATCAAGGAGATAATTTATTGAAAAGATACAACGGAACCGGACAACCTCAAACCCTTTACTGGACTATCAAGCCAAACGAACTCGCTGCAAGCAGTGTCCCAGTTGATTACACTCTGCTTGTCGAAACAATAGGCGGGAAAAAGTACAAGGTAAGTGGAACTATCCCAACAGAGTATATTTCTCAAAGGCGAAAGAAAGTCGAAGATTTGCCCGATCAAACCGTCACCAAGTTCAGTTTGGTTCTGTTTGATTTCGACAAAGCCGATGTATCGACTCAAGACCAAGATCTCCTTAACAAACTGGTTATCCCTTCGATTAAATATAATTCTACTGTTAAAATCTATGGCTACACAGACAAGATTGGAGATGATGAGTACAATTTAAAACTTGCTACCCGAAGGGCGGAAGCAGTTAAATCGATTATTCAAAAGGCTCGTAAAGACGTAAAAATCGAAACCTATGGCGTCGGAGAACGCACATTGCTTTTCGATAACGATATTCCCACGGGGCGCCACCTTTCCCGAACCGTGCAGATAGAAATTTATACACCGAAATAAAATTATATATCCAAGCATAGGTTGTTCGATAATGAATTTTCTATAAAGAATTATTTGTCGACTGAAACTCAATAGTGATTTAATTGAAATTTCATATGACATCGGATGTTTAAAACATCCGATGTTTTTTAAAATATGGGTTTCGTAAAACCCTAACTTTTTTTATATTTGAATTTTGTATTTATTAAAGATGGCTATGAAGTCAAAATTTAAAATATTTTTGATTACCGCGTTGTTGGTTGGTTGGTATAATCTTTTCTCCGAAGATTATCCACTTGTAAATGTAACGGACTTATACGATGTGATGCCCGATGTTGCAAATTGCAATGAAGGCATTCTTAAAAACACCGAAAAACAAAAAGCAATGGAAGCCCTTAACTATATTCGTATAATACACAATTTGAAACCCGTTCAATACAATTCAGCATACGATAGGGAGGTTGCCAAAAGTGCATTGATTACCGTTGCAAATGCTTTGCTCGACCACTTCCCCAAATCTTCTTACCACTGCTACACGCAGGACGGATACACTGGCAGTTCCACTTCAAATTTATATATTTTCTCATCGCCATCCCCTTCCAATGTCCCCGAAACTGAAAGGGGTATAAGGGGTTGGATTATTGACAAAAACGTTGCCGATTTAGGCCATCGCAGAAATATGCTTAATCCTTTTTTGAAATATACATCTTTTGGGCGTGTCGATGGTTACTCCAAGGCCCAAACTAATTACTTTTTAACTGGTATGTCGCTTAAAGTTCATATGTTCCCCGATTACCATAATCTTTCCGATTGGCAAGGCGATTTTGTCGCTTACCCTGTTAATGATTATCCTTCTGCGTATTTCGATGGCTCGTGGTATCTTTCTTTTACCGTTATTGCCGACAAATCTTCGCCCTGGAATAACGATAATAAAACTATAGATTTTTCGCAGGCAACTGTGAAAATCACCGACCCCGGAAACAACACCCTTTCAATCTCTGATTTAAAATATGATTACCTTGGCTATGGTGTTCCGAATTGTTTATATTGGAAAGCCTCGACTATTTCGAAAGAAGTGAAATATACTGTAACAATTTCGAATGTAAAAGTTAACGGAACCCCACGAACTTTTACCTATTGGTTTAGGATTACAGACACTCCACCTAATACAGCTTTACAACCTCCAACTCCTCTTTCACCACCCGACAACTCTACTGAGCTTGCCCCTCCTGTTACTTTAACCTGGTCTACCGTCGTTGAGGCACAATATTATGCTTTGCAAGTTTCAACAAATTCAAACTTTTCGACTCTACTTGTCGACCTGAAAAATCTAAGCAATAATCAATATACACTAACTGATCTTTCGCCTAAAACCAAATACTATTGGCGTGTAGCTGTGATTAAAAACCAACAACAAAGCCCCTGGTCGTCTGTATTTTCTTTTACAACAACAGACCAACCCCTTGCCGCTCCAGTGTTGCTCGAACCAATAGATTCAGCTATAAGTGTTTCTACTCGACCAACTTTCGTTTGGAATGCTGTTCCCGGAGCTACAAAATACCACCTACAAGCAGGCTTAGAGCCATCTTTCAACGAATTCTCTCTATTGCTTAATTTGAACGATATTTCTAATACCTCATACACATCAACTGTGAATTTTTATCCTAAAACGAAATTTTTCTGGAGAGTTCGGGCACTAAACAACACGCAATCAAGCCCCTGGTCTGCCGCTCGTATCTTCTGGACACTCGACCCAGCCTCTGTACCCAACACTCCTTTTGTTCTTGATGGTGATTTTATAATCACTTCCGAGCACAATGCTACATTTAAGCTTTCGGAACCGACCTTTGCCAATCGAATTGCATTGTATGATATCTTTGGCAACCAGATTATTCTTTCTTCAAATGGGATTGAAATTGAACAAATCCAATTACCTTTTGAACAGATTAATTCTGGTATCTGGATACTTGAAATTACAACATCTACAACAGTAAAGCATTTTAAACTACTTGTTATTAAATGATAAAGAAATTTGGCTGAACCAGAAAAAGACAGTTTGATTAATATTCTCCAATCACTACGCAGGGATTATTCAACGGGTAAATTCGATGAGTCGGTTGCCCACGATAATCCTTTTGAGCAATTCCGCTTGTGGTTCCTCGAAGTTCTTGCCAATAATTTTGTTGAACCGAATGCAATGGTACTTTCAACTGCAAATCGTGAGGGAATTCCATCCTCGAGGGTTGTCCTCTTAAAAAAATTCGACGATAAAGGATTTGTGTTTTACACAAATTACCAGAGTAAAAAAGGGAAGGATTTAGCAGAAAACCCTTATGCTTCGTTGCTATTCTATTGGGACAAACTTGAGCGGCAGGTTCGAATCAATGGCAGAGTGGAAAAGACAAGTTTCGAGGAGTCGGAGGAATACTTCAAGACCCGTCCCTATTTATCGCGGATTGGTGCCTGGGCTTCGAAGCAAAGTTCTCCGCTCCGCTCCCGCTTTACTTTGATGCGCGAAGTTGCTCTTCTAACATTGAAATACCCTTTGGAAGTGCCATTGCCACCATTCTGGGGGGGCTACCGTCTGATTCCCAACTATTTCGAGTTCTGGCAGGGTCGACCAAGCCGACTTCACGACCGAATTGCCTACCTCTTACAACCAGACGGCAAATGGATAAAACAAAGACTCTACCCATAATAAATACACCGAATTTTTCAAAACGTCCGACCTCTTATCTCTAAATTCTTGATGCTAATTATCAACATCTCTTTGAAAAATAAAGCAAAAATGTATAAATTTGTTTTTCATATTTGTAGGTGTGTGATGAATTTTTCAACTATTCTCTTCGAGAGAAGGAAAAATTACTGCATTATCACATTGAACCGACCCGATAAGCTGAATGCTTTGAACTTCCAACTTTTCAACGAGTTGAACGAAGCGATAACGAAAATTGAACTCGACAGGGAAATTAATGCTGTAATCCTCACTGGTGCAGGCGACAAAGCTTTTGCGGCTGGGGCTGATATCAAAGAACTCCACGAATCGGACGATTTAACAGGAGTTCACTTTTCCCAGCATGGCTCGAAAGTTATGCATAGGCTCGAAAATCTTCGAAAGCCTGTCATTGCTGCCGTTAACGGATTCGCTCTCGGTGGGGGATGTGAACTCGCAATGGCCTGTCATATTCGCTTTGCTTCGGAAAATGCCAAATTTGGGCAACCCGAGGTTAACCTTGGCATAATCCCCGGCTATGGTGCTACCCAACGGCTTCCTCGCCTTGTTGGTAGAGCAAAAGCGTTGGAACTGATCCTTAGTGGAGCTATGATTGATGCTTACGAAGCCGAAAAGATTGGTTTGGTTAACAAAGTGTTTCCCCACACGGAATTGTTGCCTAAAACAATCGAATTTGTCGAAAATATGCTCAGCAAAGGTGTACTTGCTGTTCGGGCAGCTTTAGATTGCGTGCTTGCTTCCGATTATCTACCTTTGGGAGAGGGATTGGAATACGAAAGCCGATGGTTCGGGAAATTATGTGGAACAAAAGATTTTAAAGAAGGAACCCTGGCATTTTTGGAAAAAAGGAAACCAAATTTCACTGGAGAGTAGCCATATAATTTGCTCTTCTTGTAATTAAATAATTAACTAAAAAATATTTTTTGATGTTTTCTTAGTTTCAATTTCCAATTGACTACTTTTCTGATAAACCTTTGGAATTTTTATAACCACCAAAGGCTGTCTTTACTTTAATTTATTTTAATTAAAATTGCATTTTTTTTGATACTTCTTTTGAATCTAGTATATTGCCTTTAATTTAGGTAGTCCAAATGAAATTCAGTTCTTGATAACAACAGCTGTTGAGCTGTATGTTCCAAGCGAAATTTTGACAAAATAGACTCCAGTTGGTAAGTTACTAACATCCCATATAACAATTCCATTATAATTGGTGTTTTTGCTCAAAGTAAAATTGGTGTTATTTGCAACTTGAACCCCGAGAAAATTGTAAGCAGCAATTTTACACTCGTCGATGTTATATCCTTGGTCCCAATAAATTTTCATTGTAATCCTGTCGGTTGCTGGTTGGGGTTCAGGAAATGAGATGTAAATTGGTAAAGCTTTTTCGATTTCTATTTCTTTCTCTATGCCTAATGGTTTTCTTACTTTTCCCAAAAAAGCCACTGAGTGTCCTACCAAGGAATCGTATGCATTAAATATCAGAATAGAGTCGTTTTTAATATTATTAATGTATAAATTGGAATATCTTCTTAAATGTAGAGTGTCCCAAGAAATATTGGAACTTGATAAGTCAATGGAAAAGAAAGATACATTGTTCAAAACAGGTTGCATATTTGAATCTAACTTGACGTGGGTAGTAAAAAGGTAATAAGTGTTATTTATTTTGGCAAACGAAGGAGATAAATCTCCCCTTGTTGCAAGTATCTTACGAGCTATTCTGTTATTTATGTCTATCTTGTAAAAGTGTTGAAGATTAAATGTATCAGTTCCCTGAATCATTAATTTATTTCCTCCAACAACAAAAAAATCTTCTATAAAAGTTTTCAAATTACTGGACAAAAGATCGACAGAATCGGTGCTGAAAGAGAAATCCTTAATCCATTCTTCACCTTCATTAGAGGAATAAAAAACGGAATATACAAAATCAGGGTCGGCTGAATCCCTACCTAATGCATAAATTTTGTCCTGATATTTAGAAGCATAAAATAATAACACCGATTTCAACCCGAAGGATTTTACAAGTTTGAAAGTATCGTCGTAGTAACTTATAACAGACCAGCAACCCACATAAGGATTACAACCACTTTGAATAAATAGATAATTTCCTTTGTTCTCTAATAAATGAAAGAGAGAAGAATAAGTTTGGTTAACATCCATTTTTTTTGCGCTTAAGTGTTCGCCACCATCGTTGGTAAATATACAATTTTTTGATTTTGCCCAGGCGCCTAACACAAAAAATACTCCACCATTTTGAGCATCTTTAAACATCCCAGAACCACCGTAATTCATTGGGTTTGAAAATTCTTGGTCCTGAAAGGTTGTCAATGCGTCTCGTGTAGGAAGCCATTTGGTACCACCATCGTTAGAATAGTAGAAAGAGCCATATGGACCTATTGCTCTTAAATTTAGTTCGTTTAAGTAATCGATATAAAAATAATTTCCAATATATGACTTCACCTGCCAGCTTAATCCCCCATCGAACGAAACATACACAAGGTTTGAGCTACCAACAGCAATAATCGTGTCTCGATTTTTGAAGTTTAAATTGTTGAATTTGAATTCAGGTATGTATCTTTCAAGAGGAGATTTGCTAATGATAACATATTCGTTTTTGGTAACTTTAACAAACCTAGCCGAATCCTTATTGTTTAATGGATCAAATCTTGAAAAAATATAAAACAAACTGTCTCTAAAAATTGTTTCGGCAGACACTTTGTTATTTCTATTGCGAAAAGCTAGTGTATCGGCAACATTTTGTAGGGTGTTGTAACGGAAAAAGTAACTTCCCAGGGTAAAATAAATTGTCCCTTTTGTGTCGGACATCAAGTTGGTTGGTACATCGCAAATATAGCAAATACCTAAATCGACGAGAGAAACAAAGCTTTGTTTCCCTTTTTCTAAATCCAATATTCCGAGCTTCCCTTTGTCAGTAGAGTAATACAATTTGTTGCCCGAAATTGTTCCGTTGATGTAATTTAAATTGAAACCATAAGTAAACTCGTTTACCTTTTGGTAGCTTTTGTTGAATAATAAAATTTTGGTATCAGCCAAAACAACAAACCCATTGGTGTAGGGAAGCAATTGGTGGAAATTATAATCCCCAAGATCAATCAATGTCCAAGCTCTTCCGTCGTCGGTTGATATAATCCCCCATCTTTTATTTGTTAAGCCAAAATATTCATTGTTGTTACTTACTATTTTAAGAATTGTCAGAGAGTCAGGGATATTAATTTTTTCCCAATTGTTGCCGAAATCCTTTGAACGCAAGATAGTTCCTGCTTCGCCATAGACCAAAAGCGTATTACCATTCACCAAAGAACCTAACAAGTCGAAGCTTAGCCTTTTGTAATCAAGATTCTCGAAAAATTCTTGTCCAGATGTACTTAATTTACAAAAAGCGAAAAGAATCAAAAATAATGTAAACTTTTTCATAGAACCTCCTTTATTATTTTAAAGATTTACTAAACATTTTAAGTAATAAATTAATTACAAAAAGCCGAATCTGGGTTGCCCCAGACCCGGCAAAATTTTCAATTTCCACAAGGCGTTGCAAAACAAGTTGTTATCCAATATATAGAGTACCTTGGGTCATTTTCAGGTGGTAATTCAGGAACTTCGGTTTGGCATTCAGGTGGACCAGTTAATATCGACGAAATTAAAATCCTTCTTATCTCTGGTGGTGAAACACTATAATCGATGCAAACTCTATAGGTATCCTGGCATATGTTGGATTGATTATCACACTTAACTAATCTTGTCACGAAATCATCACCTACATACGGCTGCCAATTTTCAAAATACCAGCATTGAACCTTTCTAAGAATTACCTCGTAGTGAATTTGAGTTGTATCATCACAAGGTGGATATGGTGGATTGCAAACTATAGAACTGTTAAGAATTGTACTATGAACCCAGCTGTTAAAACCTCGCCAATCGCGAATAAATAGAAAACAATATAAAGAATAAGTTGGATATACGTAATCTACCAATTAACTCCACTTGCTTCAAATCATTATTCCATCGACAGCAAAAGTAAATTGTAAAAACGCAACTAAAGGGTGCCCCTTGAAAATATTCAGTGTAAATTGCCGTAACACTTGGTCTTCCCACCCGGGTGGGCAATCTGCTTTTGCTTTTTCATATACAACGAAAATTACAACTATTAAGAAAACCAAAAGATAATTTATTGATTTCATTTTTTTCTCCAATTATTTGTTAAAAAAATTATTACAAAAAAAGCCAAAACCCAAAAAGCTATCCTAACGCTACGATGGTATGTAGTAAATAGGGGGAGCACGACATCTTTGGTAGAAGTGATAAAAATCGGAATATTTCCTCTGATATAACTCTATATATATATATATAGCTTCTCCAAAGTGGTTAACGTGTAGAATTTCCTCGCTCAACAAAAGATTTTGATGAATTACCGCTATTAAAAAGTTTTTACCGAACAACAGCCAAATCATTTACAGAAGTTCACCGATTAAATAAGAAAAATAAATGGAATATATCATAATTCCAAACAAATTTTTAATCTTTTTTTGTTTCTTTCTTTTGGTTTGGAATTGTAAAATAAAATGTTGTTCCCGAACCTTCGGTGCTTTCGACCCAAATTTTACCACCGTGTTTCTCGACATATTCTTTGCAAAGAACAAGCCCTAAACCGGTGCTCGATTCTCCTTCGGTTCCCGGTCGAGAGGTTTTTGCCCCCACTTTAAAAAGAAACGGAAGCATATCCGAAGGAATGCCAATCCCAGTGTCTCGAACCATAATCAAAGTTCCACCATCTGCACTATTCTCGGCCACAACAATAACTTTACCTCCCCGAGGTGTAAATTTTATAGCGTTGGATATAAGATTTCTGAAGATTGTTGAAAGCATATTAATATCGGCGTAAATTTCCATATCGGTGGGAATTCCGTTTAAAAACTGCAACTCCTTTTTCTGCATATTGACAGCTTGCAAGTTTGCAATTTCGTTGACAAGATAATAAAGGTTAACCCAGTCGGGATTGAATGGTATCATTCCTCTTTGAACACGAGACCATTCCAGGAGATTTTCGATTAATTTATATGTGTTTTCGGCTGATTCTTTAAGCATTTTAGCAATATCTATTAATTCTTCGCGAGACATCTCATCAATATTCGTAGACAAAAGGTTTGCTATGCCCAGAAAGCCTGAAAATGGGCTTTTTAAGTCGTGAGCAATAATAGAAAAGAGTTTATCCTTTTCTCGAAGTGCCTCTTCTAATTTCTCTTTAACTTCTGTAATTTCATAAAGAAGCAGATTTTTCTCATACAACGATTCTTCGAGCACAGATTTTGAAATAGCCAAATCCTCGGCTAATTTTTGTGTATCTTGGTAAAATCTTTCGGCAAGCTCTTCTTTTTCTTTATATGCAATTAGGTCTTGATACTCTTTAGTAATATCAAAGAAAAGAGTTGTAAAGTAAAATCTTTCGGTCGAGAAAACACAAACTTTATACCAGCGTTGCAATGCTTCGGAATACTGAATAAAAGATTGCTTTTCTCCATTTAGGGCAATTTTTCCATAAAATCTAACCCAATCGAAACTATCCTTTAAAATTTCCGGTGCGGCTTCGCTGAGTTTTTTATTTAATATTTGGTTTAGGCTCAAACCGGTGAACTGCTCGAAGGCTGGATTTGCGTCGAGAAATATATAGTCAATTGGTTTCCCATCTTTGTCTAAAACAATTTTATGATGGGCAAAACCAACGGGTGCGTTCAACAAAATAGTTTTATAAAAATTATCATCCCCGATTTCCATAAATGAAAATTGCTAATTAGGAACATTACTAAAATACTAAAAACTTATAGAATTTAAAGAAATTATTTTAATTGGGTTATTTTATTGTTTATTAAAATCAAATCGTTAATATTAATGTTGTTCAGATTTTTCGAAAAAGCAAATAACAATTGGAGCAATAGGTAAAAAAGCTAAAATTATTATACTACAACGCGACTTTCCTGGGGACAAACACTTGTTGCTACTAAAAATTAAACTGATAAAGAAATTGCACACAGGAGCAAAGAACACATCAAACAAGTTAAGCATTGATAGAGAAGTTAAAATATCGAAATATTTAAATCGTTAATTTATTAGGATTTTTGGAATGTTTAAAATATTTTTTTATTATATAAAATGGATAAGAAGGCAAAAACAAAAGTAAGAATAAATGAATTGATAGCTCGGCGATGGAGTGCCAGAGCATTCGACCCAAATCGTGAAGTAGAAGGTTGGAAAATTATAAGTCTTTTCGAAGCTGCTCGTTGGGCTCCATCTTGCGGCGGTGATGAGCCTTGGAGATACATTTTGTGGAATCGATTTACTTCACCAGCGGAATTCCAAAAAGCATTCGAAACGCTGGACGAAGGAAATAAAAAGTGGGTTATTAATGCCCCCTTGCTGATTGGTGTATTCGCATATAAGAAATGGAGAAATAATAAAACTAAAATCAACCATTGGGCGCAGTTCGATACAGGTGCTTCGGCGATGTCTTTATATCTTCAAGCATTCGATTTAGGACTTTATGCCCACCCTATGGCCGGTTTCGATGCAAAAAAGTTAGTAGAAGTGTTCAGGATTCCAGATGATTATGAACCTATGGCTTTGATTGCAGTGGGATATCCAGGTAATCCGGATGCACTTGAGTCTCCCTATCGCGAAAGAGAATACCAACCTCGTAGCCGACGACCATTAGAAGAAAACTTTTATGTAAACTTTTGTGGAAATCCAATAAATGTTGAGCAAATAATTGGAGAAACAGTAAATGTCTGATGGTTCTGAAAACAAGAATCCATTCAAAAGGAATCAGTTTTTTGGGGAAAACCAAAGACCAAAAATAGGTCGCAACCTTTTGCTTTGGCTGCTCATTTTTTCAAGTGTGATTACAATTTATATGATGATGAATTCTGTTCAGAAACCCGAATGGCCTTTGCCATACAACCAATATCTCGAATTATTGAATGAGGGAAAAATTCGTTCGGCAGTTATTACAAAATCCCATTTAAATGACTATGAATTCCACGGTGAACTAAATGAGCCTGTTAAAATAAACATTGATGGTCGCCTTCGCGAAGTTCGTAATTTTGTTACTAAGCTTGGTGTTGTGGATTCTAAAACCGAAGAGACTTGGCTATCGAAAGGAATTACAATTAAATATGAAAGCGCCGATAACCCCTGGTGGAACACTTTCTTATCAATTCTCCCGTGGGTGGTTTTAATTGGAATTTACATTTACTTCCTTCGAAAAATGCAGATTGGGAGCGGTGGTGCTTCGAATCGAAACATTTTCTCGTTTGGGAAATCGCGTGCCCGACTTATTTCCGATAGTCAAAACAAGGTGACTTTCAAAGATGTAGCTGGATGTGACGAGGCAAAAGAAGAGCTGGAAGAAGTAGTAGAATTTTTAAAAGATCCACAAAAATTTCAGCGGCTTGGAGGTAGAATCCCACGAGGAGTTTTGCTCATCGGTCCTCCGGGAACGGGTAAAACAATGCTTGCACGAGCCATTGCAGGCGAGGCAAATGTTCCATTCTTTTCAATTTCGGGTGCCGAATTCGTTGAAATGTTTGTTGGCGTTGGTGCAAGCCGAGTTCGCGACCTTTTCGAGCAAGCCAAAAAACATTCTCCCTGCATCGTTTTTATCGACGAGATCGATGCTGTTGGTCGGCAGCGTGGAGCTGGGCTCGGAGGTGGCCACGATGAGCGGGAGCAAACCCTAAACCAGTTACTTGTCGAAATGGATGGCTTCGAACAAAATAGTAGCGTGATTGTTATTGCGGCAACGAACCGACCTGATGTGCTCGACCCTGCTTTGCTACGGCCCGGAAGGTTCGACCGACAGATAGTAGTCGACCGCCCCGATGTTAAAGGAAGGGAAGCAATTTTCAAGGTGCATGCTCGTAGATTGCCACTTTCCGAGGATGTAGATTTTGAAGTTCTTGCTCGCTCTACTCCCGGGCTTTCGGGAGCCGACATAGCAAACATTGTTAACGAAGCCGCTTTGCTTGCTGCCCGTCGAAATAGCGACAAAGTTACAATGTATGACTTCGAAGCAGCTAAGGATAAAGTTTTGATGGGGATAGAAAGGAAAAGCCTTGTAATTTCGGAACGAGAAAAAGAAATGACAGCATATCACGAGATGGGACACGCGCTTGCTGCAAAATTCATACCCAACGCAGACCCTGTTCACAAAGTCACAATAATTCCCCGCGGACGCGCACTTGGAGTTACTGCAACCTTACCCAAGGAAGATTTCCACACTTTGTCGAAAGAATACTTAACAGCTCAACTTATAGTATTGATGGCAGGGCGAGCCGCCGAAAAAATTGTCTTTAATACTTTATCGACTGGAGCAGCAAACGATTTGGAAAGGGCAACAAATATAGCACGCAAAATGGTTTGCGATTGGGGTATGAGTGAAGTTCTCGGTCCGGTTACTTTTGCAAACAAACACGAAGAAGTTTTTCTTGGCCGCGAAATTGCTCAGCCTCGAGACCACAGCGAAGCAACCGCACAAATTATTGATTCCGAAGTCCGCAAAATTCTGCTTGAAGCCTATCAGAAAGCTGAAAATTTATTGAGAGAAAAAGAAGAATTATTACACAAAACTGCCAAAATATTACTCGAACGCGAAACTCTCGAAGGGGAAGAACTCGATATGCTCATTCGTGGTGAGGAATTACCCCCCATTAACATCAACAAATTAAGAGCCATAAGAAGTTTAAGAATAGACGGAAAATCCGACAAAGAATCCCAAACGGTTTCTGCCGATAAACAAGTAGAATTATCATAATACCCGTGAAACGCAAAGCAGTCTTTTTCGACAGAGACGGCATCGTAAATTATAGAATCGTCGGCGAATACATTAATCAAAAAAGTAACTTCCATTTCATCCCCGACTTTTTCCGAGTGTTTTCTCGATTGAAAGAACTCGGATATCTTGTCATTCTTGTATCGAATCAGAAAGGAGTTGGCAAAGGTTTGATGACATTTGAAGAGCTTAAGCAAATAAATGAATTTATGATTCAGCAACTTTATGAACAAACTGGTGAAAGTTTCGATGATGTTTTCTACTGTACCGACACTGACGTAGAAAGTAGCCCGCGTTTAAAACCTAACCCCGGAATGATAATCGAAGCAATCGAGAAATGGAACATTGAGCCTTCCCTTTCGTGGATGGTTGGCGACTCTTCGAAAGATATACTTGCAGGGAAGCGTGCTGGAGTTAAAACAATTCTTGTTGGTATTACAGAAGAAAATTTCGAGGTCGAACCCGACGTCTCTGTAAATAACCTTTTAGAAATACTTGTATTATTCGATTAGATGGAAGAAAAAGTAATTGAATTTTTGTCCTCACCATTTGTTTCTCCACTCCTAATATTAGGTGTTGCTTTTTTCTTTTCGTTCATCGAGAACTTGCTCCCACCATCCCCGAGCGATGTCGTTTTGCTTTTCCTTGGCAGTTTAATTAGTTTCGACCGTGTGGATTTTATACCTCTTATTTTAATTTCCACTCTTGGCTCTTCGCTGGGATTTTTGACTATGTTTATGGTTGGAAAATTGTTCGGCGAGAAAATACTCGACACTGGAAAATTGAAATTCATAAACATTGAATCTTTGAACAAAGTTCGGCATTGGTTTGGCAAGTATGGTTATTGGGTTATTGTTGTAAATCGTTTCCTTTCGGGAACAAGGGCTGTAATTTCTTTCTTTGCAGGTCTTGCAGAACTTTCGACGCTTAAAAGTACATTGCTTGCTTCTGTTAGTGCTTTACTCTGGAACTTCCTGATTGTATATCTTGGTTTTACTCTTGGAAAAAACTGGAAAGTCGCAGTTGACTTTCTCGAACTCTATTGGAGGATTGTGCTAATAATAATTATTGTTTTGATTGTGCTCTATCTTGTTTATTTGCGATTGAAGAACAAATCTCGCTAATTTTTCTTTCGGAAACCATCCTTGTTGTGAAACAATAAATACCTTCGAGAATTTCTTTTAAAAATCTGGCAGTGTCGGGGTATACTTCTGAATAATCTTTCAAAGGATTGTCGCTACAATATTTGTAAAGCGACACGCTCGATTTAAGCCTATCGATAAGGTACCAATCATTGCATATAATTCCTAATGTTTGGCTTTCGTGAAATATGGCAAAGCCTTTGTTTTGTTTTCCAAAATTACACAAAATATTTTTACCGAAATTCTTCGTAAAAAATGGTATTCTAAGAATCGACAATATCGTGTTCGGTATATCCAATTGAGAACCAATTGTTTCGAACACTGCAGGGCTCAAAATTTTAGGACAATAAATCAGCAAAGGTATACGAACACCTTCGAGCGGAAGATCATATCTTGGATTTTCAACCACACCGTGGTCGGCAGTGATGATAAAGACTGTACTATCAAAATAGTTCTCCTTTTTAGCAAGCTCGAAGAAATGTTCCAATGCCCAATCGGTGTAATCGAAAGTCGAAACGAAGCTTTTACCCTCGACTTTTGGAATTACCCAGGGACCGTGGTTATTCGTTGAAAGAATGATTCCAAAGAATGGGCGCGGGGAGGCCGAAAAAACTTTATTCATTTTCTCGAAAAGTATGTGGTCGGGAATGCCAAGCGTGCTTATGACCATATTAGGGGGAAAATCGAACTGAGAAACAATATGGTCAACACCATTACCGCGAAGGAAACCAGCCATATTGTCGAAATTCGGGTCGTGTGAAACGCCAAAATACCCAGTGTATCCATTTTCCTTTAAAATATTTGGCAAACCATTGAACGATTGCTGTCCGATGTTTCGAGCCATTAGATTTTTCCCCAAAAGATTAGGATACCCAAACAACGTGCTGAATACACCCATATATGTATGGATTCCATTTGAGTAGAAATTTGGGAAATAAACCGATTGATTCTTAAGCCGATTGAAAAATAAAGGCACTCCACGCTTCGTATACTCTTCAATACGATTCAAGCCAAAGCTTTCCAAAATGAAAATTACAACGTTGAACTTCGTAGGCGGCGAATTGAATTCATATTTTCTCAAAGGGAAATGGATGAATTCTGAAATAGAATCATCAAGAATTTCTCTTAATATATTTTCAGTTTTTGGACTTACAGAGGTAAAAATTTTTTCGGGCTCCTCTTCGTGCTTTGGGTTCTTAATCCAGTCGTCGACAAGAGTGAAAATTCCATTAAGTGCTAACTTATTGCACGCATTATATGTCGAAAAGAAAGCGTGGCCCCAGCGCAAAGGTGTCTTTTGCGATAATGTCCCACGTATTCCAATGAACATCAAGATTCCAAAAACAGCAAAAGAAAATATTTTTAAGCCGAGCGGTGGAATTCCTCTGGCTTTTTCGGAATAAATTAGTTTTTTAAAAAGCAGGATACCAACCAATGAAATTGCCAGAATAATCAAAAGGAGAGGGATTACAGGATATGATTCCCATATCATTTTAGTTACGAATTCAAGGTTCTTTTCGATATTGAGAACATAAACATTCAGCCTCGAATGAAAATATTTATAAAACTCAATCTCGACAATTGATAAAAAAACAAAAACAAAAAAAATCAATGTTAAGTAAATAAGATTAAACAACTTTAACCAATGCCTTTTGTTAAAAAAGAAGAAAATGTAATTCACAAGGTAAAGGGCAGACAAAGCATAAAGCGAAACAGATAGATCAAATCGCAAGCCAACTAAAAAGGATTGAAGAATAATTGACAAGGGAATACCTTTGAAATCCTGAATGTTTGTCAAAAGTAAAACAAGCCGATAAAGGGTGAAGAATGAAAGAAAAACAATTAGGATTTTTAGGAATCCAGTTATAACCGGATTAAAAAGTTGGCCGAAAAAAGAAATTATGGCTACCTTCCGATTTTTTCGAGTGCCCATTGGAAAACTCGAAGGTAATCGATTGCTGTTTTTTCAGCAGAAAAGTCTTTTTGCATTGCGTTTCTGCGAATAGTTGACCAGTGGGGTTCAACCTGGTAAATGTCAATCGCACGGCGGATAGCGTAGCTCATATCGTCGGCATTGTATTGGTAAAAGGTAAAACCATTTCCCATTTGGGTTTGGAGATTGTATTCCTCAATTGTATCGACAAAACCACCTGTGTAGCGAGCAATGGGAATTGTACCATAGCGAAGTGCATACATCTGGGTAAGTCCGCAGGGTTCATATCGGGAGGGCAAAATCAGATAGTCGCTTGAACCAATTATCCTGTGTGCTATTTCGTTGGAGTACCCAATCTGAACCAATGCTCGTGTTGGATATTTCCATTGTAAGTAGCGGAAAAAGTCTTCGTAGCGTCTTTCGCCCGACCCAAGAATTACAAATCTATAAAAATTGCTCATTATGTGATTTTCCAGTGCATACATCAATAAATCAATTCCTTTTTGCTCGGCAAGTCGAGTGACAGAGCCTATCAACGGCATATCATAGTTGTCCGTTTCAGGCACACCAAACGATTTTAACAACTGGTATTTATTAATTTTTTTTCCTTCGTTAAAATTATTCAAATCAAATCGAACAAAAAGATGTGAATCGTTTTCGGGAGACCATTCTTGGTAATTAACGCCATTGAGAATCCCGACCAAATCCGCCGCACGATGCGAAAGCACATCGTGAAGTCCTTCTCCAAAATAAGGCAGCCGGATTTCATTCGCATAATTCGGGCTTACAGTTGTGATTTTATCGGCAAACATAATGCCGACTTTCATCGTATTTACCCTGCCGTGATGTTCAAACCACGAGCCAGGATAAAATTCTTTCACACCGAATGTAGAAAAATCCATTGCTCGGTAAGGATCGAATATTCCCTGGTATGCAAGATTATGAATGGTATAAACGCCAGCAGTTCCAGAAAATAGAGGATCCCAGCGGTAAAAAGATTTTAAAAATGCCATTGTAAAAGCGGTGTGGTAGTCGTGCGAATGGATTATGTCGGGTTTAAAGTTGATAGCTTTCGCAGTTTCGAAAACTGCCCGTGAGAAAAATATGAAACGTCGGTCGTTATCTAGATATTCATCTGGATTTCCATAAATTCCGGGACGCGAAAAGTAATCGTTGTTCTCAATTAGGTAAACCCTAACATTTGAATTTGGTAAAGTGCCGACCCAAAGGCGAGCAAATTCAACCCAGTGGCTGATAGGAACATAAAGGATTAAATCGGTTGGCTGAAAATTCCAAAATGCAGTGTCGATTATCTGATATTTGGGTAATACAATTACGCTGTTTTGTCCAAGTTTTTCCCACTCCAGCGATAGATATTGAACAATATCGGCAAGCCCCCCAGCTTTTGCAAATGGCGTTAATTCCGCAGAAGCAACTAAAATATTCATAATATCTTAACAAAAAATACAAAATTACAACAATTCAGGCACACTTCCGATGTTTACAAAACATCGGTTGTCTGGGGGAAGATTCCAAAGGATGTCGGAAAAAGCATCAACTCATACGAGCAAAACTTTGAGAAAGGTAGTTGGAAACAAGCTCAACTAAAGTAATTACCTTAGGATAATTCATACGCTTCGGACCAAGCAATCCAATATATCCTGGGGCATTTCTAATCCAGTAAGGAGAAGCTATGATTGAGTAATCGAAAAGTAATTCATTTCTGGTCTCGGAACCGATCAATATAGTTAGATTTGGGTTGTTCTTCTTGAATTGATTTATCACATTCAGTATTGTTTGTGTGTTTTCTAAAATAGTTATCATATTTTTGATATGCTCAGGGTTTTGAAATTCGGGATAAAGTAGCAAGTTCCGAGCTCCAGCAATAAACGCCTTCTCGTAATCTTGTAGATTCTCCTGTATCTTATCGAAAATATTAATTATTAACTTTATTATTGGAGAATCCTGATATTCAGAAAGTGAAAATAGGTTAGAAAAGTTTTCGTAAATAAATCGGAGAGTTTTACCAGAGATTTTTTCATTCACAAACCGAGTAACTTTCTCTATCTGATCTTCATCGATATTAATGTTTGCATCAATTGTAAGGGTATGTATTATATTAGAATTTAGAGCAATAACAAAAAGCAACCGATTCGAGGTTATTGGTATTAATTCAATTTTTTCGACGGAAATGTCCTGGATTTCGGGAACAATAACAATGCTAAGGTATTTCGAAAGCACTCCCAGCACTTTGGATGCAGTTTTCAGAACATCGTCAATGTTTCTTGGTTCTATTTTATCAAGTTCCTCTTGAATTTTTCGTATTTCTTTTTCCGATGGTTTTCTATGAACAAGCAGGGAATCTATGAAGTAACGATAACCTTTGTCTGTTGGAACCCTGCCGGAAGATACGTGGGTTTGATGCAAAAAATCCATTTCTTCGAGCTCGTAAAGAATATTTCGTATCGAGGCTGGACTCAATTTCAAACGATTCCCTAAATATCGAGCAACAAGTCGGGAACCTACTGGCTGAGCGCTTGTTATATAAAGTTGAACAACTGCACGAAGAACTATCTTATTTCTTTCGCTCAGCTCAATCGGTGTTTCGCCCTTATTTATTTTACCTATATTTGGTTTCATAGCAAAAAAGTAATATTTTTATCCTTCTTTAAAAGACAAAAATTATAAAAAAATATTTTGTAAGCAAATGAAAAGGGTTGCAGTATTGCTTGCAGGTGGGTCGGGCGAAAGGTTCTGGCCTATAAGTAGGAAATCAAAACCGAAGCAGTTACTTGCCTTAAATTCCGAAAAAACTCTAATCGAAGAAGCTGTTGAAAGAATCACAGGTTTTATTCCTCCCGATGACATTTTTGTTTTTACAAATGAGATAACTATACAACCAATTCGTAAAGTCCTAAAGAACATTCCACCCGAAAATGTAGTTGCAGAACCTTACAAAAAAAATACTGCACCAGCTCTTGCCTTTGCTGCGAGCTTCTTGCTTGCGAAATTTGGCAAAGAATATCCACCCGACAAAATTTCTATCGGTGTTTTTACATCCGACCAGAAAATTGAGCCGTTTGATGGATTTAGAAAAACCGTGGAACTCGCTTTTAATTTTGTAGAAAACAATCAGAAAATTGCAACGATAGGCATTGTGCCAACCAGACCCGATACTGCCTTCGGTTACATCGAAGTTTCTACAAACTATAATGAATCAAACGAAAGCATCTTGCCCGTTGTTCAGTTCAAAGAGAAACCCGATATCGAAACAGCCCGATATTACTTAACTTCTGGACGCTTTTTTTGGAATAGTGGGATGTTTTTCTGGCGACTCGATACCTTCTTGTTGCAACTCGAAAAATATCTGCCTGAAATTTTTAATAAAATTCCCTCATTAGTTGAAATTTTAAAAAATAAGACCGAGACACCTTTCCCAAGCTCAATACCCGAAGTCGAAAAAATCTACATCACCTTCCCCGAAATATCAATCGATTATGCTTTAATGGAAAAAACTCGTGACATTGTTGTTGTAAAATCTTTTTTCGACTGGGACGATATTGGCTCCTGGGATGCACTTGACCGCACAAAAGCACACGATGCCAATCGCAATGTAAATCTCGGCAACAATATACTTCTAAACACAAGTAATTCCATTGTTGTTAATGAATCGACAGACGGTACCATAAAGGTTTGTTGTTTGGGAGTCTCGGACCTTGTGGTCGTGGTTGCCGACGATGCTGTTTTGGTTTGCCATAAAAGTCAAGTTCAAAATGTAAAGAAATGTGTCGAAGAGATAAAACAACAGAATAATTTAAGCAAATGGTTGTAATAATTATAAAGCATCTATGGAAGTGCTTTTTAAGAATATTTCATCGCTTGTAACCATATGTCGGAACGGCGAGCCCTTTTTAATAGGCGAAAAAATGAATAATCTCAACGAAATTAAAAATGGGGCTATCCTTTTCGACGAGAAAATCCTTTGGATTGGCGAAACAACCGAGGCCGAAGAGAAACTTCGGTTTGGAAAATTTAAACCCGATAAAGTATACGATTTGAGCGGGAAGTGTGTTTTTCCTGGGTTCATAGACTCCCATACTCATCTTGTTTTTGCCGGCGACCGTTCGGACGAGTTCGCTTTAAGGGTAGCTGGAGCAACATATCAAGAAATCGCTGCAATCGGAGGTGGAATTTTAAAAACTGTTGCAGCTACACGAAGTGCAACCGAGGATGAACTCTTGTTGAATGCCTCCCGTTTTTTAAAAAATGCTATTATCCACGGCACTGTAGCAATCGAAATTAAAAGTGGCTATGGGCTTGATATCGAAACTGAGATAAAAATTCTTCGAGTGATTCATAAACTTGCAGAAAATTTCCCTATTGATATAGTCCCAACCTTTCTCGGTGCCCACGATTTTCCACCTGAATATCGAAACCGTCCCGATGCATATGTCGACTTGATTTGCAAAGAAATGATACCGCGGGTGGCCGACGAAAAGCTTGCAATCTATTGCGATTGTTTTGTGGACAAAGGTTATTTCACCATCGATCAAGCCAAAAGGATATTCGATACAGCAATTAAATATGGACTTAAAATACGGATGCACGCCGATGAACTTGCCGACGTTGGCGCCGCAAAATTCGCTGCGGAAATTGGGGCTGTTTCTGCCGACCATCTGCTCTTTGTTTCCGACGAGAGTTTGAACGCAATGAAACAAGCTGGAACTGTTGCAACATTACTACCAGGAACTTCTTACTTTATTCGTTTGCCTTATGCACCAGCAAAGAAGATTGTCGAAAAAGAGATTCCAATTGCTCTGGCAACTGATTTTAACCCAGGTTCCTGTTTTACAGAAAATATGCAAATCATACTTTCTCTTGCTGTAACAAATCTTGGTTTAAATTGCCAGCAGGCCCTAGTTGCATCGACGCTGAACGGAGCATATTCGCTTGGTCTTTCTCATCGGCTAGGCTCGATCGAAGTAGGAAAAGATGCAACTTTTGCGATTTTCGATTGTCCCTCCTATATTGAATTGTTCTACCATTTCGGTGTCAACCACGTTGAAAGCGTTTGGATAAAAGGTAAAAGATATATTTGAACTAAAAACTTTGGGGTTGAATTGCATCTGCTTTGTTTGACAATTTAGTTAAGTCGATTAACATTAAGTACTTTAAGGATTAATATCGAGTTTTTTGTTGGATTTGATGAGTAAGTAAGTTTAAGTTAAAACAATTCAAGAAGGAAGTTTTTTGCATATCACCAAAGAAAAAGTTAAGACTTATATCCAAGAACCCAAAAAGAATAATTTAACTATTATTACTCAAAAAAAGATAAAACCAGGAAAGCTTAGACGATTGCCCCATACTTAATAAACGATGGAAAATAAAGTAGAACGCTACGGAGATATAACCAAGGCAAACAACTTGCATTCCATTAAGGATTATTTTAAATGTACCAACATTTCCACCTGGTGGTTTGTATTTTGTGAGTTAAAATGATTAGAATAACCACTGCCTATACCGTTTTAAAACAATAGGGGCTGTCGTTTTTAAAAGGACAGCCCCAAAGTGTTTAGTAAAAGCTATTAATATTCATCATATCCACGAGGCATTGGAGGAGTTTCTTTCTTTTCGGGCTTTTCAACAATCGTGCATTCAGTTGTAAGTAACAAACCAGCAACCGAAGCTGCATTTTCCAAAGCAACTCGTGCGACTTTGGTCGGGTCGATAACTCCACTTTCGAACAAATCTTCGAATTGCTCTGTTTGAGCATTAAAACCAAAAGCACCAGTCCCTTCTTTGATTTTATTAACAATAACCGAAGGCTCTAACCCTGCATTGGCAACAATCTGTCGGGCTGGCTCTTCCAAAGCACGGCGAACTATTTCAATTCCAATCTTCTGGTCTTCGTTTTCAGGCTTCAAGCTGTCGAGTGCGTGCAAGCAACGGAGATATGCAACGCCACCTCCGGGAACAATTCCTTCTTCAACAGCAGCTCGTGTTGCATGTAATGCGTCTTCGACTCGGGCTTTCTTTTCTTTCATTTCGACTTCGGTGGCTGCACCGATTTTCAAAACAGCCACTCCACCACTCAATTTAGCAAGTCGCTCTTGCAATTTCTCTTTATCGTATTCGCTTGTTGTCTTTTCGATTTGTATCTTAATTTCGTTTATTCGCTTTTTAATTTCTTCGGGTTTTCCGCTACCTTCGACAATTGTTGTATTATCTTTGTCAACAACAACTTTTTTAGCTGTTCCCAGATATGCAAGGGTAGCGTTTTCGAGTTTGAAACCTTTCTCCTCGCTTATCACAGTGCCGTTGGTTAGAATAGCAATGTCTTCGAGCATTGCTTTGCGTCTGTCGCCAAAACCTGGAGCCTTAACTGCACAGACTTTAAGGGTTCCACGCAACTTGTTAACAACCAGAGTCGCCAAGGCTTCGCCCTCGACATCCTCGGCAATAATCAGCAACGACCTACCCGATTGTGAAATTTTTTCCAAAATTGGCAGGATATCCTTCACAGCCGAGATCTTCTTGTCGTGAATCAATATGTATGGATTTTCTAAAACTGCCTCCATAGTTTCGGCATCAGTTACAAAGTAGGGCGAAAGGTAGCCACGATCGAACTGCATTCCCTCGACAACATCCATCGAAGTTTCTGTTCCCTTTGCTTCTTCTACGGTAATAACACCATCTTTGCCAACCTTTTCCATTGCATCGGCAATAAGTTCGCCAATTGCTTTATCGTTATTAGCAGAAATTGCTCCAACATTGGCAATTTGCTTTTTCCCTTCAACTTCTTTGCTAATTTTCTTTAACTCTTTGGTTATAGCTTCGACAGCCATATCAATTCCGCGTTTCAAATCCATTGGGTTTGCACCAGCAGTCACATTCTTTAGCCCCTCGGAAAAGATTGCCTGGGCGAGAACTGTAGCAGTAGTAGTTCCATCGCCAGCAACATCACTTGTTTTCGATGCGACTTCACGAACCATCTGGGCACCCATATTTTCGATTGGGTCTTCCAATTCAATTTCTTTAGCAACAGTAACACCATCTTTGGTAACTGTTGGAGCCCCAAATTTTTTATCGATTATAACATTTCGACCTTTTGGACCAAGGGTAACTTTAACTGCATTTGTTAATTGGTCGACACCTCGTTTCAAAGCATTTCTTGCTTCAAAATCGAATGTGATTATTTTTGCTCCCATAACATACCTCCATAATTTTGTTTAACATAATGTTTTTTGTTGTTATTTAATAATAGCGAAAATGTCGGATTCTCTCATAATTAGAAATTGCTCGCCATTGATTTCAACTTCGGTTCCAGAGTATTTTCCATAAAGGACTTTATCGCCCACCTTGACTGTTAAGGGAATGATTTTGCCGTCGTCGGTAAGTTTACCAGGACCAACAGCGACGACTTCGCCTTGCATTGGCTTTTCTTTTGCAGTGTCGGGGATGATTATTCCCCCCTTGGTTACTTCCTCGGGTTGCGATGGCTTAATTATTACTCTGTCGTGCAAAGGTGATAAGTTCATCTTGTTCCTCCTTATTTGTTCAACATTCCATAACTTTTTATTAGCACTCACCTTGAATGAGTGCTAACAAGACGACGAAACAACTTCTTGAATATTGTATTTTAAAATTCTATGAAAATTTTTCTTTTAATTTTTTTTCTACACAGGGGGGAACAAAATCGCCAATATCGGCTCCATATTGAGCCAACTCCCGAATAATCGAGGAATTTAAGTAAGTGTATTTTTCATTTGGCATTAAAAAAATCGTTGTTACAGAGGGGCAAAGCTTTCGATTCATTAGAGCGATTTGAAATTCATATTCGAAATCCGAAACAGCACGAATACCTCGGATAATTGCGCTTGCATTCACATTCCGAGCAAACTCAACAGTGAGCTTTTCAGTTGCTGTTACTTCAACATTTGAAAGATGCTTCAAAGACTCCTGAATTAGTTCAATCCTTTCCTCCTCGGTGAAAAGTGTTTGTTTTTTGGGGTTTCGTGCAATAACAACCACAACCTTTTCGAAAATTTTCAAAGCCCTTTCGATTACATCAATATGACCATTTGTTATGGGGTCGAAAGTTCCGGGATAAATGGCAATTCTTTCCACTACTTCTCACCTACAAATTTGTATCCCATACTCTCCACTGCATTCTTTAGTTCCTCTACTTTGTAATCCCCTTTTACTATTGCAACCCCTTCGCTCAAAATCACCTGAACATCACTGACCCCAGCTGTATTTCGAATTGCTTTTTCAACATTCATAACACAGTGGTTGCAGGTCATTCCTTCAATTTTAAAAACCTTTCCACTCCGACTTTCCATTTCCTTCCCTTTTTTTCTTACAAAATATTTTCTGTAGATTGAACTTAAAATCAAAAATAAAAATATTATTGCAAACAGATAATCTAAATATGAAAAATTTGCAGTATGAATATGAGAATGGGACATTTGGGTATGAGGATCAATAGAGGTAATGTGAAAAATGTAATTTAATAGAAAACCAAAAACAACTGAGCTAACAGTGACAACAAGAACGTAAATAGCAAGAAGTTTTTTACCCAAAACTTTATGCAAAATAGCTAATGAAGCAGCATTCGAAACAGGACCAGCCACAAGGAAAACATAGGCCACACCCGGTGAAAATCCTTTCATCATCAAACTAACGGCAATGGGTATAGAGGCAGTGGCACAAACATACATCGGTATTGCAAATATTATAACCGAAAGCATTGCCAAAAGTTCATTGCCCCCAAACGTCGTCGCAAAAAAGTCGTCGGGGACTAAAAAAGCAATTGCTCCAGCAACAATCAAGCCAAATAGAAATTGGGTTGAAATATCGTCGATAAACTCGACAAAAGCGTATCGCAAAGACTTTCTGACTTTTGCGAATAAATTTATATTTTTTTGTTCCTCTATCTTGTTAAATGAAAAGGTATTTGAAATGTAACCACTTTCATTTGATTCAGATTGGGAAAAAAACATCGTAACCAACCCACCCAAAACCCCCATAACCAAAGCAGCTAAAGGCCGAAAAATAGCAAAAACAGGACCAAGCATACCATAGGTGGCAACGATGCTATCAATCCCAGTTTGAGGAGTGGAAATCAAAAACGAAACGACCGAAGGTTTCGACGCTCCACTTTTTTTTAAATAAACGCTTGTTGGTACCACACCACAAGAGCAAAGAGGCAAAGGAATTCCAAACAAAGCTGTTTTTACTACCGAACTAAATCTGTTATTTCGCAATTGTCGAGAGATAAAATCCTTTGTAACAAATACATCTAAAATGGCAACAAAAGTTATCCCCAGAAGAAGATACGGGGACATTTCGACAAATAAAATCCAAATTTGATGAAGAAAATCTATCATAATTTAAAGTTAACGAAATTTAAATTTAAGAGGCGATTAGATGAGGTTTTTATTTTAACAAAGGGCTGAAACCCTTCGTTCAACCTATACTATCAAACCGACTTATATTCGAGTTGTTTTTCAAATTTAGTCCTTTCGGCAAAAACTTCTTCGATTACATTGATATAATATTTTTCGAAAATCTCCCAAGTGAAGTTTTGTTTGATATACTCTCTGGCGTTTCGTCTTACTTGTTCATATTTTTGGGGGTTATTGTATATATCTACAATTGTGTTGATCCACTCGATGGGACTATCTGCAATTATGAAAACATTGTCATCTTGCTTGGCAATGGGATAAGCAGAGAAAGAAGAAGTAACAACAAGAGAACCAACAGCCATAGCTTCGAGAATTTTATTCTGAATACCACCACCAATTTGCATTGGGGCAATATTGCAAAGGCTGGATTTAAGCATAACATAAGGATCGTCGACATAACCTCGGACTTCAATCCTTGAAGATAATTTTTGAAGGTTAAGAATTTCTTTCGTCGGGAAGGCTCCAATAATTTGAAATTTTATATCTTCCGGCAAATGGAAGAAAACGTTTTTCACAAACCAAAGTACTGCTTCAACATTCGAGCGGTAATCCATCTTGCCAAAAAAAGAAATATATTTTGAATACCGAAGGTCAACAGTTTCGTAGTTCAACAGAGCATCGTTTACACCATGTGGTATCCACAAAGCTTTAGGTGAATTTAGAAATGCAATTTCTCTTTTGTTAAATAACAAAGCTCGGTCGAAAATTTGGAGCATCTTCTTTTCGTATCGATATAATAGAGGAAGTTCAACTAAATAAATCATTTTCCAAAAAAGCGATGTAGCTTTTTTATATGAATTTTTGTAGTTGAAAGCATAACTGTCTGCCATATCAAGAATTTTGGGAAGATTTTTATCGTGAACATATTCGGCTGTCCTAACCCAACAAGCAATTATCAAATCGACATCCTTTGCCCTTTCGTCGATATATCTTTTAACTTCAGGAAAATAAAAAAAGTTCACTTGAAGCGGTTTGAAATTAATTAATGCTCTGAGTGTATTTCGATAGAATTTCCAAATTGGATATTTAAAAATTCTGTAAGAAGTGGTATTTTCGGCTAAAAACCTTTCGGTTTCGGCGAAGTAATTTTCGTATGAAATTGTAACGACATCCAGGTCATAATGTTTGTTTAAAATCTTAATAAGATTGTGGTTCTTTATTCTATCGCCTCCAATCAAAGGATAGGGAAATCTTGGAATAACCAACAATACCCTCTTTCGCATAATTGTATTAGCTTATCTTTAACATTTTAAAAACACAAAAATAACAATCATTAATTCACCCAATAAATAATCAAACTTCATTGAGGGCAATTTCGAATATAATTCCATCTTTCATTCGGGCAATTCTCTGGGCAGCAGATGCAACTTTTGTACTATGAGTAGCAACAACAAAGGTAATAAAGAATTCCTTTCGAAGCCTTGTGATTAAATCGAGTATTTGTTCGGTATTTTTTGAATCAAGATTCCCAGTGGGTTCGTCGGCAAAAACTATTTCGGGTCGGTTAATTAATGCTCGGGCAAAAGCAACTCTTTGTTGTTCGCCCCCCGACAGCTCCGCAGGTTTATTGTCGAGTCTTTGATTAAACCCAACAGTTCCGAGCAGCTCTTTTGCTTTTGCCAATGCCACTTTTTCCTTTTCACCCGCAATGATTAAAGGCAGAGCAACATTTTCCAATGCAGTAAATTCGGGAAGTAAGTGGTGGAATTGAAATACGAAGCCAATCTTTTGGTTTCTTAGTTTTGCCAACTCGTCGTTGTTTTTGTTTTGTATTTCAATTTGTTGTCCATCGAGGGAATATAATACTCTTCCCGAGTCGGGTTTGTCCAGCGTACCCAAAATGTGCAGTAAAGTGGTCTTGCCAACTCCCGAGGGTCCCATTAAACAGAAAAATTCGCCTCGATAAATTTCTAGGCTAACTCCTTTTAACACTTCGATTCGGTTTTTGTCATCCTTTCGGAATGATTTCCAGATGTTTGTAGCTTCAAGTATTTTTTCCATAAATTATGCTAAGCCAACTTCCTTGATTGATTTCAACATTCTTTCCCAAGTAATTTCAATTTTATTATCAATCCCAACCGACATTCTTACCAACCCGGGGGATAGCCCCATTTGCTGTTGCTCTTCGGGAGGAATTTCGCTCGATGTACTCAAACCCGGAGCACTGAAAAGTGTCTTGTAGAAGCCCAAACTAACAGCAAAATAACCAACTTTATTTTCCTGCATTTTCAACATTAACTCGTTCGCTTTTTCGGGGGTTTTGCAATCAAATGTAACCATACCTCCAAATCCAAATTCTTGATTCATTAAACTTTTCAAAAGTTTGTGCTGTGGATGAATTTCGAGCCCGGGGTAAAATACTCTAAATCCAAGCTCGGTTAATTTTGTAGCAATATACATTGCATTGTGACTGTGTTGCTTCATTCGTATGTGCAAGGTTCTTAAATTTTTTAAGATTCCAGCAGCACGAATTGAATCCATTGTTGGTCCCAAAAGCATTGCCGAACCATTGTGGACATCTTTTAGCGAGGTGACGAAATCGTGTTTGGCACAAATTGCCCCGCCAACGCAATCGCTCGCTCCATTGATGAATTTAGTTAGGCTATGGACGACGATGTCGGCACCAAGTTTGTAGGGTTGAAGTATCATAGGGCTAAATGTGTTATCGACAATTAATATAAGATTATACTCTCTGGCGATTTTGCTTAGCTCGGGAATGTTTGCTATTTCGAGCAAAGGGTTACTTATTGATTCTGTATAAATAACTCTCGTTCTTGGTGTAATTTTCGCTCGAACTGCATCCAAATCCAGAATATTGACAAAATTTGTTTTGATGTTGAGACGTGGCAAAAAATTTTTCAACAAAGCATAAGTTCCGCCATAGATTGTGCGACTAGAAATAATTTCGTCACCTGCCGAGCATATTTGAAGAATTGCGCAACTAATAGCAGCCATTCCAGACGCAGTTATTTGAGCATATTCCGTGCCTTCGAGCAGTGCCAGTGATTGAGCAAGATAGTGAACCGTTGGATTCAAATGGCGTGAGTAGAGAAAACAGCCTTCAACTTCGTGTTCGAAAAGTTCTTGCATTTTTTCAGCCGATAAAAAAGTAAACGTGGAGGCATCCTCGATAGAAGGATTTACTCCTCCATATTCACCAAATACCCAGTAATCCTGGATTTTCATCGCAGGGTCGTCTTTCATTCCATCTCTCTGTTTTATTAAACTTACTCAACAATATAGCCTCTTTCCTTTAACTCATTTAAGATATCCGATTCTATTTGTTTCTTTAATTTCAACATTTCTTCTAAGAATTTTTTATGGTCTTTAAATAATTGCTTAAATTTTTCCAATTGAATTTCTAAATTTTTTTCTTGTATTAATTTTTTGATATTTTCGTTGGGTGTAGTTGATGATTTACTTTGGTTCTTCATTCTTTTGTTAAATCCTTGCAGAAGCTCTTCGTATCTTTTAATAAATTGTTTGTTAAGTTTGTCAAATTCTTTCGAATACTTTTTAAACTCAATTTCAACATCTTTTAGCTCTTTTACTTTGCTTTTTTGTTTCTGGGCTTCTTCGATGTATTTGTTAATCATTTTTAAAGATTTATTCCAGAACGTTCTCAAAGAATCAATATATTCAAGGTAAAACTTAGTCAGCTCCTGAATAGTTTGCAAGTAGACATTAACAAGATCAATAGAGCTTTTTATATCGATTTTTAAATAATTAGTATCTAATGGTGGAGATTTTTTTAAAATGCTATCAAGGGTTTCAGGTTTAAAATGAAACCGAAGTGTATCGGGATGGAGAAACTCGATTTTAAGCGAGTCGGGATAATGTGGAAATCGGAAACGATATTTTTTGAACAGGCTATCGTCAAAAGTCAAGATTTCAGGCGAATCAGGCTTAAATTCCTTGAAGAATTTCACAACTGAGTCGACATATTTTTGATATCTATCATAATCGCTATTCGGTTGTAAATGTTGAAACCTTAATTTCTTAGAGTACTTAAGCATTGAGTCAACTTGTTGAATATATTTCTCGACAGAATCCATTTTGTCCAGAAAATGCTCAAATTTCGATAAGGAAGAGTCTATGGGTTCTTTCATTAATTTTTGAGCTAGTTTGTAATATTCCTCGGCTTCTTTGGGATCAAAGTGCTTACTGAAAGCTTTGCTGATGTGTAAAAATGTTTTTGCCGAATCGTATTCAGATTCAAACCTATTCCAAAGACTATCAGGAATTGTCGATAGAAGGAAACGTAATTTCGGTATAATCTCATCTCGAGCAACATTTGCAAATTCATCGGCACCTATTGTAAGGATAATATCTTTTACAAATGGTTGTGGAGTTGTGTTTAGCTCAACAGAAGGAAAAGCAACAACGAGGCAAAAGAAGAGAAAGAATAAAAAAATACCGAGGACTTTCATTTTATATAACCCCTAAATGGTTCAACATAATCTGGGTTCCAATAAGTATCAAAACAACTCCGGCAAGAATAGTAGCACGCTTTTGAAAGTGAAACGCAAGTCGCTCGCCTATGAAAATTCCAAGATAGGTGCCCCCACCCGCAATAATTCCTATAATTAGTGCCATTATGAGTATTTGCCCATCGAGCAAAGCCAATCCAAATCCAACAGCTAAAGCATCCAGACTTGTTGAAACCGATAAAGCAACAAGTTTCCAACCTCGGGTAATATCCTCTTTTATTTCTACAGATTTTTTGCTTTCTATAATCATTTTAATTCCAAGAGCGGAAAGAATTAAAAAAGCAATCCAATGGTCGTAATCCTGAAAAACCTTGGTGGTTTTTTCGCCCAAAAGCCATCCAATTATAGGCATAATAAACTGAAACAACCCAAAGTGGAATGAAAGGCGAAACCTCTGTCTTCTTGTAGTTTTGCGAAAATATGCCCCAACGGAAACAGCCACCGAAAAAGCATCCAGTGCTAATGCAATTGCTACAAAAATCGAAACAATTATTAAAATTTTAATATCCATATCAAAATCAAAAATATAAAAATGAAAAAGAAAATAATCCTTAAAATTTAAGAAAATTTTTATATTTTAAAAGTTTAAATAAATTCATTCGAAATTTTGTTTTTTAATGTGGGTTGGAAATGGGAGCGACAAAAGAACAAAAGAACGAAGGAAGTAAGATAGCCGAAGAAAAACTTCGAGCTGTTTCTTTGGCAATTGAACAAATCGAAAAGCAATTTGGCAAGGGCTCCATTATGCGACTTAGTGATAAAAACGTGGTTCAGGTTGATGCTATTTCAACGGGGTGCTTGTCGCTCGATGCTGCTATTGGTATTGGTGGGGTGCCCCGTGGTCGAATTTCGGAAATTTTCGGTCCCGAATCGTCGGGGAAAACCACAGTTTGCTTGCATATTATTGCCGAAGCGCAGAAAAATGGCGGGCTCGCTGCCTTCGTCGATACAGAACACGCTCTCGACGTCAATTATGCACAAAAACTCGGAGTCGATTTAAGTTCGCTTTTGCTTTCCCAGCCAGAATTCGGTGAACAAGCTCTGGAAATTGTCGAAACTCTTGCCCGAAGCAATGCAATTGATGTCATTGTTATCGATTCAGTTGCTGCATTAACTCCCCGAGTCGAAATCGAAGGAGATATGGGCGACCCCCAGATGGGTGTTCAAGCTCGATTGATGTCCCAGGCTATGCGTAAATTAAACGCAGTTATTGCAAAATCGAACACTTGTGTTGTCTTTACCAATCAATTGCGGAGCCGACTCGGTGTTGTCTACGGTAATCCTGAAACGACCACAGGTGGAAACGCCTTAAAATTCTATGCTTCGGTGCGGATTGAGATTCGTCGTAAAGATATTATCAAAGATGGACAGGAAATTATTGGCAATCGAGTAAAGGCGAAAATTGTAAAAAACAAACTTGCTCCGCCTTTCAAGGAGGTTGAATTTGATATACTCTACAATGAAGGTATTTCGAAAATTAATGATATTATTGAGCTTGCCACAAATTTTGAATTGATTACCAGAACAGGTTCTTGGTTCACTTTCAATGGCGAAAGAATTCAGGGTCGAGAAGGCTTGCGTAAATACTTGCTCGAAAATCCTGAGTTATTTAAAAATCTTGAAATCAAAATTCGTGAATTGTTAAATTTACCCCATCAATAAATTTGTTCGAAGTTGTTTCTTTAAAGACTGCAAAGGATGGTAAAAGTTGCATCTTGCAACTAAATACAAACGAATTCTTTAATCTTTCTATCGATGTAATAGCAAAGTTTAAGCTCTTTCGAGGGAAAAAGTTAACCCAAGCAGAACTGGATGCTTTAATCAAAGAGCAAAAGATTATCGAAGCAAAGAACTCTGCCTTAAACTATGTTTCATATAAACCAAGGACGATGTATCAAATTCAACAGAAGCTCCAAAAAGCCAAATATGACCAGGAAGTTATCGATGCAACTTTAAAGTTTCTCGAAGATTTTGGTTATCTCGACGATTATAAGTTTGCAAAAGAGTTTGTCGAGCATTCAATTAAAACCAAAAAGTCTAGTATTTTGAAAATCAAAAATGATTTAGTTGCCAAAGGAATAAAAAGGGAAATTATCGACGATGTATTGTTGGAACTTCAAAACTCCGAAGCGGAAATTGAGAATGCTCTTTCATTAGCCAAGAAGAGGCTTAAAATTATGTCTCAAGGCAAAAAGAAAAAGAATCAACTCGAATATATCGGACAATATCTTTTTCGAAAAGGGTTCGATTGGAACACAATCAACAGGGTGCTCGAAGCGATAAAAAAGGAAATTGAAAATAACCGAGGACATTTTAAGCAGTAATATCTTGCTAATTGATTATTTCCCCGTGTATCTTGCACTGATTAATAGAGCAACTCTAAATTATTTCTTCTTCTTTTGTGAACGGCTCCTTTGCAAAGGCTGACGAGTTTGCCCTGGAACCCTGCGACCCTGAGCTTCGGCAATTTCCTGTGCTTCGCGGAGCTTACGCTGTAACCAACCTTCCTTCTTAGGTTGCTTTTTCAAATCCTCAAGAGTAAGCTTTTTCCTCGAGAATTTGTTTAGATAAATTTGGTGGAGAATACTTAAAAGATTGAAGGCAAAGTAATATAAGTTCAACCCCGAAGGGAAATACGAAAAAAGCAAAATAAAAAGAATTGGCATTATATAAATCAATGCTTTTTGCCTCGGGTCGGTAATAGTTAATTTCTGCTGAATAAGAAGCGTAATCCCCATTAAAATCGCCAAGCCTGAAATATGTTTGATTCCCAAAATAGAAACTGGAAAGGTCAATACATAATCGGGAAGCGATAAATCACTAATCCACAGAATAAACGGAGCCTGGCGTAATTCGATAGCAGTTCTCAAAACAGACCACAAGGCATAAAGGATAGGTAATTGTAAAAGCAAAGGCAAACAGCCTCCCATTGGATTAATTCCATATTCCGAATATAATTTCATTATCTCCTGATTCATTTTCTGCGGGTCGTCCTTATATTTATCTCGAATTTTCTGCATTTCTGGAGCAATTAATTGCATTCGTTGAGAAGCACGCATTTGTGAAATAGTCAAAGGATACAAAATAAATTTCATAATCAAAGCAAAAACTATAATGCTTATGCCGTAGTTCCCAATAAAAGAGTAAATCAATTTGAAAATAGGCAACATAAAGAACTCCCCAATGGGGCGAACCAGGAACCGCCAACCAAAATTTACAACAGCGGATATACCATAACTACTAACGATGTTATAATCAATTGGTCCAATATAAACATCGAAAGATTTATGCTGGTAACCACCACGATAAGGAATGTTCAAGGAAAGATTATACTTTTCGATTATGCCCTCGTTTTCTATTGGCATTCGGTAACCATTAACATAAACAGTTCCGTCGAAAGAGCCTTTTGGGTTAGGTATTATTGCCGAAGTGAAATACTTTATTTTAACCGCTGCAAAATCGAGTTTTCCGGCAGGTGAAATCTGAATCGGCTCGTCACTGGATGCATCGGCTTCAATAATTTCGCCATTGAGCGAAACAACTGCCATTGCTTCTGTAGATTCATCAACAGAGTTGAATTCTTGATAACGAAGTCCATTTTGCCACTGAAGATTATAGCCTCGAGTTGTAATATAATCATCAACATTGGAAAAAATAATTTCCTTTTTGAAATGATATTTATTACCGTAAAATACCAACTTTTTTGCAATGTATCGGTTCGACCCAAAATCTATTTTCGCAATAATTTCAACCGAGTCGTTCCCTGAAATCTTAATATTATTATTTTCTATGTTAAACGAATAATTTAAATTCCTGTCGTCTAATTGTAAATTGTCCCTGCTATTAATCAAAAGCGAAGGCGTCCCCCCTTTGGCCCAAATTAATTGAGTAGGATGACCATCCCACGATTTAAATTTCTTCAATGTCCAGCTCAAAAGTGTTGCACCCTTCGATGTAATTTGTGCTCGAAGCAAATCGTTCTCGATTGTAATAACTTTTTCAATACCGCCAGCAAATGGAGCAAAAGTGGCTCCAAATTGGTTGATTAATTTTAAAGAGTCGGGTAATTCTTTTCCTACCTCTCTTCTACCATCTTGGGCTTTGAGGGTTGTGTCGGCAAATAAAGTTGTCGTGTCGCGATTTTGTGTTTGAGTTGGGGGTGGAACCACCTTTATGGAAATGTAGAAGGTCCAGATTGTTAAAATTATTGTGATAAGTATAATAGCTAATATTGATTTTCTGTCCATATCAAACCAAATTTATTGCAATCAAGGAACCGGGTCATAACCGCCGGGATGGAAAGGATGACACCGAGCAAGCCTTCGAATAGAAATTATCAGACCTTTGAAAGCACCATACTTTTTTAATGCTTCCAATGAATAATCCGAGCAAGTTGGATAAAAACGACAACTCGGCAGAAAAAGTGGGGAGATAAAAAGTTTATAAAGCTTAACAAGAGCAATCAGAATATGCTTCAATTTTCCCCTCGTGCTAAATTTTCAGAAAAGAAAGAATATGCCTCTTCGAGTATAGAATAGGCTGATGGAAAAACATCGCATAAATGAATTTCGCAAGGCCTACTCGGGGCAGAACTCCAGTTCAGAAAAATGTATTTAAATATAAATAATTTATCGTTCATATTTTCTTTTGCCAGTTTTCTAATCGATTCTCTTAATAATCTCTTAATTCTGTTTCTAACAACAGCTTTTTTAGTCACTTTTCGGCTTACCTGAACTGCGTAACGAACAATGAACCTTTCGGCTTCCATTTCCAATTGGCTTTTGGGCAAAACGACTGCACTGATGCTATTTCGGTAAAATCTTTTACCTTTCTGAAACAAAAGTTCGAACTCTTTTTTTCGTTTAATAGTTTCAAGCTTATACTTCACCAAAATGAACTCAATATTTTTTCTTTTCGTCGGAAACGGTCAACTTATAGCGTCCTTTTGCACGGCGCCTTGCCAGCACTTTGCGACCATCTTTGGTTGCCATTCTGGCACGGAACCCGTGAGTGTTCAACCGATGGCGCCGACTTGGTTGATAAGTCCTTTTCATATTTTACACTCCAAATAATATCTTAATAAAAAATGAGTTACAAAATTAAGAAATTTGGTTGGAATTTTTGTTAATGAAATTATATTATGTCGACATAATTCATAAATGCTGGGTTGGATTAATTTTGAGTTCCCAAATTTATCTTCTATTTTAAGTCCCTTTTTAATGAAATATTGTTTACTTTGACTTCAAAAGTTTGAAGGAAATCACAAAACTTGTAAAAACAAATGCTTAATGCATCTTATATGCTTGACATTAAATTTTAAAGTATTAAATAAAAGTATTAAAAATTTGGTATAAAATTAAAAAAATTTTTATATTTGTATTTTCATTATCCTTTTTTCAAGATGATTCAAGGTTTGTCTCTAAGGCATTTGCCCGTAGCATTTTCCGTACACTTACCAGGCGTTTTTTAAAACGCTTCATCGAAGCAAGATGATTTTCTAATAGAACTATATAATGCCAAATTTGAGAGAACTTTTGAAGCCAAAAGAAGTATATTCTTTGGCAAACTGCTTTTTATCGAGAGTCTCGCGTTCAATTTTTTTAATTATCTTTTATATTTTATTTTTTAACATTACCTATTCTCAAAGTCAAACCAAAACCGAGAGAACCAAACTGTTTTCAGTTGGCGGATCGCTCGGCTTGAATGCAGGATACTATTCTGTAAATGGAATTCCACCAAGATATAGTACTTGGAATTACCAACTTTTGGGTAATGTGACATTCGATATTTTGGGGATAACTTTGCCCTTTTCAATTGTATTGAGCGAACAAAATCGCTCATACTCCCAGCCTTTCAACAACTTTGGGACTTCCCCAAGGTATAAATGGATAACTGCACACCTTGGCTGGAGAAATTTAACTTATTCGCCTTTTACTCTTAATGGACATACATTTTGGGGTGCAGGAATTGAACTCAATCCCTGGCTCTTTCGTATTTCGGCAATGTATGGTCGGTTTAAAAAAGCAGTTGCCGGGGATACCAACAATCTATTAATATTTCCTCCATCTTATCAGCGTAACGGCTATGCTTTTAAATTTGGTTTCGGAAGCAGCGCTTCTTTTGTCGATTTGATAGTATTTCGTGCCAGCGATGATATTCACTCTTTGGATACTAACTCACAGAAACTTATTAAACCCGCAGAAAATCTCGTTCTTGGTATCACATCGAAACTTCGGATTTTTGACAATTTCCGATTTGAAATCGATGGTAGCGCAAGTTTGTATACTTTAAACTTGAACAGCGAAACAATCGATATTGATTCAATTTCGAAAGTTCCCAAATTTTTAAGCAGAATTTATAATCTTCGGTTATCCACACAATTTTCGACGGCAATTCAAAGTTCGCTCACATTTTCAAGCGATTTCTTTACTGCAAAGCTAAGTTACAAAAGAATCGAACCCGATTATAAATCGATGGGAATATATTTTAGCGAATCCGATGTTCAAAGTTATACAGCAAGTTTATCATTTCCAATGCTTAATAGAAAAGTGCGGTTTAGCGGAAGCTTCGGATACCAACACGACAACCTTTTGAACAATAAAGCAAAAACATCAAAACGGATAGTTGGCTCTGCTGGGCTTTCTTTCTTTTCGCGCATTTTTGGTGCTGACATATCTTATTCAACCTATGGTATTTCGCAGTCCAAAGGTCTTTTCCCGGTGATTGATTCCTTGCGATATTCCAGAGTTAACCAGAACGCAAATCTAAATTTGCGTTTAACTTTGCCCAAAAATGTCCAAGTTTGGAATTTTTCTTTAAGCAGTTTCATTCAAAAGACATCGGCAGAAGAGCCGACATCTAATCTAATTTCAAGTTCAGTTTCTTATGGAGGTAATTTTTCTATCAATTATTCACATTCAAAAAGCAAGTTAAACGTAGTTTTATCCGCCAATCTTTTGACTTCGGAAACGGGGGGAGTGTCGACTTCATTTTTTGGTCCTTCGATAAATTTCTCTAAAATTTTTAATAGGATTAGTCTGAATACTCAAATAGGGTATCAATTTTCTCAATTTGATAAGGGTTCGAACGGTGGGATTTTAAATGGAAATCTCTCTTCGGCTTTCCAAATCGACAATCACAACGAAATTAGAATGGATTTAAACCTGCTAAATGCAATCCAAAAGATGGAGAAGAATTTCAATGAATTAAGAATAGCAATTGGGTATTCATATAGATTTTAAAGGAGATGGGGGTAAAATGAAAAGGTTCTTTATTTATTTGACTTTTATAATTGTATGCATTCCTATTTTTGCTCAAAACAGTATTGAAATCATTACACAGATTAGTAAGCCGTATTCTCCATATTTTTCAGATTACATAGACGGCAAAAACACCTCGTTAATAATACGAAACATTGATACAGTCCCCCATAAGATTATGCTTTATGTCACTATCGAAGGGGACAATGGTGTTAGAATTAATTCGAAAAGAGATTCGAAGCCTTTTAGTCCTTTGGGGCTAGGCCCTGGCGAAACAAAGCAAATTATGGGATTTATGCTTATCAATTACCTTCCCTGGAGAGATCTTGAAATTACAGGTATTAATAAAGAACAAATTCTAAGGACCAATGCATTGCCAGAAGGAAGTTATAAAATTTGCTTTCAAGCCTTGGATTATGAAAACGGGGAGCCACTTTCGCCTGCCTCCCCCGAAGGTTGCGAGATCTTTGAAGTAATTTTTCCCGATGTACCCCAACTTGTTCTGCCAAACGATAATGATTCAATTACAACAAGAAATGGTTTAATTCCGACTACCTTTGTTTGGACTCCGCCTCTTCCAACACCCGCCCATATAAGCTATAAACTACAAATTGCTGAATCTCCCGACCCATCTATGGATCCAAATCAAGTACTCGAAGCAACAACAAAGCTTTATTTAGAAAAAGAACTTAAAACAACAAATTACACTACACAACCGACCGACCCACCATTGCAGGATGGTAGGAGTTATTGCTGGCGAGTTGTTGCTTACGATCCAACAGGTGCAGTGTTAATTAAAAACAATGGAAAAAGCATAGCTTTCAAATTTTATGTTACACGAAGTGTTTCTCAAATTTCTTTCGACACTACAATCACTCCACAAGATACTACAACATGGTACGAAGAAAGCAAAGAGGAAGAAAAAGTTTCGGAACAAAAAGAGCAGAGGAGCAGTGGAACAGGTTCCCAGCCTGAATTTATTGGTAGGATTATTTTTGAAATACCAAATTGCATTTCGCCAACTGAATACAAAGATGTTGAAACTTTTTCCCCAAAACCTCTAAAACTTAGCAAAGATTTAGAAAATCAACACTATCGTAATCTTTTAAAAGAATACGGGTCTGATGTACCGATAATTGAAATACGCAATGACCGCGATTTTTATCTTGCTTGGTCTTTAGAACCTTTGAACCTATTTTTAAATAAAGAAATTCTCTTCAAAATTTCGATTTTCAATCAAATCAACTTATTAGTTGCAAACTTCTCGACTGTTCAAAGAATTGACGATGCCTCCAGAAGCTTTGTATTTTATGCTATCGAGAAAGAAACCATTAGAAATTACCTGAAGCATAATTATAAGTATTTCTGCATAGTCGAAGCAATTGATATGCAAGGCAATATAATAGGCAAGTCGGAACAATGTTTGTTTCGATTTATTGAATCTTTCCCAAAATATTTTGACGAACGATTTACAACCTATAAGATCAAAGGTTCATTGAAGTATTCGTTTCAGGGATACGAAAACGAGACATTTCCGGTTAACTTGCTTTCTTTTAAACTTTACAAAAGGCTTTTGGTTAAAGATGAACTCGGCAATATAATTCGTGAAAATTTAGATCCTAAGGACTTTGTTCAATTCACCTCCCAGACACCAGATTATTTATCGGTTAGTTTGGATGAAAAAGGATTCTTCACTGCGGAAGTAATTTCGACCAAAGAAAACGGCTTTTTGGCTGATTTGGAAAACTACCAAATTCTTTATCCTGTCCCCGAATTAATTTCGGGCAAACTTTATGAATATTATACATTCGATTTGGAAGACCCTTATTATATTAATCCCCAAACAAAAATCCTTTTGAATGCCAAAGATATCGAACTTGGCGAGGTAGTTGCCTATGTTTTGAGCTACCAATTGAATATTTATATTACCAAAAAATACAAAGGTGGGAAATTTGTTGAATATAACCCCGACGGGATTAAAGTTGCCGTCTATCGATTTAGTAACAATGACATTCCATATTACGAAGGAGAGATAAAGTCCACCGAACCAAAAATTCCTTTGAATGAATTAAAATTTGTTTCTAAAGGCAAAATTGTCAATACTATCGACGAAAAAGGTAGAAATAGAACCTTAGTTGTTGTAGACAAACTCATTTGCAACCAACTTCCTAATGATTACTATCTGATAGACATCGTTCAGGAAAAATTTGAAAACGGAGAGAAAAAGGTTTATATCAGTGATTTTACGATGAAACCTTTCAAGTTCAACCCAGAACCCGATGAATTATTTTCTGGGATAAACAATAAACTTTATAACTTTATGAAAACTATTGATGCAACTATTATCTCTCTCGAGCCTCCATCGGCTACCCTTAGGGGTAAAATTGTCGAAACAAACCCAGCAGACCCAACCAGTCCCCCTAAACCCTTATCGAACAAAAGAATTGGCTTAATGCTAACTTACTTGATAAAGGATATAAAAGGAAATTTCACAGTAATCGACCCATACCACATTTTGAAAGATTTGCAAAGCTCAAGAAACAAATCTATTTCGGGCAATATTGACATTAATTTTTATGATTCACTTAATTATGCACTTCAAAATCAATTTCAAGAGGGTAACCAAATTGTAGCAACAACAGTTACCGATGGACAGGGTAATTTTGTCTTTGAAAATTTTGTTCACTACGACTCATTAAAAACATTTAGTGGCTCTTTTCAAATGAATTTTGGTTCGGGGCTAAACTCAGGATTTATCAATCTGGATGGTGAGATTATTAAAGCCTTCAGAGTTGTTCTGTGTGGTCAAGAACAGGAATATTATTATAATCCCTCAAAAAATATAATTATACAGCCATTCGATTCAATCGATGTAGGAACATTAGAAGTTATTCCCAAAACATATTCCTTAATTGTAATACCACGAAAACGTCTTTCGGGAAAAAATCAATTTGAAGAAGGTAGCGTCATATTAAATAGCAAAGTAGAAATTTCACGCTCCGATTTAAGCCCTTCAAAAATTGAAGTTGTTCGAAACAACAATGGGGCAACATTTTATGGTCTCAAACTCCATAATTCGGAGTTTGATTACGATGATTACAAAATAGCAATTTCAACGAGTGACACTGTAGGGGAAAATGCTCTCCAAACACGCACAATTTTCTTCCCTCGCGGATTTATTGATTGGAAAAACGACCCAATTTATAGGAAGAGTCTGCAAGTCCTAGAAAATCCACAAAATTACACACAAGAGGAAGTTCTCAATGCCAGAGAATTCTGCAAGAAATTTGAAAACTTACAGAAAAGAAAAATTAGCAAATTGTTTATAGGTTTTCCGGGTATTAAACATTTCACCGATGAATTTGAACCAATCTTCGATACAATTACAGTTTATTTGGAACCAAAGTCGTGCAAAATTTCGGGAAGAATTCTAGATGGCCAAAATCCCCAAAGAAGCGTCAAAAAGGGGATAGTCTACCTTATTTTAAGCGAAGACCAAAATCCTGCCGATTTTCAGTTATTGGACTATCGATTTGTTTCGAAAGAAAACCAAAACGGCTATTTCGAGTTCGATAATTTGCCTATCAAAGCTGGTGTTAAGTTTCGATTAAAAGTTTCTTGTCCGGGATATTACCTTTATCAATTTAAAACCGATAAGGTAGTCCAAAACCCTTATCTTGGAAGTGACTTTATTCCCCCATTACAATCCCCTGCTTTTTCTTTGGCCCCGGGAGAGCATTTGCATTTACCACACATTCTAATGATGCCCAAAGGTAAAGTCATCGGTTATGTCGAAAATGAACAAGGCGACCCTGTCGAAGCCTTCGTTCGCTCAACAGTTTCTAATTACATTAAGACTAATAGCGTTTTTGACGAAAAATCCAATCGCACAAAACAAATTTTCGAGCTTCAAAGTGCTGTTGAAACGAACGATACAGTGTTTATCCTGCCATTGGACAGCAGGTATTTCCCCGATACAATCCCAATCAAAAGTATTTGGAAACAAAGCCCCGAGGTGGATTTAGGAAGGGTCATCGTAAAAGAACGAAGTCACAAAATCCGAATAAATGTTTTCGATGAAAAAACTTTTGAAAGGTTGACAAATTTCAAGGTTGAATTTGCCGGTCAGATTTACACTTCGGATAATTCTAATCAAGGGATTTCTATCGTTTTCAAAAATCCCGACGTTGAAAATTTCCAAATAAAGATTTATCCAGATCCAAATTCAAACTACGTGCCTCTTTTCGCGGAGCTCACCAATAAAGAAACCAAAGATTTCATCGACTACAATTTCTACCTTTCGCAAGGCTATGAACTTTTTGGGGTAATAACCCATAAAGACAAACCGGTTGCAGATGCAAAGGTTTTCGTTATGATAGGAAACATTCGTAAAGAAGCTAAAAGTGCATCCGATGGTACATATAATTTAAAAGGAATCCCCGCTTTTCAGCTTGATAGCCAAAGCCCGCCCTTTGCTGAAATATTCTGTGTGGCTCCCGACCAGCCTGAATATGAATCTTGTTATGGTGTAAGCACAAAAGTTACATTTAGTCAAAATAGACAAAAACTTGACTTTGAACTTCCTTCGGTTGACCATTTAAATTTATCCAAACTTTATGGGTTTAAAATAAAAATTACAGAATTTGATTCAATTTCTACTTCTCGTTACAGAATTTCAGGCTTTCTACCATTGAACGAGATTCGTTCAAATTTCAAACTTTCTTCCGAAAATCAAAATGTTGCTTTTTCAAATATCATAGTCCAACCTTCAATAAATTATGTTGATGAAAAAGGTCGCCACTATCTTGAACACGTACCTGAACTTGGATATCCCCCCGAAATAGTATCGTTGGATTTACCCTCGTTATTAGTTATTTATCGAGGTGATAGCGAAAATTTGAAGTACAATATTTTAGCCTCGCAGCAAAATGCAAACGAAAGCCTTAGTCTTTTGTCAATTTTTAAAGAAACCCCGATAAGTGGTGCAATAAAATCTCCTGCACGAATTTTATTGAATTCATTCAGATTCCCACAAAGCTTCATTCGCTTCGGCAATGACCAATTCTTTTTGAACGAAAAGGAAGGAAACAATTTCACTAATCTGATAACTTTGTTTAATTCGAAGGAATCGACAACTCAAAAGGGCTCCGATAAATCTCTAAAAGAAGGAATACCGTATTATTTGAGCGACAGAAATGGAAGGAATTTGAGATTCAAATTGTTCGATTTCGATACCGAGGCTGATATTGCCAATAGTATTTTGAAGCCCGATGGAGAAATACAAATGCAAGCGTCAATATCTTCACATATTATTTTGCATCCCCAAAATTATAATTCTTTAAAAATAAATCTCAATACAGGCCTTTCGATTACACCCGATTCCATTAATTCTATTGGACGGGTATCTCCTTTCACAATCAGTTTGGAAAGTTGGAAGTTAAGCATAAAAAACTCATTGCTAAGTTCTCGGTATGGGGGATTTTACTCCAATGATGCAGAAATTTTGGCTAATAATCTTAACATTCCTGTTCGTAAAGTCTTTTTGCATTCAAGCAGTTTGAATTTACAGCAAATATCTCTGAAAAACTTACCAATTGCTCTGGGGAAAGTATTGTATTTTAAACACAACAATTTCCGTTTTGGAATAGACCCTGGGAGCGGCAATGATTCAAAGCCCCACTTCAAAATTTCTATCGCCGGAGAACCTGCTGCTGAACTCTCAGGACTCACGGGCTTCAACTCTTATCCTTTGAAATTTGATATGGTTAGTTTGCTAAGTAATGGAGAACTAACATTAAGCTTCTCGAACGAAAATTCCAGAGTCCCATTCTTCGAAATAGCCTTCTTCAAGCCACAAGCAATAAATTTATTCGAGGATGCAATTCAACTTACTGGAACTATAAGTTTCGACATCCCAAGATTATCTAATGAAATTCCATCAAGAATTAAGTTTCACAAGTTCAAAGGTAAAGACACTTTTGATTTATCTATTGCTGAATTTTCTTTTATGGCTCCCGGAAATGTTGAATTTGTGTCGAATCTAACAACCGGAGGATTACAACTTAAGCCAGGGGAACTTAAGATTTCGGGTAAAGTACTCGGAAGGGACTACCTTGCTCCATTCGAAGCATGGCTAATAAAGTCAAACTCGCTACAACAAACCAGGATTAATATCGAAAAGGGTAGTGCTCGTGTTTATTTTCAAACTGAAAGCTTCCCGCCAGATAAAGGATTTCTGCTCGATTCAATTGAACTATACGTTAATATGTCGGATTGGAGCTTCCTTACCTTGAAATTAATCCCATCCAATGGGTTAAGCGATGCTGGGTTTGGAAATTCGCCCCTTTATTTAACAGCTTATGGAGTCTTAAGAACCAATGAGACCAAGCCAAGTAGCATCGCTTTTAAAGACTTTCCTGCTCCATACGATGATTTCTCCCTTTGGTATGACAACTCCAATGCCCGCCTTTTTGGTAATATCAATTTACAGCGAACCCGGATTGAAAATGTTTCATTCGAGGGTTCAGGCGAGCTCCAACTCGATAGAAACGGTTTCTTCGTTGCCGGAAATGGCAAAATGTTTTTTGGGAATTTTGAACCAATAGTTTCGGGCATTTTGATTGGCAATTACGAAAGTAAACATACTCTTGGTATTCCACCATCTTCATTCGACCGCGTATTTTCGAATTCGATTGGAAAAGAAATTCCCTGTAAACTCGAAAACGCCACCTCGATTAATGGACTTTTCGCAACAGGTCGATTTGTGCTCTCCCCTGTTCAATTCGATACGACCATAGATATAAACTCTACGCCCGTTCAAATTCTTTGCTTTGCCGACGCTGAACTTAGCTTATGGAAAAGTTTTAATAGTACGAAAAGTTTAGAAATTTCTGCAATCATAAGTCTCAACTTGCTTTCAGGTCTTACATCCCATCAAAATTGTACCGAAATTGACGCCAGCTCCAACACTATTTTAAAAATTCAGACACAGTGGCCCAAAGGCAAAAATTTTGTCTTAAACACCACCGAATCAATTCCGCTTTTCGGCAAATTCGAACAGAAAGAAATATTCACGAACGGTTGTGGCAAAACACTTTTCCTGCTCGGCGGCGAAGGTTCGCAACTTCTTTCTCTGCCTGTTACGGTTTTATTCAACAATATCTCTGGATTTAATATATTCTTTGGCGGGAATTACTTATCCAATTCCTGTTCGATAAAATCAACTAAATAGGAGGTTAAAATGTTAGTGGTAATGTTTTTATTTATTATTTTTGCTCAAGCAAGTGCTCAAGATATAAAGCCCACTTTCCATCAATCTCCGAATGGCTTCTTCATAGAATTCAATAGGCAAATCGAGAAAAATCAATATTATATAATTTATAGGCAAGAGAAAAACAATACCAATTTCATAAAGATTTCCGAAATTAGGTACCCCGATAGGTATGAAGACTTTTATAACCGACTGAAAATTGCAACTGCCAAATTCGGGGTTTTCGAAATTCCCAGCCCAAACGAGCTGAGCAGAATTTGGGATGCATTTATTAAAAAGCAAAACATATTCTCTCTCTCCAACATCTCATCTCTTCCAAACGTTAAAGAAGCCTTGTGTTTTGGCTATTACGACAATACTCTCAAACCTAATAATACATACACATACAAAGTACAATTATTAGGAGCGAACAATAAACTTATTTCTGAATATCTTTCATCAAGTATAACTTTTAAAAAGCAGCCTGTCAATATAAAATTTAAATGCTCTTCGGCGTCTGCAACAGAGAATTCCACTAATTTGATATACTCTAGTCACATTTCCAATAGAACCTCGAAGAAGAAAATTTTTAGAAACATTTATCTTCAAACGAATTTTTCAGAAATCTTTCCGACTCTAAACTTTTCTACAACCAAGGATAGCCTTTATTCAAAAATTTACGATTCAGAAGTGAAAAAAAATCTTGTATATCAATATTATACAGTCCCATACGATTTCTATGGGAATCAGGGGCTGAACTCCGATACTGTAAAAATTGTTTCCACTTCCCGAACAATGACAAGCCATATCAAATCAATTCGAGCAAAAAGCGCTGGCGACTTTAATGCCATTCAACTCGCCTGGAATTACCATAGCCCTGAATTTGTTCGCGGGGTAAAAATTTATAAAAGCAAAAAACTCGATGGTGAATATCGCCAAATTGCGACATTAAGTTATAAAGATACTGTTTTCTTTGATTCCGAGGTTAATCCATTCGAAAGTTATTTCTATTTTATTATAGTTGACGACATTTTTGGTGAAACTATTAGTGGACCAAGGGTTGGGGGACTTCTTATTGTTTCGAAACCTGCCGAACCACCGCTAAATGTTAAAGTCGAAACAGAACCAAACGGTATACGTCTTAAATGGCAAAAGCCATCGAACGATACACGAGGATATTATGTATATCGTTCAACAACATTTCCTGGTGATTCACTTGTCCAAATTTCTGGGTTTTTAAAATTTGATGATTTTGAATGCGAATTTTTCGATTCATTGGAAAACATCAAGTCTCCCATAGTTTCTTATGCTGTCAGTTCAGTAAATTCTTGTTATCAAATAAGTAAACCTTCTAATATTGTTTTTGCAAAGAACCCCAAAAAGATACCTTTACCCACCCCGGAGAATTTATATGGAAAGTTTGAAAATGCCGCGGTTCACCTGTTTTGGGAGCAAACAGGTATTGAATTTGGTTCGGTTGCTGAATACAAAATATTCAGGAAAATTTTAAAAACCGATGGAACCGATTCAACTGATTTCCAAGAGCTGAAAAGACCAATTTCGGAACTTGCAACCAATTACTTCAAGGATACAAGCGTAACCCCGGGACTATATTATCTTTACTCAGTACAAGCAATAGGGATAAATGGTTCCGAAAGCCCACTTTCGGCGCCATTCACGATTTATATTCCAATTGTTAAGCCTCTTCCCGTTTCATATTGTGCTACCGCAAAGGTTTCCGATGGCGTTTTCATCAAATGGCACCCAACGTTTCAAGAAGGAATTAAAGCATACAGGATTTATCGAATATGGGGCAACAGCCCACCCCAGAAGTTAATCGAATTGGATATTAAACAAAAAGAATATATCGATAAAATTAACCCAGCGGGACAAAGAGTATTTTATGCAATTACCTGCGTAAATTCTAATAACATCGAAAGCGAAGTGGTGGAATGGTTTAAAGCCCCCTAATGAAAATTCATAATCTTTCAGGTAAATTCTATAATTATTTCGATTCTCTTGTTTCTCATAGTTTGAAAGTTTTCAAATAACAAATTTAACTTTGATCAAGAACAGGCATTTTGAATTTACACAGTTTTATAAATTTCGTTTTTATTTTGTAAAGGAAATGAAAAATTTTATCATCTACTTTGCAATTTTGGTGTTTTTTTGCGGTTGTGCAAGATTACGATTTTCCAAAGAAACAATTTTCACTCAATCTGCTCCTACACCTATTGGACCTTACAGCCAAGCAGTCGCATTTGGCAATCTTGTCTTTGTTTCTGGGCAGATAGGAATTAATCCAGTCGATGGCTCAATTCCTCCTGATGTCGAACAGCAATGTAGACAAACGATCGAAAATATCAGAAATATTTTGTCTGCATCGGGAAGCGAACTCGACAATGTGCTGAAAGTTACAATATACCTAACTGATATGAACGACTTTGCAAAAATCAATCAGATTTATTCAGAGTATTTCAAGGAGGATTTTCCAGCACGCGAAACAGTCGAGGTAACCCGTTTACCCAAAAATGCAAAGATTGAAATATCGGTGGTAGCTTATAAGAAAAGGTAGTTACATTCGTTCAGGAGCGCTGACCCCAAGAATGGTCAAACCATTCTTTAAAATCCATTGAGTAACACGAGCGAGTTTGAAACGAGCCGAAAGTATTGGCTCGGGGCTTCCAATTATCCTGCAATCGTGGTAAAAAGTATGAAAAGCCGTAGCAACGTCGTAAAGATAGTCGGCAAGAATTTGCGGTTCAAATTTCAAAGCTGATGTCTCGATTATCTCCGGAAATAGCCTTTGAAGTTTTATTAAATTGATTTCCTGAGGTAAGTTTAAACATTCGGTTGGGGTATTTTCGTCGAACTCGATGTCCCTATCGCGCGCTGTGTCGAAAATAGAACAAATACGAGCATAAGCATATTGTAGATAGAAAACAGGATTCTTTTCGCTATGCTCTCGGGCCAGATTTAAATCGAATTCCAGATGGGACGAAACGCTTCGCATCAGGAAGAAGAAACGAACAACATCGGGTCCAACCTCCTCAATTAACTCATCCAAAGTGTAACTCCGCCCGCTTCTTTTGGACATTTTGACCTGAACTCCGTTTTCCATCAAAGTAACAAACTGATGAATAACAACCTTAACCCTTTTATCGTCGTATCCAAGAGCACGTATCCCGGCAAGCACATCGGGCACAGTTGCAATGTGGTCGGCTCCGAAAATATCAATTATCAAGTCGTAGCCTCGAAGGAACTTCTCGCGATGGTATACTATATCGGGCAATCTATAGGTGGGTTCGCCAGTGGATTTAACAATTACCCTGTCCTCGTTCAACCCAAGTTTTGTTAGAGCCAACCAAAGTGCCCCGTCTTTTTCGTAAGCGAGCCCCTTTTCGCGAAAAATTGCAACAACCTCGTCAATCTTTTTATCTCGGTAAAGACTATCTTCATTGAAAAAGATGTCGTGAAAAATTTTAAGTTTTGCAAGCGTTTTACGAATTTTGTCGAAACACCATTCCTCGCCAAACTTCTTGCAAATTTCCAAGTTTTCGGATGTTTCGGGGACTAAACTATTACCATATTTCTCAATTAACTCCTGGGCTATATCTTTTATGTAATCACCAAAGTAACCATCTTCGGGGAATGGAAACTGCGTTTCACCAAGGAGCTGGCGGTAGCGAGCATAAATTGAACGGGCAAGATTGGTCATTTGCTTTCCAGCATTATTGAAATAGTATTCGCGGGTTACATCGTACCCCATCCAGGAATAAAGATTTGCAATACTGTCGCCAATGCAAGCATTTCGACCATGCCCCAGATGCAACAAACCTGTGGGATTGGCACTAACATACTCAACATTTGCCCGTAGTCCCTTGCCTAAATTGGTCTTCCCAAATTCCTCGCCAGTTTTGTAAATCCTTTCGAGCTCCTGGGCATAAAAGTAATTAGTTAGTTTTAAATTAATAAAACCGGGACCATCGATGGTAACTTTTTCAACAAGATTATTGTCGAAATTCAGTTTTTCTACAATGCTGTAAGCGATTTCACGAGGATTTTTCCGAAGTTCTTTCGAAAGAATAAGAGCAATACTGGTTGCATAGTCGCCAAATTCGGGATTTTTTGGCTCTTCAAATCGTAATTTCGTCGTGTCTTCTATTCCATTTGCCTGTAAAGCCTTTTTAAATTCATTAAAAACAAATTCTGGTACCATCAAAATCCTTTAAAGTGTTTCTAAAACTTTGCCTTCAATCAAAAACTTAGCTTTGTCCCGAATTGGGAATAATTTCCCATCTTTAGAAAGTTTGTAAAAATTTCCATCACCCCAAAGCCTTTCGATGTTGTAAAATTTACGAGCGTTGTAATGGAAAATATGAAATACAATATCAAAAAAGTCGAGCAAAATCCAGTAGGACGAAGTAATTCCTTCCACTCTTGGTTTTGGAATACCTTCTTTTTTACACTTTTGTTCAACCTCGTCTACAATTGCCCGCATTTGAACATCGGAGTCGCAAGAACACAGAACAAAGTAATCCGCCGGTGCGGTTTCAATTTCCGTAAGTTCAATCACAACGATATCGTTGGCAATCTTCTCCATTGCAACCCTAGCACACCATCGGGCTAAGTCCTTAGAAGGTTGTTTTTTCTTTGCCAAATTCCTTCCCATATTAAACAGAAAATTAGAGACGAATCAATTTCTAAATGGTTTTAAAAGTTTATAGTCCTTTCCCAAAATAATATGGCAATAATTCTTCAAGGAATCGTTCAATTCTAAACTATCTTCGGCAAGACCAATCAACTTTGCAAGGTATTCCCCAAACTTTTTGCTATTTGCCGATACAACTATCTTGCTTTTCTCAACTTGACTGCTAAAATTTTGGGCACTTTCTACTTCCAGGTCAAAATTCCCAAGAAAATTTTTCATCTCCCGAGCAATACCGTTAACATTTGTCCCATTGTAAATTCTTATTTGAAAGCTTGAGAAATCAAATTCAGAAGGTCGGATTTGTTCCACATCCCGATTACTCTTTTTGATGTATTTTATATAAATCGAACCCAAAACGAAAACAAAAAAAAGAACTCCAAAGAAAATTTGCAAGGTAATGAAAATATTTTTTAAATTGCTATACATAAAATTCAAAAATAAGCAAAGTTTAAGTAATAAACGGTTAAACTATGAGTAAAGATGTACTTTATGGCAAAATTCTGAATCCAAAACCTAACGGCGAAATTGAGTTGATAGAAAATGGTTTTCTGGAATTTGACAAAAATTCCGGAGAAATTACAAATCTTGGCCAAGCCGATTTGAAAAAGTTTTCGGCAAACGGCGGAGCAAAAAGAATCATTATTCCAGGCCTAATCGATCTTCACAGCCATATTCCCCAGCTTCCCGGGGTAGCTAAAAATGCAAACGAACTTTTGCCCTGGCTGAAAAATCATATTTTCCCGCTCGAAGTAAAATTCCAAGATGTTGATTATGCTGAGCGTATCGCTCGATTCTTCTTTACCGAAGCACTACGCTTTGGAACCACTACTATCGTAGCCTATGCTTCTGTGCACAAAGAGTCTACCGACGTAGTTTTCCAAGTTGCTCGCGACATTGGGATACGCGCCTTCATCGGAAAAGTGATGATGGACCGGGATATGAAAAGGTATCCCGAGGAACTCCCTCTTATGTCAAGAAATATTAAGGATTCATTGGATTTAGCCAAGAAATGGCATAACTCAAATGGTGGGCTATTACAATATATCTTCTCTCCCCGCTTTGCTGCTACTTGCACTATGCGACTTCTACAAAAAACCGCAGAGGTTGCAAAAGATGGAGATTTCTTTATCCAAACACATCTTGCCGAAAACCAAAGCGAAATCAAATTCATCAAATCCCTTTTCGAAAAAGAACGTCAACGTGTTCCAACAAATACCCACATATTCAAAAAGAGCAACATTTTGGGCGAAAAAACCCTTCTTGCTCATTGCCTTTATTTATCGAACCTCGAATTGCAAATCATTGCCGAAAGTCAATCGAAAATTGTTCATTGTCCCACATCAAATATCTTCTTGCAAAGCGGATTTATGCCACTTCGAAGATATCAATCCCACAACATTTCAATTGGCATTGGAACCGATGTAGCCGGCGGTTATACCCTTTCTGTTTTCAATTGTATGCGAGATGCTATTGAGACTTCTAAAATCGTAAATCTGCTCTACGATAATCGTCCAAGTCCTTTTCTAACTGCCCCCGAAGCGTTTTGGATTGCCACCTATGGCAATGCAAAGATCCTTCGTCTCGAAAACAAAATAGGCTCTTTGGACAAGAATAAAGAAGCCGATATCGTGGTTATTTCTACAAATTCTTTGTTCAATTTCTATAATAATCATAACTCGGTTGAAAATATTCTCGAAAACTTGATTTATTTACCCCATACATACTCAATCGAAAAGGTCTTTGTCCGTGGTAAATTGATGAATTTAACTGTTGAATAGGTAATTGTTTGCTGTAACTAAATAGCACTGGAACAACAAATTATCATTTTGGAGGCACGGTGAGATTGCAAAATCTATTTTTGCAAACAAGGAAAATGTATTGAACCTCAATCAATAACATTATATTTGAGCTTAGTAATTTTGTTCTTTAACCTTAAAATGGGGTAGTTATTTAGATTGATTTTGTTTAAAAACTATTCAAAATTACTACAGTTCCAGGATGGCACGAAAAATCCGGGGTTTTAAACTTATCTAAATGTACAAACATTCCCGCAGGATGATGATCGCTTGGTGCATTGCCAAATTAGAAAAAGCAAAAGGGCACACCATCGGTTGGGGGAATGTTCGTCGAAGGGGTTTTTATGCTCTGAAATGATAAATTGCGACCTGGGACATTAAAAATCCGGTTTTTTTGAATTAAAAAAGAATTTAGAAAGTCCAAAGAAAGATGAACAAAAGGTTTTTGATTATTTCAAAGATTGATTAGGCGATGATTCAATATTAGAAAAACTTCACGAATACATCGTCGAGGATTCTTCAAACGACGATTACAGCCGATACATTCTGAAAGCAGAACACAAATATGAGAGTTAAAACGTAAAATGGTTTGACTAGGTCGAAAATAAAACAACGAATCTGTATTATCGAAAAGATTCCCATTTATCAAAAAATATTGCTATTTTCTGATTTTGCCACATTCAACTAATCCGAACTGATTAACGACATCCTATTATATGAATTAAAGTAACAAAAATTTACCCGAATTTATTTAAATATTAACATTTTCAAATCGTTTATAGCAATTTAAAATTCTGGAAAGATTATGACCGACATAAGGGAATTAACCGAAAAGATTCAAAGGGAAAGTGCTTTTATCGATGCCCTGCTAATGGAAATGGGCAAAGTAATTGTTGGCCAAAAGAATATGGTTGAGCGACTGCTCATAGCATTACTTTGCAATGGGCACATCCTTTTGGAAGGTGTTCCTGGGCTGGCCAAAACGCTTGCCATAAAAACGCTTGCTTCTGCAATCAACGCTTCGTTTAGCAGGATTCAATTCACTCCCGACCTTTTGCCCGCCGACTTGATTGGAACCTTGATTTATAGCCAAAAAAGCGAATCCTTCACCGTTAGGAAAGGACCAATTTTTGCCAATCTGGTGCTTGCCGACGAAATAAACCGAGCACCAGCCAAAGTTCAAAGTGCTTTACTCGAAGCAATGCAAGAACGACAGGTAACTATTGGCGACCAAACCTACCTTTTGCCCGACCCGTTTATGGTTATGGCAACCCAAAACCCAATCGAGCAGGAGGGGACTTATCCTTTACCCGAAGCCCAGGTTGATAGATTTATGCTTAAAGTCGTTATTACCTACCCCGACCGAAACGAAGAATTAGCCATTATGCGTGAAAACCTTGCCCAAGAATTTCCACGAGCCAATCCGGTTGTAAATCCTTCGGAGATAATAGAGGCTCGCTCCCTTGTTAAAGAAATTTACATTGATGAAAAAATTGAACAATACATTCTGGACATTGTTTTTGCTACTCGTTTCCCCGAGAAATTTGGATTGGAAACCTTAAAGCCGTTCATTACTTATCCGGCTTCTCCAAGAGCATCAATCTACCTAGCACATAGCGCAAAAGCATACGCTTTCATTCGCCGACGAGGCTACGTTGTCCCCGAGGATGTTCGCGCTCTTTCGCTCGATGTCCTTCGCCACCGTATTGGGCTATCCTACGAAGCTGAAGCAGAAAATGTTACCACAGAGGACATTATAAACGAAATTCTTGGAAAAATAGAAGTTCCATAATCGTAATATGGAAACAAGCGAATTACTTCGGAAAGTAAGAAAAATTGAAATAAAAACCCGTCGCCTTTCTCAAAACATCTTTTCGGGACAATACCATAGTATATTCAAAGGTAGAGGCATTGCATTCAGCGAGGTCCGTGAATATCAAATTGGCGACGATGTACGGTTAATCGATTGGAACGTAACAGCTCGATTTAATCATCCTTATGTTAAAGTGTTCGAAGAAGAAAGAGAACTCACACTTATTCTACTTATCGACATCAGCGGGTCAGAATCTTTCGGTTCACGAGTTAGTTTTAAAAGAGATTTAATCGCAGAAATCTCGGCTATTTTTGCATTCTCTGCTCTTCAAAATAATGATAAAATTGGTGCGATTCTTTTTTCCGACAGAGTCGAAAAATTCATCCCACCAAAAAAAGGTCGAACCCATATACTTCATATTATTCGTGAACTTTTGAATTTCCAGCCACAATCGAAAAAAACAAGCATACAAACGGCTCTGCAGTTTGCTTTCAACTCAATCAAAAAGCGTTCAATTGTAATTATTTTATCCGATTTCCTTGATAACGAATTCGAAGAAGCGTTGAAAATTCTTGCCCGCAAACACGATACAATTGCTATTCAAGTTGCAGACCAGAGGGAATCGGATATTCCAAATGTTGGGTTAATTTACCTTGAAGATGCGGAGACTGGCGAAACTTTCTGGTTCGATTCATCCGATAGTTTGGCTTTGAAAAATTATCAAATTTGGTGGCATTCCCGTCAACTTCATCTTCGGGAAGTTTTTCAAAAAGCTAAAGTCGACTTTATCCAAGTTCAAACCGGACAATCTTATATCGAACCTTTAATTGAGTTTTTCAGGAAACGAGAACGAAGGATTTGAATATGAAGGCTCGTAACCTTTTTTGTTTTGCTTTGTTTGTTCTTTTTTTGCCTGTTATCGCCTTTGCACAAGATGTAAACGCCAAAATTTGGACTGATACAAACAAAATCTTAATCGGCGACCATCTGTTGCTTCATATCCAAATCAAAGCTACTCCACCTACGGATGTAATCTTTCCTGAATTCAAAGATTCTCTTGGCAAATTCGAAATTGTTCGGGTTAATCCACTCGACACTCAAAAATATGGTAACGCAGTTCAATTCGACAAAAAAGTTGTCCTAACTGCATTCGATACAGGCAATTTAGTAATTCCATCGTTAAATATACTTTATTTGAAGAAGAATACAAATCAATTTGCTTCGGTTCTGACAGATTCAATCAACATTTATGTTAAAGGCATTGAAGTCGATACAACAAAGGATATCAAAGATATCAAGGGAATAATTGAAATTCCATATACATTTTGGGATTATCTACCATATATTTTGATTGTAATAGGCGTCGTTGCCATTGCATATCTTTTTTATTTCTTTTTAAAGCGTAGGAAAAAGACTACTGGTATCGAAGAGTCGAAGGTTCCGCCACATATCGAAGCTCTCGAGGCATTAAAGAAATTGGATAAAGAAAAGCTTTGGCAGAAAGGCTATGTAAAAGATTTCCATATTCAACTTACGGAAATTATTCGGCGATATATCGAGCGACAACTTAGTATCGCAGCATTGGAGATGATTTCCGAAGAGATTTTGCAAAGTTTGGAACAAAAGAGGGTAGCCGACTCCGCTTTGCTGGCGAAATTGCGTCGTTCGTTCGAAATTTCGGATTTAGTGAAATTCGCAAAGTTTGTTCCCTTGCCCGATGAGAATGCTTTTTGTTTGAAAACAGGATTTGAATTTGTCGAATCCACTATCCCAAAAGAGACCGAAAGTTCCGAAGTAGAGAAAGATGCGGGGGCAAAATGAAAATTTTCGGTTTCCACTTTGCAAATCCTGAATTTCTTTGGCTTTTGCTATTGATTCCCTTACTTGTTGCGTGGTATTATTTCAAACGGAAGGAGATCAATGTTCCAATAAGATTTTCAACAATAGAGGGATTTCGAAGAACCAAACCAAGCTGGCGTGTTCGATTGATTCATCTACCTTTTGCATTAAGGATAATTGCGATTATTTTTTTGATTATTGCCTTTGCAAGACCACAAAGCTCAAGTTCCGAGAAGCAAATCGAAAGCGAAGGGATTGATATTGTTATTACTCTCGACATTTCGGGCTCTATGCTCGCGGAAGACTTCAAACCAAACCGACTCGAAGCAGCCAAAAGAATTACAGAGAAATTTGTTGATGCTCGGAAAAACGATAGAATTGGGCTGGTCATTTTTAGTGCCAAAAGTTTCACCCAATGCCCAATTACAATAGACCACGCGGTGTTGAAAAACCTTTTGAAGCAAATTAAGTCGGGTTTAATCGAAGATGGCACTGCAATCGGTATGGGGCTGGCAACCGCAGTCGACCGTCTGAAAGACAGCAAAGCCAAAAGCCGTGTAATAATCCTTTTAACAGATGGAATCAACAATACAGGAATTATTTCCCCAATGACTGCTGCCGAACTGGCAAAAGCTTTTGGCATCCGTGTTTACACAATTGGTGTTGGCACTTTGGGGAAAGCCCCATATCCAGTCCAAACTCCTTTCGGAATTCAGTATATGAACGTGGATGTTGAAATCGACGAAGCTTTGTTGAAAGATATTGCCCAGAAAACTGGCGGTAAGTATTTCCGGGCTACAAATAATAAAGCTCTAGAAACAATTTATCAAGAAATCGACTCAATGGAAAAAACTAAAATCAAACAGACTATTTTCACAACCTTTACCGACGAATTTTTCCCTTTCCTTTTGATTGGTACTATAGTGTTTATATTTGAGATTATTCTCCGTATATTAGTCTTTAAGAAAATTCCTTAATATCTCGAATGGCAAACATAGACTTACTCATTGTTGGGCTTGGAAATCATACTGAAAGGTATCTCGAAACCAGACACAATATTGGCTGGATGGTTGCAACTGCTTTTTGCCAGAAACATCGCAGCCAGTTTGTTCCAATTTCATCACAATATTATTTAGCAAAGGTCAACTTTGTAGGGAACAACGTCCTTGTTATGTTGCCACGAACCTATATGAATAATTCAGGTATTGCGGTGCGCGATGTTGTTGAAAAATACCTAGTACCAGTTGAGAAAATCCTTGTAATATGCGATGAATACAATTTCCCGCTGGGGAAAATACATTTAAAAGATAGCGGAGGCGATGGCGGGCACAACGGAGTTCGTTCTGTCATCGAAAATCTTGGCGAGACGAAATTTTTGCGACTGCGGTGCGGAATCGGCAGAAATTTCGGTGAAAACGAGCTTGTCCAGTACGTGCTGTCGCCTTTCGAACCCGAAGAGATACCAATTCGCGACCAGATGATTGCCCGCGCTGTCGAAGCTATCGAATACCTTCTGCTCAAAGGCAAAAGCCGTGCAATGAGCGACATCAACTCCGAGAAACTTTGGAAAATCGAAATTCCACCAAAAGAATAAAAACCTGTAAGGGCGACAGCTCCGTCGCCTCTGCATTTTGTCATCTCGCCCTACGATGTCTTACTTCACCACCTGCAGAACCTTTGTCGCGCTTGCTTTTCCGCTGCGGACGGTTATCAGATAGAATCCGCTGCTGTGCTCGTTTAAATCCAGACTTATGTCTGTTGTTCCAGCCTTTATTTCTTTGTCCTTCACCACAACCTGCTCCATTCCAAGGATGTTTGTCAACACAATATCAATTTTGCAATCTTCGAGCGACCAAACCCTGAGCAGGACATTATCTTCGGCAGGATTGGGGATTAGTTCGAAGACAAACATATTCCTGTGTAATTTAGAAAATAAAAGCTCATCAATGTGTGTGGCATTTTCTTGAACAAATTTCACTACAAAAGCGTCAACCAAGCCACCCAAATTGTTTTGATGTGATTCAAGAGTTGAAATTCCATTCATTGATTCTGTCCACCCAACCAAATAAATAGAACCACCGCTGTCAATAGCGATACAAGAGCCAAAATCATTATTGCTACCACCGTAATAACTGCCCCATAATAGGGCGCCATTTTTATTAAATTTAGCAAGATAAGCATCAGCACTATCCTCTTTAAGGTTTTGATATGCATCATTTGTAGCAATCGCATTAGGCGAGTATGTATAACCTGTTAAATAAATATTCCCAAAAACGTCAGTTGCTATGGAGTAACCAAAATCATTATCATTACCTCCATAATAAGTTCCCCACTCACGAATACCGTTACTATTAAATTTTACTAGAAAAACATCTCTTGTGCTGCCCCCAAGATATAACTGGTACGCATCCGAAGTTGCAATATTATCGGTTGACCAGGTATCCCCGAGTAAATAAACGTTCCCATTAGCATCAGTCGCAATGCAACGACCAAAATCCATTTCATTACCACCATAATAAGTTGCCCATAGACAAGTTCCATTGTCATTGAATTTAGCAAGAAAGGCATCTGTTCCGCCTGCAAAAAATGTTTGATGAGCACTGAAAGTGACTAATAAATTTGTTGACCCTGTATAACCAGCTAAATAAACATTTCCATCAATATCCGTTACAACAGAGCGGATCCATTCGGAGGCTTCACCACCATAATAAGTACCCCATTGACGGGTTCCACTGCTTGTAAACTTAACAAGAAAGGCGTCTTTAATACCCCCAATCGAAGGTTGAATAGCATCGTATGTTGCTATTTCATCGTTTGAATTTGTCTCACCAACTAAATAAACATTTCCATTATGGTCCGTCGCTACAGATAACCCATAATCATTATTAGATCCGCCATAATAAGTTCCCCACTGTCGAATTCCATTGGTATTAAACTTCACAAGAAATGCGTCGTAACCACCCCCAAAAAAAGTTTGATGAGCCCCCGGAGTAGCTATTACATCATTAGAGTTAGTTAAGCCTGATAAATAAATATACTCGCCAAAGTCAATTGTCAAGCCTCTTACTTCATCGATATTACTTCCTCCATAATAAGTACTCCATCGACGAACACCAGCGCTACTGAACTTTGTAAGAAAAGCATCTTTATTACCACTCAAAGAACTTTGATGAGTGTTAATGGTTGCTATTGCATCGGTTGAGCTTGTAGCACCTGCTAAATACACATTACCGCTTCCGTCCACGGCGACGGCATAACCCTTATCATCACCACTACCCCCATAATACGTCCCCCAGAGCCTTGTGGGTGGGTCGATTACAAGAAGCAAATCTTTATCGTATTCTCTTACTTCAAATGCGATTGTGTTCCCCTCTGCTATTCTGAATTTGCACACT
>Ga0197142_1000168_pt1 | contig 58660 bp, 62 predicted proteins | sample GBS60_MetaG_FD_148614 | JGI IMG/M metagenome (GOLD analysis project Ga0197142, IMG submission 148614) | Sediment microbial communities from Great Boiling Springs, Gerlach, Nevada, United States - GBS 60_MetaG | ecosystem: Environmental > Aquatic > Thermal springs > Hot (42-90C) > Sediment... | reverse complement strand
GCAGTAAAGCTCGTGGTCGAAGGTGAGGTTCCTCCATCTCTTAGACGGCTGTCCGTGATGAGCCGTGAATAGATATCCATCCGGCTCCTGTGCCGAAACAATCTCGTCGATTATGCTCTCAGCAATACCCCTTACCTCGGCGTCGCTTGACCTCGCAAGAAAATAGCCGCATGCCTCGAGCCACTTGTAGACGTCCGAGTCGTCAAAAGGGGCGAGTGAGTGGCTTGGAGGCTCTCGAGCTCTCCCGGAGACCCATCTAAACCTGTTGATTCTATCGCTCTCCTCTAGCATCCGGTGTTGGTGAAAAAGCGCGGACCTGAGGGTCTCTCCGAGCCACCGCCTCCAAAACCCGGCTGTTACGAGGACACTCTCGATTGGAACAGGAACCACTATAGCGAAGGGGCTCCTCGAGACCTCGACGACACGAGTCACCATGCGCGCCGGCGAGTATTGAAGTTCGCGGTAGATAATACTTTGTACAGCTAAAGGCTCTCTCCGGAGAGGGTGCCATGATTAGCCATTTCACGGATAATTGTGGAGGGTGATTATGTAGCACTTGAAGGCTTATGTGCTTCGACAAGGCTTTGGCGGTGCTCCTGGGAGATGAGTATATGAGAAGGGTGGATGCTCGTTTATCGTGAGCAATCTTACCGAGACACCCGTCATCGTCCTGAACCTCAAGACGTATAGAGAGGCTCTCGGTGACGGTGCTGAGAGGCTCGCGATGATAGCAGCCGAGGTCAGAGAGGCTGAGGGAGTGAATATAATGGTCGCTGTCCCTCAGACAGATATCTATAGGGTCTCCCGCATAGCTAGGATCCCTGTGCTCGCCCAGCATGTAGATCCTAAGGATCCTGGAAGCTGGACAGGCCATGTGCCGGTGGAGGCCATTAAGGCGTCGGGCGCGGTCGGTAGTCTCGTGAACCATTCGGAGAAGAGACTGACCCTCGCCGACATAGGCTTTTGCCTCTCTAGGTTGAGGGGGCTGGGGCTGCTTTCGGTTCTCTGTACCGATACGCCTGAGACCTCTGCCGCGGGAGCGGCGTTAGAGCCTGACATGCTGGCGGTCGAGCCCCCTGAACTCATAGGGACTGGGATACCGGTCTCGAAGGCTAAGCCCGAGGTCGTCACGAGGACGGTCGATCTCGTGAGACGCTTAAATGGGAAGGTTGTCGTTCTTTGTGGAGCTGGAATCTCGGCACCGGAGGACGTAGCTCGAGCCATTGAGCTGGGGACGGAGGGAGTACTTCTGGCCTCAGCCTACGTGAAGGCAAAGGACCCTAAGTCTCTCCTGAGCGAAATGGCTAGGGCAGCGCTCGGCGCCTCTAGGCGCTAATATCCCACCACACGACCAGCAGAGGCACGTAGGTATTTTGCGGCTCTACCGAGGCGATCTCCTGCTCAACCTGGAGCACTATCTCGAGAGGCCACCCAGATACTTGTTGGAAGAAGTAGCTGTACCCGTCTTCGCCCCTCGAGATTATTATTGGGGTGCCCTTGCTTGTGAAGGCGGCTATGTGGGGATAAGATATGAACAGTCTCCCCTCCTCCTCTGATGAGATGTAGAGCTTTATGGTTGTAGATCCTGAGCCTGTCTCCAGTCGGATCTTCTCCGGTGACAGTCTCGCAAGCTTGAACCGCACTTCGAGGGTAATGTTCCTGTCAACCTGCAGGCTAGTCGTGAGAGGGAGAAGCCTACCGTCGCCGCTCTTCACGTATGTGCTGTATCGACCGGCAGGGACCGTTAAACGCGCTACACCACCGTCATCAGTAGTAGCCGAGTATAGCCCCACCCTTACTAGGGCCCCCACATCAGGACGCGCATCTCCATCGAGGCCCACCACCCAGACCCTCACCACAACCTCGTGCAGGGGCACAAACACGGGTGAGCGGAGGGATATACCTCCGAGAGACTCGGACCGCCCTTGATACACGGAGAATACTATTGCTAAGAGGACAAGAGCTGTGGCGAGCATGAGAAGTAGTCCACGACGCATCTCGGGCGTCTCATAGTGTTGGGGTGCTTTAAGTGTTTGGTAATTCTTATTGAGAGCTTTTACGGTGTTAATTCTTCTTTTTTCGTTGAAAAGTTAAATATAACGCCGTTATATGATCCTCGGTATGAAAAGGGCGACTAAACTAGCACTTATCGGCACAGCCTTTTTCGTCGTGGCCCTTCTTGGACTCTACGAGTTCTTGCACCTCCTGCCTGCTGGGGAGAGGGTCGATAAGCTGATAGTCACGGTACAGCCTACGCAGAATCCCATAGACCTGAGAACCCCCTCTGAAGCTCTCAGGAAGTATCTCGAGGAGAGGATCGGGATTCCTGTCGAGGTATACGTCCCGACCGACTACGCCCAAGTCATCGAGGCGCTTCGCTACAAGAACACCCACGTGGCTATCATGGGCTCTTGGCCGGCCTATCTCGCGGTGAAGAACGCCCAAGCTGAGCTGCTGCTGGCTGAGGTGAGGACGGTTGCTATCGGTGGGGAGAGGGTAAACGCGACCTTCTACTACTCCTACTGGATAGTGTTGAAGGACAGCCCCTATCACTCTCTCGCCGACCTCCGCGGGAAAAGGGTCTGCTTCCCGAGCAGGGTCTCCTCCTCCGGGTACCTCGCACCTCTAGCGAGGCTTGTAGAGCTTGGGCTTCTAGAGAGGCAGGGTAGCGGGGTCGCGGATCCTTCCAAGTTCTTCGGCGAGGTGGTTATAGGGGGTGGATATGGACAGTGCTGGGAAGCCCTTAAGGCAGGACAGGTCGAAGCCACGGTCATAGCTGGAGACGTCTCGTATAGCCTCTACACGGAGGCGTTGGAGTCTTCGAGGATAATTGAGACGCAGGGACCGCTCCCGTCACACGTGGTGGTAGTCGCGAAGGACTTGCCGCCCGAGCTGAAGAGGAAGATCAGGGATGCTTTCCTAGGCCTCTCCGACCCCCACAACAGGGACTTGATGAGACGGTTTGTCTCGGCATTATTTGTAGGTTTTGAGGAGAAGAGTGAGGAGGAGCATTTCGGCTCTTTGACACGCTACATCGAGCTTACGGGGCTAAGTTACGGTTGAGCCAACCACTCATCGAGGCGAGGCGGGTCTGGTACACCTACAGACCGGATAGCTACGTCCTCCGCGACGTGTCGCTGAGTATTGAGCCGGGAAAAATCCTCATGATCTTTGGGCGAAGCGGGGCCGGGAAGACGACGCTACTGAAGATCCTAAAGGGCATCCTGAAACCAACCAGAGGCGATGTCCTCTACATGGGTCTACCTCTAAGCTCGACGGAGATAGCTAAAACGGCCTTCAGGTCCGTGGGCTACATACCCCAAGGCTTTGGAGTTGTATCGAACATGACGGTGCTGGAGAATGTGCTGGTTGGCGCACTCGCGCGGGTTCCAGTGTTACACTCGATAATCGGCAGTTTCCCGGAGGAGGAGGTAAAGAGGGCGGAGAGCCTTATCAGGCAGATGTCGCTGGCCGAGTATCGAGACGTGAAGGTCTCACAGCTGAGTGGGGGGCAGCGCCAGAGAGTCTCGATAGCTCGAGCCCTCATGCAGGACCCCAAGATAATACTCGCAGACGAGTTCGTCAGCCAGCTAGACCCCATAACCGCCACCGAGGTGCTAGACATCTTCAGGAGACTAGCCAACGAGAGAGGCATATCGACCGTGATAACAACCCACGATATACACCTCGCCTCAAGGTACTCCGACGAGGTCGTCGTCCTGAGGAGGGGGGCAATATCGTATGTGGGTAGGAGCGCGGAGACCACGGTTGAAGAGATAGTTAGGGCCATGTAGCATCTAGGTGGATAGTGATGAAGTGGAGGATAGCCTTGCTTGGACTGTTCCTGTTTTCCCTGTGGCAGACGGGCTTCTTTGACCCGGTAAAGCTCTCTAAGGCCGGCAACATTATCCCATTCCTAGCACGCATGCTTCCACCAGACCCCTCCATACTTCCCACGGTTCTTTCAGCTATGTACGAGACCATCATAATGGCCGTCGCAGGCACCATGATAGGCGGAGGAGTAGCCCTGACACTGGCGACCCTCAGCGCCCGACAGATCTCGCCAAAGCCCCTCAGAGCGACCTTCCGAGCGATCCTCGCCCTGATAAGGACGATACCTGCGATCCTCTGGGCGCTGATCTTCGTCGTAATAGTGGGGTTCGGGCCGCTTGCGGGAGTGCTAGCCATCAGCCTCTACACGGTGGGCTACCTAGGCAAGCTCTTTTACGAGGCTTTCGATTCGGTCAGCGGAGAGGTTATCGAGGCTGTCAAAGGAGTGGGATCGACCAAGCTGCAGCAGCTCCGATACGCCATACTCCCAGAGTCGGCTAATTACCTCGTCAGCCAGACACTCTTCATCTTCGAATACAACGTAAGGGCCTCAAGCATCGTGGGCCTAGTCGGGGCCGGAGGAATAGGATACCTCGTGATCGCGCTGGTCCAGTCACTCCAGTACAGCGGCCTCCTCACAACCATACTAGTCATGCTAGCCTTCGTGCTCAGCCTGGACGCGCTCAGCTCAAAGATACGGGCGAGATTCTTCACGTAGAAGCTGTGAAAATGGGGCCGGCCGGATTCGAACCGGCGACCTCCGCCGCGTCAGGGCGGCGTCATAACCGCTAGACCACGGCCCCGCCACGCAAATTCTATGAGTCGACCCATTTTTTAATTTTGTTGGGTGAGGCTAGATCTTTCTGAGGTGGCAGTTGACCTCTATTGGGGGTAGGCTTTTGATGCTGGGGCTTCGTTCGAGGCTTATTATACTGTACGCCCAGTAGCGGCTGTTTACGTCACATATCCAGGCCCTCGTGATCCCCACTATTTTTCTCCTGACTATAAGACCCTTTGGGTGTATGTGGAGGGATAAGGCGCGGTGGGGCTGGGCCTCCTCCTTTACTGCCCGCGATCCTATGAATACTTTGTATCGGTCGAGCTTCTTCTGGTGGAAATCTTTTAGCCACTGCTCTAGGCTTCTGCCTAGAACCTCGACCGACCCGCCCCTCTCGATCACCAATATCCTGCTCTGATCCTCCATGAAGAGGCAGAGGTCTCCCGCCGTAGCTATGAGGGCGGTTGTCCAGAGTGTTGTGGGGACACGTATTTGAAACTCGTAAAGGGCTATGAGGGTTACTGGGTCGGGCCTATGGCACTTTATGCTTCTGAGGAGTCTTGAGAGGTCCTCCTCGCTTTCCAACATGTTGATCTTAAGGAAGTTCAGCCTCCCAGCGCACGACCAGACATATGCCTGGAACCTGGCGCCACTCGCCGTGCCCGTGACCCTTAGCCCCCTATGGCCACCCACTGTTGTCTCGTCACTACTGAGTATCTCCCACTTGTCTTTCTCCCTGCTCTTGACGAGCCTATCGATCCAGGGGCCAAGATCCGCGAACCCGTAGCTCCTAGACCTGTCGACTATAAGCTCGAGCCTCGGATAACCCATGTCTGTAAAGATGGAGTAGGAGCTTTGCGGGCCGACCCGCTCAGCCGCCAGCCGGAGGGATGGGGGTGCGTAGAACTCGACGCCGCGCCAGCCTATTAGGGGCCATTCGTGGGCATCAGACGCGCTAGACAAGCCCAAGTAGCAACATGATGACGAAGGCTGAGAGCCACGCGGCGATCGCTCTCTTCACGCCTATTCCATAGGCGATGTTGAGGGAGTATGCACCGAGGCCCGAGATCCACAGCCAGGCGATGGGGGAGAGGGCTCGCCTGATAGTGTTCAGCAGCTCCTCCTCCTCGGTCATGTCCTGGAGCCCTATAATAGTCGCGTCTATGTAGTTGTATGATACAACTTCGAAGGAGCTCCAGTTGAGGAAAGTCGGAACCATCAGCGAGATGTTGAAGGGCACCGCGAGTCTCCCCCTATTAACCACCTCTCCCTCGCTGAATATGACGCCGGCGAGGATTACGCTCTGGTTATTGGACGACAGTATGGCTCTTTTCTGCTCGTCGGAGAGAGCCGTCAGATTGACTCTTCTACCCGCTGAGTCTATTATCTCGGCCCTTAGTGACGAGACGAAAACTCTTGGGCTCTGGATCACGGACCCGTTGACGACGAGGTCGCTCCTAACTCCCTCGGGGACCTCCACTCCGAAGTATTCTCCGCTCACCGTGAACTCGCTGAAGCCGACATCCCTCGCCTCATATCCGTAAACCACTATTGTGGATGGGGGTATGTGGAGGCTTATCAGCGCTCCAGCAAGAATAAAGATGAGGAGTATGAGGGATGCGTTCATGACTGTTGACAGGACGCTAATGATGTTTCCCTGCCTCTTCCTGAGGACCGCGCTGAACATCCAGTAAATCCCGACCAGCACGCCTAGTGAGAGAAAGAAATAGGCGATCTGCCTAGCTATGACGAAGCGCGTATCTATAGTTGGGGTCGGAATCTTCAGCTTAAAAGCGTTGACAACCTCTATCCTCGGCAGCGAGATAAGAATGTCCAGCGAGATGCTCGCAGAGACGACGAGGGCGAAGAACAGAAACGCTATGGACGCTCTGGGATTTTCAGCAATCTCCTCCAAGATTCTTCTCGGCCTATAGATTATCTTCACAGGCCTTGCAACAGCGGTGGTAAAAGACATTCTCTGAGCCCCCTAGCTGCTCCCCCTCGAGTGGTGAGACGCTATGAGGGGACGGGCAGCCTCCACGTACTTTGACCTCTCCTCAGCGGATATAGCCCTCCAGATCAGTACTTGTTTCCTCAGGTCGTCGGCGAAGAAGTAGGACTGAACGGCCCAGAGCGAGTCGGAGCCACTCGTCTTACTCATGACGAGGTCGAACAGGTATCTCTTCGACGATTCGTCGTACTGCGAGATTATCTCCACGCTCTGGTTGATTCCCTGCTCGTAGGGGGCTAGGGAAACGGCGAGCCCGAGCCGCAGAAGTCCGTCCTCGGTGATGACCGGTGGGTTAACTGCCCTGACTCTAAAGTTTGGCTTCTCCGCCCCAGCGCCCTGGTAGTATTCATGGAGGAAGTACGTGAATGCGGCTGCCTCCTCGAAGGTATCTACGCTCAGGGGCAGCGGCATCCTCCAAACCCCCTCCCGAGGTTTCGTCGGCGGCTTCCACCGCCTCTCCAAGGAGGGGGTCACCAGCATGGCCGCTATTCTGGACGGGTAGATCGACGCTAGTAGGGCGGCGATAATCACTACGCCGAGGGACAGCATGATGAAGATCGAGGCGTAGTTAAGTGTGTAGGCCTGCGGCAGGATACCTATATCTATGAAGAGCCTGTTGAGGAAGAAGCCAAACAAGTATCCGACTAGTGCTCCGAGGGACGCGTAGACCGCCGACTCGACGAGGAATAGGAAGCTGGAGCCGAGCGGCGGGAGGCCAAGCACGGAGTAGACGGCTATCTCCCTCTTCCTCTCTACGACGCTTCCCATAAGGTTGATGACCGTGTTGAGGGCGCCGATTACTATCAGGGCGGGCACGATCTCCCAGCCCACCGCCTTGAAGCTGGAGACCCTCGACGCCCGGTATGTGGTCCCCCTCTCCCCCACGTAGACAGCTAGGTCCGTGGCCATGGCTAGGTCGCTCGACAGGGATCGGAGCTCGCTTGGAGAGGTGTTGGGCCCCGGGTAGATGTTGTATGAGGCCACGTAGCCTCCCAGCTGCGTGACTATGCCGAAGGGAGCTACTACAAGCCTGTCCCAGGGTAGCGGCGGAGGTGTCTGCTGGGTCGGGATGGTGGCGCCAAACGCTACCGAGCCAACATAGTAGGGATTGATCGGGGCCATGGAGAACCCGCTTATCTCTCGGAGAGTCTCAGCCTCCTGCGACGAGAAGATCCCGACCACCCTGAATCGGAGCCCCATCATGTAGACATCGTCTCCTACCCTGAGCTGAAGCGCGTCGGCCATCGCGTCCGGCACTATTATCTCGTACGAGTGTAAGTCGCTGAATGTGGAGCCAGCCTTAATTACGCGCGACAGGGCCATTTGCGCGTCCTGTGGGGTGAGGCCCAGCACTGCATGGATGTTGTAAGATGACTCGCGGAGTGGGTTCTTGCTCACAGATAGGACCGGCCCGATGTTTGGATATATCGAGACTGGGTATAGCCAGGCGCGTGGAGCAACTATCATTCCCCGCTGCTGGTAGGCCTTCAACGCCTCCATACCCTCGATACCCATAACCCCGCCCACCGGAATAGCGTATCCTATCCGCACTGAGACGCCGTCCATCGGCGCCTCCTGCGGTATGGTTGGGAACATCACGTCAACCGACGGAGCCACGGAGGTAAAGACCGACAGGCCGAGCGTGACCCCTACTATGGACCCGAGGACCAGGGCGGTTCTTAGACGGCGCCGCCTCATGTTCTCAAGAGCCGTGTTGTAGGCCACAGCCGCGATGCCCACCCTGCCCATCTCCATGACGTGCGACCCCAGGAGTCGGTACGATATGCTCCTCCTGACCCTCTCCACCTCGTTTCCTAAGACCGAGATGACGATGAGGTAGAGTATGATTGTCAGGAGGCCGAAGACGGCCATTATAGCGGTGCTCATGACTGTGAAGGCTGGATGGACTAAGGTGAAGAGGAGGAAGAAGATGCCGCCGACGAGCGCTATGAATAGGAGCCTTCTACGCCCCTCGCTGTGTACCAAGAGCCTCTCAGTGAAGACGCTGCTTATGACGACTAGGGTGATGAAGAAGAGGCTGGTGGATGAGGAGTCGTTAATGAGACCCATAACCTCGTTATACGCCCTGTAGGCCCATCCCCAAGCCAAGATAGAGTAGGACTGGAATAGAGAGTACTTCTTCTCCCTAAGGGCGTCCTCGGCCAGCGAAAGATACTTCTCCACATGCTCGAGCTTCTGCTCCACACTCAGGGTCCTTACACTCCCTCTGCTCAGAGATTCGTACCTATGCTTGCTTATGCTGTACATGTCGAGCGCTATCCGGTATGCTGTATGATGCAGCGTTGTCTCTCTCCTCGGCGAGAACCCGACACCCTCCATCTTCTCCGAAGTCGAGTTGACGAGCGCTATGTAGGGGACCCTGGATAGCGCCACGCCAGTCCCTCCAAGCCTCCCAAGAACCATGAAGATATCGCCCGGCTGTGTGAAAACCACGCCGACAGGCTCGTACATGTTGAAGTAAACGCCGTAGAACAATAGGTCGCCTTTAATGATGAAGTTTAGGGGTACTACGGAGGCGCCGCTCGTGTGGTACCAGCCTCCCCCAAGCCCGGCCTGCCCACCGGTTGTGACTGTGGCCCACCCCGGGAGGTGTGGATCGGGGACCAGGGCACTCCTGAAGTTTGTGAGGTCTATCAGGTCGAACAGCTGTGTGGGGATGGCCCTGAAAACAACTACGGATACTTCGTCGAATGGGGCGAGAGGCGAGACGGTGGGCACGATGGATCTCGCGCCATAGATTCCGAGGTCAGGAGCATAGATTATCTCGCCGGTTTCCTCGCTGAAGCCCCACGCCTCTATGAAGTATCTGCTACCTGGGACAAACGGGTAGGGGACGAGACCCTTTACCGTGAAGTAGCCGTTCTCGTCGGCGAACGTCATCATCTTATTGAACGGGTAGGGGAGGGGCCAGTAGCCGGAGCTTAGACCCAGACCCACAGCGGTTCCTCCACCCGGCCCATAGACGACCGATGCCGTGGGAGTGAAGCCTACATAGACTCTCACCAAGAGGTTTGGTACTGGTCGGTACCAGCCTAATGACGCATTATACGTCGTTACACGCCCCCTAAGCTCTATAAAGCCCGCGTACTCCGCGAAACCCCCGGGCTGTACAAACACTCTGGCTGGGGAGACGCTCTGCCAGCTGATTCCGAGCTCGCTCTCATTGAGGAACGAGTCTATGATGTGCGCGATAGCATACATCTGCGGCTTTAGGGACGGGATATCCACCAGAACTAGGTCATTTACGGGCGTTCCGATCCAGTATCTGGACGTCTGGGCCGAGTGTATTGTGAAAGCTATGCCCCTGGTCTGCTCGGCCGGCTCGGTATCAAGCATGTAGGGATACTGCTGCGACCCCCAATACATACCGTTTGTGAAGAATTCTGCGATGAATGAAGTAGGCTCGACACCAACCATTTTCCGGAGATTGTCAACGAAGCCCGGGTCATGAATGTAGTTCGTGAATATCTGCTTCCTCACCCACGCGTATCTAACAGTTATTCCTCCGGCGTTGCCCGTAGTCGCGTAGAGGCTTAGGGCGCTTCCCCTAACCAAGTCTAGACCAACCCCACGTGGATCTAGGTCCCCTATCCCTATCATCATCATCGGCCTAAACTTCCCTCTATCAACCTCGGCGGAGAAGTAGAACCTGTCCACAAAACTTCTTGGCCCCTCGAGTCCTTGCCAATGCCCGCTGAAGAATACGAACCAGGTGTTCCAGAGAGGCCTATTGGCCGAGAAGTATTTCGCGAGCTCTAGGAGTAGGGAGGGCGCAACCGCCTCCATGGCGCCCGGCGAGAGGGCTGGCACGGCAGACCAGCTATCGAAGCGCGCGGCTAGAAGCATGGCCTCAGGCCTATCAGCATTCCTTCCCTCGAGGACTCCAATCACGTTATAGGCGGTCTTCTCCACATACCGCATATTGACGTAGATCGTGGCCCTCGCACCACTCTCAGCCAGACCGATGAGTTTCTCACCGACAGCTCCATCCACGTAGAGCCTCGGAAAGTTGATCGGCGCGTCTACGAACTTTTTGATCGATTCTTGATAGGGGGGTACCGTGGGGGGCGCTATGAATACGACGGCTCTAGCTCCCAGCTTGGCCGCATTTATCCAGTTAGATCCGCTCATATAGTCCATCAGGACTATCGCATTTTCGACCTCCTTTCCATCGAAGTTCTCGAGGTCGCCTCTACCTACATAGATGAGGTGGCCTGAAACACCTTCCGCTGTGGTTCTCGAGACCTGTACACCGTTAGGCCATACTGCAAAGGCTTCAAGCCTAGACTTCTCACCGTCAAGCTCCACTTCTATCCAAGAGCCGAGGTCTATCGGAACAACTACACTATAGTTATGCATGATCACCCTAAGCCCCATCGCTTTCAGCCTCTCAGCGATGTAGTTGGCCGCTTCGTAGTGTCCCTGATAACCCGTGACCCTGCTACCTAATCCGCTGAGATATTTGATGTGAGTCATAATGGCTTCTTGGTCGATGGCGTCGGGCCCTATCCTCGCAGCCGTGGCCTGCTGCCCCATTGTGGTGGGTGTGAGGAGCGAGAAGGCGGCGGAGGCCAGTAGCAACACTGATAGCGCGTATACAATTAGTGGTGCGGAGGCCTCCTTCTCTCTGCGCGTGAGCATTTAGTTTTCCCGGCTAATCCACGCGTTGAGGTGTTTATCAATCTTTTCTAGACATGTTTTTAAACTTCGCGTGAGAGTTGAGGCTCGAGGAGCCTGCATCGGTCCTACCAAAGCTTTTATGTTGCGAGAAGGTGGCTAAATCCGAAGGAGCTTGAGGGAATTCAGAGTAGGGATTATAGGTTGTGGAGGGATAGCGCAGAACGTACACATACCTGGATATCAGAAAATAGAGGGTGTTAAGGTCGTGGCCTGCTGCGACGTGGTTGAGTCCGTCGCCATGAAGGCGGCTGAGAAGTTTGGGATACCTCGCTACTACACGGACTACTCGAAGATGCTGGAGCGAGAGAAGCTTGACGCCGTAAGTGTATGCACACCAAACGCACTGCACAAGGAGCCTACGATCCTGGCCCTCGAGAGCGGCGCCCACGTGCTCGTTGAGAAGCCCATAGCAACGAGTGCCGAGGAAGGCGCCGCGATGGTTCGCGCGGCTAAGAAGGCTGGCAGAATACTGATCGTGGGGTTCCAGGAGAGGTTCAACCCCTACGGGATGGTGATTAAAAGGTTCGTGGAGAACGGAGATATCGGTTGGATCTACTATAACAATGCAGTCTATCTGAGGCGGAGAGGCGTCCCAACGTGGGGGGCGTTCTTGGACAAGAAGCTCCAGGGGGGAGGAGCCCTCATAGATATCGGAGTTCACGCCCTAGACTTGGCGATGTATCTCCAAGGATTCAAGAAGCCCGTGAGCGTCTTGGGGAAGGTCTATACCCTGTTCGGAAAAAGCGAGGAGGCGGCTCAGGCCAACGCTTGGGGGCCATGGGACCCATCCAAGTTCGAGGTAGACGACAACGCGCTGGGGGTGGTGAATATGGAGGACGGCTCAACCCTCATACTGGAGGTCTCTTGGGCGAGCCACCTAAAGTCGACCGGCTCCTTCAACGTTACTCTCCGGGGCACTAAGGGTGGGGCCCAGCTCGACCCCCTCGAGATCTACATGGATAAGAACGGTGTCGCGGCCGACGTAACACCAGTCCTTCACGGAAAGAAGCCCGACTGGAGGGAGCAGTCATACATGAAGATTCAGAGGTTCATAGAGTCGATTATTGCTGAGAAGCCTCTCTACGCCCCTGGAGAGGAGGGCGTGGTCGTGCAGGCGATTATCGACGCGATCTACAAGTCCTCGCAGACGGGTAGGGTCGAGCCCGTGAACATACCTCCAATGTAAGGATAATGGGGGTGTCGAGGGGATGCAGTACGTCAATTTGGGTAGGAGTGGGCTCAAGGTCTCGAGGATATGCCTAGGCTGCCTATCATTCGGGGACGCGAGAAGCTGGATGGTGGGATACTCCGAGGCTAGGAAGGTCTTTGAGAAGGCCTGGGATCTCGGCATAAACTTTTTCGACACTGCCAACGTGTATTCTCGCGGACGGTCAGAAGAGATTCTAGGGCAACTCCTAGAGGGGAGGCGGGAGGACGCCGTAGTGGCGACTAAGGTTTTCGGCGAGATGGGCCCAGGACCAAACCAGAGGGGCCTCTCCAGAAAACACATTATGTGGCAGGCCCGGGAGTCGCTCAGAAGGCTCAACACGGACTATATCGACCTATACCAGATCCATAGGTGGGACTACGAGACCCCGATAGAGGAGACGCTTAGGACTCTGACGGACCTCGTGAATATGGGGAAGGTCCTCTACATCGGCGCCTCAAGCATGTGGGCCTGGCAGTTCACAAAGGCCATCTACATAAGCAGGATGCGCGGCTACGCCGAATTCGTCAGCATGCAGAACGTCTACAACCTCCTCTACCGCGAGGAGGAGCGCGAGATGATACCCTTCTGCAAGAGCGAGGGAATAGCAATTATACCTTGGAGCCCTCTAGCTGTGGGCGTTCTCTCAGGCAGGTACTTGGTGGGCGACAGGCTAGTCGTCGGCGAGAAGGATCTGGAGAGGATCAGGCCCGGTACCCCTGACTACAGGGCCTACATAGAGCCTCCTGAGAATGCGGAGATAGTTAAGAGGGTTGTCGAGCTGGCTAGGAATAAGGGTGTGAAGCCGTCTCAGATAGCGTTGGCGTGGCTCTTTAAGAAGGGTGTGACTTCGCCGATCATAGGCACGACTAATCCTGAACATGTTGTCGAGGCTGTTGAGTCTCTTGAGATAAACCTAAGCGACGACGAGGCAAGATACTTGGAGGAGCCCTACCGGCCTAAGCCCGTGTTCGGGCACAGGTAGCAGCGTCCAGATTTTTTAGAGCATTATCCCCGGGTTAAGGATGTTGTTTGGATCGAGGAGAGACTTGATCTTCCTCATCAGCTCGAGGGCCCCGCCATGCTGCTCCTCCATGAACTCTCTTTTCTCTATCCCTATCCCGTGCTCGGCCGAGACAGCGCCTCCGAGCTCGATGGCGTATCTACATAGCTCCGCGTTTGCCTTGTGAGCCCTCTCCCACTCGTCCCTGTTTCTCCTGTCCGTGAGCCAGTTGGCGTGTACATTCCCATCTCCAAGATGACCCATGACCCCGACCCTCACCCCATATTTCTCGGCGAGCTCGTAGGCCTTCTTGACGGCGTCGAGCAGCCTCGAGAGGGGCACTATGATGTCTCCTATTATTGGCGACCTGCAGGCCTTGAGGATTGATGGATAAGCCCCTCTACGTGCCTCCCATATCCTCTCGCTCTCCTGGACGCTCTTGGGAACCACCACCTCGACGGCGCCTCCGCTTCTGAGGATGTTCACAGCATCGTTGATCTCCTCCTCGAGCCCAGCGGCGGAGTAGCTATGGAACTCTAGGATAGTCATGCATTCTCTCTGGGGAAGGTCTAGCTTGGCCCAGTCGGATATCAGTTTGAGGTGGGTCTTGTCGAGAAACTCTATCGCACCGGGCTCAAGACCCGATAACCTTATCGTGTTTATGCACTTGACCCCCGCCTCGATCGAGTCGAAGTATGCCGCCACCGTTCTCCTGTTCCTCGGGAGCGGCCTGAGCCGTAGCGTCGCCTCGGTTATTACTCCGAGCGTGCCCTCGGAGCCCACCATCATGCGTGCGAGGTCGTATCCGATGGAGTACTTGAAGACGCGGGAGCCGAGGCGGAGGTCGAGACCTACTGGGAAGACGACTCTCAGGGCGAGGACGTAGTCCCTTGTGGCACCATACTTCACCGCTTTGAGGCCTGATGCGTTGTTCGCTATCATGCCGCCGATGGTGCATGACCTACCGCTGGCTGGGTCCGGTGGGAAGAAAAGGCCGTGAGGCTCGAGCTCCCTATTAAGCTGGTCGTATATTACTCCAGGCTCCACATCCACCTGCATGTCGAGGGGCCTCACATCGACTATATGGTTCATCTTGGACATGTTCATGACTATGCCGCGGTATCTTGGGACACTGGCCCCAGTCAGGCCTGTCCCACCTCCCCGCACCGTGACGGGTATCCTCCTGCTCGACGCGTAGCTAAGTATCTTCAGGACCTCCTCACTGCTCTCTGGCCACACGACCGCCTCCGGGAGAGACATGTCCCCAGAGTAGGCGTCCAGCGCGTTTGTGACTAGGTCGAAGTCCTCGGTAGAGATGTCGTCCGGCCCTACGACCGCTTTTAGAGACTCGATATCCCTTTCCTCAACCGGGTTATACTCAAAGCTCGTCACCCTCCTCATCCACCCCCTAAAACGACTGCCAGTCCTCCTCGAGGGCCTTCCTGAGGTCCTTAGTCTCGCCCCGCTTCTGAACCATGAGGCGCGTCTCTACCTTAACGTTGAGGCCAAGCCTCCTGAAGAGGGCGAGAAGGTCCCCTGAATCGATAGGCGTCTCAACCCGTCCCTCCCGGATTGCCTTAACGAGCGCCGCGGCTACGCGCCGCACAAGCTCGGGATTCTCCGTCAATGCAGCACCTATCACCTCCTCACCCCTTCCCTCCACGTTCTTCTTCAGCTCCTCCACAGGATCTGTCTGGGCCTTCTCCGTCGCGGCCTCGGTGGCTTCCCGTTGCTTGGCAAGCTCGTTCAACCTCTGCCTCATCTTTCGGAGCCTAAGTAGCTTGAGAGTTAAATCCTCGTCGGACAATCCGCATATTTATTCTCTGAGGCTGCCTTAAAGGCTTAAGGCGCTCACCGAGAAGCAGTGCCTAGCCTTGCTGGGACTCGCCCCTGTTGACCGTCTTGCCTCTCTCGCGGGTGGCGCGCCTGGCAGCTCGGCGATAGTATTGTATGGGGTTCTTTATTCCGGGGCAGAGCCGGCCCTCCTCGACGCACAGTCCGTGAACTCTCATGGTGCTGCATGAGGGCGGCGTGTATTTGACCCTGCTGCCTCTCTGGCCCGCTATGTGTTCTGTCTGGTATCGGGCTATCTTCTCGTTGAAGTCGCTTCTCTGGCTATACATCGCCACGACCTGGTCCACGGTGTATCCGGCGTTTATCATGAAGGCGGCGAGGGCGAAGTTGGCGAAGTGGCCGACCGACTGCCCCGCGAGAAGCTCATCCCTTATCCTAGCCATGCAGGGCGGCCAGAACCTCTCGCTGGCCTGATGCACATTCTCGTCGTATCTACGTCTTTCGGCCAGCTTGGCCCTTATCCTCTGCAACAGCCCTTCGAGGGGGTCTGGGAGCGGGAGGCCCTCCGCTTCTCTCACCCTCTCGAGGATCCTCCTCTGTATGGCCTCTACAGCGAGCCGCGCGAGCTCCCTCGGCGTAAGGTAGACCCAGCCCCTCCTAACTAGGCGGTTCACGAGCTTCCACTCGAGAGAGTCGATCCGGGAGGCAAGCTCTAGGTAGTTGTGGACCGCGACCCGGTATAGCCCGGCCTGAGAGACCTCCTCGGGCGGGGAGGGCTCGACCTTGAGCCCGAGCTCTGTTCTCATGAGCCCCACCACAATGTCCGGAGCCTCACGCTCTAGGAAGCTACCACTCCTTATGGCCTCGGCGAGGGCCCACCTCCTGGCCAGCCAGTTGTCCCTCGTCGCCGCGACTAGGATTAGGGCGATTGGAAAGCTCAGGATCTCTACCTCAAAGTCGCTTTCAAGCCCGATGTCCGCTTCCTCTCCCTTCTCGATTGCGCGGAAGATCCTTTCCAAGGCCCTATCCACGTCTCTCCTGTGGCGCTCGAGGGCTAGCTCCTCCAGCCCGATCCCCCGAGAAGCCAGCACTCTCCTAGAGGCGCTTATGAATGGGTACTTGGCCAGCAGCTCCTCGGTGATCAGCAGAGGCCTCTCCGCCACGCCACCCAATAGCTCGCTGATCGCTTATTAGTATAGCCCTTCCTCCGTATGCCCCGAGGTATTCACATTCAGCTAGGTGTGGCTTAATATTTTTAGCCCCACGCACGGCATGGCTAGGAAGGCTAAAGAGAATGGTTAGCAGGGCAGATAGAGCGCTGCTGGATAGGCTGGCGGGATATTTCGTCAGGGAGGGCTATGCCGCCACGGTTCAGGACGGCGTCGTAAAATTTTGGCGCGAGGGTGTCAGGGGCGCGGCGTGGGTGGTCCCTGAGGACGCGGGGCTGAACGAGATAATCTCCTCAATCATGGGCGCGACAGAGTATGCGGCTGAGAGAGGCGTCTCGTACGTGGTCCTCCCGGCCCACCTCTCCCGCAGGATAGACGAGAGCCACTTCTGGACCTTCGGCGTCGGACTCCTGACCTACGATCAATACGGAATCGAGGAAGTCCTCCACCCTAGGGGTAGGAGGGGTGGGAGCGAGAAGCGCGAAGAGCAGGTAGGTGGTGGTGAGGTTGAGAGGCTCCACGCCGAGCTCAGAGCGCTGGCTGACAGGGTCGCGAGGCTCGAGGAGGAGGTTGAGGTGGTGAGGGAGCTCGAGGAGTTGGAGTCGAGGATCTTGAGGCTTGAGAGGATCGTCAGGGGACTGCAGCAACCGGCCGAGAGGATGGTCGAGGCCGCTCCCATGGCCCAAGAGGCCCCAGTTAAGCCAGTTCTAGAGGCCGTCACCCGCAAAAGCAAGTCTGACCAGCTGCCCTCCTTCCTTATAGATAATCCATGGATTGAGGTTTTGGCCCAGCGAGGATGAGTAGGTCGACGCTTACCGGATCTCGATATACTGATAGGCCTCGGTCAGGTTTGAGAAGGCGTAGTGGACCCTGTTAAACGGCCTCCTCAACTCAGCCACGTCCTGCCTCACTTTCTTGGGGTCCTCGCCCTTCACAATGACCCTCGATATTAGGCGGGCGATCTCCTTCATCTCGCTCGGACCCATGCCGAGGCGCGTAACCTCTTGGACCCCGATCCTGATGCCGCTCGGGTTACGGTAGTCCGTCTTCAGCTCATAGTCCTTCGGGATGAGGTTCCTGTTCAGTACTATGCCGGCCTCCTCCAGCTTCTTCTCAGCTTCCATTCCACCCATGAACTTGCTTATGTCGATCAGTATGATGTGGGACATGGTGTACCCGAGGTGCTCATATAGTGGGGAGAGGCCCTCCTCGTGTAGAGAGGCGGCGAGCTCCTTCGCGTTCCTTACTATCGCGGCGGCATACTCGCGGTAGAAGGCTAGGGCCTCGGCTAGCGCTATCGCTACACCCGCGACCGCGTGGAGATGGTGGTTAGAGTGGAGGGGCGGAAACATCACCTTCTTAAGCTCATCGGCGTACTTCTCCTTGCTGACCACCATTCCGTGCTGTGGCCCCGCCAGCGTCTTGTGGGTGCTCATGGTCATCACATCCGCACCCTCCCCTAGGGGGTCTTGGAATGTTCCCCCAGCGATCAGGCCAGCGACGTGGGCGGCGTCGTAGACCACCGCGGCCCCGTACTCCGCCGCGAGCTGGGAGATTTCGCGCACGGGGTGTGGGAATAGGAACACGCTGGCGCCTAGCATGAAGATTCGGGGCTTCTTGACCCCCTCCCTCTCGAGGCGTCTGCGCGTTGCGTCGACGTCTATGTTGAACCTCTCATAGTCTACCTCGTATCTTACGACCTCGAGCCCCCTCACCCTACCAGCCGTGCCGTTCCAGGAGCGCTTTCCGTGGCTGATGTGCCCGCCGTGGGGGACCGCGAGAGCTACCATGACATCGCCCGGCTCCGCGAGGGCGGTGTAGGCCGCTATGTTAGCCATCACACCCGAGATGGGCCTCAAATCTGCAAAAGGCGCGCGGAAGACCTCCTTTGCAAGCTCTATTCCGATAAGCTCCACCTCGTCAATCCACCTGCAGCCCGCGTAGATCCTCTCGCCAGGATAACCCTCCGCATACCTGTTCCCGAAGTCGCTCGCCAGAGCTTCTCTAACCGCGGGGCTCGGTACATTCTCGCTCGCGACCAGCGGAATCGCGGACCGGAAGAACTCGTGGTGCGCCCTCAAGCAGTCGAGGACGCGCTTATAGTAGCCGTATCCCCTCTCATAGAGTTCTCGCTGCCGAACGTCCTGAGTAACCATTCGCAAAAAGCTGTCTCCACCCCTATATATTCCTGAGTAGGCTTGGGGCGAGTAAGGCCGCAACGGGGTTATGGACCAAGTTTTTATGCGGGGCTTGGGGATGGCTTTATGTGGCTAGGATATCTAGGCTGCTCGGTCTGCTGATGATGATGATCTCGCCCACTGGGTTTATCCTCTACACACTCTGGATCTTTGGGTACATACCTGGCCTCGACCCCTGGCTCGCGGTGCTGGTAACAAACTACGCTATCGCTACCGCCTTCTTCGGCGTGCTAGGCGTCCTGGGATATCTGGTCCTCACGGCGCCTAGGGAGCATAGGAGGAGGGGTGAGGGGCAGCGTGAGTAAACGGTACCCAGCTGTCTCGGGATACTTCTACGAGTCCAACCCAGAGAGGCTTAGGAGGCAGATAGAGGCGTGCTTCAGGTCTCCGCATGGTCCCGGAGCCCTGCCAGCCCGGGGCGGAGCTGGGAGGCCACCCATCGTCGTCTCACCACACGCTGGCTACATCTACTCTGGGCCTGTGGCGGCCCACGGCTTCCTCGAAGCCTCTAGGCGTTCGCGCCCGGAGACGGTGGTGATAATTGGGCCGAATCATCACGGCGAGGGGACGGAGGTCTCAGTGTACCCTGCGGGAGCGTGGGTAACTCCTCTCGGGGAGGCGAGGATAGATCTGGGCTTAGCAAAGCGCCTCGTAGAGGTCAGCGACCTCATCTCGATGGACGAGTATAGCCACGCCTACGAGCACTCAATAGAGGTTCAGCTACCATTCCTACAATACATCTACGGCGAGCTCTCCTTTGTCCCGATATGTATGCTTAACCAGTCGATCGACGCCGCGCTTCACGTCGGAGAGGCCTTGGACAAGGCGGTCAGCGACCCCAGCAAAGTCTTGGTGATAGCTAGCTCAGACTTCACACACTACGAGCCGCATGAAGAGACTGTGAGGCGTGACAGGCCGGTCATAGAGAGGATCTTGGCCCTCGATATCGAGGGGTTCTACTCCGAGATGAGGGGCAGGGGGGCGACGCTCTGCGGCTACGGAGCTATAGCGGCCGCGATGCATTATGCAAAGCTCAAGGGGTACAGGTCCACCAAGCTCCTAAAATACGCTACAAGCGGAGACATCAGTGGTGACAAGTCGGCGGTGGTCGGCTACGCCTCAATAATCCTCGACGCGCCCGAGTAGCCTAAGCTCCCCCAGGTTCGTTGAAGCGGCGGTGAGCCTCGTCAGAGTAGGCGTGGTACTTGAGTATGATGGGGCACCACTCCCTCTCGGGGCAGTACCCGAGATGCATACACTTCTCGCCCATGAGCCCCCTAAGCCACGGAGCAGCCCTCTCAACCTCCCTCCAAACCTTGTAAGCCACAGCCCTCTCCTCCCACTGGGCCGCGCTACAGGTCCTCGTCGCTACGAAGCCCATGGGGCTGAGTAGGTTGAAGAGATTATAGATCCTGATGACCCTGACCCTCATCGCGTTGGGTAGGGCATAAAGGGCTGCGACGCCCTCGCCGTCGTCCACTAGGGTCTGGTAGAGCTCGCAGAGCTCGCTACACGCGTCCATGAAATGTTTGTACTTGGTTTCAGAGGACTTGATCTGGGGGGGAGCCACGGTTCTCCGCTCGGGGCTTCTCGCCCACTTCTCAGCCGCCTCCACGATGGACTCAACCGTGGTAGGAATCGTCCTGTGCCGGATTGCCTGGTGATAGGCCGCCAGCGAGAGAGACTCCACCGTCACCGCCCTCACGAGACCAGACACCTGCTCCGCCGCGACATCGTTCCTGAGCAGATCCTCCAATCCCTCAACGTGATCGAGCCTTAGAAGTTCGGCCTCAGCCGCCGGCCCATCGCCGCAGAGACGCTGGACCAGGCCGTCTGGGGGCCTCAGCGGGTCCGTGGGTGCGTAATAGCACCACCTAGAGCTGAACTTTAGCCTCGCTTCGAGGAGAAGCGGCATACTCTTGGCAGCCAGCTCGGTGATTTTGCTCGAGATCAGCCTGATCTCTTCGGTGACAAGCCCGATCCCCCGCCTACTCTTCATAATCAGATAGACGTGGGATTCCAGTGGAAGAGTCGCGTAGAGGGAGGTGGCCGATGAGAGCGGCAGGACGTACCTCGCGTCCTCGAGGTCGACTCCCCCCTGTACGAGTTGTGAATAGACCTTATAGCACCTGTCCATCACCCCCTCATACACGCCCTCAAGACCCTTCCCCCGAAGCTCCGCCGGCGTCAATATCCGCTCCCTAGACAGCTGGGCCCTCCTCTGGCTCTCCTGCAGGTAGCTCCCGAAGGGAGGTGCGACAAGAAGCATCGAGGACAGCCGGCTACAGTTGACTATCTCCCAGAAGAGGACGGCGGAGGTCGTGAGCGAGGCGTGGCCCCTGCGGGTCGACTCCCAGTGGACCCTCCCGGCGAGACTCTTAACGTCTTTCCCCTTAGAGCGGAGCTGCGATAGCCTCTCCCTCACCCCAACGCCGTGGAAGGTCCCGACACCCTCAAGCGCCAGGACCTCGTCGGGTCCGAGGGAGAACTCCCCCTCCCTATAGATGGGGCCGAACGATAGGAGCGTAAGGTCTAGGTCCGTGGTGTACATGCGCCACCCTCAGTGCGGGCCCCGCGCTAAAAACAGTATCCCTCGCCCCCTGCCTGCAGCAGCCGTAAAACCGAGGGTGGGAGGGAGATTATAAAAATATGTCCAAGTCGAATTTATTCCGGCTTTGGGGGCGGCGGGCGAGGCCGGACAGCCCAAAAGGCTCTACAGATCTTCTCGACATAAGATTGTGGCCGGTGTCTTGGGTGGCGTCGGTGAGTATCTAGGGGTCGACCCGAACATTATCAGGCTGATCTTCGCCGTGGTCCTGGTCCTGAACCCATACGTCGCCCTGGCCAGCTATGTGGCCGCGGCTATCCTCCTCCCAAGCGAGGAAGAGGGCCAGGCCGCTAGGGTGAGCGTCGAGAGGGCCGTGCTGGCCGTCGCCGCGCTCATCATGATCTTTGTCGGTCTTAACTTCGTCTCGACCATCGCGCCCGTGCAGCACTTGATGGAGTTTCTCGGCCTTGTCACCCCTATAATCGGGCTAATCCTCTTGGTCGCGGGGATCGCCCTACTGCTCAGCGTGCTTCGAGAGAGGGGGAGACCTCCCTAGCCCTGATCCTCGAGGTCGCAGCCATTAGTGCTAGCGGTAGTATGGAGAAGAGGGCCGAGTATAGGAACATGGCCGCGTATCCCGCTATCTCGGCTATAGAGCCCCATAGGTATCCACCTATGACTCCGCCGAGGCTGAAGGTGAATCCGTAGAGCCCCATGAAGGCTCCGCGCACAGCCTCGGGCATGAGGTCCGAGGCGTAGGCGATGGAGACGACGTAGAGGCCTCCAAACGTCAAGGCGTTGAGGGACTGGGTCAGGGCGACCGCCAAACTGTCGTTTAGGGCGCCTGTCAGCCCCAGCCTCAGCGGAAACGCGAGGAGGCAGATCACGAGCACGAGCCGCCTACCAACCCTGTCGGAGAGCCTCCCGAAATATATCATGGCCGGTATCTCCGCCAGACCCATTAGTGCGAAGGCGAGGGAGATCTCGATGGGCGAGGCTCCGAGGCTGTTCGCCATGTGGAGGGGGAGGAAGCTTACGAGCGCCGAGTTGGCCGTGAAAGCTAGGGTTAACATTAGGAGGAGTAGCCCAGCCGGCCCCCTCAAAAGGGTCCACGCTCTAACCCCACTCCCCCTCGATCCCCTCTCGCCATGCCCCTCGCGGAGCGAGAGTAGGATGATGGCAGATGAGAGCGTTACTGCCCCGGTCACTATGAAGACTCCCTCGGTCCCCATAGCGCTTGCTATAGCTCCTCCAGACAGGGAGCCTGGGATCCAGCCTATGCTCCCGCCTACCCGTGTCTGCCCAAATCCCTCCCCCCGGGAGGCGCCAGCTCTATCCAGGTAGTCCATGGTGTAGGCGGTCGCCACGGTGATCGAGGCCGAGAAACACATCATGAAGACGGTGTATATCGATGCGAGGAGCAGGGAGTCGCCGGGCCACGGGAGAAGCATGATCACTACTCCGCCGGCGAGAAGGTTCGGCTGTAGCACCCTCAGCCTACCCACCGCGTCCGACACGCGGCCCATATAGTAGCCGTAGAGTCCGGAAACAATGCTTGAGACGCTAAAGACGAGGCCGACCTGACTCGGACTGAGGCCCCTACTCTCGAGAAGGATCGGAAAGAAAGGCATAGAGATCGCGACGGAGAGGAAGGTGAGGAAGTACCAGGCACGAAGCGCCGAGAGGGGAGATAAACGCATCTACCCATCGGGTAGGCCCCAAACATATATACCTGAGCAGAGTGGTTTCACAGCCGCCCACTCTCCGCAGTATCTGTCAAAAACTAAAATATGCAACGCGGGGGGGTAGGCTTGGGTTGCGCCTCTCCAGCCTGGTTCTATACGTTTTCCTAGGGCTTGCGGTCTGCTCGAGCGCTTTCTGGGGCTATCTCGCGCTAACTAGGCCCGCTGAGGGTGAGGCGATGCGGGCCCTCGCCGAGCAGGCGGAGAAGGCGGAGGAGGGGGCCCTTGCTTTCCAGGCGGAGACGGCTGCTTCGTGGGTCTCCCTGGCCTCCTGGGCCGCGGTAGCGGCGGCCCTCGCATATAAGGGAGTTGTGAGGCACCTCTGGTCCAAGAGCATGTTTGACTACTCCATCTTCAGGCTCATGGTCAGGATGAGGGGCGCCTCCACGAGGGTCAGGATGCTGCGGAGCCTCGAGAGGCCCATGAACCGCTACCAGCTGGCGAGGGAGCTAGGTATTGACTGGAAGACCGTGGACAGGAACATCGAGCTGCTGAAGAGCCACGGCCTCATTCTAGAGATCCAGGGCGGTGCTGGCGAGAGGTTCTACACCCTGAGCCCCTACGGGAAGAAGCTCCTAGAGCTTCTGGAGCAGCTGAGCGAGGAGCCGCGGCAAGGTTAGCCTAGCCACAAAACGCCCACGAGCCCTCTAGAGAAATCTTTATCGCTCTCTCGATGTCAGAATCCGCGGCTTGGCCTTATCGACTAGGGCTGGTGTTGTGACGCAGGCCGGCCTTCCAAGGCCCTACACTTCCTCGAGGCCGGTAGCGGTTATGGACCTCATGTTGCTCGGCCCCTACAGGGGGGAGGTGCTTGTTAAGGTCGATGCCGCGGGCCTCTGCCACTCAGACCTCGCTGTCATTGAGGGTGTTAGGAGGCCTCCCCTCCCAATAGTCCTGGGCCACGAGTGCACAGGCACGATCGTGGAGCTCGGCGAGGCCGTCTCCTCGGTCAAGAAGGGTGACAGGGTTGTCCTCTCCTTCGCGCAGAGCTGCGGCACATGCGTCTACTGCGTCTCGGGCCGCCCAACCCTCTGCGAACCCGGGAGAGCGGCGAACAACGAGGGGAAGCTCGTGACCGGGGGAACGAGGTTCAGGATCGACGATAGGGAGGTACACCACCACCTCGGGGTCTCCGCCTTCTCCCAGTACATAGTCGTTCCCGAGTCCTCCGCAATACCCGTCAAGGTCAACGTCTCTCCGGAGAGGCTGGCCCTCTTCGGCTGCGCGATACCCACGGCCTTCGGGGCGGTGATAAACGTGGCTCGGGTCAGGCCCGGCTCGAGCGTCGCGGTCTTCGGATGCGGCGGGCTGGGTCTAAACCTAGTCCAGGCGGCCAAGCTGGCGGGCGCCTCCCAGATCATAGCCGTCGACGTTAGGGCCGAGAAGCTAAGGAGGGCCGAGGCGCTCGGCGCGACCGACCTAGTTGACGCCTCGAGGGAGGACCCCGTCTCGAGGGTGAGGGGCCTGACGGAGGGACGTGGCGTCGACTACGCCTTCGAGGCGACGGGGATAACGAGGGTCATGGAGCAGGCCTTCCTCGCGACGAGGAAGGGTGGCGTCACGGTGATACTGGGTGTCACGTCGCCCGAGGATAGGCTGGTAGTCCCCTCCTGGACCATCGTGGGTGAGGAGCGGGTCGTCAGGGGGGCCTACATGGGCTCCGTCGTCCCCCGCAGGGACATCCCCATGCTCCTAGAGCTCTACGCCTCGGGCAGGATCAGGCTCGACGAGATAATAACGGACACTATCAGGCTTGAGGAGATAAATGAGGGGCTGGAGAGGCTGGCCTCGGGCGAGGCCGTCCGGCAGATAGTCAAGACCTGGTGAGGTGTGTCAGCTACTCGAGCGGGACAGCGGCGTCCCGCCTAGGCTTGAGGTAGCTCCTCATCCCCTCCTCATACCTCCTTATCGCCTCTCCATACATCCTCAGAGTATACTCGATCTCGTCGAGGCCCTCGATGAGCCACTGCTTGACGGCCGGCTCCAGCGAGAATCTCAGGGCGCTCCCGTCTGGGAGCGATATGGACTCCCTCTCCACGTCTATGTCGAGGACCATGTCGCCCGAGACCGCTCTAGATCTCAGTCCGCGGAGCGTGTCATCATCTAGCCTTATGCAGAGGAGACCATTCTTCACCGAGTTGGCGTAGAAGATGTCTCCGAAGGAGGATGCTATGACGCACCTGATCCCGAAGTCCATAAGGGCCCAGACGGCGTTCTCGCGGGACGACCCGATCCCGAAGTTCCTGCCCGCCACTAGGATGACGGCGTCCCTAAACTCGGGCCGGTCTAGGACGAACCCCTCCTTTGGGCGGCCCTGCTCGTCGAACCTCCACCTGTAGAACAGGTATCTACCGAGGCCCTTCCTCGTGAGGACCTTCAGGAACTGGGCAGGTATGATCTGGTCCGTGTCCACGTCGTCCATCTCAAGCGGCGCCGCCTTTCCCACCACGCGCCTAACGGGCTCCGGCAACTCCTAGCCACCCCTCAGCGGAGCCAAGACGTTACACTCAACCCATGGAGAGACCCACTCAAGCTCCAGCTCCTCTATCGACGCCAACTCGTATCTCCTGGGGTCCGCTATTTTCCCCTCGATGGCGGAGGCCGCGGCCGTGAGGGGACTTGCCAGGTGTACCCTGCTCCCGGGGCCCGCCCTGTTCTCGAAGTTCCTGTTAGAGGTGAGGACACCCCTCTCACCCGGCCCAAGCCTGTCCTCATTCATCGCGATGCACATGCTGCATCCGCTGTTCCTCCACTCGAACCCAGCCTCCATGAATATCCTGTGGAGCCCCATCCTCTCAGCCCTCCGCTTCACGAGCATGGAGCCCGGAACGATCATAGCCCTCACGCCCGGAGCGACCCGGCGCCCCTTAACGAGCCGCGCCACCTGGACTAGGTCGGACAGCCTGGCGTTGGTGCACGAGCCTATGAAGACGGCATCTATCGGCGTCCCCTCGATCCTCTGGCCAGGGGTCAAGCCCATGTAGGCGAGAGCCCTCTCGTAGGCTCTCCTCTGGGCGGGATCCTCCGCCAGCCGCGGGTCTGGGACCGTCTCGGTCACGCCGATACACATGGCGGGATTCGTGCCCCAGGTGATCTGTGGCTCAAGCCTCCCCACGTCGAGGCGATAGGACTTGTCGTACCTGGCGGCTGGGTCGGTCTTGAGGCTCTCCCAATACTTAAGCGCCTCGTCCCAGTCCTCACCCTCCGGGGCGTAGGGAGCGTTCCTGATGTAGCTGTAGACCTTCTCGTCGGGCTGTATTATCGCGGTCCTCGCACCACCCTCGATCGCCATGTTGCAGATCGTCATCCTCTCCTCCACGCTCATCCTCTCGACGGCACCACCCCTAAACTCGGATACGTGGCCGATCATCCCGCCCGTCCCAAGCTCCCTTATCGTGTAGAGTATCGCGTCCTTGGCCGTCACGTGGCTCTTGAACGAGCCCTCCATCCTCACCTCCATCAGCCTTGGCTTCCTGAGCCATACGGTCTGTGTGGCGAAGACGTGCTCCCCCTCGCTGGTCCCTATCCCGACGGCGAGGGCGCCTAGAGCGCCGTGCGTGCTTGTGTGGCTGTCTCCGCAGACCAGGGTTATGCCAGGGAGCGTGAGGCCTAGCTCCGGACCGACAACATGGACAATCCCCTGCCAGGGGCTAAAGTAGTCGAAAAGCGTCAGGCCGAAGTCGGCCGCGTTCCTCGCAAGAGCCCTCATCTGAGCCCTCGAGTGCTCGTCCCGGACCGGGAGAGCCCTATCAGCCGTCGGCACATTGTGGTCCATGATGGCGAAGGTGAGGTCCGGCCTCCTGACGCTCCTATTCTTTTGGCGCAGGCCCTCGAACGCTATCGGCGACGTAACCTCATGAGTCAGATGCCTGTCAACGTAGAGAAGGTACTCATCCTCACCCCTCTTCGCGAGGGCGTGCTCGTCCCAGATCTTCTCAAAGACCGTCCTCGGCACAGAGAACCACAATAGGCTACTTGCTATTTACGTTTACCCCTCCCAGCGGGGGTGAGCTGAGTTTAAGCCGCCTCACCTAGAGCATCCGCCTGAGGTTCTCCAGACAGATGCGGGCAGACTCGAGGGGCGGGTGGGGATAGGTCTCGATCTCGACTATGAACCACTCTGTCCCGCCCACCTCCATGCAGGCGTCTATCACTCTCCTGAAGGGGACGTCGCCCTCCCCCAAGAGCACGAACCCGCGCGTCCTTGAGTAGTCCTTGAGATGTATCGTCAACGACCTTCCAGGGTACCTCTTTATAGTCTCCACGAGCGACTCATCGCTTATCCCGGCACTCAGAGCGTTCCCGGTGTCTAGCTGCATGAAGACGCGGGGGCCAGCCCTACGGAAGAAGACATCCCAGGGATATTCCCCGTCGACCGGTAAGAACTCTTCGCGGTGGTTATGGTAGCCGACCCGTATCCCGTGGGGAGCGAGCTTCTCAGCCACGCCGCCGATCTGCTCGGCGCTCCTCTCCCAGCCCGTCCTATCGCTTCTCATTTGCGGTGGGAGCCAGGGAATCACGATGGTCCTGTTGCCGAGCTCGAGGTTGAACTTGACCGTCTCCTCCAGCGCGTCCCCCATGACCCTCTGCAACGATTCGTGGGACCCAGCTACGCTCAGGCCAAGCTCGCGGAGCTTGTCCCTCACCTCGCCGGCAGATCTGCCGTAGAAACCAGCAAACTCAACCCCCTCGAAACCCATCGCCGCGACCCTCTCGAGGGTCCCGAAAAAGTCCCGCGCACATTCGTCACGAACCGAGTAGAGCTGTAGAGCTATACCTGGCCTCTTCACACCAGACTCCACGCTAGATCGGATTATATGTGTTGCGTCTTAAGCTCTTCCTCGATCTCCTCCACGGACCTGTTAGCCGTCTCGAGTCCGCGGACAAGCCAGGCCACCGTCGCGGCGAGCCCGACCGCCCAAAGCAATGTAGAGGCGAGGAGAAAGCCGGCCGCATCGAGAACACCCTGCGACAGAACCACGAGGGCCCCGGCGAAGCCCGTGAGGCCTGTTAGTACGCCTACCGCCGTCGACCTCACACCCGTAGGGAATAGCTCGCTCTGGAGGGAGCTGATCAGCCCCCACGCCCACTCAGAGAAGACGAGACAGATGAAGAGGGCCGCGTAGAACACCCCGTAGAAGGCGAGCTCGTGCCCCACCAAGACAAGCCCACTGAAGACGGTCCCCATGAGGAAGGAGATTAGGAGAGGCGCCCTACGCCCCCTATCTATCAGCGGCAGTAGGAGCGGCGCCCCTATCGAGGCACCGGCGTTTGCGACCAGTATCACTAGGGGAGCAGACTCTGCTCCGAATCTGAAGCCGGGCGCGTAGGGAGCGTAGTAGGCCATCATGGCGTAGGTAACGTACTGCGAGACGGTCACCGAGGCCAAAACGAGGAACCGGAACACGGGGCCCCCGGGCCTCCGAGGCAATCCCGGCCTGCCTCGGTCCCCAGCGCTAGCAGCGTATCTGGCTGTCTTGGCTATCTCGGAGACGATCCTCGAAGCCTCCTCTACCCGCCCCCTAAAATAGAGCCATCGGGGGGATTCTGGGACCGAGACCCTCAGGACCACGACCACTGCTAGCGTGGCCAATGCTGTAAGGAGGACGTACTGGGCCTGCAGTAGAGGATCGCTGTATATCGCGGCGTAGGCTAGTGCTGCACCCGCGATAGCAGCGCTACCGACGTTCCAGAAGTTAGTCGAGAGGAGAATAGCCTTCCCCCTATGCCGTGCCGGAGTCAGCTCAGCGAGAGCGGCATAAGACGCCCCATAGTCTCCACCGACACTAAAACTCAGCACGGAGGTCAGCACCCATACAGCCAGCCCGTTAGTATAGAGGAAGAATAATGGGACAGTTGAGGCGACTTGGAGCGCGTTGACGAGTATGAGCGTCGCCTTCCTCCCCCACCTATCACCGAGGTAGCCCAACACTATCGACCCCACAGCTTCTGCAACGAGGTTCGTGGCGAAGATCGCCACAGCAAGCTCGGGAACCACAATCACCGCTATGAGAGGAGCGATCGCGAAGACGACGCCGTCTAGGAAATAGTTGAGGGAGACGGCGCCGAAAAGATACCAGTGCCTCGCTCCCCAACCTGCCGCGTCAAGCCTTCCTGAAAGGTCGGAGAGGGCCACGCTAGGCCAGCCGTGCAACGCAGATATAAACCGATTTATAAGTCGGTTATGCGCGCAGCCTCAGGGGCCATCCCAGACGCCTGTAGGCCCAGTCCCAGAACATGTATTCGTAGATCGTGGAGAGCCTAAAGACGTACACCGCCTCCCTCCTCTCCCTCGCAGTTGCGTCCTCCGCAGCATCATCGGCTGCCTCCAACACTCTTCTAACCAGCTCCTCGTAACCCGGCGAGGAGTAGGTCTCTATCCACCTTCGGTAGGTCGGGTTCGGAGATCCCCGCTTCAGTAGCTCCTTCCCCACCTCCAGGTAGACCCAGAAGCAGGGCAAGACCGCGGAGAGCCCCACCAGGAAAGACCCCTCATACGCCGTGGCTATGAGGAAGTCGGTGTACGCCCTATTGATTGGAGACATCTCGATTCTCCCGATACTAGCAGGCTCTATCCCCCACTCCCTCATGAGGAATTCGTGGAGCGAGGCCCGCTCCACCAACAGGCTGTCTCTCGCGGCCGAGATGAGGAGGAGGGCTGACTCGTCGTCGGGAGCCTTGGCACCCACCAGCGCTAGGGCTCTCGAGAACCGACTGAGATAGAGCGCGTCTTGGATCACGTACTCCTTAAAGACATCGAGGCTAAGGCTGCCATCCGTCAGCCCAATGATGAAGGGATGAGAGGTTATCGCCCCGAATACGTCCTCGACGCTCCTCCAAAGCGCCTCGGTAAACCTGCTGCCCAAGGGGGTCAGCCCTCCGACCGCCAGTCATGAGCTAGGCGAGGGATATTATAGGTTACTGCTCTGCAGACCCGCTTCCTCTAGCTCTTAGGGGAGAGGAGAGGGCCTCAAGGGTCTCGACCGGGAGCCTCGTCGTCTCCTTTATGGTTCTCAGGATCAGTCTGGTGTCCGTCGATACAACTCCTTCTAGTTTTCCAATCTTGTCTAGGAGCTGGGCGAGGCTCTCCTTGTCCCTCGTCCTGACCTTGAGTATGGCGTAGTAGTCGCCCGTTACGTCGTGTATCTCCAGAATCTCTGGGAAGAGTGAGAGCTTGTTCAGGATCTCCTCGTATCTGTGGGGTGTGGCCTTTAGCCCTATGAGGGCGCCTATCCCGAGGCCGAGCCTCGACTCGTCCAGCACCGCCGTGAACCCCTTTATCACTCCGTCCCTTACCAGTCTTTTAATCCGCGAATAAACCGCGACCTCGCTTATGCCCAGCCGCCTCGAGAGGTCAGAGTAGGAGGCCCGCCCGTCCTCCTGCAGAATCTTAAGGATCTCTAGGTCCCTCCGGTCGAGGCTTCTCACAGCCTTAAGAAGACGGACGCATATAATTTAGGATTTTTTCGGTCTCTGATTATTATCGCCAGGCCTTGGTTAGCCTCTCGTAGTCCTCGGGGCTTAGCCTCCAGCCGCAGCCGCCGGCGTTCTCCTCGACGTGGCTTATCTTCGAGGCCTTGGGTATCGTGACTACGTTTTCGCGCCATATGACCCAGTTTAGAGCGACCTGGATCGGTGACTTGGAGTATTTATTCGCAAGCTCGTACAGTATCTCCGAGCGCTTGGTCTTGGCCTTAAGCTCCATCGCGATCCTGCCCTGCCCGAGGGGGCTGTAGGCCGTCACAGTGATCCCGTTTCTCTCGCAGTAGGGCAGCGTGTCGGCCTCGATCGACATGTCGTGGAGCCCGTACTCGACCTGGTTGGCGACTATCTCGGTTGTGGAGAGGTGGCTCTGGGCCTCCTCTATCAGTCTGGGCCCGAAGTTGCTTACGCCTATGTATCTTGTCTTGCCCTCCTTGTAGAGCCTCTCCATCGCCTTCATCGTCTCGGATAGGGGGATCCTCTCGTTGGGCCAGTGAATCATGTAGAGGTCGACGTACTTGACGCCCAGCCTCCTCAGGCTGGCCTCGCAGGACTTTAGGACGTCGTCGTATCTGAGGTTCGTGTACCAGACCTTCGTGGCTATGAAGACCTCGTCCCTGGGGAACACCTTGATCGCCCTGCCGACCAGCTCTTCGGAGTGGCCGGCTGCGTACATCTCGGCGGTGTCTATGTGGTTCATGCCGAGCTCGATGGCCCTCCTGATCACGTCGATAAGCTCTAGGTCGTGTGCATAGTTGGGAGACATTCCTCCACCTAGCTTCCATGTCCCAAAGCCTATGGCGGCGATCTTCTCGCCTGTTTTCCCCAACCTCTTATACTCCATATGCTCGCTCGTCCCCGGTATGAACGCTGCCGAGGCGGCTTATAACCCCTATATGCCTGTAGTAGTGATTCCGCTATGTCTTTATCTCTGCCTCGAGGGCGCGGTTAGTTGGCGATGCTGTACGTCGCGCGTGGCGAGGCGCTCCTGAGGTATAGCCTGGGGCAGAGCCACCCGATGAATAAGAGGAGGATTGAGGCCTTCTACAGGTCTCTCGACGAGTCGGGAGTCCAGTACACTGTTTTCGAGCCCGTAATGGCGTCGGTCGAGGAGATCGCCCTCTTCCACGACGCGGATTACATAAGGTTTGTGCAGTTGATGTCGGAGCGGGGGCGCGGCTACCTAGACTATGGCGACACACCCGCGTATCCGGGGGTCTTTGAGGCTTCCTCATACGTTGTGGGGACGACGCTTGGGCTCGTGAGGCGAGTCCTCCGTGGTGGTTGTAGGGGGTTTAACCCGATGGGGGGGCTGCACCACGCCATGAGGTCTAGGGCGGGCGGATTCTGCGTCTTCAATGACGCCGCGATAGCGACCGAGTATTTGCTCAGGAGGGAAGGACTGAGGGCCGTGGCCTACGTCGATATAGACGCTCACCACGGCGATGGGATGTACTATGAGTTTGAAGACGACCCTCGAGTGATCTTCCTCGACATCCACCAAGACGGGGCTACCCTCTATCCCGGCACTGGGTTCAGGCATGAGAGGGGGCTGGGAGAGGCCCTGGGCAAGAAGCTCAACATACCCCTACCCCCAGGCGCGGGTGACGCGGAGTTTAAGGAGGCCTTCGACGAGGGACTGAGATTCTTGGAGGCTGAGAGCTTCGACTTCATACTCTTCCAATGCGGCGCGGATGGTCTGTCGGGAGACCCTCTGACGGCTCTGGAGTACTCTGAGGAGGCCCACCGTTACGCCTCGAGGGCCCTTAGGCGGCTCGCTGAGGAGAAGTGTATGGGCAGGATAGTCGCGATGGGGGGTGGGGGCTATAATTTGGAGAACGTGTCTAAGGCCTGGATAGAGGTGGTCAAAGCGCTGTCTTGAGCCCCAGGGACTTCTCCCCCTACAAGCCTGGCTTCAGGATACTGGGTATAGCGGAAAGTTTCAACCCCGCGCTTGGTGAGAAGTCTTTTCTCGCCGGAGTGGTGGAGCGGGCGGACATGATCATAGATGGCTTCGTTGTCGGCCAATGCACCGTGGGTGGGATGGATTCAACCGGCGCCATCATCGAGATGTATAGGGAGTTAGGGCGAGGAGACATCAACCTGATCATGTTGGGGGGATGCGTAATCAGCCTCTTCAACATAGTTGACCTAGCCAAGGTCTCCGAGGAGACCGGACTCCCACTGATCTGCGTCACCTACAACCCGTCCGAGGGGCTGGAGCAGATAATCAGGGATAGGTTTCCCCACGACCGGGAGGAGAGGCTGAGAGTCTACTCCGCCAACGGCCCGAGGGAAGAGGTGTTGCTCAAAACGGGCTACAAGGTTTATGTCAGGCGGATAGGGCTCTCGAGGAGAAGTGCCGAGGTCGTGCTGAACAGGTTCACAGTCAGCGGTAGAGTGCCGGAGCCGATCAGGGTCGCTAGGCTTCTGGCCAGGTCTCTCCTCAGGCTTGGGGCTAAAACACGTCTCCAGGCTGGGCCCTGATCCTTGGGGGAGTGGCTGAGCCCGGTGATACGACCACGGGCCTCCCCATCTCGCCGATCAGGAGGGACTCCTCAGCAACGACGCCTTCCTCCGCCACGATAGTGTATGCGAGCCGGGAGCTAGACTCGACTAGGGCTCCCTCGAGAAGCACCGACGATTCCACGACCGATCCGTCCCCTATCTCTGAGCCTTGCATCGCGACTGCGCGCTTCATGACAGTCCCCCTTCCAACCCTCACGTTAGCATCTATATAGGACTCCGAGACGACTGCGCTTGGGTCGGCGAGGGAGGGGCGTCGGGCCCTAGCTCTCGGGGGCTCGGAGAGGGCTAGGAGGTTGGCCTCGATGTAGTTGGCTAGTGTCCCTATGTCGAGCCAGTATCCGGCAGTATGTTTGTAGACGGATATGCGGCGCCCCATCCTCACGAGCTCGAGCAACGCGTCAGTCAGCTCGTATTCGCCTCGGGGCGAGGGCTCGATCCTCTCGGCGGCCTCGATGATTTCGTTGGGTAGGAGATAGACTCCCCCGTTAACTAGGGCTGTTCCCGAAATGTCCTCAGGCTTCTCCCTGATACCCTTCAGCACGCCGTCCTCCTCTAGAAGGACTCCGAACCTCCGGGGGTCGTCGCGGAGTATGGCGAGGATGCTGCCGTCGTGGGGCCCCACCAGCCGGCTTGCAAGGTTCTTGAAGGCCGAGGAGTCGACGAAGATGTCGCCGTATACTAGCAGGAATCGTCTCTCGTTCCCGATGAAGTTTTTTGCTGCTAGTAGGGCGTGGGCTGTTCCGAGAGGCTTATCCTGGATCGCCTGACTTACGGTGGCCCTTCCTAACCCCCTGAGCGCCTCCAGCAGGGCATCTCCACGGCTCCCGGTGACGACGCATATCTCCTCCACGCCTGCCTCCTCGAGTTGCTCCGCGATGCGCCGGATCAGCGGGACGCCCGCCACGGGCAATAGGGGTTTTGGCCTCCTCCTCGTGAGCGGGTCGAGCCTCCTGCCCTCGCCCGCAGCCAAGACTACGGCCTTGAGTCCCAAGACACCGCCTAAAGACCACGTCGGCGGATAATGATATACCCTGCCCTCTGGCGCCACGTTGGCTTTAAGGCTTGGGTGGGGAGATGGTAGATTCGTGCTAAGGCTGGTTGGGCTGGGGCTCGGCCCCCCAGACTACCTGACACTTAAAGCTCTCTCAGCGCTAGAATCCTCTAGAATAGTCTACCTCGACACCTATACGAGCAGCGTGCCGTCAGAGCTCGTCAAGTTCCTGGCAGGGAGGCTTGGAACGCGGCTAAGGCTCGCAGAGAGGAGGAATCTGGAGGAGGGCGTGGGGGCTATCTTGGACGAGGCCTCCGTCGGGGATGTCTCAATAGCTGTCCCCGGCGACCCGATGATCGCGACGACCCACGTGGCCGTTCTCCAAGAGGCTGTAAAGAGAGGCGTCGATTTCGAGGTTATACACGGGGTCTCCGCGCTCTCAGCCGCCATATCCACGTCGCACCTCTCCTCCTACAGGTTCGGTAGAATAGTCACCATTCCTAGGCAGGCCTCGGCGGAGATCCTCAGCACCATTTATCGCCGCATAGCGGAGAATCTGCAGGCCGGTCTCCATACACTTGTCCTACTCGATGTCGCAGGCTCTGGTATGCTGGCCTCCGAGGCATGTGCAGAGCTATTGAAGGTGGCTGAGAAGGAGGGGGGACCACTTTACGCCGACAGCCCCGTCATCGTTCTCGCGAGGATTGGATACCCTGACGCCTTTAGAGCCGTCTGCAGACTCTCAGAGGCACCGCGCCTCAACCTCCCCCCACCGCCCCACGTGTTAGTGATACCCTCCCAGCTCCAGCCATACGAGGCCGAGGCGCTCGAGAAGCTGCTGCGTGCCCCATCCGACCTAGTCTTCTCCGCTAAGCGGATACCGACGAGGTGGGGAAGGGTGGAGAGATATGTGGAGAAGACGGCTAGGGCTCTGGAGGGGCTGACCGTGCGGGACAGCTCGGGGGAGGTGGAGAGGGCGCTGGAGACAGCGAGGTCCTATATCGAGGACGCGAAGTATTTTGTGGAGCGCGAGCGGGTTGATGACGCAATGCTGGCCATATCATACGCGGAGGGCATCCTAGACTGCTTGAAGATCCTCGGGAAGGTGGAGTTCTCTTGGTGAGGCGCGGAAAAACTGTCCTGACCTCCGGGGTCTTCGACATACTCCATCCGGGACACTTATTCCTACTGCGCTACGCCAGCAGGCTTAAGGGCAGAGGTGGGAGGCTCGTCGTGGTCATAGCGCGAGACGAGACGGTCCGGAGGAGAAAGGGGAGGCCGCCAGTCTTCCCCGAGAGATACAGGCTGGAGGTCGTCAGGAGCCTCAGATACGTTGACGAGGCCGTCCTAGGCTACCGACCCTTCAGCTTCAGGCGGATAATGGAGCAATTCAAACCCGACACGGTCGTCTTTGGGTATGACCAGGACCGCCTGAGGAGGGAGTTCGAGGAAATGGCTGAGGCTGAGGGGTGGAGAGTCAGGATAGTGAAGGCGCCCAAGATGCCGCGCTCCCGCCTAAACAGTACTAGCGAGGTTGTGGAGAAGATTCTGAGGCTCTTCTCGAGACGGGTCTCAAGGCTTAAGGCGCCTAGATCTTCAGGCCTGAGACGTTCTTCTCAAAGCTGATGGACTCGAACACGAGTCCTAGGGAGCGGGCGTATCTGTAGGCCTCGAGAATCTCCTCCCGCGTAGGCCTCCTAGCTATCTCGGCGTACCTCTTATCGTACAGGGGGCTTAGCGGGTCTGCAAAGCAGTCTGGATGGTACTGATCCATAACGTTCACCGGAACGTCGGGCATGTTCTCGGCGATCCACCTCAGGACCGGCTTCGTACAGCACTCCACATGGTTCGGCATCACGAGGTGCCGGATGACTATGTCCTCACCCCACTCATAGATTGTCTTGTGGTTTCTCGAGACCGTCTCCCAGTACCAGGGGGTTCGGGCGAGCTTAATGGAGCAGGCGTTGCTCCCAAACTTGAAGTCTGGGAGCCAGATATCGACTAGCTCGCGGAGAATCTTCAGGGTCTCCATACTCATAAACATGTTGGAGTTCCAGAGGATTGGGGCGTTGAGCTCTCCCTCATACGTGTATTGGGCCGGCTCTAGCCTTCTCCACCTCAGGGCGTCAGGCTTTATCATCCAGATATATGCGAGGTCGCTCTTCTCCGGAGCCACCCTACCGAGCAGGGATATAGCCTTCACAATCGTGTGGAGGTGGATCGTCGGCTCACCGCCCACCAAGTTGATGTTGTGGCACCCCTCGACGCGGAGCTCCCACATGATCTTAGCAAGCATGTCGGCCTCGACGACGACTCCGTTCTCCTTGTCCCTGCTAATGTCGCTGTTTTGGCAGAAGGCGCACCTCATGTTGCAGGAGGTGAAGAAGATTGTGCCTGAGCCTCGGAGGCCTCGTATAGGCAGCTCCTCCCCGAGGTGGTGGAAGTAGGAGCTCACCCGCGAGTAGGACTCGAGCATGCAGGTGCCGTGCTTTTTCCCCTCCCTCCGGTTGACCCTGCAGTTCCACCTGCAGAAGTTGCAGTGCATGAGCATCCTCTCGACCAGCTCAACCTTCAGATCCATCAGACTCATCCTAGGCAGGCCCATATCCCTCAGAGAGACCTCGCCACGCCTCACCGCTTCACGTGCCTCCATGAAAAGGCGGGCGCCCTCCTCGTGGGCGTCCCAAAGCTCCTCCTCGCTGGCGGTAAGGTCCACGTCGACCGGTACTCTTCGACAGATGAGATATTTAGCGGGCATCCTGTTGGTGGAGACTGCGAGGTACCACGAGAGCCTCCTCGCCACCTTCTCGTCGCTCCATATCCAGAGCTGGCTGAGCACCGTCCAGCCCCCTACTAGCCTCTCGGCCGGATAGGTCTTTAAACCTTCTCAACCTGCTTGATGCTTATAGAAGGGTGCGTCCCTGGAGGGGTTCGAGAGTTGGCGAGGGGGCTCCGCATAACGCCTCTCGGAGGAGTTGGAGAGGTTGGCGGTAACAAGTTCTACATCGAGGCGGGGGGAGAAGGAATCCTCATCGACTTTGGGATAAGCTACAGCGCGAAGAGACGCTTCTTCGGAGGCTACCTGAGGCCCAAAAAGCATGCCACGCTGCTCTCACTCCTCTCAGCCGGCGCGGTGCCGAGAGTTAGGGGGCTCTATGACGAGAAGCTCTTTGACCCTGAGGGGATCTGTAAGGAGCTGCTGAGCCCCGCCCCGGAGCTGGACCCGCTGGCCGTGGTGGTGAGTCATCCGCACCAAGACCATGTCGGCCACGTCTCTCTGCTTAGGCGCGACATAACCGTCGGGATGGGTAGGGGGAGCTACGAGATAGCGAGGACAAGAGAGCGGACAAGGTCGACGAGAACCATAGAGGATAAGATCTTCTCCGATGGCGAGAGACGCTTCGAGCTCTTCAGGACAGGAGACGTGCTGAGGTTGGGGTCCTTCGAGATTAGGCCGATACATGTTGACCATTCTGTCCCAGGCTCCTACGGCCTCCTGATCCACCACCCCGAGGGAGGCTTGGCATACTCGGGGGACCTGAGGATGCATGGGCCCAAGAGCGAGTTCACGCGGGAGTTCTTGGAGGCCGTGTCCTCGGAGGGCGTCGAGGCCCTGATGCTCGAGGGTACGAGGATAGACGATGCGAGTGAGTTTTCAGAGGCTATGGTGGAGGCGGAGATGTTGAGGCACGTATCTGGGAGAAGGGGGCTTGTGGCCGTGTTGATGGGGCTTCTGGATTATGATAGGTTCAGCTCGGTCGTCAGGGCGGCGGAGAAAAGCGGGAGAACCGTCATAGTCACGTCTAGGATGGCCGCTATGCTCGAGTCCTTCAACGAGGTCGGGGTTATGCCTGACGAGATGCTCCCGGGTAAGGGGGTACTGAGGGTCCTCTTGGAGCGGAGGGGTGAGGGGCGCTTTGCGGAGCAGGATTACAGGGGTTGGGAGAAGGAACTCATCGAGAGGTTCTCAGGCGAGGGAGAGGCGATCCTCAGAGACGTGGATGTGGGGAGGTCCCAAGAGAAGTTTCTGGTCGTTCTTAACTCTCCCGACGAAGTCCTCGACCTGCTCTACATGAGGCCTGCCGAGGACTCGATATTGATCTACTCGACCAGCGAGCCGCATACAGAGGAGCAGGAGATTGACAGGGAGAGGATCGACAACTGGGCGCTAAGGATGGGGATGATGACAGCCCAGATCCATTCGTCTGGGCATGCCAGCCAGGGGGAGCTCAGAGAGATTATCGCCGCGATCAGGCCCAGGGTACTGATACCTATACACACTGAGGCGCCAGAGCTCTTCAGGAGCCTCGTGGAGCCGGTCTCCCCAGCCACAAAGCTTATAAACGGCGTGACAAACGTGCCCATCAACCTGTAAGCCCCACTCGTAGCGTAATACCCTCTAAGTTCACCCCTCCCCCTTAAAACCCTTTTCCCCCACATCATTGACCCTAAACTAAATCTATAATTGAGCTACAAGGACTACCCTAATCATATGGCGACTCCGCCTTCAAATTAGGTTTATTTAACCCCCCCAATAACAGTTAGGCGAAAGCATGCCCAGAGAGTTTGTAATCGTGGAGTCCAAGGTGAGGGAGCTGCTGCCAGAAGGCTATAGGCTGAGTAGCGACGCCCTGCAGGGACTCGACGCCGTGGTGAGGCAGGCGATACAGAGGGCTGTTGAGCGCTGCAAGGCAAACAATAGGAAGACGATCATCAAGGAAGACTTCTAGGCGCGGGGTCAAGCCAGCGGTAGTCGGCGGCCCCCCTTACAGCTTTACATACTAGTCTCTTTTTCAGTTTATTGGCGTGATGAGAGCGGGTATTTCTGAGCAGTGATGAGGACACCCGCTCACTGACCCCGCACTAATCACCGCGCTCAGAGGTCTATCTCGACACAGGCATCAAACTTGGAGTAGTATCTCCGTATCTGGCCCGCGCCGTATTTCTCCCTGAACATCTCGACCACCCTCTCAACCTCGCCCCTCTCCGTTATGGGCCTCGCCTCCACCGTAGCCTTATGCCCACCGGCCTCGATCTCCATTACTCGGTCAGCTAGGACGTTCCTGAACCAGTTCGTGTCTGACCCCATCACGGGGAGTAGGTGGATCCTGCGGCCCCTCTTGACGAACCAGACGGGCAGGCTTATCTTCCTCCCGGTCCTCCTCCCCTTCACTGTTATGGTGATCTCGCTCGCCCTCTCCAAGGCCGCCAGAAGACCCTCTAGGCTCATCTCGATAGACGTGCTGGCTCGCGGTAGATAAGCCTTGATGAGGAGCCGCGTCTTCCTTGTGGCCGACCCCTACTCTGTTTATTAGGATGTGGGGTCGGTGTCTTCTCTGATGCGGGCTGACGCGGCTGTTGTGGGCGTCGGCTTTGTCGGACTACACACGGCCTATAGGCTTAGGAGGGCTGGGTACGAGGTTGTTCTAGTCGGGGGGAACCTCAGGAGGGGGGCCTCGTGGGGCAACGCCGGGCTAATTCACCAGGGCTCGACAACGACGGTCCCAGAGATCATGGGGTTTTGGAGGGTTGTCCGGCTCGCCTTGAGGCGGGGCTCATACCTCTCGACGAGTCCTATTGTTGCTTTGAGGGAGTCTCTGCCTAGGGGCTGGATCTGGAGATACGCTAGGGGCCTCAGGAGGGGGCTGGTCATAGAGAGGGGTCGGATCCTATCGAGGCTGGTCCCCGAGAGCAAGAGGATCTGGCTTGAGACAATCAGGTCGGAGGGGCTTGACGCCGAGCTTGTGGAGGCTGGGTCTCTGGAGGCCTACTTCTCGGACGAGCTCTTCACGCACGAGTCGCAGTTGGTTAGGGAGGACGCGGCGCGGCTCGGCTACAGGGTCGAGGCCCTCGATGGTGAGAGGTGCAGAGAGATGGAGCCCCTACTGGGACAGGAGGTCGTCGGCGGCCTTTACTACCTGGATGACGCGTGGGTGAACCCAGCCAAGACGCTCGAGTCGCTCTACTCCGCCGTCCAGAGACTTGGGGTGAGGATGGTTCCTGAGGATGCCGTCAGCATCCTAGAAGAGGGTGAGGCCGCGAGGGTTAGGACGCAGAGCTCGGAGATTGAGGCTGGATGGGCCGTAGTAGCGTCAGGGGCCTGGACCAAGAGGCTCCTCGCCCGCATAGGAGTAGAGATACCGCTCGCGGCCGGCAGAGGATACCTCGCAATAACAGAGCCCACGCAGGCCCGGATATCCAGGCCCATATTCTACTCGGATGAGAAGATAGTTGTGAGCCAGACGGCGGCGGGCGCGATGCGCCTGACGAGCTACTTCGAGTTGAATGACCCTGATGCGCCGCTCGACCGCGGCAAGATCAGGCTGATGCTGGAGAAGGCCGGGAGGGCGCTGCCTCCCCTGAGGGGCCTGAGGGTGGTTGACGAGTGGGTCGGCTCTAGGCCGTGCCTGCCCGACGGCCTGCCTGTTATAGGACGGGTGGGGGAGAGAAGCGCCATCATAGTCGCGACTGGGCTGTGTAGGCTGGGGCTGACACTCAGCCCCGCGACGGCCCTCCTCGTAGAGGGGATTATCTCGGGGCGCGAGGACCCGATCCTGCAATACTTCTCACCTAAGAGGTTCAGCTAAACACGACGCGAGAGGCGTCAAACAAAAACTCGTTACCCCCGAGAGAGCTTATATCGGCCCATCCTTCACCACTATCTTTAGGGCGAGCCATGCGGAGAGGGCCCGACAAGATTATGATCCTCCTGGCGGTGCTACTCGCCGTGCTCTTCGCCCTCTTCAACGCTGGCCCGTTCTCCTTCTCATCCTCACCCGCACTACGCCAAGTCGCCGCCGTAGCCGCCCCGGTTAAGGCGGGTATTCCTGTGAAGGTCAGGGTCATGCACTCTATCGAGGGTTCTCCGCCCACCCCTCCGCCGCATGGCCTAGTATTCGTCGTCTTGGGCCGCCTGTTCTCGGAGCTTGACGCGAACGGGGAGGCAGAGTTCCTTCTCCAACCGGGCAATTACAGCCTCATGGTCTCGTGGAGGGACGGGATACTCTATCCACACAGGATGATCGTGAGTGTCGATAAGCCCCTCGAGGTGATTGTAATCTTCAGGGAGGAGAAGATAACCCCCATCTCGCTCAAGACCTATGTTAACTTCACGACCTCCTCGACCAAGATCGAGCTAGAGTATAAACCGCCCACCGATAACAACGTCTACGCTTCAACACCCTTCGTCAGCGTGTTAGATCATGGTGGCCGTAAGATGGTGTTTCCCACGAGCGAGAGGCTTGAGAACCACTTGACGCCGAGGCCCTACTACCTTAGGCTAGACGCGCCCGCTGGCTACACGCTCTACGACGTAGTCATCCCGGTCTACTCGAAGATGGAGATCATTATTCCCTGGACAGCCATGATCGTCCCATGGGACGAGATCTTCATCCCTATACAGCTGACCAACGCGACGATAATCGAGGAGACCGAGTAGGATGGAGCTCGACATAGTCTATAATCCCGGCTTCTGGCTGCTCCTAAACATCGCCGTTGCTGCGGCTATCCTCACGATTCGGAGGAGGATGAGGAGGGCCCCGCAGACGAGCTCAGAGACCCTTGAGGTAGGCCCCTACTGGAGGCTCGAGAGGCTCCTCCGCTCGGAGGTGTCCCCCGAGAGGCAGCGCGAATATCTCAAGGAGTGTATGAGGACCCTCATCAGTATTATGGCAGAGAGAGGCATGGTTCCTGACCCGCGCCCCATGACGGTGAGGGAGGTGTTTTCGCGTCTCGGCAGAGAGGAGGTGGAGGCAATTATTCAGAGGTACGAGGAGGTACGGTTCGGCGGGAGAATCCTCTCGACGGAGGAGCTCGAAGACTTTAGATCCAAGCTCCGCGCGCTGGCGCGCTCGGTCATCTTCTGAGACCGCGTAGGATCCTGTCCAGCTCGATGATGGCGCGCCTAGGCGTTGGGCCCAGCGGACCCCCCAGGACTATACCATCCAACCCGGCCTCGCACAGCGTCGAGATACGTTCTTCGACATAGCGCGGTTCCCCCGCGACGGCGAAGAGCTCGACCAAGTTCTCCGGCACCACCTTGTGGATCTCTAGCCAGTTCCTTTTCAGCACCATCTCCCTTATCCTCGATAGCGCCTCCTGGCTTATCCCGAGCTCCTCCGCCTGGTCCGTTGGGATGCCTAGGGAGATGACGCCCACGTAGGGCTTGACCGTCTTTCTGGCCTTCTCTCGATCCTCGTGTAGGGAGACTAGGACCTCCATCTCGAGCGAGAAGGCCCTCTCGTCCCGTCCTATCCGCGCCAGCTCTCCCCTCACGATCCCCACAGGACTTTCAGGGCTGTGGAGCCACGAGCTGTTTATCAGCACTCCATCACCCACCTCCGCCGCGAGCCTCAGGAAGCGCTCGCCCTGCGCCGCCACGTATAGGGGTATCCTGCCCCACGGCCTGAAGTCCAGCCTGCCCCTCGCTCCAGACTCCCCTCCAAGGGTCTCCCTGATGATCTTGGCGGCCTCCCTCACCCTGCTTACGGGGCTGACCTGCTCGACGCCTATAGACTCTAGCGTCAGCCGATCGCCGGCGCCTATCCCCAGCATAACTCGGCCTGGAGCAAGCTCGGAGAGGGTTGCAGCGGCCTGCGCGATCCAGACCGGGTGATAGAGGTAGGGGTTCATGATCCCCAGCCCAATCATCAGCCTCCTAGTGACGCCCGCCATCACGGTTGCGGAGATCACGGTATTCCTGTTGAAGTAGTGGTCGCTCAGCCAGATGGCGTCGAATGAGAGCTTGTCGGCGAGGTGTGCGTAGATCTGGAGCCTCCAGAGAGGGTCTTTTGGTGGGAGCTCGATCGAGAATCTCATGCCTCAGATGTTTAGGCCATGTTTCCTGAGGATCTGGGCCGTCTTCTCCGGCTCAACGGCCGCGCAGAGCTTGAGGAGAAGCTCCATGCCCTCGGGGCTCGAGATCCTGCCCGACATGTAGAGCTGCGCGACCTTGATCCCGGCCTCGGGCCCAATACCAGCTGAGTTATAGGTCGTCAGTAATAGGTCAAGGAGATCCTCAGCTAGCTCAGGCGAGGCCCCAGTCGCTTCTACCCGCCTCCCCAGCCCCTCCACCTCTGCCCACTTGCAGGACAAGCAGCTTTAGCCAGCTAAAAAAGGATACGGCGGCTGATGGCCCTAAAACGCATGAACGGCTGATTGGGGCGGATGGTCGTTGCGTAGCGTTGGGAAAAATCGGTCAAATATTTATATTATAGTGGGCTCCACAAGCCGTGGCGATGGTGATTTTGTGGAGGGCGACGCTTCTGGCCACCCTCCTCCTCGCGGTGGCTGTGTCGGTGCCGACCGCGTTGTGGGGCCCGCATCGGCGTGGCGAGGAGGCCGCCGTTATCTACGTCGCCCCAACCCTCCTTAAGCTGGCCAACGACGCAGCGGAGATGCTGGGACAGGGCGGGGCCGATCTCAGGGTGGTCGGCAGCGTGGCTGCTTTGAGGCTTATACAGCAGGGGAGGGTGCCCGACGCCTACCTGACCGTTGATTCGGAGCTGATTAAGGAGATCCGCGATAAACAGTTCAGGAGACTCATCCTCGGCCACTTCAAACTACATTTGGTCTGCAAGGACCTAACGAGCCTTCAGGGTTTAGGTGGGGTGAGAATAGGTGTTGCGGACCCCAACACGGCCCCCATCGGCTACAGGGCGCTCGCGGCGCTCTACTGGCTTACCACGCAATACGGCTATCTGAGGCTTGAAGAGATAGAGGAGGGTCTTTCAGTATCCTTCGCCAAGAGGGAGGATGGTGCTGTAATCATTGACGCGAGAGGGTTCAACGCCCGCGGGAAGTTTGCGGCGAGGGACGACCTAGCAGGCGTCGCCTCCCTCTTCGAGGCGGGAGCAGTCGACTGCATCTTCGCCCACACACCATTCATAGTCTATAAGCGCTATGGCGAGAGGTTCAACGTGATTGAGCTGCCCCCAGAGATACAGTTCGCGGATAACCCGCCAGTGAGGTTCCTCGCCCTGACCAGCGTGAGCGAGGTAGAGATTAAGAGTTTCGTGGCAGAGGCGGTCTCTTTCAGCCCGGCCGGCGACCAGTTCCTAGCCGCGCTCGAGAGGATTGACACATCCATGTATGGGTTGGAGAGGTATTGACGGATGGAGCGGTTCTGGATCTACTCTCTAGCAGTCTCGTCCACCTATCTCGCTGTCTTCACAGTCCCCACACTCGCGACGCAGAGGCTGGCCTTTACCCCCCAGATACTGGGCCCGCTCATAACAACCGCCCTCTACTCGAGCCTCGCCACGGCTATCGTCATCCCGCTCTCCCTCCTCACCTCGCTCGGCAGTCTGAGGAGTGACGGGAGGATTATCACGACCCTTACAACCTTCCCCATAGCAATCCCCCACACGGCCATCGGCGTCCTCCTAGCCCCGATCTTCTTTAGGACCGGGCTCCACGATACCGGCCTAGCTATACTCACGGGTATGCTGGTCGTCTGCCTGCCTATAGGGTTCGGAGTCTTTCGAAGCTACCTAGCGCCGCTCGCGGAGACCGGCTACCTAGAGTTCCTCGCGAGTCTCAGGGTCGGCGGGCACCGGCTCATCCTACTTATCCTCCGGTCCTCAAAGGCCGCGCTCATATCCGCGATCCTGCTCTGCTGGTTTAGAGCATTCTCGGAGCTTGGAGTCTTCTTCATCATAGCTCAGCGCCCTCTTACGGTCGGGATCTACATCTACGAGGCCTTCATGAGGGCTGGTTTTGAGGAGGTCGCGGGCGCCGCGCTGACACTTCTTCTGGTGGCCCTTCTGGTCTCGTTTGCCTTCACGCTTGGTGAGAAGGGTGCTAGAGATTAGGAGCCTCTCCATAAGGCGGTGGGGGCTCAGCATCTACGTCGAGAGGATGGTTGTGGAGAGCAGGACAGTCATCGTGGGCCGCAACGGTAGCGGAAAGACGAGCCTTCTGAGGTGCATCATGGGCTTCTACCGGCCAGACTCGGGCAGAATACTACTAAACGGCGCCGATATAACCAGCCTCCCGCCGGGCGAGAGAAGGCTCGGCTACCTGCCACAACATCCAGTCAAGCTCCCCTTCAGGCCGCAAGAGCAGCTGAGATACTTCGCGAAGCTTTACGGCGCCAACCCCGCTCATGTGATAGAGCAGCTCGGCCTCGAGAGTATATCTCAGGGCGCTGGACTCTCCGCGGGCGAGCTTCAGCTGCTCAACCTAGCCACGGTCCTGCTCAAGGACCCTGAGGCGCTTCTGCTCGACGAGCCCGTCTCCAGCATAGACTTCACCCAGAAGATGAGGGTGATTCGGCACATCAGGAGGCTCGGCAAACCCCTTATATACGTCACCCACGACCCGATAGAGGCCCTACTAGTGGCCGACGAGCTCTTCCTAATGCATGACGGCAGACTCTGGGGGCCTGTGCCGAATGAGTGGTATGAGAGTGCAGAGAATGCTCTGAGCGAGCTCGACCTATATGTGCTCTTGGCAAGGCGCGCCCAGAGGCCCGCATAGCCCCACAATCCGCTTATAGTAGGATGCCCCACTCATGTCGATGCTAAGCTACATCAGCCCCCGGGCGAGGATAAGAGGCAACGTAGTCCAAGGAGCACTAGTCCTAGGCCCGTCAGAGATAGGGGACAAAACATACGTAGATGCAAACACGATAATCGGGTATCCGTCGAGAGATAAGCTGCTCCGAGGCCCACCATGCTCAATCAACGAGCTCGACGAGCTGAGCGATGGGGCCAGGATCGGGAGCCTCTGCGTCGTGAGAGCTGGATGCGTCATCTACGAGGGCGTCGAGGTCGGGGACCGGGTGGAACTGGGGCATGGAGTACTGGTCAGGAGGGGCAGCTTTATCGGGAGTGGGGCGAGGATAGGCAGCGGTTCCCAGCTCGACGGGGCCGTGACTGTGGGCGAGGAGACCAACATCCAATCCATGGCCTACCTGCCACACCTGACGAGGGTGGGCAGGAGAGTCTTCATCGGCCCCAACGTCTGCGTGACCAACGACCGCTACCCACCGAGCAGCAGGCTGCTGGGGGTCATGATCGAGGACGAAGCGGTGGTTGGAGCGGGAGCAATACTCTTGGCCGGCGTGACCGTGGGTGCGGGAGCTGTTATCGCCGCAGGCTCTGTCGTAGTTAGGGACGTTAAGCCGGGCGAGCTGGTTCTGGGATGCCCAGCCCGGCCCATCTCGGATAGGAGGAGCTACGAGGAGAAGAAGAGACGATACGAGGAGGCTCCCTGAACTATATACCCCCACAGCTTGATAATGTTTATATCTGCCAGACGAGTTGTTCAACCGAGGGGTCTAGGAGAGAAATAATGGCTGAGATATGCCCTACGTGCTCGCTCCCGAAGAGTCTGTGCGTTTGCCAGACGATTGAATATGAGCAGCAGCGTGTCAAGATCAAGCTGGAGTCGAAGAAGTGGAACAAGATCATGACGATAATCGAGGGGCTCGACAAGAGCAGCATAGACATCGAGGAGGCTGCATCAGTGCTGAAGACCAAGTGTGCATGCGGAGGCGCGGTCAAGAACGGCCTAATAATGCTCCAAGGCGACCAGAGGGAGAAAGTGCGGAAGATTCTGGCGGAGCTGGGGATACCTCCGGAGAACCTCGAGGTTATTTAGAGGAGGCCTCACCAGACCCAAGGGCCTTATTTATCAGCGCTACGATCTCATCACGCCTAAGGCCCTCCGTCGCAATCCCTAGCTTCCGCGCCGCCTCCACCAGCTCCCTGTCCGCGGACTTGATGCTCTCGACCCCGGGGCTCAGAGCCTCCCTAGCATACGAGTCAAGCTCGGCCCTCGCCCTCTGCACCTCCCTCAAGAAGCGGCCAATAGACCGCGCGATCTCAGGTATCCTCTCAGGACTCCAGAGGAGCATGGCTAGGACGACGCCTACGACCATGATCCACTCGATACCCTCGATGGGCATAGACCCTGTCCTCAATACACCTCGCCATAGCGCGCCAAAAAAGGATTACTCTTCAACCAATGCGTCTATGACCCAGCAGGCGGAAGGAAGGCCTTAGAACTACGGCGGATGAGCGGTCCTAAGCCGCGGGGGGCGCGCTCTCCAGGATCTCCTTCAGGCCCTTAAACCTGTTCCTCACGGTCACTTCCGTGACACCCGCTGCCCTAGCTATGTCCTTCTGGGTGATGTTCTGCATCGTCTCCTGGCAGGCCATGTAGAGCGCGGCGGCTGCGATTCCTACAGGGTCCTTGCCGACGGTCGCGCCCCTCTCTGCGGCCTTGTTCAGTAGGTTGAGAGCCTCCTGGACCGTCCTCTCGTCAAGCTTCACCCTCGACGCAATCTTCCTGATGTAGAGGGCCGGGTCCACCACGGGGATCTTCAGATTCAGGTTCTTCACCAGCAGCCTGTAGCCCTGGGCGATGGTCTTCCTCTTTACTATCGGGTAGGCGCGCTCGAACTCGCGTAGGTCTCTGGGCATCCCACTCATCCTGCAGGCGGCGTAGGTGGCCGCAGCCATGATGCTCCTTATCGACCGCCCCCTCACCAGGCCAGCCTTTAGGGCCCTCCTGTAGATGGACATGGCCATCTCGGCGACGGACTGGGGGATATGGAGCTTGTCGACGTAGATCTCCAGTATGTTGGCGGCCTGCTGGAGGTTTCTGTTCTCCGACGCGTTAATCTGCGAGGTCTGGTCAAGCTTCTTGAGCCTCAGCATCTTCTCCCTAACCTCTTTAGGCAGCCGCCTCCCACCGGCGTCCTCGCCTATCCTGTTAATGACCGTAGATAGGCCGTGGTCTCGGTACATTATAGAGAGCGGGGCTCCCGTCCTCGCCCGCGTCTGCTGATCATCGTCGAGGCTCCGCCACTCGGGCCCACGGTCAACGTCGTGAGCTAGAATAACGTATCCACAGTCACCACAGCTAATCTCACCCGTCCTCGAGTCCGTTACTATATTGTCGCTCCCACACTCGGGGCAGATGTACCCCTCAACATCCTTACGCCCTAGTACCATTTGGCCTCACCCCCGATGACAGGGATAAGAGTTTTAAACCTGTTCACCTCATAAGACTTAACCTTTTGGCAGCATTTATATCTTGCGTATTATCCCTCCATACAGAACCCACCCGTATATACGTCCACAATACGGCCCCAGCTCCCCCAACGGCGTAAAGAAATCTTAGAAATTATATATTAGGGGGCCGGGGAGCCCAGCTATTAGCGGTTGGTCAAGGCTGAGTCAAGGCCGCAGGCCGAGTGCATTATAAGGCCGGTCAGAGAGGAGGAGTTACTAACCGTGATGGAGATCAACAGGATCTGCCTCCCCGAGAACTACTCCTACTCGTTCTTCTACACGATATACAAGAGCAACTCAGACGCCTTCCTAGTCGCGGAGGTCGAGGGCGCGATAGTAGGGTACGTCATGTGCAGGATAGAGTGGGGCATGTCGAAGATCGAGTCCTTCAGGCTGAGGAAGCTGGGCCACATCGTCTCTGTAGCGGTCCTCCCCGAATACAGGGGGAGGGGAATCGGGAGGCGGCTCCTCGAGAGGACGCTCGAGGTCCTCAAGGAGGCCTACAGCTGTGATGAGACGTATTTGGAGGTTAGGGTGACTAACACGGTCGCGATCAACCTTTACTACTCTCTCGGTTACAGGGTGGTCAAGGTCGCTAAGCACTACTACGTCGACGGCGAGGACGCCTACGTAATGGCGAGGAGGCTCTAGAACTCTAGAAGCGCCTGCTCCCGGACCCTCAGCACGAGTACGCTGACGTGGTTTGGCTCCAGCGAGAGGGTGTTGCCGAAACTGTACTTCCCAGAGACCTTGTCGACATGTATGTACCGGCCCGCCGGAGGGGCCGCGTCCTTTACATAGTAAACGATCAGGCTTCCGCCGAGGCCTGAGGCCAAGAGGAAGTATGTCTTGCTCGCGGGCGAGTAGTTTAGGAGCGGTATCGGGAGAGACGAGGCCAGTAGGATTAGGTCGCCCACATCCTCCAGCTCAAACTTTATGATAGTAGGCTTGGGAGCCTCCCCCACACCCACTCAGCCATCTCTCTCCTCACCAAACGTTATAAAGCCTTTTCGCCCGCCGTCAAAACGGAGACTCTCGGAGCCGCCTAGCCTGTGAGGCTCCCCTCGGCCAGTCTCCCCGAAAGAAACCTCTCCGCCTCCTCTATGTCCTTGTACGTCTCTATGCTTTTCCAGAAAGCCTCACGGTAGGGGACCGCCCTGAGCCTCTTCACCCGGGCTAGCGCGGGCATCGTCTCTGTCTCGAGGGAACCCTTCTCCGGGAGGTAGTCGAAGATCTCTGTGGTGAATCCGTAGACACCCGCGTTTATCCAGTAGTCGTATAGGAGAGGCTTCTCCCTGAACTCTGTGACCAGTAACGACTGCTCATCGAACTTGACTATTCCGTAGATTGATGGCAGCGGTACTAGACTTATGGCGCCTAGGGCCCCTTTGAGGCTTGAGACCACGCGTATCGGGTCCAGATCCGTGATTATGTCTCCATTAACCACTAGGAGGTAGTCCTCATCGGCGCAGAGCCTCGCGGCGTTCTTGAGCGCCCCGCCCGTTCCGAGCTGCTCCCTCTCCACGGAGTACTGTATCTCCACGCCGAGTCTGGACCCGTCTCCAAGCCTCTCCACAAACTTCTCGCTGAGATATCCGACGCAGAAGACTATTCTCCTGAAGCCGTGCATCCGAAGCCACTCGACCTGCCACTCTGCTATTGTCTTCCCCGCAATATCTATGAGCGGCTTGGGGGTCTTGTCGGTAAGCGGCCGCAGCCTCTTCCCGAGGCCTCCCGCAAGAACGAGAGCAATCATCCCGCAACGCTCTAGCCTTGTGGATCCTATTAAAAACTGAGCGGGCTAGCGCGACAGCCGATACCTCGGGCCTTGGGCCGTGTCCTCAACCTCGACCCCAGCCTCCTTCAGCGCCGTCCTGATTAGGTCGGCGGCGGCGTAGTTCCCCTGCCTTCTCAGGCTCTCCCTGGCGGCGAGGAGGCGCTGTATGACTTGATGAAGCCTCTCGACCTCCACACGCGTCTCTGGGGCTATGAGCCCGAGGACCTCGAAAATATTCGATAACAGGCTGAGGGTTGTCGTGATCTCGGCTCTCCGCGGGGTCCGAGTCTTGTCGAGGTGGGCGTTGACCTGTCTTGTGAGCTCGATGAGGTTAGAGATTGTCTCGGGCGTGTTAAGGTCGCTGCACAGGCTCTCCAAGATTCTTCCATATGACCTTCCAATCGCCTCGAGGTAGGAGTTGTCTGGCTCTCCACTCTCCGCAGCATACTCTTGCGCCTCGAGGACGCGGCGGTAGGTCTCCTCTATCCTCTCCCTTACGGCCGCGACCTGGCTCATCGCGCCCTCGGAGTAGTCTAGGGGGCTCCTGTAGTGGGAGCTCAGGATGAAGAGTCTGAGGTCGTTCGGCGTATAGTCCTTAAGGGCCTCGTCGATCGTGATGAAGTTGCCGAGGCTCTTGGACATTTTCTCGCCCCTCACGGTGAGGTAGCCGACGTGGACCCAATATCTCGCGAATGGTCTCTTCCCCGTTATGCACTCGGACTGTGCTATCTCGTTCTCGTGGTGGGGGAAGATGAGGTCCTGCCCACCGCCGTGTATGTCAATCTGCTCTCCGAGATGCTTGATGGACATGATGCTACACTCGATATGCCACCCCGGGAATCCCTCCCCCCAAGGGCTGTTCCACTTGAGCAGGTAGCCCCTCTCGGCCCTCTTCCATAGGGCGAAGTCGGCCGGGTTCCTCTTGCCCGGCGCCGGCTCGACTCTGTGCCTCACAAGCTCCTCCTTCTTGATCTTGGAGAGCTGGCCGTAGTGCTCGTAGCTCGAGACGTCGAAGTATATGTTCCCGTCCACGAGGTAAGCGTGGCCCTTCTTGAGCAGCCTGTCGATGGCCTCCCACATGTCGACTATGTGCATCGTGGCTCGCGGCTGGACTGTGGGCCTCCTAATGTTCAGCCTGTCCATGTCTCGGAAAAATGCGAACATGTATTTGTCGACCAGCTCCATGGGGTCCAGCCTCTCGCGGGCCGCCCCCGCCACTATCCTGTCCTCCTGAGTGTCCTCCCTCAGATGCCCGACATCGGTGATGTTCCGCGCATACTTCACCCTATATCCGAGGAATGTGAGGAGCCTGTAGAGGACATCGAAGACGATGTAAGTCTTTGCGTGGCCCAAGTGGGCGTAGTCCTGCACGGTGGGGCCGCAGACATACATCTTGACGCTGGGCGGCTCGATTGGCTGGAAGTCCTCGACCTCCCTGCTGAGGGTGTTGTAGATCCTCAGGCGCGGCGCTCCGCCAGCTCCCAACTCTACTGATCCTCCCTCGTGATAGCTACGGATCACTCCCTCATTTAAGGCTCTCGAGCGAGAGGCCCGATGCAGCTATGCCCCTGTCAGCGGGTCCCTCTTTATATCCAGCTTAGCGCTACAGCTTTCGCGGAATGGGTGTGGAGGAGGCGCTGGAGAGGGGTGAGATAGCGCTCCACAGGCTCGACGAGGTGCTGGGAGACAGCGTCGCGGCCACCGAGGCTAGGAGGAGGTTTCTGGAGAAGAAGACCGGGAAGGACCTATCCGCCCTTAGGTCCAGCCTACCCTTCAACGAGATCGTGGGGAGGAACTGCGAGAACACGATAGGAGCCGTGAGCCTCCCCATGGGGGTGGCCGGGCCGCTGCTAGTCGAGGGGACCTACGCTAGGGGGGAGTTCTACATCCCTCTGGCCACGACCGAGGGAGCCCTAGTCGCGAGCGTCAACAGGGGATGCTCGGTGATCAGGGAGGCGGGGGGCGCAGCGGCTGCGGTGCTTTACGACGGCATGACTAGGGCTCCGGTACTCGAGACCCCGAGCCTGAAGCACAGCCTCCAGCTAGCAGGGTGGGTCAGGCGCGAGGCTGGCCGCCTCAGAGAAGCCTTCGGCGAGACCACGAGGCATGGCGAGCTGGTGGACATTTCTCCTTTCGTCGTTGGCCGCCACCTATTCCTGCGGATGACGGCTAAGACGGGGGACGCCATGGGGATGAACATGGTTACACGCGGAGCCGAGAGGGTTGTCGAGGAGATCGCTAAGGAGCATCCGTGGGCCAAGCATATAGCCCTCAGCGGGAACCTATGCACGGACAAGAAGGCGGCGGCGATCGACTGGATACTTGGGAGGGGGAAGTCAGTTACCGCGGAGGTCAGGATTCCGCGCGAGGTAGTGGCGAGGAAGCTCAAGACCACTCCCGAGGACATGGCAAGGGTTGCGTTGGCGAAGCTCTACCTCGGGTCGGCTAGGGCCGGAGCCATCGGGGGCTTCAACGCCCACGCGGCAAACATTGTGGCGGCCATATTCATAGCCACTGGCCAGGACCCAGCCCAAGTCGTCGAGTCAAGCTTCTGCCTAACACTCGTCGAGCCCAGCGAGGACGGGGTCTACGTCTCAGCGACACTCCCGAGCCTCGAGGTCGGGACGGTCGGTGGAGGGACCTGGCTCCCAGCCCAGAGGGCCGCGCTCGAGATCCTTGGTGTCGCGGGGTCGGGAGACCCGCCCGGCACCAACGCCCTCAAGTTCGCCGAGATTGTCGCTGCTACGGTCCTAGCTGGCGAGGTCTCGCTGATAGGGGCGCTGGCGGCTCACCACTTGGCTAAGGCCCACATGAAGCTGGGCAGGGGCGGCAGATCGAAGCACTAAATAGTTGGGACGAGCCGGCTTATTCCGGGACTTGTCCGAGAGGTTTCCTCAGCAGGGCGAGCTGGTGGTCGGCACGGTCGCGAGGGTCATGAGGCATGGCGTCGTCGTTAGGCTCGACGAGTATGACGGGCTAGAGGCCTTCGTCCCCCTCTCAGAGATATCGCTCAAGTGGGTAAGGAACATCAGGGATTATCTGAGGGAAGAGCAGAGGACGGTCTTCAAGGTCATCAGGAGCTCGCCCGAGAAGCTCCAGGTCGATGTGTCTTACAGGAGGGTCACTCAGAAGGAGAGGGCTGAGAAGATGGCCGAGTGGAATAGGAAGATGAAGGTCGCGAGGATGATCTCGATCCTCGCCGAGAGGACGGGTGTGGGCCAGCAGCTCATCGAGGAGGGGCTAGTAAAGCCTGCGAAGGACAGGCACATCGACCTCTACGAGCTCTTCGAGGACATAGCCTCCGGCGACGAGCCGCCCGACTGGGTGGCCCTACCCCCAAACGTGAGAAGCGAGCTGATAGAGCTCTGCAGGAAGGAGATAAAGAAGACCGTGGCGGTCTCGAAGTCCTACATCAAGCTCTTTGCGGGGCGCGCCGGGGTCGAGCTGATCAGAGAGGCCGTGAGGGAGGCGATGAAGGCGGCGGGCGAGTCGGAGAAGCTCTCAATAACGGTTGTAGGCCCGCCCCGCTATCTCTTGAGGACCGAGGCTGAGACCCCTGAGAGGGCTGAGGAGGTTAAGCGTAGGGCCATAGAGGCTCTCTCCAGAGTTGTCTCGGAGAAGGGAGGGACGGTTGAGGTGTTGGAGGAGAAGTGAGGCTCAGGCGCTGCAGCAGGTGCTGGAGATACACCTTGAGGACCGACCGGTGCCCCGTCTGTGGAGGAGAGTTAGTAACCCCCCACCCTCCGAGGGCGCTGCTCTCCGAGGAGGCTTTAAAGTCTGGGCCGGGTGCTCCGGATATGAGGAGGCAGAGGGATGAGCTGGGTTCCGAGGGTCTTCAGGACACTCTACGCTCTGAAGCGGCTGAGGAGGGAGGGCTGGGTAAGGAGAGGGATTAGGGAGCCGGAGTCGGTCGCCGACCACTCCTACGCCCTAGCGGTCCTCTCCATGCTGGTCGCAGCGGAGCGGGGGCTAGACCCTTTCAGGGCGGCTGCCATAGCCCTAGCCCACGACCTCCCAGAGTCAATAACTGGTGACCGGACACCAGAGGAGAAGAAGGACCGCGAAACGCTCCTCGGCGAGGAGCTGAGGGCGATGGGGGAGGTCGCGGAAGGCCTGCCGGACAGCCCTTCACGTCTCCTCCACAAACTTTTCCTCGAATACGTGAACCAGGCCTCGGAGGAGGCTAGGCTTGTCAAGGAGCTGGACAAGCTCGAAATGGCTCTCCAAGCGCAGCTTTACGGCGAGGAGCAGGGCCGGCGGGACGTTGCGAGGGAGTTCACCGCATCGGCGCTGGAGAGCATTAGAGACCCTACCCTCCGCGGCATCATCCTAAATAGCGCCTAAACCCACGATCATGAAGGATGCTCGACATAAGGCGGATGCGGAGGGAGCCGGAGTACTTTAAGAGGGGCCTCGCGAGGAGGGGGCTGGACCCCACGATCGTTGACAGGGTTATTGAGGCTGACGCGCGGCGCCGAAGCATAATGACCAGGCTCCAGGGCCTGAGGCATGAGAGAAACAAGGCCGCGGCCGAGATCGGCAGGTCGCGGGGAGAGCCCGAGAAGGTTGAGGAGCTTAGAAGGAGGGTTGAGCTCATCAGTGGAGAGATCGAGAGCCTTGAGAGGGAGCTGGCGGAAGTTGAGAGGTTCGTGGAGGAGACCCTCTACAACTTGCCGAACATCCCCCACGACTCCGTCCCTGACGGCGCGTCAGAGGAGGATAACGTGGTTGTCAGGTCGTGGGGTGAGCCCGTGAGGGAGGAATGGATGCGCGACCACGTGGACACTATGAAGATGCTCTCGATGGTGGATCTGGAGAGGGCTGCAAAGGTCTCAGGGGCGCGCTTCTACTACCTACTAGACGGACTTGTCTATCTTAACCTAGCCCTCATCCACTACGCCCTCGACTTTCTCGCCGCAAAGGGCTTCAGGATCATCCAGCCTCCATACCTCATCCGCCGCGAAATCCTCGCGGGCGCCATATCGCTGAAGGATTTCGAAGACATGATATACAAGATCGATGGCGAGGACCTCTACCTGATAGGGACCGCGGAACACTCGATAGCTGGGTTCCACGCCGACGAGATACTTGACGGCAGGATCCTGCCCCTCAGATACGCGGGCGTGAGCCCCTGCTTCAGGAAGGAGGCGGGTGCCCATGGGAAGGACACCAAGGGTATATTCAGGGTCCACCAGTTCGAGAAGGTGGAGCAGTTCGTCTTCTGCAGGGAGGACCAGTCATGGGAGGAGCATGAGTTCCTAATCAGGAACGCCGAGGAGATCTACAGGTCCCTCGGCCTACCTTACCGCGTTGTGAACGTCTGCGTAGGCGAGCTCGGCCCCATCGCCGCCAAGAAGTATGACCTCGAGGTCTGGATGCCTGCCCAGGGTCGGTACAGAGAGGTCGTATCCTGCAGCAACTGCACGGACTATCAGGCGCGGAGGCTGAGGATCAGGTATCGTGAGGCGCCCCACGTCGAGGAGACAAAGCTTGTCCACACGCTTAACAGCACCGCTATCGCGACCGAGAGAACCCTGGTGGCGATACTGGAGAACTATCAGCGGAGGGATGGGTCCGTGGAGATACCCGAGGTTCTTCGCCCCTATATGGGGAACATCGATGTCTTACGCCCCAAGGGTCCACTGCCAGAGATAAAGTGAAGTAACATAAATAGCGTGGCTATTCGCGCCTATTTGGGAGAAGCCTTTGGGTAGAAAGAGGGTTGTTGTTATTAATGGGGATGGAACTGGCCCCGAGCTTGCCGAGGCGGCGTTGAGGGTTATCGAGGCCCTCAAGCCGGATCTGGAGGTAGTCAGGTGCGACGCGGGATACGAGTGGTGGGTATCAGCGGGGAGGCCCAACCTCCCGAACCTCATCCCACCCGAGACCTGGGACGCCATACTAAACAGCGACGCATGCCTCAAAGCCCCAACCACCACGCCACCCGACCCAAACGCTCCCGGGAGCGTCGCGGTCAACATTAGGAGGAGGATGGACCTCTACGCCAACTTGAGGCCGATTAAGACCTTTAGGGGCAGGGTCGGGCCGCTGGGCGAGGTGGACTTTCTATGCGTCAGGGAGGCCACGGAGGGTCTCTACATAGGAGCCGAGGTCCTCCTCGACCAGAACACCGCGATCGCGATACGGAAGATCAGTAGGACCGGCTCCGAGAGGATTGCGCGTGTCGCCTTCAGGGAGGCTGTGAGGCGCGGATATGGCAAGGTGATAGCGATAACTAAGAGGAACATCCTGAGGCTGACGGACAGCATGTTCTGGGGCGGAGTTGAAGCCGTCTCGAAAGAGTTTCCCGGCATAGAGCTCGAGGAGTACTATATCGACAACATGGCGCAGCAGCTCGTCAAGAACCCCCAGCGCTTCAACCAGACCGTCCTCCTGAGCACCAACCTGTTCATGGACGTGATCTCCGAGCTTTGCTCATCCCTCATAGGCAACATAGGCCTGGTCTACTCGGCGAATATCGGGGACCGCTACGCCATGTTCGAGCCGGCCCACGGAAGCGCCCCCAAATACAAGGGCCAGTACAAGGTCAACCCGACCGCGACGATCCTATCAGCGGCCTGGATGCTCGAGTACCTAGGCTTCCAGCGCCACGCGAGAAGCATCTTCGCAGCGACCGAGAAGGTTATCGCCGAGGGCAAGACGGTGACCTATGACCTCGGAGGGACTGCGAGCACCCTTGAGATGGCCGACGCAATAGCGAGGGAGGCCGTGCGCGTCTACGACTCCCTGTAGTGCGTTAAGATACTCCCCTAGTCGAGAGCCTTACCACAAGCCCTTCAAGCCTCCCCTCAGACTCCAGCCTACTTATCCAATCGATGTCCTCGCCCCTCCACCTACCAGTGAAGGCCCCGTAGGCGAGCTCCACAACCTCCTCAACCCTCCTCTCCGTCGTATCTATCTGGAACACCCTGCCGGCGCCGATCTTCGATAGGGCCTCCCTGTAGACGATGCCGAGGAGCTCCGCCTCGACGTTCTCCAGCACCTTAGTCTCGGGATAGCCGCGCACCGCCAGCTCCTCGAGAAGCCTGTAGGGATCACGCCTCAGAACCACAGCCGCCCTGACAGGTATTGAGCGGGGCTTGAAGACGATGTGGGTGGCTATTACGGCGTCTCTACCACCCCTCCTGATCATCGAGCCCGCCCGCGCCGAGAGGGCGCTAGCCGAGGCCTCCACGACCCCAGGCCCCACTATGTCGGCCAGCTCAAGCAACCACACCCCCATCCTAGACGCTAGGGCCCGCGAGACCGTGGACTTCCCGACACCCGGCGTACCCGCTAAGATGTATGCCGACGGCGCCACAGCCCTAGAGGTCCGGTGATGGAAGATATTTTTGATTGTCGGATTATTAGCTAGAGTTGATGCCCTCGCTGTCGAGGAGCGGGAGCGTCCTGATCACCTCCACTGAGGGCCTCAGGTCTGAGAGGAGGATAGCGGCGAGGACGATTGAGGATGTGCTCGGGCTGAGGACCGAGGAGCAGGAGCTGGAGGAAGATCCGGTGGCTAAAAACATCAACCCCGCCCGGAGGCAGGCAGACGCCTACAAGGCGGTCCAAATCCTCTCCAGACACGGCTCCTGGAACGGCCTCCAACTACACATAACCGGGCTGGACATCTACTTCGACGGGTATAACTACTGCTTCGGCCTCGCCTTCAGGGACACGGCCGTCGTCTCCGTCTACAGGCTCCGGACAACCGACGTGGCGAAATACATAGAGAGGCTGAGGAAGGAAGTCGTCCACGAGGTCGGCCACCTGCTCGGACTCCGACACTGCGTAGACTCGCGGTGCGTCATGTTCTTCAGCAACACAGTCGAGGACACGGACTTAAAGGGTGTCGAGCCCTGCAAGGCCTGTAGGTCGAGGCTGCTGTCCTAGACCTTCGCCGCGGTGTTCTCCGCCTCGGTCTTCGCGCCGGCCGACCTCTGGCGGAGAAACTCCTCGATATACTCCCTAGTCAAGACCTTAGCCTCAAGCAGGTTCACTATGGAGTTTGGCGAGGCCACACCCGTGAGCCTCCCAATATTCCCCCTTATCTGCCTCCACTTCAGGTTGGTGTTCCCAGTCTTAGACCTGTATATGACGCCTAGGACGTCGGCGGCCTTCACGAACCGTATATCCCTGATCCTCGCAAGCTCGATCTTACTCGCCGCCTCGACGTAGATCTCGCCCTTGTCGGCATCCCTCTCTGGAAAGATCGTGGGATCCTTCAGATAGCCCTTCGGTATGTGGGAGAGGCAAGTGTTATAGATCACGAAGAGCCTGAACCTCTCGATCGCCGTCTTGACGTCAATCTCCATGGAGAGCCCCCTAGTTTTAAGAATAAGGCAGCCTATTTTAAATCCCTTCCCCTCCCCATCAAGCCCCGCCGCCTAAACTGTACCTCCTTGGAGTCATCCCGACGTATTCCCACTTTCGGAGGGGTGGGGAATCCTCTTTATTGAGGCTCCGGAGGGTTTTTCTCGGGGATTATTGGCAAGGGCGCGGCTTGGTGAGGTTGAGACCAGTGTGAGGCCGACCTTCGTACGCGAGATCATACTTGAGAATTTTATGTCCCATGAATATTCTAGGATTAGGCTCGAGCCGGGGCTCAACGTTATTACGGGCCCCAACGGCTCAGGGAAATCCTCTATCCTCCTCGGCCTCGCGGTGGCCCTTGGCCAGACGTACACCGAGAGGGGGGCGAGGCTCAGCGACCTGATCAGGAGGGGGAAGGAGGCGGCGAGGCTCACAGTGATTCTTGACAATTCGCCGGTCAACGGTGAGAGGCCGTTCAGACATATCAAGTCCGACGAGATCGCCATAACGCGCTACATCAAGAAGAGTGGGGAGTACTGGCACTACGTTAACAATAGGTTCA
>Ga0197142_1000167_pt1 | contig 58710 bp, 54 predicted proteins | sample GBS60_MetaG_FD_148614 | JGI IMG/M metagenome (GOLD analysis project Ga0197142, IMG submission 148614) | Sediment microbial communities from Great Boiling Springs, Gerlach, Nevada, United States - GBS 60_MetaG | ecosystem: Environmental > Aquatic > Thermal springs > Hot (42-90C) > Sediment... | reverse complement strand
TACTATCTTTTAATCAAAGGCCCAAAGCATATCCAAAAAAAGATTTGTGATAATAATCCTTCAGAAACAACAGGTGGTAGTTACCGTTGTCGAAGTGGTAACAGAGTTAGTTTATCTTCTGGGCAAAATAACTTAGATTTTTCCAAAATTTATCTTTTAGCCGGTGATTTACCAATAAATGGTGCTCAAGATGGGGTAGTTGATTCGCTGGATACCTCTTTTATTCGCAATAATTTAGGAAAAACTGACTCAACCACTATTTCTATTGCTGATTTAAATTTAGATGGCAGAGTTGATACCCAAGATTGGGCTATGGTTATTTATGCGTTATCAATTAAAACCGATGAAGAATAAAACTTATGGAAGAACCAAAAAAAATTTTAAAAATAGTAATTTTTTCTTTTTCCTTTTTAATTTTGATTTTTTTTCTTTTTATTATTTTTAAAGGAAAGAAAACAAAAGAATTACCAAAAGAAGAAAAAAATTACTCTCAAACAATAAGAGTTTCGCCTACTCCCACATCTTCAATTTTTGCCAAGGCTGAAGAAGCGATTGTTTTTTTGAAAAAAATTGATGAGTTTACTTACCAAATTTTAGCTTCTTCTTACAATCATGATATTGTTGGTTTTGATTTTATTGTTGAATGTGAAAATTTAGTGGCTTTTGATGATTTGACCGCTTCTTCTTTGTTGCCCTCTTTTTCTTTATACCCAACAAAAAAAGAAAATTTTTTGATTTTGACCGGAGTCAAAAAACTCAATTTCCAACAACCAACAGTTTTTAATCAAACGCCCGTGGTTGAATTAAAGTCTAAGAATCCAATCAAAATAAATTTGAAAGTATCTTTTGGAAAATATACTTCTAAACTAGTTGATAATCAAAATAATATTTTAAAACCAAAGATTGTCTTGAAATAAAAAAGCTTTTTGGTTATTATTAATTTTGATGAAAAAAGTCTTACTTTTTTTACTAATTGGGTTTTTTTTGTTGCCATCGTTTTTGGTGGTTTTAGCCGCTTCTTTTAGTTTTGACAAAGAAAACTATACTGTTTCGGTTGGAGAGACAATTCAGGTGCAAGTAAATATTGATGTTGGTAGTGATGAGGTTAATGGAGCAGATGCGTATATTAACTACGATAATTCTTTTTTGGCTGTGGAAAGTGTTTCTGCTGGCAGTTTTTTTCCAACCGTTACTAATGATACGAGTACTGCGGGAACAATCTATATTGCTGGTTTAGTTGATGATCCAGGTAGTCCAAAAACCGGAAGCGGAACTTTGGCAACAATTACTTTTAAAGGGTTAAAAGATGGAACAGCCAATTTAAGTTTTGATTGTACCAATTCAAAAATCGTTAAAAATGACACCAATGCAACTAACATTTTACAATGTTCTTCTGACCAGAAAGCGACGATTTTAGTTGGATCGGGTAATAGTGATACTTCAAATTATTCTAATGATACTAGTGTGAATAACTCCAATACTTATCAACCCCAAATTTTACCAAAAAGTGGCATCTTTGATTATCTTTTAAAATTTGCGGTTTATGGAATAATTTTTTTTGTTATTGGTGGTGGGTTAAAATTTTTGATATTAAAATAAAAATAATCGGGTAATTTGTTATTCGTTATTAGTGATTAGTGATTAAAATTTATTTTGCAAAAGATTAATTTTTTTAAATTTTAAATTTGAATTTAAAATTAAACTTATATGTTAAAGTTTAACCAAAAAATTGCTAAACTAAGCTCAATTATAATTGGGGTAGTCATTGCTGTAATTTTGGGAATTTTTGCTTTAAATATGGGTGGTGTTTTTACAAGAGCTTCAGATGTTGAACCAAGAGATGTTGTTATTTCTGATATTACTCAAAACACCGCCAAAATTTCTTGGACAACAGGGATTGAAACTCAAGGTGTTGTAGAATATGGAACTACACCTACTGCTTTAAACTTTTTTGCGCCTGAAGCTGCAAGAACTAAAAATCATTTGATAGAACTTACTCTTCTTTCTCCCCAAACTACCTATTACTTTCAAATAAGAATTGGGGATAAAAAATATGACAATGGTGGGGTGCCTTGGACTTTTACTACTAAAGGAACCGAAACCCAACCATCTGTTGTTTCACCAACTGTTATTATTCCAACAACCACCATTCAATCTCAGCCACAAATAACTTCTACTCCAACTCCAATTCAAAGTTTAGAGATTAAAACAAAACCAACAAATACTCCCACCGCTTTTGTTTGTGATGAAACCGATTGTACAAAAATTAGAGAAAAACTTGGTAAAGGTTGTACCACTCAAGATTATTTTCGCTGTCTTAAAAAGCTAACGCCAACCCCATAATCACCTAACTTCTAACATCAAACACCTAACATCTAACATCTAACATTAAACGTGTAACTTTAAAAACACTATTCCACAAACTTAGGGAAAATTATATACTCCTTTTTTAAGGATTATCCTCTTTGAGGATAATCCTTATTTAAACTTTTTTCGATGCTAGCTGATTTATCAAACTAGATTAAGTTTTGATTTGTGGTATAATTTTAAAAAATGGTGACTGTAGCTTAATTGGTTAGAGCATCTGCCTGTGGAGCAGAGGGTTGCGGGTTCGAGTCCCGTCAGTCACCCAAAAAAGAAATCATCTTTCCAAAAACTTTTTCTTTCCCACCCCAATTATCAACTTCCAAGCTGTAAATTACATTAATTTTTTGATTGCGGAAAAGATTTTTGAAAAGCTCTCCTTGATTAAAAGCTAGTAATTCTAAGACTTCATTTTCGTTATTATCAGTAATAAATATTTTTAAGTGTTGATTATTTTTGCCTAAAAATTTAATGTTTTTAATTTTTCCTTCACTAAAAAAAGTTGGGAAAGGGTTGCCGATTCCAAACGGTTGAAGTTTTTCTAAAAGTTTTACCCATTTTAAGTTAATTTTTGAAAGAGGAAGTTTTAGGTCAACTATAATTTCTTTTTCTAAATCTTTATCTTTTAAAATCTTGCTTGCTAGTTTTTGAGCTTCATTTTTAAATTGAAAAATTTTTTTCTCTTCAATTGTAAATCCAGCTGCTTGTGAATGACCACCAACATCAACAAGATATTGTTTTAAGCTTCTTAAAAAATTGGTAATGTGAAATTGGGGAATGGAGCGGGCTGAACCTTTATAAAAACCATCATTTTTTGTAAGAATAAGAGACGGTCGATAAAACTCTTCTGTCATTTTTGCGGCAATTAATCCAATAATTCCTTCTTCCCATTTTTCTGATTGAAGAATAATAATTTTTGGCAAAGTAGAAAAGTTTTTTGTTTCTTTCGCTAAAATTTTTTTTGCTTCTTCTACTGCTTTTTCAACTAAGTTTTGGCGTTGTTTGTTTTTTTGTCCAAGATAAGAAGCTAGGTTTTTTGCTCTTTCTTCCTTTTTAGTACATAAAAGTCGTAGAGCATCGGTGGCATCTTTTAATCGGCCAACCGCATTGATTCTTGGTGCAATAATAAAACCAATATCATAGGGAGTAATTTTTTTTCCTTCAATTTTTGCTTCTTTTAAGACATGTCGAATTCCCAAACGGTTGCATCTTAAAAAACTTTCTATGCCATACTTTACAATTGATCTTGATGCGCCAATAAGGGGCACTAAATCAGCCACAGTGCCAATTGAGGCAAAAACAAGATAATCATTTAAGAAATTATTTTTCAAAAAAGAAAGGATTTTTTTATTTTCAATAGTTAATTGGAAATTTTTAAATATTTCTTTACTAAAAAAATAAGAAACACCAGCCCCTGATAAAGAAGGAATATAAAAAATAGCATCGGCTTTTGGAAGAGTATCGGTTTTTAAGTGGTGGTCGGTAATTATTACTTTTAACCCTTTTTTTTTCGCGTATTCCACTTCTTTTACTTTTGTTATTCCATGATCAACACTAATAATTAACGCGGGATTAAATTGTTCAATTACTTTATTAATTCCAATAAAAGAAAAGCCATATCCTTCTTTTTTTCTATTGGGAACGTACGGCATGACCTTAAAGCCAAGGTAATATAATGTTTCCCAAAGAATTGCTCCACCAGTTATTCCATCGGCATCATAGTCAGTATAGACAACTACCATCTGATTTTTTTCTTTAATCGCTTTTAATATTTTAAAGGCTTTTTCAAATTCGTTTTTAAAAGAAGGATTAAAGTCTAAAAGTGAGATATTTGAGGGATTTTTTGGCTCTAAAAAATCTTCAACATTTTGGATTTTTCGATTTTTAAGAAGAAGATCAATTATTTGGTAATTGCCAATTTTGTCATCATTTTTAATTTCGTAAAGGAATTTAACCTTCATATATTTTTTTAAGGTAATTTTTTATTTTCTTCTTCAATTAAATTAAAAGAAGTAATTTTTTGCCCCAAATTTTGAAGAAGATGGCTGAGATTATTTGATTGATTATAAGCATTAGTTATATGTTTGTTTAAAACAGAAAAATCTTCTTCAATTTTTTGATAGTCTTTTTTGACGGCTGATAAAAGCCGCACTATTTTTTTTGCTTTTTCTTCAATTTTTTGACCTTCTTGGGAAAGAAGAATGGCTTTAATATAAGCATAAAGACTTAATGGCGAAACTGGTAAAACCATTTTTTCTCCCGCATAATCGAAAAGCTCATCATTGCTTATTAATTCATAATAAATTTTTTCTGAAGGGATATACATTAAAGCATAATCAACGGTTTTTTCTTCAGGAAGAATATATTTTTTAGCAATTTCCTGAATGTGTTTTTTAACATCGCTTATAAACTCTTTTTTAAAATTATTTTTTTCTTTTTCATTTTGGGCAGAAAGATATTTTTTAAAATTTTCTAAGGGGAACTTTGCGTCAATTGGAATAATTCCTGAGGCAGTAAAAATAGCCGCATCAACTTTTTCTCCATTTTTAAACTGATATTGAAGTTTAAAACTTTCTTTTGGAAAATTTTGTTTTAAAAAATCCTTTAAAATTTGTTCACCGATATTACCTCTTATTTTAGGAGAGGAAAGAAATTGTTGAAGCTCTTTAATGTCGCGACCTATTTCTGAAAGTTCACCAATATTTTTTTGAAGCTCACCGATTACAAAAGCGGCTTTATCCAAACGTTGATTAAAGGCATTCATTTGTTCAGTTAGTTTTTGATCGGCTAAAGTAGTTGTATGTTTTAACCAAGCAATTAATTCATCGGAAATTTTTGTTTTTTCTTCAATCTTTTTTAAAAAAAAGAATAAAAATAAAATAATAACCAAAAAACCAAAAAAAATTAAAAAGATGATTAAAGTATTCATATATTGAAATTATAATATAAAAATAGGAAAGAGATTAAAAGCTAACAATTAACAATTATTTGTTTTTGATTATTAGCAAACTTTCTTTAATCGAATCGCCTAAAAAGCTGACAAATTTAATACACGATCGTAGACTAATTTTGTCAACATATTTTGCTTTTTTTGTTTTTTATAAGGAATTTATTTATAGAGGGATTTAGAAGTAGGTAAATATTTTTATAAGGTTTGATGGTTTTTAATAAATTATTTTTTATTAGCATTGAGGAATTATAATCTGAATTTTAAATCAGTCCACCACCTTTAAATATTTTTGGTTTAAGCCAATCAGAGGGAGTTTCGACTGATTTTTTGGAAGCAGGCTCTTTTTCTACATGTTCAATTGGCGTTGGTTCAAATTTTGTTGATATTGGTGGTGGAGTAATTGGAGAGGTGAAAGAAGAAGTTGTTGGTTGAAAAGATGGAGTTGGTTTTTTAATTATTTTTTTAATTGCCCCAAGTTTTAAAAGATTGGCAGCGGTTTCAAAGGTTTGGGCGTTGACTGAATAAGAAGAGAAATTGTTAGTTGCAGCTACCAGTCCAGCATAAAGATTGGTGGCAATGTCTTTATCTATTTCTACATTTAAGTTTTTTATTAATTGAAAAATCATTTCCGATAAAGACGAAGCGGTTTTGTTAACAAAGTTTATTGTTCCAAAGTTAGCATTGGTTAAATGGCGATCAATGTTTATAATTTCTACACCCTGAAATTGATTTTGATTATTGGTATATATTTCTCCTAAAGAATTAAGGGTGGGTGAGTCTAGAACAAAGATAAAATCAAGTTTGCCACCGGTGTAAGAATAAGACACCTTTGAAGGATCAAGTTTTGGAAAACCTTCACGAGGCGTGATGATTAGATTAAAACTTTCGCCCTCAATTCGATAATCGATTTTGTCAATTGAACCATCAACATAAGGAAAAGAAATCATTAGGCTATCACCGAAAGTATTAAGATTTTTTTGAAATTTTTCCGAACCAACTAGATCATACTCAATTTTTGTGCTACATGATAAAGAAATGTTTTTTCCTAACTTAACTAAAGCAAGATATAAAGCACAAGCAGAGGAAACGGCATCAATTGATGGATTTTGGACAACAGCAATTGCCCCCGTTGTTTTTTGAGAAATTGCTTGACTTATTCTTTCTAAAGTTTGTTGATGGTTATTATCCATACTATAAGATAGATTTTACCATATCACCTATAGTAATGTCAAGAGGTGGAGAAAAAATCATGCCTGCTTCTTGGTCTTTTTTGACTTCTAAGACTTTTTTTGCTCTTATTTTTAAAGAAACCAGTTTAGTTTTACCAATAAGCTTTTCATCACGATAAACTTCGATTGGATCACCAAGATTAATTTTTCCTTTTGTTACTTTTACCCCATAGACTTTTTCACCCTCAATAATAAATGTGGCTAAAATTTTTGCCTCGCCTTTTGCGTTTTTTTCTTTTTGTTCTTTTTCTTTAATCAATAAACTTACTTCTTTTAACTCTTCTAAAAGTTCATAAATAATTTGGTAGGTTTTTATAATAACTTTTTCTTGTTTAGCAAGGATAAAAGCATCTTGAGCGATATTGACTGAAAAGCCAATAACAATTCCTTTTACGGTTTTGGCTAAAAAAATATCAGAACGATTAATATCACCAACTCCTTTTAAAACCACTTCACAGTTTTCAATTTTTGAAAGGGCGTTACTTATTGCCTCAAGTGATCCATAAGAGTCTGCTTTTAAGATAAGAAAAAGTTTTTTTTCTTCTTTTGGATAAAGCAGCGAAAGTCTATCAATTGTTTTTTTTGAAAACTCTTTTTCTTCTTTTTGATAAGGTTGTGGGTTAAGAGGAAGAAGAGTGCCAACCTCTGGAATATTTTCATAGCCTAAAAACGCAAAAGGAGTTGATGGAAAAACCTCTTTTATTGGTTTGCCCAAATCATTAAACATTGCCCTTATTTTTTTTGGTTTGTTAACCTCAAAAAAAATATCACCAACTTTTAAATGTCCATTTTTTATAATTGCTGAAACTAAAATCCCTACCTTTTCTTTTTTTGTTTCAATAAGATAAACTTCTGGTTGTGCTTTTTCATCAAAAGTGAGGTTTTTGTCTGAAGAAAGAAGCAAAATTGTCTCTAAAAGATCAGAAACTCCCTGTCCGGTTTTTGCCGATATTAAAACGCAGGGAATTTTGCCTCCTTTTTCTTCAATTAAAACATCATATTTTATAAGTTCATTTTTAATTTTTTCTGGTTGGGTTTCTGGAAGATCAATTTTGTTAATAACAACAATGTATGGGATTTTGGCATTTTTTATATGGTAAATTGACTCAATTGTTTGGGCCATTATCCCATCTTTGCCATCAATTAAAAGCAGAGCGATATCGGCGATATTGGCACCGCGTGCTCGAAGTTTAGCAAAAGCTTCATGTCCTGGAGTATCAATAAAGGTAATTTTTGAGGTAGGATAACCTTTAATTTTTGTATCAATCTCATAAGCTCCAATTTTTTGAGTAATGCCGCCCACTTCTTTTTCGGTAAGATTACTTTTTCTAATGTAATCTAAAAGAGTAGTTTTTCCATGATCAACATGACCTAAAATGGCAACCACCGGTGGTCTTGGTTTCATAATTTTAAAAAAGTTGATTCAATTTCTTAATTAATTTTACTTATTTTTCTTCTTTTGGCGAAGAAGTTTGGTTTTTTTCTTGAATAATATCAATCTCAAAATTAGTTAGTTGAGAAGCTAAGTTAACATTAACTCCTCCTTTTCCAATAGCCAAAGGCGCCTGATCTTCTGCGACATACACTTTTGCTTTTTTAGTTTTTTCATCTATTTCTACTTTGTTGACTTTTGCTGGAGAAAGAGCACTGATTAAAAAAATTTTTAGATCTTTATTCCATTGAATAATATCAATTCTTTCTTGACCACCCAATTCTTCAGTTATAGTTTGAATTCTTATCCCTTTTTGGCCAACACAGGCACCAACAGGATCGACCCCTTTTTGTTCGGTATAAACAGCAACTTTTGCTCGCTCACCTGGAGCACGGACAACTTTCATAATTTTTACTGTATTATTGGTTACTTCTGGTACTTCTCGTTTAAAAAGGTTGGTAATAAGAAGGGGATTGGTTCTTGAAAGAATGATTTTTGAGTTGTTTAATTTGTCGGTAATAATTTCTTTAAGAAGAAAAACTAGTGATTGATTGATAGTATATTTTTCGTTGGGAATTTGTTCTTCTTTAGGAAGAATCGCGTCAGTTTTTCCAATATCGACAAAGACATTGCCACGACCATCAATTCTTATTATTCTTCCTCGGATTAATTCTCCAACTTGGGAAAAGTACTGAGAAATAATTGTTTTTTTTTCAGCTTCGCGAATTTTTTGAATAATTACTTGTTTAGCTGTTTGAGCGGCAATTCGACCAAAGCCAGGGGGAGTGACATCTTTTTCTTCTTTTAAGATTTTTACTTCTCCAGTTTGAGGGTTTATTATTGCTTTAAGTTTTGAGACATCTTCTTTAGGATATTCTTTGCGATAGGCAGCCAAAACGGCTACTTCTATTGATTTTAATACTTCATCAACAGGAATTCCCCTTTCTGTTGCTACCTGATTTAAAGCTAATGCAAATTCACTTTTTACAATACTCATATTTTTTTATTTTATCAGAAAAATATTAAAAAAAGAAGAGATTTTTTAAATAAAATTTATCGAAAATGAGTGGATTGAATTAAATTCGGATTTGATTTAATTTCGATTTCTTCAGGCGTTAGATAATATTTTTCGGCTTTAATACCACAAGAATAATTAAAAATTTTTACCGGTTTTGATTTTATTTTTACCTCATTTTCTTTCCACCAAATTCCATTTAACCAAGGTTTATCAGAAGGGGCAGGTTCGATAATTAAATAAGTAAGTCTTTTTTTTGAATAAGGAAAACTTCTAACTTTTGGAAAGTTATTTTGCATATAGGTTATTGCGTATCGTCCAGAGTAACTATAAAGGTCAGGTGAAAAAACATAATAACCAAATTCTTTTTCTTTTAAAGCATCGGTATAAATATCAAAAGCGATTTTTCGATAAATCTTCCAACCGCAGTTTGAGTTTTTGATAAAATTAAAACGGATAAAAAAATTTGTCAACAACAAATAAAGATAAAAAATTAAAAAAATTTTTTTATTTATTAAAGAATTCAATGAAGATAAAATAATTAAAGTTAAAGGTAGAAAAGGCCAATAAAAAAATCCCCAAACAATACCTTTATAAAAAAACATTAAAAACCAAAAACCTAAGTAAAAATAAAAATATAAACGATAGATTTTTCTAAATCTTGCTTTTTTGTCTTTTGTTTTTAAAAAAAGCCAAACCAATAATAAAGTTGCCGGCAAAGTATAGATATTTTTCAATGGTAAAAGTGACAATCCATCAAGGAAAAGACCATAAATTCGACTTAGTACCCAATCTTTAAATAAAGGCTCGCCCGCTACTTGTTTAGTATTGAGAAATCTTATTAAAGATTTTATTTGGAAAAAATTGTGTCTTAACTCAAAAATGATAAAAGTAGAAAGTGGAATCAATAAAATAGATAAAAACAATAAATCTTTGTATCTTTTCCTTCTAAAAATAAAAATTAAAAGATAAATTAAAGTTAAAACTAAAATTAATCCTCCAAATCCAACTTGAAACTGAATTACAATTCCCAAAAAAAAATAAGCTTAAACTAAGATTGATTGGGTTTAGAGTTTTTAAATATTGACTAAAAAATAAGAAAAAAAGTGGAAAAAAAATTAACGCTCCAAATGAGTTAAATAAACCGCTAGTATAAGAAATTAGATAGGCAGAGTAAAGCAATATTGCCAAAAAACCAGTTTTTTTATTAAAGATTTTTGTTGCGGTATAGTAGGTAGTTGTTAATGAAAATATTGAAAAAATAATCCAAAACCAACCAACAACTACCGGATTGCCTTTTCCAATTAAAAAAGCAGGCAAATTAAGATATAGCCACAAGGGGCCGTGAAAAATACCAGAAATTCCTCCTGCTCTTGGGCCAATTAAAGTTGGCTTTTTGTTTTTAACTATTTCTTCAAGAAGAGAAAAATCTCTAGCAATATCTGTATGAAAAGCAATATTGCCGTTAATAATAGGCCAAGAGGCAATAAATAAATTAAGTGCCGTTAATAATAAAATAAATAAAAAAATTTTTTTATTCATAAAAAATTACTTATAATTTTAGCGAAAACAATATGAAAAATAAATAACGATTTTACCGAAAATAATGATAAAATAATCAAGATGTTAGGAATTATTACTGTTAATTACAATCAATACCAACTGACAAAAGAATTTTTAGATTCTTTAAATTCAGTTAAAAACGCAAAAAATGCTTGGGTTTATATCGCTGATGTTTCTTCTAAAGAGGGATTAATTAACACTCAAAATTACAATTTTTTTGTCACCGTTGAAAAAAAAGAAAATAAAGGTTATGCTTTTGGTGTTAATTGTGGGATAAAGTTTTTTTTAGATAGAAAAATAGATAAATTTTGTGTTGTTAATAACGATGTGATTTTTGATAAATATTTTTTGATTGAGATAGAAAAAACATTTAAGAAAGTTGATATTTTTGGAGGAAAAATTTATTATGCTAAGGGTTTTGAGTATCATAAAAATCGCTATCAAAAAAAGGATTTGGGAAAAGTTTTATGGTATGCCGGCGGTGGCTTTGATTGGAAAAATGCTTTAACTTATCATCGAGGAGTTGACGAAGTAGATTATGGTCAATATGATAAATTTGAGGAAACGGAGTTTATTACTGGTTGTCTTTTTTGTTTTAATAAAAAAGTAGTAAAGACGGTCGGTTTTTGGAATGAAAGTTATTTTTTATATTTTGAAGATGCAGATTATTGTCTTTGTGCAAAAAAGAAAGGATTTAAACTTTATTATAATCCAAAAATTATTATTTGGCATAAAAATGCCCAATCAACAGAAGGGCCTGGCTCTTTTATTCATCAAAAATATCAACAAAAAAATCGGTTGATTTTTGGGTTAAAGTATGCCCCTTTTAAAACAAAAATACATCTTTTGATAAACTATTTATTGGGAAAATAAAATGAAAGATATAACAATTTTAATTTTTACTCACAATGAGGAAAAAAATATAAGAAAGTGTTTGGCCTCAGCAAGAATTTTGACCAAAAACATTATTGTTATCGATAGTCAAAGCACCGATAAAACAGTTAGGATCTTAAAAGAAGAAAAAGTTAAATTTTATTCATTTCCTTATCAAAGGTATGTTGAGCCCGCAAGAGAATTTGGGATAAAAAAGGCTAGCACTTCTTGGGTTTTAATTTTGGATGCTGATGAGAGAATTACTCAACCATTATCTTCTGAGATTAAAGAAAAAATAAAAGATGAAAAATTTTCTTTTTATTTTATTCCAAGAAAAAATATCTTTATTAATCATTGGTTAAAACATGGCGGCTGGTGGCCAGATTTCCAAATAAGACTTATTAATAAAAAATATTTTCTTTCTTGGCCAAAACAAATTCACTCAACTCCAAAAATTAAAGGCGAAGGCGGATATCTTAACAATCCTTTACTTCATTTTTTTCACGGTGATTTAGAGGCGATGGTTGAAAAAACCGCTATTTTTGAGGAGATTGAAGCTGACCTTCTTTATAACGCTTCCAAAAAAGCCAATGTTTTTATATTTTTTAGAAAGTTTTTTGGTGAGTTTTGGCGAAGATTTTTTAAATCTTTTGGATTTTTAGATGGAAATATTGGTATAATTGAAGCAATTTATCAAGCTTTTTCTAAAACAGTAACCTATCTTTTTTTATATGAAAAATATTTATTCAACAAAAAAATAGGCCTTTACAACCCTTATCTTAATGTTTTAGGTGGTGGTGAGAAACATATTCTTTCAATAGTTAAAGTTTTTGAAGATTTGGGATTTGTCCCTTATATTTTTTGGGATAAAGATTTAAAAAAAGAAATTAAAAATCGTTTAGGAATAAACTTTAAAAATTTATTTTTTCTACCAAATATTTTTAAAAAAAAATCTTTTTTTTCTTTCTTTAAAGTTTTTTTAACTTTAAAAAAATTTGATTATTTTTTTTATGTAACTGATGGTAGTTATTTTTTTTCCTTAGCAAAAAAAAATTTTGTTTTTGCTATGGTACCTGATAAAAGTCTTTATCAATTAAATTTTATCAATCGTTTAAAGCTTTCAAATTGGTGTTTTATTACTAATTCTTCTTTTACTTCTTATTGGCTTAAAAAATGGGGGATTAATTCGTATGAGATTACTCCTTATATTGATGAGAATTTTTTTAAATTAAAGAGTCAAAAAAAAGAAAAAATTATTCTTTGTGTGGGACGATTTTTTAGTCATTTACACTCAAAACGACAGGATATTGCTATAAAAACATTTAAAGAGATTAAACAAAAAAACCCCTTTTTTAAGAGTTTTAAACTAATTTTAGTTGGAGGATTAAAAGCCGAAGATAAAGGATATTTTAATAATCTTAAAAAAATCGCAGACAACGATCAGTCAATTATTTTCAAAATAAATGTTTCCCAAAAAGAGCTTTATCATCTTTACCAAAAAGCTTATTTTTTTTGGCATTTTGCGGGTTTTGAAATTAATGAAGAAAAAACACCGCAAAATGTTGAACATTTAGGAATTGCTCCTTTAGAGGCAATGGCATCTTTTTGTCTAACTTTTTGTTATAATGCCGGTGGGCCAAAGTTTTTGGTAAAAGATGGAAAAACTGGTTTTTTATTTAACAGTAAAGAAGAGTTGATGAAAAAAATGGAAAGAATAATCACTGACAAAGAAAAACAAGAGGAGATTAAGAAAAACGCCTATCATTTTGTTTTAACCAATTTTTCCTATAAAGTTTTTAAAGAAAAGGTTAAAAAATTAATAAGTAAAACATGATTTCAAAAACATGATTTCAGTTGTTATTCCGGTTTATAAAAACACTCATCTTTTTTTGACTAATCTTAAAAAAAATCTTCCTTATTTAAAAAAGTGGGAAATAATAATTGTGAATGACGATCCAGAAAAAAGTATAAAAAATGAAATTAAACAAATTAAAAGGAAAAACATTTTTTTGATTGAAAACAAAAAAAATTTAGGTTTTGGACAATCGGTTAACATGGGAGCAAAAAAAGCAAAAGGAAAATTCCTTCTTCTTTTAAATAGTGATACGGTTTTAAAAAATGAAAGTTATCTTTTTGGTTTAAAGTATTTTAAAAATAATCCTTATCTTTTTGCTATTAGTTTTGCTCAAAAAGAAGAAGATGGTGAAATTGTTGGGAAAAATATTATTTATTTCAAAAACGGTTTATTTCATCATCAAAAAGCCAATGATTTAATTTTTGGAAAAAATGGGTGGGCAGAAGGAGGTGCTTGTTTAATTGACAAAAAAAAATTTGATTTTTTGGGCGGTTTTGACCCGCTTTTTACCCCTTTTTATTGGGAAGATGTTGATTTATCATATCGGGCTTGGAAAGCAGGTTTTGAGATTTTGTTTGTGCCTAAAATTTTAGTTATTCATCATCATCAGTCAACAATTGGTAAATATTTTTCTTTAAAAGAAATTAAATCCATTGCTTTCCGTAATCAATTAATATTTACTTTTAAAAATATAAGTGACTTAGACTTTTATCTTCAATTTTTTTTCTTTTTCTTAAAGAACTTTTTTCAATTTTTGATTTTGTTTGATTTTACCAATCTTTTGGCAATTTTTGGTTTTTTAAAGCGGATAATAAAAATTTTAAAAGTAAAAATTGACCAGCAAAGAATTTATAAAATTAAAGATAGAGAAGTTTTAACTTATTTTAAAAATGGATAAAAAAACATTTTTTATTCTTACAATTATTACTTTTATTGGTTTATTTTTGCATTTTTATAAAATTGATAAAGTACCTCCTTGTATTAACGCCGATGAAGCGGCTTTTGCCTATAACAGCTATTCAATTTTAAAAACTGGCAAAGACGAGTTTGGTACACCTTTCCCTTTGCGGTTTAAGTCTTTTTCCGATTATAAAATGCCAGTTTTAGTTTATCTAAATGTGCCTTTTATCTTTTTTTTTGGTTTAGATACGTTGTCGATTAAGTTGATTAATGCTTTTTTCCTTTTTCTTTTCCCCAGCGTGATTTATTTTTTTACTTTTTATCTTTTTAAAAACAAAGCGGTTGGGATTTTATCTTCTTTGCTTTTGGTTTTATCGTGGGGAGTTCAATCGATGACCAGACAACTTCATGAGGCTTTTTTAACTTCCTTTTTTATAGTTTGTGCTTCTTATTTTTTTATTTTAGTAAGAGATAAAAATCGATTTTTAGATAGAGTTTTTTTTATTTTAAGTATTTTTTTAGCACTGTTTAGCTATCAATCAGCAAGAATTTTTGCGTTATTTTTTGCTTTTTTAGTTATTTTTTATCTAATAAAAAGAAAAATTTCTTTATCATTTGTTTTTTCTTTTTTGATAGTGTTTTTGGTTTTTTTCTTAACCGATATTGTTTATCAACCAAGACGCGTTTATAATTTATTTTTTTTAAATAACCCTGGTTTGAGCTTGCGAATTAATGAGTTAAGAGGAGAAGGTGGATTAAGAATTTTTTATAATAAGTTAACCCTTGGATTAAAAGAAAGGGTATTTGAGTATTTAAAATATTTTTCGCCTCAATTTTTAGTAATTGAGGGAGATCAAAATTATCGTTTTGGTTATCCTAATTTTTTGTCAATTATTACTCCGGTAGAATACATTTTCTTTTTTATTGGTCTTTATTATCTTTTTAAAAACAAAGAGAAAAATCGTTATTATATATTAGGTTTAATGTTTATTTCTCCTGTAGCTGGATGTTTGACCTGGGATGAAACCTCACTATCAAGAACATTTTTTATTATTATTCCAATTTTAATAATTGCCGCCTATGGTGTTTTAAACTTTGTTGGAAATTTAAAAAATAGAAAAATTTTTTCGGTTTTAGCGTTTATTTTTCTTTCCTACATTTTTTTCTTATTTTATAATTGGGATTTTTATTTAAATCATTATCCAAAAAAAGCAGTCAGTATTTACGATTGGCAATGTGGTTATAAGGAACTTGTCGCTTACATAAAAAATCATTATCATAAATTTAACAAATTTTATATCACCAAAGAAGGCGGCCCACCATATATATTTTTACTTTTTTTCTTAAAATATCCGCCGCAAAAATATCAAAAGCAAGCAAATACAAGTCCAATTGATCAATATGGTTTTTCGCAAGCAGAAAAGTTTGATAAATTTATTTTTAATCTCGATTATAAAAAAAGTGAAAAAAATATTGCCGTTATTGGTCGACCCCATGATTTTTCTTACGATAAAAATATAAAAAAAATCTTTTATCTTAGCGAGCCAATTTTTTTCATTAAAGAGATTTTTTAAGCAATTAAAGAAAGAATTATATTGTAAAAAGCATGAATAAAAATGGGAAGATTAAGACTTTTTCCAGTAAGATAAAAGTATGAGTTTAAAAGACTTAAGAAAATATCAGTCAACATTAAAAAAATAAGTTGCGAGCCAACTAACCCAGCAATAGTAAAACGGAGTGGAACATGAAGAAAGAAAAAAAGAATAGCGCAAAAAAAAGCCGTTTGATAAAAATTTTTTGATTCTTGGTAAAGACGCTTAAAAACAAAACCAGTTGATAAAATCTGTTCGCTTATTGCTCCAGCAAGAGAAATAAAAATAATATAAAAAACAAAACCAACGCTAAAATTTTTGTTAATTAAGATAATTTTTCCCTCCTTTATCCATTTGGCGGATAAAATTGTTGTTAAAAAAACAAAAGCAATAAGTAAAGAGATTAAGAGATCTTTTTTTAAAGATTTAAATGACCAACTTAGGGAGGAAAAAAACTTTTTGTTTTCTATTTTTTTAATAAAATAATAAACTGGAAAAACAAAAATTGCCGGCTTTGCCAAAACTTCATCAAACCATTCAGGCATTTTAATTTTTAGGCGATAAAAAGCCCAAATAATTAAAATAATTCCCCAAAGGTTTAAAACCTTTTGTGAGTGGGGGATATTTTTTTTCATATAATTTTTACTATTCTAGAAAATCTTTTAACTTTCTTGCTCGAGTTGGGTGTTTTAATTTTCTTATCGCTTTTACTTCAATTTGACGGATTCTTTCACGGGTAACTTTAAAATAAGCACCAACTTCTTCTAAAGTTTTAGGTTTACCATCTTCCAAACCAAAACGCATTGATAATACTTTTCGTTCTCTTGGTGAAAGGGTATTTAAGACATTATTTAAAGCATCTTTTAAAAACTCACGCGAAACTTTATCATACAAAGATGGTTCATTGACGTCGGAAACAAATTGTTCTAAAGTAGTTTCTTTATCATCACCAATTGGTGTTGATAAGGAACGAGGTTGTTGAGAAATTTTTTTCAAATTTTCCACTTCATCAACCGAAAGCTGCATTTCTTTAGCAATTTCTTTGATGGTTGGTTCTCGACTTAATTTTTGGGCAAGTTTTCTTTGGATTTTATAAAAGCGATTAATTTGATCAACCATATGAACAGGAATTCTTATTGTTCTTGATTGATCGGCAATTGCTCGGGTAATTGCTTGACGAATCCACCACGTTGCATAAGTGGAAAATTTATAGCCTCGTCGCCAATCGTATTTTTCAACTGCCCGAATTAAACCTTTGTTTCCTTCTTGAATAAGATCTAAAAAAGAAAGCCTTCGTCCTAAATATTTTTTTGCCACCGAAACCACTAGTCTTAAATTGGCTTTAATCAATTTTTCTTTAGCATCTTGATCACCTTTTTCGTATCTTTTTGCCAAAGCAATTTCTTCTTCGGCAGTTAAAAGCGGGGTTTGACCTATTTCTTTAAGATAAAGTTTTATTGGATCAAGTGATTCGCCATGTTTTAAAATCTCTAGTTGTTCTAGTTCTTTTTCTAGTTCTTCAATGCTTTTTTTAGCTTCTTCTTCTTCACGAGAAGATATGGTTTCAAAAATATCAATACCTTTTTTGAAAGCTTTATCGAAAAAGTCATCGATTTCTTCAATGTGTTTTTCTGGTTCAGGATAGACTAAAAGAATATCATCCTGGACAAGAAATCCGTCTTCTTCCCCTTGTTTTAGAAGATCTTTTAGATTTTTGGGAATTTTTGTTTTTGTCATGACAATTAATTTTATAACGAAATTAATTTTTTTTCCACTTCTTTAAGTTTTTGATTTAGATGTTTTAATTCGTTTATTTTATTGTCGATGTTTTCTTTTAAAAGAAGATTTTTTATTTGATTTTTTAGGGAATGTTTTTTTATTTGATAGGCTAATTTTTCTATTTTTTCTTTACTCAACTGAAAATCTACTGAAGCAAAAAGAAAGATTTCATCAAAAACTGGTTTTAGTTCGTTGGGAAGGAAGTTGATGAAGTTTTCCAAAATAAATTTTTCATTATTTTTTTTATATTCTAAAAAAAGGTTGGCGATTTTTTCTAAAGCAGGAATCTCAAAGTCTTTTGGAGAAAGGATAGAAAAAACTACTTCGGCTAAAGAAAAAGGAGTTTCTGATTGAAAAATAAGACTTAAAATATATTTTTCTGCCAAAACAAAATGAGAATCACTGCCTTTTTTTGTTTTTGGAATAAAATCAAGCCGTCTTTTTTTAAGGAATAAATTTTTTTTGATTAGGTTTTGAATGCTTTGTTCACTTACTTCCAATAGATTAGCCAATTTTTTTACATAATGAGATTGGACGACAGAATTTTTTATTTCGGAAAGAAAATAAATTACTTCTTCGCTAATTTTTTTCTTAGCATAGACAGTTTTTTCTGGGTATTTTTTGAAAATTACATCAATCAAAAAGTCATAAATTCCAACAGGGTTTTTAATGGTTTTTTTAAAAAGATTAATATCGGTTTTTACTGCTTCATCTGGGTCTTTAGCAAAATTAAAGGTAACAACATTGATATCAAAGTCAAATTTTTCCGCTTCCTCAATTGCTCTTTTTACTGCTTCTTCTCCAGAAGAATCACTATCTAAAGTTAGAGTAATTCTTTCGGTGTAACGTTTAAGAAACATCAGTTGTTCTTTGGTAAGAGCCGACCCTTTAATAGCAACAAAATTGGTAAAGCCGGCTTGATAGGGTGAGATAACATCAAACTCCCCTTCAACTATATAGACGTTGTTTTCTTTTTTAATACTTTCTTTTGCTAAATCAATACCAAAAAGGGTTTCTCGTTTATGATATAGGATGGTTTCTGGGGTGTTGATATATTTTGCTTCTTTTTCTTCTTCATTTAAGCTTCTTCCAGAAAAACCAATGATGTTTCCGCGAGGATCACGGATAGGAAAAATTAATCGGCCACGAAAATAATCACAAAAACGACCTTTCTCATTTTTAAAAACTAATCCATTTTCTAACATTTCTTCTGGTTCATATTTTTTCTTTTTTAAAAAAGAAAAAAGGGATTCCCAAGAAAAAGGCGCATAACCAAGGCCAAATTTTTTTATTGTTTGATCTTTTATTTTTCTTTGATAAAGGTAACTGAGGGCTTTTTTTCCAAAGGTGGTTTTCCATAAAACATGTTGAAAAAAAGAAGCTGCTAATTGATTCATTTCTAAAAACCGTTTTTTCTTTTGCCAAACTTTATCTTCGAAATCTACTTTTTTTATTTGGATGCCTACTTTTTTTGCTAATTCTTTTACCGCTTCAAAAAAGGTAAGGTTTTCCCATTTCATCAAAAACTTAATTACATCTCCTCCTTCATTACAGGCGCCAAAACAGCGCCAAATTTGTCGCTCAGGCGAAACAATAAATGAGGGCGTTTTTTCTTGATGAAAAGGACAAAGAGCTTTAAAGTTTCGACCTGTTTTTTTTAGGGGAATAAAATTACCAATAAATTCAACAATGTCAATTCTTCTTTTTATTTCTTCAATGGCATTTTCCATCGTTATTATTTTACCACTATTTGAAAAAAGAAGGTTTTTAATGCTATACTATTATTTAGTATGATATTTCTTTCATTAAATGAGTGTCAGGTGAGGCTTTTAGTTTTTAAAAAAAACCTCTTTTCTCATTATGAGGTTGATTACTTTGAAAAAACCCATCAAACTACGCTTTTAAAAAATGGTGAAGTAGTAAATATTGATATTTTAGCCTCAGCCATTAAAGAAGCTTTAACTTTGACAAAAAAAAGTGAGGCAGAAAAAGAAGTTTTTCTTGTTCTTCCTCAAGATTCATTTGTTTTTTTACGAACTGAAGTTCCTGTTGATCTTATGGCTTCGGCGGTTGAAAGTTATGTTTTTGATAAGGTAAGAAGTCAGTTTAAGATTGAAAATGAATCACTATTGTGTTCTTTTTTTATTCGTCAATCACCGCAGAAAAAAATTATTAATTTTTTTGGTTTAACCCAAAAAAGATTTTCCGATTTTAAAAAAATTTTTTCCCTTTTGAATCTAAAGTTAGTTAATATCATCCCTGAAACGCTTTCTTATTTTAAACTATTTGAAAAAACTTTAAGAAAAGAAAAAAATGAAACTATTTTTTATGTTCATTATGATGAAAATTTTGCCTTTGGTTATTTATATGATAATTTTGGTTTGTTAAAAAGTGATAAATCAACGGCGCAGATAAATCAAAAAAATTCTTTAGAAATGGCGATTAAAAAAGAGAAAGATGTTTTAGAAAAATCAGGTTATAAGCTAAATCGATTAATTCTTTCTGGTTCTTCTTCAGAAAATATTCGTCAAGATACTTTTACGAAAGAAGTTGGAGTTTGGACAAATCCTTTAAAAAAAATTATTCCTAATTTCTACGGCGATTATTTAAAGCTTTTGCTTACTGATGAGAAAAAAGTTTTACCTATCTTAAGTTTAGATTCGTGTTTTGGCGCTTTTGTTTTTTATAAAGAGAATAAAGATTTTTCGTTCTTTAAAAAATTAAGTTTTTCGGGATTGGCAAAGAAAATAGAAAAACAACCAGTCTTTTTAGTAAAAAAAGAGTTATTAGTATTTATTGTTTCTTTTGTTTCCTCAATTTTATTTTTTATTTTTCTTTCGGCGATTAAACCAAAAACTAATTTCACTTCATTAGGATTTAGACCCCAAAAACCTTCTCCGACTTCCCCCATAATTTCTCCTTCAAAGACACCTACGCCAACGATGGTAATTAACAAACAAGCAATTCGGATTAAAGTTTTAAATGGTTCTGGTGTTACTGGGAAGGCCTCTTCTGTTAAAGAAATTTTAAAGCAAAAAGGTTATCAAGAGATTTTAACGGGAAATGCTAAAAGTTTTGATTTTGAAAAAACAGAAATTTCCATTAAAAAGGAAAAAAGTTATTTGATTTCTATAATTAAAGAAGACTTAAAACAATATGTTTCTTCTTTTAAAATAAATACTCTTTCTGAAGAAGAAGCTTCAGATGTAGTTATTGTTATCGGCAAAGACTTTAAATAAAATTTATGGAAGAAAAAAAACAAGAACTTCAAAGACGGTTAAATCTGATTTTTGAGAAATTTAATCTTGCCCAAAAAAAAGAAGAGCTTAAGAAATTAGAGGAAAAAACTTATAATCCATCCTTTTGGCAAGATTCAAATAAAGCTTCTTTGACGATGAAAAAAATAACTCAGATTAAAAAAGAAATAGATGATTTAGAGATTTTGCCACTTCTTATTGACGAAGATATTATTCAAGCAGAAAGAATTATTAATCAGTATGAGATAAATCTTTTTTTATCTGGCCCCTATGATCAAGCAGATGCGATTTTTTCAATTTATGCTGGTCAAGGCGGCACTGAGGCAATGGATTGGGCTGCCATGCTTCTTCGGATGTATACCCGTTTTTTTGATAAAAAAGGATGGCAGTGGGAGATAGTTGATCAAGTTGATGGGGAAGAGGCAGGGATAAAAAGTGTTGTTATAAATGTCTATGGCCGCTTTGCTTATGGATTTTTAAAAGGAGAAGCTGGTGTTCATCGGTTAGTGCGTCAGTCGCCTTTTAACGCTGATAAATTGCGTCAAACCTCTTTTGCATTAGTTGAGGTATTACCAGTAATTGAAGAAAAAAATATTGAGATCAAAGAAGAAGATTTAGAATGGGAGTTTTTTCGTTCCGGTGGCCATGGAGGGCAAAATGTAAATAAAGTAGCCACCGCTGTTCGTTTACGTCATAAACCAACGGGAATTGTAGTAACATGTCAGAAAGAACGCTATCAAGGCCAAAATCGGGAAAACGCCTTAAAGATTCTTCGGGCAAAACTTTGGCAGATCGAAGAAGAAAAGAAAAATCAAAAAATTCAAAGTTTAAAAACTGGAAAAATAGCATCTTGGGGTAGACAAATTCGTTCTTATGTTCTTCATCCTTATAAATTAATAAAAGACTTGCGTACTGATTGGGAAGAAACAAATGTTGAGGCGGTTTTAGATGGACAGATTGATGGATTTGTGGAGGCGTATTTGAAGAAATTTAAATAATTGTTTTTTTAGCTTAGTACCGCTTGCGTTTTTTGCTAAAAATTGCTATTCTAATTTCTATGGAAAACCAAAAAAAAAGTTTGCTTAAACCATTAGAAAATGATAATGAAGAAAAAAACAAAGAAGAAAAAATTTCTTTTTTTCATTTTTTTTCTTATTTGGGTTTAGCAATCTTTTTTGGGATATTGGCGGGTTTTTTATTGACAAAAATTTCTTTTAAAATTTCCCCAAAACAAACAGCAAAAACAACAAAAGAAAAAAAGACCGCCGGTATTCTTAACAAAAAAATTTTTAAAGATAAAGCAGAAGGGATTTTAAAAGAAGGTGGAATTGATGGGGAGGGTAATTTTCATTTAGAGCGTGAAGGCGGTCCATCTCAAAATGTGTATCTTACCTCATCAACAGTTGATCTTTCTTTATATGTTGGTAAAAAAGTTAGAGTTTTTGGTGAAACTTTTGCCGGCCAAAAAGCAGGATGGCTGATGGATGTTGGTTTTATTGAAATTTTAGAGTAAAAAAAATGATTGTTTTTGAAAACGTTACCAAAAAATTTCCTTTAGGAAATATCGCTTTAGACGATGTTTCTTTTTCTATAGAAGAAGGGGAGTTTGTGTTTTTGGTTGGGCCGTCAGGCGCCGGTAAAACAACGATTATAAAATTAATTCTTAGAGAAATTCTTCCAACGACCGGTTCAATTTTTGTTGATGAAATGGATATTACCGATAAAAATTTTTCAAAGCTTTTGGCTTTACGAAGAAACATTGGGGTAATTTTTCAAGATTTTAAAATTGTTGATGACAAAAATGTTTTTGAAAATGTGGCTTTAAGTTTACAGGTATTGGAGAAATACTCTTATTTAGAAATCAAAGAAGAAGTAAAAAAAGCTTTAAAAATAGTTGGTTTAGAAGATAAAGAAAAAGTATTTCCTATACAACTTTCGGCGGGAGAACTACAAAGGGTGGCAATTGCCCGATCAATTGTTGGCAAAAGAAAAATTATTTTAGCCGATGAACCAACGGGAAATTTAGATCCAAAAACCGCTTGGGAGATAATGAAGATTTTTAAAAAAATAGAAAAAGAGAAAACAATTATCTTTGCTACTCATAACGCCGATATTGTTAACAGTTTTCAAAAAAGAGTTTTAATTTTAAAAGAGGGAAGATTAGTAAAAGATTTAAGAAAAGGAAAATATGAGTTTTAAAATTAATTTATGAGAGATTTTTTAATTTCTATAAAACGAGCACCTTTTCAGTCGGCAGCATCTTTTTTAGTTCTTTTTTTCTCTTTGTTTTTGACTTTTTTTCTTCTTTTTTCTTTAGCTTTTTTTGAAGGTATTTTAGGTTATTTAGAAACCCGACCGCAAATTATTGCTTATTTTCAACCAAAAACCAATGAAAATGAAATCTTTAAAATCCGTGATGAGCTTGCAAGTTCAGGTAAGGTTTTGTCGATAAAATATATTAGTCAAAAAGAAGCATTTGAGATTTACAAAAAAATGAATAAGGACAATCCTTTACTTTTGGAAATGGTTTCTCAAGAAATTTTTCCTCCCTCTTTAGAAATTTATGCAAAAAAGCCAATGTTTTTACCAGAAATTGCTGAATATTTAAAAAGACAAACAATTATTGATGAAGTTCAATTTCAAAAAGATATTTTAGAAAGACTTTTGACTTTAACTTCAATTTTGCGCAAAGTTTCTTTTTCTTTTTTTGGCTATTTATTTTTAATGACAACAACTGTGTTAGTTGCAATTGCTCACTTTAAAATTGCTTTAAAAAAAGAAGAAATTGAACTTTTATCGCTTTTGGGCGCATCTTCGTTTTACATTAGAAAACCATTTTTAAAAGAAGCGTTTTTTTTGGCTTTGTTTGCTTCTGTTTTTTCATTTTCGGTAGCCCTTTTGATTTTATTTTATTTTCAGCCTTTTTTAAATTCCTATCTTCAAGGAATTACTTCTTTAACCTTTAACCTTTTTAATCTTAGTTTTAATGTTTGGCCGATAAACTGGGTTTTTCTTCTTTTAATTTTCTTTTTAACCTCATCTTTTGGGATAGCTCTTTCTTTTTTGGCTACTTTTTTGGCGACTAGCAAATATCTTTGAGGTTTTTTATAATTTAGTTTATGAAAAAAAGATTTTTTTTGTTAATCTTTCTTTTTTTTACTATTTTTTTAGTTTTTGGAAAAAATTTAAAAGCAATTGAGTGTGAATTGGGAATGGATTTAGGCGGGCGATCTCGGGAAGAACTTGAAGAATTAAAAACCAAATGTGAAGAAAAACTTTTAAAACTGGCAAAGCAAAGAAATACTTTGGCTTCAGAGATAAACTATCTTGATACCCAAATTTATCTAACAAACCTAAAAGTTGCTGAGACAGAAAAAAAGATTGAGGAAATCGAAAAAGAAATTGTTGTTTTGGGAGAAAAAATTGAAGGCCTTGATAAGTCTTTAACCAAACTTTCTAAACTTTTGTTGGAGAAAATTGTTTTTGATTATAAAAATAGAAGAATTACTTTACTTTCGATTCTTTTTGAAGCCGATAGAATTGAAGATTTAGTTAATCGGATTAAGTATGTTAAAACCGCAAGAGAAAATAATCAAAAACTAATTATCCACGTGCAAAATGCCAAAATTAACTTTGAAGAACAAAAAAAACTTAGAGAAGAAAAAAAAGCCCAGTTGGATAACTTAAAACTTCTTCTTGCAAGACAGAAAACTGAACTTTTAAATCAACAGTATAATAAACAAAATCTTTTAGAATTAACAAAAAAAGATGAGGCGCGATATCAAAAACTTTTAGCCGATGCGCAAAAAGAACTTTCACAAATTATTGGAGCAGCAAAAACCCTTCAACGAATTGGTCAAGCGGTTCATGTTAAACGAGGAGAGATGATTGGAACTCAAGGAAATACCGGTTATTCTTTTGGTGATCATTTGCATTTTGGTGTTTATCGTTATTCTTCGATTAATGATTTAGCCAATAGTGATTGGTATTATAACAATTGGGTTGATCCGGGCCTAGTTTTATCACCAAAAACGGTTGTGTGGGATACTGGGTGTGAGCCAAAAGAAACAAAAACAGTTGGGTCTGGTAATTTTTCCTGGCCGATGGAGCCAACGGCTATTTCTCAAGGGGCAGGTTTTACTTGTTACTCCAATTCCTTTTATCGTGGCAATCCTCATCCGGCCTGGGATATGTGGGGGCCAGTTAATACCCCAATTTATGCAGTTGAGGAGGGGACAGCTTATTTTTGTCGTAATTGTTTAGGTGATGGAGGAAACGGTGTTTTTATTTTTCACCCAAACGGTTATATGACTCTTTACTGGCATCTTCAATAAGTTTTTTTTAGATGGGGTTATTGAAATAAATTTTATTGTTGACAAATTGATTATGCGATCGTATATCAATTTTGTCAACCTTTTTAGAATTATTTAAATTTAAAATAGAAAATAAGAAAGGCTTAATTGAATATTTTTGTTGTTTTTAGACTATTGACAGAAATTGATGAAAAAAATAAAGTAAATTTATGGGGCAATGGCTGATTTTGTTGCCAGATTTTTTGATAAATTTGTCGGCGGGGTATTTTTTAGCGGGTGTCGGCGTTCAAATTGTTTCCCAGTCTAATTTTTTTGAAAAAGTTATCACTTCTTTTTTAAATTTAACTTATGCTATTATTTTTTATATCTTGGCGGTTATTAGTTATCAAATAAATAATGAACGATTTAATTAAAATTTCTATTGGGTTACAAATTTCGGGTGGAATTTTGGCAATTGTGATTATTCTTTTACTAATTTTAGTAAAAATTCAACCACCCAAAAAATCTTTAAAATCAATTAAAAACCAAAAATAAAGATGGTTTTTTTTAAAAAAAATTTTATTCTTTTAATTATTATTTTATTTTTTTTCATTTTCTCTTCAAAAATTTTTGCCGAGTTAAGACTTAATGAAATTTATCCTGCGCCACCATCTGGAGAATATGAATGGGTTGAGCTGTATAATGATGAAGATAAAATAATTGACACTTCACAATATCAAGTTTTAGATTTAGCAGGTAATAAACTTAAAATATCAACTTTAAGCGCCTTACCTTTTAGTTTTATTTTAGCAACAAGTTTTTCTGTTTTAAATAATAATGGTGATACAGTCTTTCTTAAACGTGGGGAAGAGATAATAGAAATTGCTACTTACTCTGCTAATTTTGATTTAGAAAAAACATTTGCCAAGTGTCCTGATTTTTATGGTCAATGGTTTATTTTAAATATGACGACAAAAAATACTTTAAACGAATTAGCTTGTCAAATTCTTACTCCAACCCCAACTCCTTTTCCTTCTCCAACCCAAACACCAGCGATATCTCAATCACCAACTCCAACAATTTCACCAACATCTTATTTCTCACCTACTCCCAATCCCACTCCAACACCAACTTTTGTTTTAATTTCTTACCAAAACATTTATCTTTCAGAAGTTTATCCCAATCCGCAAACTGGTGAAAAAGAGTGGGTTGAGATTTACAATGACAATGATTTTGTTGTTGAGTTATTAAACTGGTATGTCGATGATATTGAAGGAGGAGGGGCTTCTCCAAAAAAATTTTCTTTAACTATTCAGCCGAAAAGTTATGCAAGCTTTGATTTATCAAGCGCCATCTTTAACAATGATGCCGATGCGGTTCGACTTTTAGATTTTGAAAAAAAAGAAAAGGATAGTTTTGAGTATAAAGGTTCTTGGAAAGGAAAAAGTTTTGGGAGGATAAGCTTTGACACCGATGACTTTTGTTTGCAAGAACCAAGCAAAAACCAAAAAAATAACCCCTGTTTGAATCCAACGCCAACAGACAATTTTTCCCCAACTATCAAAATTTCTTCTTCGCTTTCCTCAGAAACTAATTATTCAACTTCGTCTTATTTTTCTTTTAATAAAAATGTTAACAAAAATAATAAAATCGTTTATTCTTTTTATCAGCCATCATTATCAAATAATGCTCAAAAAATCAATTTACCAACTAACCAAGACAAAGATATTTTAGGAGTTTATCATAAAAAACCAAAGAAAGATTACTTATTTTTATCTTTTATTTCTTTTTCTTATTCGTTGTTGGGCAGCTTGGGGATTGTTTTAAAAATTTTTAAAAATATCTCTTAAATTTCTTGCCTTTTTTTGAAAAATTGATTATCATTTTTTTATGAAATTTTTTGGGTTGAAAAATTTTTTTCATCACCTTTTTATTCCAAAAGAAGAAAACAACTTTCGTTCAAAACTTCTTCATTTAGATTTTTTAAGTTTTTATCTTCTTTTAGCTTTAATTTTTACTTTTTTATTTAAAACTACCCCTCTTTATAATATTTTAGGTTATGCTACCGATATTACCATTCAAAAACTTTACGAATTAACCAATAAAGAAAGAGAAAAATATAATCTACCACCGTTAAATTACAATGAAAAACTTTCTTTGGCCGCCTATCAAAAAGCTTTAGATATGTTTAATAAAAACTACTGGGCTCATTTTGGTCCCAATGGAGAAACGCCTTGGCAATTTATTTTAAACGCTGGTTATGAGTATGAGTATGCGGGAGAAAATTTAGCTAAAAACTTTCTTTTTTCTGAAAATGTGATTGCCGCGTGGATGGATTCAAAAACTCATCGGGAAAATATTTTAAGAAAAGACTATACCGATATTGGTTTTGCGGTTGTTAATGGGACGTTGAATGGTGAACCAACTACTTTGGTTGTTCAAATGTTTGGAAGGCCTTCGTCAATTAATTTGTCAAAAAAGTTAACCGAAACCCAACAAGTTTTTGCTAGTGAAAAAAAAGAAACCAATAAAAAAACAATTGCTTCTTCTACACCACAGGTTTTAGCCAAAAAAGAAAAAAATAGGGCGGTTGCTGCTACTAAATTTTTATTTAATTTTAATTTAGGTTTTATTGGACTTTTGATGTTAACTTTGATACTTGATTTTTATTTTGCGGCAAAAATGGGAGTTTTGAAGCTTCGTCTTACAGGAAAGAATTTTGCTCATTTTATTTTTTTAGGATTTATTGTAATTGGCCTTTTTATTATTAGTCGCGGAGCAATTTTATGATTAATCATATAAAAAAAGAGATAAAAAAACACGCTTTTGATTATCTTCTGCTTTTTACTTGTGGTGTTTTTTTCCTTTTGGCTTTAAATCTTTTTCGAGGGGAACGACTTTTAGAGTTTATTGTCCTTTTAATTTTTGTTAGTTTTTATATTGTTTGGGGAGTGTATCACCATATTATTACTAATAATTTTCACTTTAAGATTGTTTTAGAATATGTTATGATTGGTTTTATTCTCCTTTTCCTTTTAAAAATTATTATTTTACCTTAAAAAAGTTATGAAAGGAGTAATTTTAGCAGGAGGGTTGGCCACCCGACTTTATCCTTTAACTTTTGCCACTAACAAACATCTTTTGCCGGTTTACGATAAACCAATGATTTATTATCCAATTCAAACTTTAGTAAAAGCTGGAATTAGTGATGTTTTAGTTGTTGTTTCTGGACCTCATGCTGGTCACTTTATTCAAGTTTTAAAAAATGGGAAAGAGTTTGGTTTAACTCATTTAGAGTTTGCTTATCAAGAAAATCCTAAAGGAGGAATTGCCGACGCATTGCTTTTGGCTGAAGATTTTAGTGAAGGAAAACCAATTACGGTTATTTTAGGCGACAATACCACCGATGCTGATATTTCTTTGGCTGTTAAAAATTTTAAAAGTGGCGCTATGATTTTTTTAAAAAAAGTACCTGATCCTAGTCGTTTTGGGGTGCCAAAATTTGATAAAAATGATCCAAAAAAAATTGTTGAAATTATTGAAAAACCAAAAGATCCACCATCCGATTATGCAGTTACTGGTTTATATATATATGACAATAAAGTTTTTGATTATATAAAAAAGTGTGATCCAAATTTTGCTGGACGGGGTGAATTAGAAATTACTCAAGTAAATAATTTTTATCTTAAAGAAGGCAAATTGCGGTGGTTTGAGCTTGAGGGTTATTGGTTGGATGCTGGTACTTTTGATACTTTGCTTTTGGCTAATCTTTACTGGGCGAAGAAAAAGAACTCGCCCGCTTTAGAAATTTTTAAGAAAATTTTATAAATATGGATACCACCCAACTTTTATTAACTATTATTTTAAGTTTAAGCACAATTCTTTTAGTAATTGTAGGTTTACAACTAGTTTTTGTTTTAATTGAGTTAAGAAAAATATTAAGAAAAATCAACCAAGTAATTGAAGGATTTGAACGGGTAGGGACTTCTTTAGAACATGGTTTTGAGGAAGTTATCGGTTTTTTTTCTGGTTTTAAAGTTCTTTTAAAAATTTTTGATCTTTTTGAGAAAAAAAATGGAAAAAAAGGAGAAAGTAAATAATTTTTGGTTTGGATTTATTTTGGGGATTTTATTTACTGCCTTTTTTACTTTTTTATTTGGTACAAAAAAAGGAAGAAAAATTTTAAAAAACTTTCTTGAATACTCTGAGGATTATGAGAAAAGTTTATCTTATCTTTTAGAAAAGGTAAGTTTTTTATTGAAAGAAAAGTTTAAAGACGATAAAAAGGATAATCAGCAAGAAAAAAGATTAAACTTGAATTTTTCTGAAATTATTGATAGAATAAAATATTTAGCAAATCCGATCAAAAAACAAACAAAAAAATTTTTTGTAAAAGAAGGAAAAATTTTTGAAAAATCTCTTGATTTTTAGAAAAAGAAGGTGTAAAATATATTTTTTAAAAGATTTTTGCTATTTCCCCATAAGCCAGGATAATTGTGGCAGCGGGGATTTTTATTGTTAAAAGCTTTCATTATAAAAAGTTTAAAACTAATGAGTAAAAATAAATTGAAAAATAAACTTCCTAACGAAATATTTTTAGGGAAGCTTGATTCAAGATTAGAGAAATTAGATTTTATAGAGATACAAAAAAAATCGTGGCAGGCGTTTGTTGATTTTTATTTAAAAGAGATTATTACCGAGTTTTTCCCAATTTATGATTATACCGAAAAACGCTTTATTTTAGAATTTATTGATCTTTTTTTTGGTGAACCACGTTTTCCTTTAGATCTTTGTTTGAAAAAAAAACTCACCTATGATGTGCCCGTTTATCTTCGTTTAAGACTAATTAATAAAAAAACCGGTCAAAAAAAAGAACAAGATGTTTATTTTTTTAACCTTCCCAAAATGACCAATCGTGGAACGTTTATTATTAACGGAATTGAAAGAGCTATTATTAATCAATTAGTGCGTTCTCCTGGCGTTTATTTTACCGCTGAGGTAAACAAAATTACTGGGGTAACTTTATATAATGCTGAAATTCGTCCTTATATTGGCGCCTGGATTGATTTGACTTTAAATAAAAATAACTTGATCGAAATGAAGATTAACAAAAAACGAAAGTTTCTTGCCACAACTTTTATTAAAGCTTTTGACGGTGAGAACGATGCTCAAATTCTTTCATACTTTTCTGATTTAGATCAATCTCTTTTAGAAAAATATCTTTTGCCAACTTTAAAAAAAGATCACGCAAAAACCAAAGATGAGGCAGTTTTGGAGATTTATAAAAAAGTAAGACCTGGTGAACCTTTAGTTTTAGAGAATGCTTATAAAACTTTAGAAAATCTGTTTTTTAATCCACGTCGTTATTCATTGGCTTCTTGCGGGCGATATAAAATTAACAAAAAATTGGGATTAAATTTTGATATAAAGCGTGAAAATTTTTTAATTAAAAAAGAAGATATTATTGCCACTATCAAATATTTATTAAATTTAACCAAAGGCCAAGGAAAGTTTGATGACATTGATCATTTAGGAAACAGAAGGCTGCGTACTTGTGGGGAACTGGTGGGAATGTATGGGATAAGAGTAGGTATGGTAAGAGTAGAACGTGAGATTAAAGAAAGAATGAGTTTGGTAAGTAGTGATACGAATGCTTCTCCATCTCAAGTAGTTAATTCTAAACCTTTAATTGTTGCGGTAAATTCTTTTTTTAGAACTAGTCAACTTTCAACCATTGTCGATCAGGTTAATCCGCTTTCTGAGTTGGATAATTTAAGAAGGGTAACTGTTGGTGGGCCTGGTGGGATAGAAAAAGAAAGAGCTTCATTTTCTTTGCGTGATATCTCTTCTTCGCAGTATGGTCGCATTTGTCCTATTCGTTCTCCAGAAGGGCCAAATATTGGTGTGGTTACTTATCTTTCCTTATACGCGAGAGTTAACGAGTATGGATTTTTAGAAACACCTTATCAAAAAGTAATTAAAGAAAAAAAAGGTAGTAAAACCTTAGTTAAGTTAACCGATGAAGTTGTTTATTTACCACCGGATGATGAAGAAAATTACTACATTGCTTCAAGAGATTTAAATATTAATGAAAATAATATCATTGAAGATGAAATGGTAATAGTAAGATACAAGGGTGAAATTATTGAAGTACCAGCAGAAAAAGTGGATTTTGTTGATGTTTCTCACCAACAAATTGTTGGCGCCTCTGCTTCTTTGATTCCTTTTCTTCAAAACGATGATGCCAGCCGCGCTTTGATGGGAACGCACATGCAATGTCAAGCGGTACCTTTGGTTAAACCCCAAGCTCCATTGGTTGATACTGGATTAACAAGAAAAATTGCTTGCGCTTTGGGACGAACGGTTTATGCGCCAGAAGATGGGGTGGTTGTGTATGTTGATAGTCAAAGATTGGTATTTAAAGGAAAAAGTGGAAAGATTTATGATTTTAATTTAGAAAGATATCGTCGTACCAATAAAGATGTAGCTTTTGATCAACGACCAAAAGTTGATCCAAAACAAAAAGTAAAAAAGGGTGAACTTTTGATTGATGGACCAGCAACTGAAAACGGTCGTTTGGCTTTGGGTCAAAATCTTGTTATTGCTTATTCTTCACTTAATGGTTTAGGTTATGAAGATGGTTTTGTTATTTCAGAAAGGTTGGTAAAAGAGGATATTTTTACTTCGATTTCAATGGAAGAATTTGTTACTGATTTAGTTGATACCAAGCTTGGACCAGAAGAATTAACTCGTGATATTCCCAATGTAAGAGAAGAGGTGTTGCAAAATCTTGATAAAAATGGTTTGGTAGTTATTGGGACTGAAGTAAAACCAGGTGATATTCTAGTTGGGAAAGTAGCGCCAAAAGGTGAACGGGAACTAACGGCTGAAGAAAGACTTTTGCGAGTGATTTTTGGCGAAAAAGCAAAAGATGTTAAAGACACCAGTCTTAGAGTTCCTTATGGAAAGCGAGGAACGGTAGTTGATATTGAAATAATTGATGCAAAAAAAGACCCCAATGAATTAGAACCAGGAATTATTAAACGAATTATTGTTACAACCGCTCAATTGCGAAAAATTGTTGTTGGTGATAAATTGGCAGGTCGTCATGGAAATAAAGGAGTAATTGCTAAAATTTTGCCAGAGTGGGATATGCCTTATTTGGAAGATGGAACACCGGTTGATGTTATTATCTCTCCATTGTCAGTTCTTTCCCGAATGAATTTAGGTCAACTTTTTGAGGTGGTGGTTGGTCTTATTGCTAAAAAGAAAGGGACAGTAATTAACGCTCCTGTTTTTGAAAAGATTAAAGAAGAGTTTATTATTGAAGAACTTAAACGTTTAGGTTGGCCTGTTGATGGAAAAGTAACTTTATACGATGGTCAAACCGGAAAACCTTATGAGAAAAAGGCGTTAGTTGGTGTTGGTTATGTGATGAAATTAATTCATATGGTTGAAGATAAATATCATGCTCGAGCAGTTGGCCCTTATTCTTTAGTGAGTCAACAGCCTTTAAGCGGTAAATCCCAAATGGGCGGCCAACGGTTTGGTGAGATGGAGGTTTGGGCTCTTGAAGCTCATCGGGTTCCTTATACTCTTCAGGAGATGTTGACGATAAAAAGTGATGATGTAAAAGGACGAATGAAAGCCTTTGAGGCAATAGTTAAAGGGGTTGATATTCCTCAATCCACCGTTCCTGAATCATTTAATGTTTTGCTTAAGGAACTTAATAGTTTAGGATTAGCGATTGATTTTATTAAGTAACTTATGGAAAATACTAATCCCCAAACTCAAACCCAACAAGATTTTCAAATGTTTGATTTTTCCGGTTTAAAGATAAGATTAGCATCGCCTGAAGATATTTTAAGTTGGTCTCACGGTGAAGTAACAAAACCAGAAACAATTAATTACCGTACTTTCAGAGCGGAAAAAGACGGTCTTTTTGATGAACGGATTTTTGGTCCTACCAAAGACTATGAATGTTATTGTGGAAAGTATAAAAGATATCGTTATAAAGGGATAATTTGTGATCGATGTGGAGTTGAGGTGACAACCGCTGCCGTAAGGCGAGAGCGAATGGGGCATATAAAATTAGCTACCCCAATTGCCCATATTTGGTACTTTAAAGGGACAAGTTCAGCTTTATCAGTTTTAACCGGTATTCCTTCTCAAGCTTTAGAAAGAATTATTTACTACGCTTTATATTTAGTAAAAAAAGTTGATCCTAATAAACAAAAAGAAACAATAAAAATTTTAAAAGAAATTCAAAAAAAAGAAGAAGAAGAGATAGAAAAAAAATATGCTGTCAAAAAAGAAGAATTAGAAAAAAAAATTGAAGAAGAAAAAGAACAATTATTTAAAAAAATAAGTAGTGAAGAACAAAAAATAATTGCCGGTGAAGAACTTGATTTTAAGAAAAGAAATCAATTAAAAATTATCTCCGATGAGTATATTGAAGAAAAAAGTCAAAAAACGGCTTTTTTTGAAAGATTGATAAAAACCGTTAAAAATCTAAAACCGTTTGATACTTTAGAAGAGGAAGACTATCTATATTTAAAAGAAAAAGGTCTTTCGCAGATGGTAGAAGTAGGGATGGGCGCAGAAGTATTATATGAATTTTTAAATAATTTAGATTTAAAAAAAGAATATGAAAGTTGCTTAAAAGAATTAAGTGAAACAAAAGGAGAAAAGAGGAATAAAATTCTTAAAAAAACAAAACTGATAGAGTCCTTTTTAAAAGCCAATATTAAACCCTTTTGGATGATTTTAACTGTTTTGCCAGTTATTCCTCCTGGTTTGCGTCCGGTTGTTCAACTTCCTGGAGGAAAAATTGCTACTTCAGATTTAAATGATTTTTATCGCCGGGTAATTAATCGCAATAATCGATTAAAACAATTAATTGATTTAGGTGCGCCTGAGATTATTCTTCGCAATGAAAAAAGAATGCTTCAAGAAGCAGTTGATGCATTAATTGATCTTCAAAAAGCCCGCGGTCGAGCAAGAACAACTGGGGCAGCCTCAAAAGTCCAAAAGTCTCTTTCTGATATTCTTCGAGGAAAACAGGGAAGATTTAGACAAAATCTTTTGGGGAAAAGAGTTGACTATTCCGGTCGTTCAACAATTATTGTTGGTCCAAATTTGCGAATTGATCAATGTGGATTGCCAAAAGAAATGGCTTTAGAACTTTTTAAACCATTTCTTCTTCATCAATTGATTATTCGTGGTTTGGCGCCAAACATCAAAAGCGCAAAAAACTTACTAGAGGAAAAAAATCCAGTAGTTTACGATATTCTTGAAGAAATAAGTAAAAACCATCCAGTTCTTTTAAATCGCGCTCCCACCCTTCATAAACTTTCAATTTTAGCTTTTTATCCGGTGTTAACTGATAATTTAGCCATTAGCCTTCATCCAGCTGTTTGCGCTGGATATAACGCTGATTTTGATGGTGATGCCATGGCCGTGTTTTTGCCTCTTTCTAAAAAAGTAATTGAAGAGGTAAAGGAGCGGATGTTTCCTTATTACAATCTTTTAAAACCTGCCGATGGTTCACCAATTGTTGTCCCCAATAAAGAAATGGCTTTGGGATGTTATTATTTGACCACAGTTGATAAAAATTTAAAATTAAAAGATGAAGAATTACCATATTTTGCCAATGAGGATGAGGCGATAAATCAATATTTAATGGGAAGAATTTCTCTTCGTCAGGCAATTTGGGTAAAAATTAACGGTAAACTTTTAAAAACAACAGTTGGTCGAATTTACTTTAATCAAGCTTTACCAGAAGAGTTAAGGTTTATAAACGATGAGGTTAAAGCTTCTGAACTTAAAAAAATTGTGGCTTTGGCGATTAAGATGTTTGAGCCAAAAAAAGTAGGCGAGTTAATCGATAAACTTAAAGATATAGGGTTTTTTGGAGCAACAATGGCTGCTGGTCTTTCGGTTTCTTTTACTGATTGTAAAATTTTACCAGGAAAAGAAAACTATCTTCACTCAACTGAAGAGGAGATAAAAAAAATTGAAAAAAGTTATGAACAAGGTCTTTTAACCCTTGAAGAAAAAAAACGATTATCTAACAAACTTTGGATTGATACAACTGAAAAATTGGCCAACGAAACTTGGATGATGCTTGAAGAAGAAAATCCAGTAAAAATGATAATTAATTCCGGTGGAGCGCGAGCCACCAAAGAACAATTAAAACAAATTTCAGCAATGAAAGGATTAGTGGTTGATCCTTTAGGAAAAATTATTGAAGTACCAACTAAATCTAACTACCGACAAGGTTTATCGGTTTTTGAATACGTGATTTCGGCCCGTGGGGCAAGAAAAGGTCTAACCGATTCGGCTTTAAAAACCGCTGATGCTGGATATTTAACAAGAAGACTAGTTGATGTGGCTCATGATATGATTGTTTGGGAAAAGGATTGTCAGACCCAAGATGGGTTGGTGGTAAAAAAACAAAAAGAAGAATTAGAAAGATTTAAAGAAAAAATTCTTGGAAGATTTTTAGCAAAAGAAGTAAAGAATAAAGAAGGAAAAATTATTGTTTCTTCTAATCAATTAATAGATGAGGAAATTATTGATCTTTTAGAAAAAGAAAAAATTGAAGAAGTAGTTGTTCGTTCACCACTTACTTGTCAAGCTCCTTATGGCGTTTGTCAAAAATGTTACGGAATTGATCTTAGTAATAATCAATTAGTTACCATTGGTTGTCCAGTTGGAGTAATTGCCGCTCAATCAATTGGAGAGCCAGGAACTCAGCTTACAATGAGAATTCGTCATTTTGGCGGAATTGTAATTTCTGATGTTACCCAAGGACTTCCTCGAGTTGAAGAACTTTTTGAGGCGCGCACCCCAAAAATTGTTACTCCAATCACCGAAATTTCTGGCAGAGTTTCTATTAAAGAAGATAGAGAAAAAGAGGTGTATTATGTTAAAATTACCTCTGAAACAAAAGATGGAGTAAATAAAGAAGAAGAATTTGTTATTCCTTTGGGGCAAAAACTTAAAGTAAAAGATGGCGAGCTTATTGCCGCTGGTACTCCTTTAGCTGAGGGGAGTTTAAACATCAATGATTTGGTGGCAGTTAAAGGAATTAAAGAGGCTCAACTTTATCTTTTAGAAGAAATTCAAAAAGTTTATCGATCTCAAGGAATAAGTATTAATGATAAGCATTTTGAGGTAATTATAAAAAAGATGAGTGACAAAGTGATTATCGAAGATGAAGGAGATACCGAATTTGTTAAAAATGAAATTGTTTCTCGGATTCGTTTCCGTGAAGAAAACAAACGAGTTTTATCACAAGGCGGTCAGCCAGCGGTTGGAAAAGTAGTGATTTTGGGAATAAGCAAAGCGGCAACTTATAGTGATTCTTGGTTGTCGGCTGCCTCTTTTGAGCAAACAACCAATGTTTTATCGTCAGCTTCTCTTAAAGGGCAGATAGATTATTTGCTTGGACTAAAAGAAAATGTTATAATTGGAAGATTAATTCCTGTAACCAGTGAATTAATTGAAAAATATTATCAAAAGTTTTTAAGTCGCTATGCCCACCATCAATCAACTGGTAAAAAAGAAACGGCAAAAAAAGCTTAAAAAATCAAGGTCGGCTGCTCTTAAGTTAATTTTTAACGCGATAAAAAGGCAATATAAGGTTTTGGAAAGTCCCTTTAAACGGGGTGTTTGCACAGTTGTAAGAACAATGACGCCAAAAAAACCAAATTCGGCGCTGAGAAAAGTGGCAAGAGTTAGACTTTCAAATAAAATGGAAGTAACCGCTTATATTCAAGGAATAGGACACAATTTAGCTGAACACTCAATTGTTTTAGTTCGCGGAGGAAGAGTTAAAGATTTACCGGGAGTAAAGTATCATATAGTTCGAGGAAAATATGATGCCGCGGGAGTGGAGGGTAGAAAAACTTCGCGAAGTAAGTATGGAGCAAAGACTCCAACAGAAAAAACTAGTTAATTTTAAAATTTTATTTTTTTCATATGCCAAGACGTCCATATAAAAAAAGAATTATTTCACCTGATCCAGTTTATAATAGTTTTGTGGTGGCTAAATTGATTAATTATGTAATGGTTGATGGAAAAAAAACGGTTGCTAAAAAAATTGTTTATACTGTTTTGGAAAAAATTAAAAAACAAGGTCTTGATCCCCTTTTGATTTTAGAGGAAGCAATTAAAAATACTGCTCCTAATTACGAGATAAGACCAAGACGATTGGGTGGTGCTTCTTATATGGTGCCGTTTGAAGTGAGAAAAGAAAGAAAGCTTTTTTTGGCTTTAAATTGGATTATTGAAGCCGCCAAAAGTCGGCCAAATAAACAGTATCATACTTTTGCCGATAAACTTTTTGCCGAAATTTTAGACGCCTCTCGCAATCTTGGACAAGCGGTAGCAAAAAAACAACAAGTTGAGCGTTTAGCTGAAGCTAACAAAGCCTTTGCCCATTTGCGGTGGTAATGTTTAACTTATTTTTATTAAAATTATTTTTTTCTTATGGCAGTTTCCTCGGTTATTACTAAAAATCGAGTGGTTCCTTTAGAAAAGATTCGTAATATTGGAATTATTGCTCATATTGATTCAGGAAAAACCACCACCACCGAACGGATTCTTTTTTATACGGGAAGAACTTATAAATTAGGTGATATTGACGAGGGAACAACTCAAATGGATTGGATGCCGCAAGAGAAAGAACGGGGAATTACTATTGTTGCGGCAGCAACAACTACCTTTTGGCGGGGGGTGCGAATTAATATTATTGATACTCCTGGTCATATTGATTTTACTGCTGAAGTAGAAAGATCGTTGCGGGTTTTGGATGGCGGGGTGGTTATTTTTGATGCTGAAGAAGGAGTTCAAAGTCAATCAGAAACTGTTTGGCGTCAAGCTGATAAATATAAAGTACCCCGTGTTTGTTTTATCAACAAAATGGATAAATTAGGAGCCGATTTTGAGGGAACCGTTAAAGAAATTGAAGAAAGGCTTGGAGTAAAAGTGGCGATAATGACTTATCCTATTGGTAAAGAACATGAATTTAAAGGCGTGGTTGATATTTTAAGTAAAAAAAGTTTAATTTGGGATAAAGATGAGGAAGGAACAGAATATTCAATTCTTGAAAATGTTCCTGAGGATTTAAAATTAAAAATCGAAGAATTACACGCAAGGTTAATTGAGCAAATTGTTGAAACCGACGATGATCTTCTTCATCGCTATTTAAATGGAGAAAGTATTGCTATTGATGAGTTAAAGAAAGCGTTAAGAAAAGCTACCATTGCTTACAAACTAGTGCCAACTTACTGTGGTTCATCACTTCGTAATAAAGGAGTCCAACCGCTTCTTGATGCCATTGTTGATTATTTACCTTCACCTTTAGATTTGAAAAAAATTGAAGGTGTTAATCCAAAAACCAATCAAAAAGAAGAAAGATTATTGGTGCCGGAAGAAAAATTTACTGCTTTGGCCTTTAAAATTCAACTTGATCCTCATGTAGGAAAATTAACTTACACGCGAATATACGCTGGAGTTTTAGAGGCAGGTTCTTATATTTACAATGTTAATCGAGACAAAAAAGAAAGAGTAAGTCGTATTCTTTTGATGCATGCTAATCAAAGGGAGGAGATTGATAAGGCGTATGCCGGTGAGATTGTGGCTTTGGTTGGGCCAAAAGAAACACGAACTGGCGACACTCTATCTTCTGAAGAATATCCAATTCTTTTGGAAAAAATCACTTTTCCCGAACCAGTTATTTCTTTAGCAATTGAGCCAAAAACAAAAGCCGATCAAGAAAAACTTTCTTACAATCTTCAACGATTAGCCGAAGAAGATCCAACATTTAAAGTAAAAATTGATCATGAAACCGGCCAAACAATTATTTCTGGGATGGGCGAACTTCATCTTGAGGTAATTGTTGATCGAATGAGAAGAGAAATGGGAATGGATGTAAAAGTGGGAAAGCCACAAGTGGCTTATAAAGAAACAGTAACCAAGGTTGCCGAGGCCGAAGGAAAATATATTCGTCAAACTGGAGGCCATGGTCAGTATGGTCATTGTTTAATAAGAGTTGAACCTTTACCACGAGGTGAAGGATTTAAGTTTATTAATAAAATAAAAGGCGGCGTTATTCCTTCTGAATTTATTCCTGCGGTTGAAAAAGGAGTTTTGGAAGCAATGGAAAAGGGCGTTCTTTTAGGATTTCCTATTACCGATATTGCGGTCACTTTATTTGATGGTTCTTATCATGAAGTAGACTCTTCCGATATCGCGTTTAAAATTGCCGGTTCAATTGCTTTACAAGAGGCAGCAAAAAAAGCAGCTCTTACTCTTCTTGAACCGATTATGAAGCTTGAGGTTACGGTTCCGGAAGAATTTATGGGACCAGTAATTGGTGATATTTCTTCAAAAAGAGGAAAGATTTTAGGAACCGAAAAAAAACATAAAGCAGTTGTGATTAAAGCCTATGTTCCTTTAGCTGAGCTTTCAGGATATGCAACAACGCTGCGTTCATTAACTGAGGGTCGATGCTTCTTTTATATGGAACCATCTCACTATGAAGAAGTACCTCAAAATATTATTCAGGCGATGATTAATAGTAAAAGTTAAGATAAATTTAATACTAATTTTTTCTCTTCTTCTTAAGCTTTCCAATTGAGAAAAGAAAAAACTTATAAGGTTTTTAGATAAATCAGAAAGAAGTATAGCGTATAACATAAACATTAAACATTCAACATTAAACGTTATTAGTTATTAGTTATTAGTTATTTTTTGTCATTCCTTATAAAGCAGAAATCTATACAATCATACCTTAAACATAAAAAAAGAAAAAAAACGGTTAAAAATGGTTTAGATTCCTTAATAAATTAGAAATGATATTTAATTTTGATATTTGATATATGATTTTTGATTTATTAAACGTTACACGTTATACGTTACACGTTACACGTTTAATGTTAGATGTTAGAAGTTAGGTGATTGGTGTTTGGTGGTTGGTGATTTTTGCGGAAGGGGCGGGATTTGAACCCGCGTTTCGACTCATCGTCGAACCAAGGTTTTCGAGACCTGGCCGTTAAACCACTCCGGCACCCTTCCAGAAAATATTTTATCGCAAAATTTAAAAAATAGAATAAAAATTTTAATAGCCTAAAATTTTACAACAAGAAGCATTATTTAAATAATCAGTTTCTCCAATATATAATTTTTTTGAGAGTTTATTAATATAAAAAACGTCAGTATTTATAGTGATAAGAATTTTTTTTGAAATAAAAAAGTCAATTATTTTTTTTGGAGAATTTTTAAAAGGAATATTTAAAGAAATTCTATCGATTTGATTTTCTTCAAGGATTTTCCTTATTTTAAAGTATAAATTTTTATACCGATTGAAATTTGAAAAATCTAAAGGCAGGAATTTAGCCGAAGCAGAAGTAGTTACTAAAGGAAATTTTTGTTTTATTAATTTTAATTTTTTAATTGGTAGCCATTCACAAAAATAGTCTTTGTCTTTAATATAAGAATAATAAAATTTAAACTCTGAAACAAAAGAGTTTACTAAACAACGGTGAGGACCTACTTCTTTAATAACTTTTTCTACTACAGGCCAAGCTTTGAAATGTTTACAATCAATCATAACTGGAATAGAAGTAGTTTTTAGTTTTTTTACGACTTCCCAAATAGGAGCGGTTTTAGGTTGTTTTTCCCCGCTTTTTTTATAATATTCTTTTGAGTGCCCAAGATAAGGGATGAGAGAATCATTGACGCTAATATCAAGATCGAGGCTTTTTTTAAACTTAATCGCTTGTTTTAAAATAGGAAAGGTAAGTTGATGAGTGTGAAAGAAAATAAAAGATTTATTTAAATAAAAAATCCGCTGAGCTAAAGAAATATTAATCATTGTTATATTAATATCTTTATTTTAACTTGTTTTGGGTATTAATATACCATAAACAACAAGAAGAATTCAAAAGAATTATTGAAGGTAAAGTTTTGGTTTGATGAGTTATATTTTATTGGAAAAAGAAAAAAGCATCTAGGGAAAAAGAGAGTTCTTAATTTCTTGATTATTTTTTTTCTTCAGAAGTTTGGGCTTTATTTTTTTCTTCTTCTTTAACCTCTTGGGTAGTTTCTTTTTTCTCAGTAATTATTTCTGGGGTCTCTTTTGGTTGAGTTTCTGGGGTAATACTTTCTTCTTTATGAGCAACAACCGAAACAATCACTTTTTCTTTTTCAGTAATAATTTGATAAGTTGAAGCGCTTGGCAAATCGGCAACTTTTATTTCTTGACCGATTTCAGAAAGATTGGAAACATCGACTTTAATTGAGTGAGGAATTTCTTCGGGTAAGGCCTCAATGAGCAAACTGTTTGTTAATGTTAAAAGAATACCTCCCTTTTCCGAAACTGCTGGTGATTGACCAACGATTTCTACAGGAACTTCGGCTTGAGTTTTTTGAGTAAGGTCGACTTTTTTAAAATCAACATGAAGAATATTGTGGGTTACCGGGTGTTTTTGGACTGAGGTTATAAGAACAGGTAAAGTTTCTTTACCAATTTCAAGATATAAAACCCCTGTTTCTTTAACTTTTTTATAAATTTTTATAAAATCTTTAGCGCTTATGGTAATTGCTTGTGATTTAAAATCTTTGCCAAAAACATTTGCTGGTATCAAGCCTTGTTTTCTTAACTTTTTTACTTTTTTGCCAAAAACTTGACGGATTTCGGCTTTAAGAATAGTTTTTTCTTTTTTAGTCATAAGCTTTTTTTAACTGAATAAAAAATATTTTATCAGTTGAGAAATAATTATTATAAATTATTTCTTGATTTTTCACAAGAGGAAAAAAATTTTGATTGATAATAGCGATATTTTTGGCAAGATTTAATTTTAAAGTAAAATTGCTATTTTGCGCGCCAATTTGTTTTTGAATAATTAGTTGAAGAATTGAATCAGAAGTAATTAGTTTATCATTTTGGTAGACAATCTCTAAAAGAATAGTTTTTTTTGGGGGAATTTCCAAAAAAAGACCTATTTTTTTTAATTCTTCTTTTTCTTCAAAAGAAGCATCTTCAATTAAGACTCCATCTTTTTTAATTTCTTTGATAAAAGTATTTTTAGGAAGAAGAATTTGGAAAAAGTTACGATAGATACTTCCTGGAAAAACATTATCCTTAGCTTCGTTTTTAAAAAGAATAGTAAAATAATTGGTAATTTTTCCCAAAGAATCAATTGTGATTTTTAAACTATAATGACGGTTGATAAAAAAGTTAGCTTTATTGGCGCCTAAATTAGCTTCATAAGGGAATAAAAAATTGACGATGCAGTTTTTTTCAACCGAGGAAAGACAAATTGGCTTGGCTAATCTTCCAGCCCAACCTAAGTCTTCAATAATTTTTTGATAATCTTCTTCTTCAAAAGCAAGAACGATTTGTTTTTCCTCAAGCGATTCAAAAAGGTTTAATAAAAGTTGGTTTGCGGAAACATTTTCGATATTAATGATTAAACTGCGAATAATTGAACTTAAGAAGCTTTTCTTTTGTATTGAGCCAGGGAAAAAATTTTTTTCAACATAAAATTGCGTTTTTAAGTAAAAATTATCTTTGGTGATTTTTTCTTTAAGATCAGGCAAATAAAGCGGGGGAAAGGCGCTTAAAATTTTTTGAATGGCAGAGTTGGTAATAAAGATACCACCAGCAAAATCCTTCCAACCAACAGATTTTTCCAAAAAAAACTTAGCCGTTTGATAATTTTCCCAACAATCAGGAGAAAAATTTGAGTCGCGTAAAAACCAATGGGCAAGGTTTAAATATTTTTTAATTGGTTTTGGTGGCTCAATATGAACTGTTAATCGACCATCAATATCGTAAACATCATAGATTTCAATTCCCTCAATGGTGTAATTTTTTATTTTTAAAATACCCAAAGAACCAATAAATCCCCCACCCGGCCGAAGTTCCATATTATTAGCAAAAAAGATTAAAAACTTTTTTTCGCTCTCGGTTCTTAGAAGTTTTTCTAAATATGGATAAAATTTAATAAATTTGGTAAAAGCTTGGTTTAAAGAAGTAATTGTTACTTTTTTTTCTTTTAATAAATTTAATTGGGAAAGTTTTTGGGTAAGTTGTGATAAATTTTCATCAATTATTTTTAATTGAGAAGATAAGTTTTTAAGTCTTAAAGCAAACATTTCTTTTTCTTCGTTAGTTTTATTCTTTTTAAAAAGCAAAGAAAGAAGATTTTTGCCATTATCGTAAGCTAAAAATCCGTTATCGCCAATTGTTGTTAATTTTTCACCAACTACCATCATATCATCAGGAAACGAAGCTAAAGAAAAAAGAAGAAAAGTAGGTCGACACAAAAAATAAAGCCTTTTTGCTAAAAAAAAGTACTTTTTTGCCCCAAAAAAATATTCTTTTGCTTTTTTTATTTCTTCTTTTTTAATAAAGTTACCCGTTTGATAAAAAAAATAACTGCTTATAAAAAGGGGAGGAATAAAAAGAAAATGAAAAAGGAAAAAAACTAAAATAGTAAAAAAAAGAATATTTTTTTTATTTAAAAAAAAGAAAGAAAATGAAAAAGATGGTAAAGACCTTGGTAAATTAATTTTTGTTTTTGGCAATTTGGGGACTTTAATTAAAAGAAAGTTTTGGGAGGTTTTTGAGAAAAAAAACCAAAGAAGGTGATCTAAGGTTTTTTCTTCAATTTCATCACCCAAAATTTGGACAATTTTTTTGTCTTTTATTAGTTTTTTTGGTTTTTGATCAAAAAAAATAAAAAAAACATTCTTTTTGGGCAACTCTTCTTCTTTTGCGGAAAAAATATTAACCAAAAAAATATAGTCAAATTTTTTTCCAAAATGATTAAAAGAATTAGTCACAAAAACTTTGCCGCCAAGGGCCTCTAGTTTTTTTTTCAAAAGGTTAACAAAAAATAATTTATCTTTGGTAATAATTAAGATTTTAGGTTTTTCATTCAATGTTTTTATTTCCCATTTCATATCTTTTTTTATTCTACTATTTTTTGGTATAATTTCAGTCGTGAAAAACAGAACAAAAATTATTTCATTAGCTAAAATTTCTTCTAAATTAAAAGAGTTAAAAAATAAAAAAACGGTTCTTGTTGGTGGTTGTTTTGATATTTTTCACTATGGTCATCTTCAGTTTTTAAAAAAAGCAAAAAAAAGCGGCAATTTTTTGATTGTTGTTTTAGAGTCAGATGAGTTTATTAAAAAAAATAAAGGTAGACAACCCATTCATACTCAAAAACAAAGGGCGGAAATTCTTAGTAGTTTTGATTTTGTTGATTTAGTTGTTCTTCTTCCTTATTTTAATAAAGATATTGACTATTTTAATTTAGTAAAAAAAATAAGACCAAAAATAATTGCGGTAAGTTCTTCTGATCCAAAAATACAAAACAAAAAAAAACAAGCTGCAATGGTTGGGGCAAAAGTAAAACAAGTCACCCCATTGATTAAAAATTTTTCATCCACCAAAATTTATAAAAAGTATGCGGCTTTTTTTAGCGATTGATATTCCAAAAGAAGTAAAAGAAAAAATTTACGCAAAATTAAGTAACTTGCGAATTAATTATCGCAATTTTAATTGGGTGCCAGCAGAAAACTATCATATTACTTTATATTTTTTTGGAGAAACTAACAGAAGTGAAAATATTGATAGACGAATAAGAAGGGCAGTTTTTGATCAAGAAGGGTTTTATCTTTATTCCAATTCTTTAGATTTTTTTTTAAGAAGAAGAAAAATGATTATTTTTTTAAACTTTCAGCGAGAAAGAAAACTAGAGTCGCTAGTAGAAAAAATTAACAAAGAATTTTTTTCTGATTTTCATCAAGAAAAAAAATATCTTCCTCATCTAACTTTAGCCCGCTGTCGTTTACCATCAAAACAACAATATTTTCTTTTAAAAAAGAAAATCAAAGAAATAAAAATAAATGTTTTCTTTCCAGTAAAAGAAATAATTCTTTTTCAAAGTCTTCTTGGGGGGAAAAAGCCAGTTTATAAAAAAATTTCCACCGTGAATTTATTTTAAAATTTTAAGCCGCTCCAATTTTAAACATTGCTGTTCCGCAATCAGGGCATTTAGCTTTCATTGCCGGTTTGCCATTTTTCATGGTAACTTTTTCCGGATTGGCAACTTCTTTTTTGGCGCGGCATTTAACGCAGTACATTGTTGCCATATTATTCACCTCCTTTCAAAATTGGAAAATTATTTAATTACTTTAGCAAAATAAAGGAGAATTTCAAGAGCAATTAAGAAAAAAGAAATCAAAAGACTAAGTTTTAAGTCTTGTAAGAAGTAAGAAGACAAAGCCTTTATTTCTTCTTTTTTTTCCAATGATAAGATTTTTTGATTTGGTGAAGTTGTTTTATTTTCTTTTTTTGTTTCTGTTTTTGAGACGAAAATAATCTCTTGCTGTAAAAGTTTTATTTTTTTTCGGTATTCTGCTAAAATTTTTTGTTTTTTAGTTTTTTTTGGCATATTAAATATTTTACAAAAGTTAAAAAAAATGACAAGATATTGACAGGGGTGTTTAAGAAATATAGAATAAGATTAATGATTTCCGTGGAATTTTTTTTAGCGATTTTTTTTGGGTGGCTTATTTTTATTACCTGGCTTTTATTAAAAACTAAAGCCCATTATTTTCGTTTGGTGGAAAGAACAAAAAAACAAAAGATCGATGAGGTTTTAGATTTTTTATTAGAAGAGCAAAAAAAAGAAAAAAATGAAATTGAGGTAATTAAAAAAAACCTGGAAGAGCAGATAAGAAAATCAAAAATTTATTTACAAAAAGTTAATCTTGTTCGTTATCATCCTTTTGAAAAAGGTGAGGACTCAAGTTTTGTTTTGGCGCTTTTGGATGGTAAAGACGATGGCGTGGTCATAAATTTTTTATATACAAAAGAAGGACTGCGAGTTTATACCAAAAAAGTCGTTGGTGGCAAAGGAAAAGATTATCCTTTAACTGAAGAAGAAGAAAATGCGATAAAATTGGTTAAAGCCTGATAAATCAGAAATTAAAAATTATTAAAATTTAATTTTATGATTAATAAAAAAATTGCCTGGGTATTGACTTTTTTTGTTTTTTTATTGTCAGGAGCTTTTTCTTATTCTTATTTTAAAAATCAAAAAGAAGATATTTTTTTTCTTTCACCAGTTAAATACGAAACTTCTTCTTTTACCACAACTTACCAAACTAATCACTCTTTAGTTTCTGACAATGAGCCAAAAACTGAAGTGTGTCCATTAAATGGCGCCTTGTATTCCAAAACGCAAAAAGAAAAATGGGAAAAACGGCGACCTTTGGGAATAATGGTAGAAAACCATACCGAAGCCAGGCCGCAATCAGGTCTTTCTTTTGCTGATATTGTTTATGAGGCGGTGGCTGAGGGTGGCATTACCCGATTTTTAGCCATTTATTATTGTCAAGATGCAGTTCCTGTTGGGCCGGTTCGATCAGCCAGAATCTATTTTATAAAGCTTCTTCAAGAATATGGTAAGTATCCCTTATATGCTCATGTTGGTGGCGCCAATACCCCAGGGCCAGCTGATGCTTTAGGAGAGATTAATAATTTAGGTTGGGTTTTGTATAATGATTTAAATCAGTTTTCTGTTCCTTTTCCTTACTTTTGGCGTGATTATGAAAGGCTTCCCAACCGTGCTACCGAACACACAGTTTATACTTCAACAATTAAACTTTGGCAATATGCTAAAGAGAAAAGAAAGTTAACTAACGTTGATGAAAAAGGGGTTTTGTGGAATAAAAATTTTACCTCTTGGAATTTTAAAGACGATGAAAAAAATGAAAATCGCGGTAATATTTCAAAGATAAGCTTTGGTTTTTGGCAAAGTTTTGTTTCTGATTATCAAGTTGAATGGTTGTATAATAAAAAGAAAAATCATTATGAAAGAAACAATGGCGCAAAACCCCATCTTGATAAAAATACAGGCAAAGTGTTAACCGCAAAAAATGTGGTGATTGTTTTTGCCAAAGAATCACCGGCCAATGATGGGTATCCAGGTGGTCATCTCCTTTATCAATTAGTTGGTAGTGGTAACGGACTTTTATTTCAAGATGGAAAGGTTTTAAAGATAAGTTGGGTAAAGGAAGATGAAGAAAGTCGAATGCTTTTTTATGATAATTTAGGAAAAGAAATCGCTTTTGTTCGCGGTCCAATTTGGATTGAAATTTTACCAATTGGTAATCAAGTAAGTTATTAAATTTAAGTTATTAAATTAAAGTTTATGCTTAAAAACATTATTCCTTCAAAAACTAGAAGAAAAATTCTTGAACTTTTTTTTCAAAGACCAAACGAAAACTTTTATCTTAGAGCGGTAGTTAGAGAATTGGGGGAGGAGGTAAATGCGGTAAAAAGAGAGCTTGATATTTTAACGGAAGAAAAACTTCTTTTGCGAGAAAAACGTTTAAACAAAGTTTTTTACACCTTAAATAAAAACTATCTTTTTTATGATGAGTTTTTGCGCATTTTTACAAAAAGCGGTCCAATTTTACAGATGATTTATAAAAATCTTTCGCGATTGGGAAAAGTAAAATATATTGCCATTTCTTCCCGATTTGCCAAAAGGCTTCCTATAAAAGAAGAAGAAATTTATTTTTTATATGTGGGAATAATTGTTTTAAAAGAACTAGAAATTTTAATGAAAGAAGCCGAAGCGCTTTATCAGGCACCGATTAATTATACTGTCATGACTGAGGAGGAGTTTATTTTTCGCAAAAAAAACAACGATCCATTTATCTGGCGATTTTTAAAACAACCAAAGATTATGCTTGTTGGTGATGAGGAAAGTTTAATGAGATAATTTTATTTTTATGAGAACTTTAAAATTACTTTTTTTGATTTTAATTTCATTTTTGATAATTTGGATTGATCTTCCAGAAAACTTAAGAATTAATTTTAAAATTCTTAATCATAAAGTTGATTTAGTTATTAATCCTTTAAAGATTGATACTCAGATTTTTGGTTGGAAGATTAAAAAAGAGTTTAAAACCCATTTAGGTTTGGATTTAAAAGGTGGTAGTCATTTAGTTTTTGAGGCAGATACAAGTAAAGTAAAACCAGAAGACCTAGAAGATGCTTTAAATTCAGTCCGGGATATTATTGAAAAAAGAGTTAATTTTTTTGGGGTTTCCGAACCGCAGATTCAAACTCTAAAATCTTTAGGGAAATATCGAATTGCGGTTGATTTGCCCGGAATTTCTGATGTTTCGCAGGCAATAAAGTTAATTGGTCAAACAGCGCAGCTTTCTTTCAAAGAAGAATTACCTCCAAAAGACCAAAAAGAAGCAACTGAAACACCAATATTTTTAAGACTTACCAAAGACACTGGTCTTTTAGGAAAACATGTAAAAAAAGCAAGCTTAACCTTTGATCCTCAAACTGGTAAACCGCAGGTTATGTTAACTTTTACCAAAGAAGGAGAGAGGATTTTTGCCAAAGTAACAGAGAGAAATGTTGGTAAACCGGTTGCCATTTACTTAGATCAATTTTTGCTTTCAGCGCCTGTTGTTCAACAAAAGATTGAGGATGGCAATGCGGTAATTACTGGTAATTTTAGCGTTGATGAAGCAAAAAAATTGGCAATTTCAATAAATTCTGGCGCTTTGCCTTTGCCAATAAAACTGGTGGAACAAAAAAATATTGGGCCAACTTTAGGAGAAGAGGAAGTAAGAAAAAGTGTTTATGCAGGAGTAGTTGGTTTGTCTTTGGTGATTTTGTTTATGATTTTGTACTATAAAAAATTAGGGGCAATTGCCGCGCTTGCTCTTTTGATTTATGGTGCTTTGTCTTTGGCGTTTTTTCGGACAATTCCTGTGGTTTTAACCCTGCCAGGGGTTGCTGGTTTTATTTTATCAATTGGAATGGCGGTTGATTCAAATATCTTAATCTTTGAAAGAATAAAAGAGGAGTTGAGAGAAGGTAAAAGTTTTGAGGTGGCTTTTAATTTGGGTTTTGGGCGAGCGATTGATGCGATAAAAGACGCCAATATTACCACTTTAATTGTTTCTTTTATTTTGTTTAATCCGCTAAACTGGGAGTTTTTACCCCAGTTTGGGATGGTTCGTGGTTTTGCTTTGACTTTGGGGATTGGAGTGGCAACCAGTTTGTTTACTGGAGTGATAATTACCAAAAGATTGATTAAGTTTTTTTATAAATTGAAATGAAATTCAAAAATTAAATTTTGAAGTTTGAATTTTTAATATGGTTAATTTTCTTAAATATAAAATAATATATTTTTTAATTTCTTTAACTGTGATTGGGGTTGGACTTTTTTCTATTTTAAGATGGGGTTTTAGATTTTCTATTGATTTTGTTGGAGGAACTAATTTAGAGTATCAGACAGAAAGAAACGTTTCAAAACAAGAAGTGAAAAAAATCTTAGAAAAAGAGAAAATTGATTTTTCTTATTTATTGGTAAGAAATAAAAATATTTTTTTAAGAAGCAAGCCTTTAGAAGATAAAAAAATTAATGATTTAAAAAAAGTATTAGAAAAAAATTTAAAGACAAAATTAGAAGTAATAAGATCAGAGACAGTGGGGCCTTCGGTAAGCGGTGAGAATTTAAAAAAAACGATAACCGCTTGTTTTTTGGCGGTTTTGGGAATTTTGGTTTATATGAGTTTTGCTTTTAAGGGTTTTGATTATGCTTTAGCAGCGGTTTTGGCGATGATTCACGATTTTTTGGTGGTTTTGGGAAGTTATTCTTTAATTTCCCATTTTTATGGGGCTGAAGTTGATACCTTATTTATTACTGCGGTTTTAACCACAATGTCTTTTTCTGTTCATGATACAATTGTGATTTTTGATAAAATTCGTGAATATTTACAAACTGAAGAGAAAAAAGATATAGAGTATTTTGCCAATCAGGCTTTAACTGAAACAATGGTTCGCTCAATAAATAATTCAATGACCATTGTTTTTATGCTTTTGGCCTTGGTTTTACTTGGTGGTTCAACGATTCGTTTTTTTGCTTTGACTTTACTTATTGGGACAATTACTGGGACTTATTCTTCTCCTTTTGTTGCCACCCCGATTTTAGTTTGGTTTGAGAAGAGAAAGAAATAAAAATCATAAATTCTAAATTCCAAATAAATTATAAACTTTATACGTTAAATGCTTTACAATTTATCTTTTCACAACAACCCAAAATCAAAAACCAAAAGGTAAACATTTTAAAGACGACCGCACAAAAATGGTAAAAAAATCTAAATCACCAATAACCAATAACTAATAACAAATAACATCTTTATTTTTCTTGAAAAAACAGGGAAGGCTTGGGAGAATAGTTTTATGATTGGAAAGTTTACAAAAGGAAAAACCGCAGTTTTTATTGATGCGGCTAATATTTATTTTTCTCAAAAAACTTTAGGTTGGCGGATTGATTTTAAAAAGCTTTTAGATTATTTTAGAAAAGAAACCAATCTTTATCGTATTGCCTATTAGGAAGCGCTTAATCCGGAAAATATAAAGGAGCGAAAATTTCAAGATTTTTTAGAAATTATTGGTTTTGTGGTAAAAACCAAGAAGATCAAGTTTATAAAAGATAAAAATGATAAAAGAAATTTTGGTCATCATAAAGGAAATGTTGATGTTGATCTGACAATTGATGCAGTTCATTTTCGTGATAGTTATGATACTTTTGTTTTACTTTCTGGCGATAGTGATTTTGAGTCTTTAATCAAGTATTTAAAGTCATTTAAAAAGCGGTGTATAGTTATTTCAACAAAAGGACATGTAGCTTTGGAGCTTTTAAAACAGGCAAAGTTTTTAGACTTTAAAAAAATAAGAAAACAAATTGAATTTTTGCCTTATAAAAAAAGTTCCCCGATTTCTCGGGGAAAGCCTGGTACTGTTTAGCCTTAGCTAAACAATAATATCTTACCAAATCATTTCTTTTTTTGTCAACATCAACTTATTAAACCACAACAACCCAAAATCAAAAACTCTTACTGAACCAAGTTGTTACGGCCGTGAAAAGATGGTAAAAAGAAAATATTGAAATAAGAGGAGAAATTTGGGAGAATGAGAGTATTAATGAAAAAACCAATAGTTTATGCCTTTATTGATAGTCAGAATTTGAATTTAGGAACCTCAAAAGATATTTATAAAAACGGAAAATTAATTTATAAAGGATGGAAGTTAGATTTTAAAAAATTTAGACGATATTTAAAGGATAAATTTAGAGTAGAAAAAGCTTTTTTGTTTATTGGATATGTCAAGAAAAACGAAAAACTTTATCGATTTTTAAAAAAAGCTGGTTATAATTTAGTTTTCAAACCAACAACAAAAGATAATTTTGGTAAAGCCAAAGGCAATATCGATGCTGAGATGGTTTTGTATTCGGCGGTAATTGAGTTTAATAATTATGATAAAGGCGTTTTTGTCTCTGGCGATGGTGATTTTTATTGTCTTTATGATTATTTAGAGAAAAAAAGTAAGCTTTTTAAAATCATTATTCCAAATACTAAATCTCAATCTTCTTTATTAAAAAGATTTGAAAAATATAAGATTTTTTTGTTTTTCGAAAAAGAAAAATTAGAATTTAAGTCAAATAAAAATGGGAGGCGTCGCTCATAGACACGCAGTCTATGGTTCGTATTCTCCCTGGTGATTTAATTATATTAAACCAAAGTCTTTTCATTTTGTCAACCTTAAATTATCTTACCAAAACAACCTAAAGTTAAAACTTTAACTTAAATATCTTATTAAGATCGTGACAAGATGATAAAAAAAATCAAATAACTAATAACCAATAACTAATAAACAATTTTTATTCAATTTTTAATATTTTAAATATTTAAATTTTAATATTGACTAAAAATTTCAGATTAAAAATTACCTGCCTGCCGGCGAGGCAGGAAAATTAAACCATCTTCCCCGCGATCGCGAAAAGATGGTAAAAAAGGAAAAAGTTAAATATTTTTTTTGATTAAATTTTGATAAAATCATTTTATGAAAATATTAAGATATCTATTTTTCTTTTTCATTTTCTTATTTACTACTTTTTTCTCTTATCAACTTGGCACAAAAAGAAGTGTTTTAAATAATAAAAACACCTCCAAAAAATGCCCATTTAATTTAAAAGATGAAAAAGGTGTTTTAAAAAGGTATTATCAAAGTTCATTTATTGAAGCTGATGTTTCTTTTGCCCTTGAAATTATAGAAAATCCAAAGATTATCAAGTTAAATGAACCTTTTAACTTTTTTGAATTTGAAAAAAATTTATACAAAACTTCAGTTGATAAAGGATGGAGTGAAAGAAATTTTGATGTTGATGGTGATGGAAAAGAGGAAAGAATAATAAGCGCCAATATCGCTATGAATCATACTCCTCATATTGCTCTTGTTATTAAAAATGAAAAAATAATTTTCAAAGCCGAAGGAACAAATGTTTGGATTGAAAAAGTTTTTGATGGGAATGGGTTTGTCTTGAAAAAAACTATTGATTGGAATACAGGAGAAGAACAAATAATAAGATATTTTCCCAAAGACGGTGGTTTTATCCCCTTATGGAAACAAAAATCTTGTCGTGTATCTATTAAATAGCCACATTAACTTTTATCTTACTTTATTAATTGAAAAAATAAGAAGAGTTTGGGAGAATGAAGATATTAGATCATCAAAAATGAACACCTATCTTTTTATCGATGGTACTAATTTATATGCTTCCCAATATGAACTTTTTGGACCAAATTACTATCTTTATTTTCCTTCTTTTATAAAAGAAGTTGAAGAAAAAACAAAAGTTAAGTTTGATAAGATTTATTTTTACGCCTCATACTCTCCCCAACCTCAAAAACTAACTAAAAAAGAAAAACTTTATTTAAAAAATGAGGCTTTGTTTTATCGCTCAGTCAAATCAACAAAAAATCTTACCTTTTTTACCGGTTATCGTTCAAAAACTTCGGGTAAAGAAAAAGAGGTTGATGTGAAATTAGCGGTTGATATTGTTGAAAAAGCAGCAAAAAACGAATATAAAAATCTCTTTCTTCTCTCCGGCGACGCCGATTTTATGGAAGCGTTATTTTCCGCAAGAAGATTTAATAAAAAATGCACAGTGATTTGTATGGAGAATAAAATTATGTATAAAGCAATAATCTTTTTTGAAACAAGAATAATAAAGATTACAAATAAAAAATTGGAGTTTAATAAAAGACTTAAAAAACCAAGTTATTTAAATTTGAATTATAAAAATTTATTAAGAAAAGTTGATTAAAAAACAACCCGTGATGCATGCATCACGGGCAGGTTAATAATAATATAACAAATAAAAAACCTCCTGTCAACCACAAATTTATTTTACTAAAACAACCCAAAATCAAAAACCAGAATAAACATTTTAAAGACGACCGCACAAAAATGGTAAAAATCAAATAACTAATAATCAATAAAACTAATAACATCTTTGTTTTTCTTGAAAAAATAAGAAGAGATTGGGAAAATTAAATTATTAGATGATAAAAAAAAATGAAAAATATCCTAAATAATTTTGCTTTTATTGATAGTAATAATGTTAATTTAGGAGTTAAAGAGTTGGGTTGGCGGTTGGATTTTAAAAAATTTCGTATTTATTTAAAAGAAAAATACGAAGTAAAAAAAGCATATCTATTTATTGGCTATTTACCAGAGAATCAAGACCTTTATCGATCGCTTCAGGAATTTGGTTATGTTTTGATTTTTAAACCGGTAATGATAACTAAGAGTGGTAAACCTAAAGGCAATGTTGATGCCGAATTAGTCTTACAGGTGATGATTGATTGGGAAAATTATGATCAGGCTGTGATTGTTTCTTCTGATGGCGATTTTTATTGTTTAGTAAATTATTTATACCAAAAGAATAAATTAAAACGAGTTATTAGTCCTAACTACAAAAAATGTTCTGCTCTTTTAAAAAAAGCAGCCAGAGAGAAAATTGACTTTTTGGATAATTTAAAAAGCAAATTGGCTATAAAATGAAAAAGCACCGCTTTTGGACGAGCCTCAGCCGTGCTTTTTCCTCGTGATTATAAATCTATTATACCTTTATTAGACCAACTTTGTCAACATCAACTTATTAAACCACTACAACCCAAAATCAAAAACCAAAAGGTAAACATTTTAGAAACGGTCCAAAAAAATGGTAAAAATTAATCGATTTAATCTTAATTAAGAAAAACTCAAAAAAGAAAAGTCAACGTTGAAAAACTTTATTTTTTATGAGAGAATAGGATTAATTTTGATAACTTCTTTTTTCGCAAATTTCAATATGAACGATAAATTAAAAAAATTCCAAAGCCTTATTAAAGAAATTTTTCAGTTTGAAGCTTCTGATTTGGATTTTGGGATTTATCGTATTTTAAATTACAAACGAGATAGAATTGAGAAATTTATCAAAGAAGATCTTAAAAATAAGGTTGAAACTGCCTTCGCTAAACACAAAGACGAAAGACTAACTAACATAGAACAGAGATTTGAAAAGGTAAGACAAAATGTTATAGAAGCTTTTGGACAAAATGCTTTTACTCCTACCGGCGAACTTAAAGAGAAATTTAAAGACACACCCTTAGGTAAAGAATTTCTTTCAATAAAGGCTCAAAAAGATGAAGCGCAAGCTATTGATGAAATCAAATCACAGGTTTTCAACGACCTTTATAACTTCTTCTCCCGCTACTATGAAGAAGGCGATTTTATCCCCCAATACAGGTATTTCGTAAAAGGACATAAGTATGCCATCCCTTACAATGGCGAAGAAGTAAAACTCTACTGGGCAAATTCAGGTCAGTATTACACAAAAACAGGTCTTCTTTTCCGTGATTACACATTTAAAGCGGGAGATTATAAAGTCATCTTTCGCATCGTTTCTGCAAAAGAAGAACTTGGTTCAAACAAAGCCACCAAGGAAAGGTTTTTCATCCTTGACGATTATTCCCCTTCTTTGAAGGGGTGTCAGGCGAAGCCTGACGGGGTAGTCCACTGGAAAGACCTACCTTACAATCCGGAGCTGAAAGAGAAGGCTAAAGAATTACGGAAAGCAGGTAATCTTGCAGAAGTTCTATTCTGGAAGAGAGTTAAAAATAAGCAATTTCTTGGGTTAGATTTTGATAGGCAAAAGGTTATAGGGAATTACATTGTAGATTTCTTTTGTAAGAATTTGGGATTTGTTGTTGAAATTGATGGAAGAAGTCATGACTTTAAAGGAGGCTATGATGAGGAAAGAGACAGATATCTAAGAAGTTTAGGCCTTAAGGTTTTTCATATTCCAGATAAAGAGATAAGGGAAAACTTAGATGGAGTTTTGGAGTGGTTGAAGGAGGAGATTAGGAACACCCCGTCTGCTGCCGCAGACACCCCTCTAAAAGAGGGGAACACCTCGTCTGCTAACACAGACACCCCTCTAAAAGAGGGGAAGGGAATAATTATTCGCTTTCAGTATAGGGAGTTAACTGAAGAAGAGGTAAAACACTACGATATAGAAGGCGGAAGTAATACCGCAAAGCAGGAAAAGATTAACCAAAAAAGTTATGATGAGATTTTTAAAGAGATTAAAGATATTACACTAAAAGGCTTTTTAGAACAACCAAAAAATGAAAAACCCCTTCTTCTTTATCATATAAACAGATTTACAGCCAAAAACACAAAGGATTACTTCATTCACAAAAACCTCAAAAAATTTCTCTTGGAACAGCTGGACTACTTCATCAAATCTGAAGTTTTAGATATTGAAACTCTTGAGAAAGAGAGATTTTTAGACAAACACATAACCCGTGCCAAGGTTGTTAGAGAAATTGGAGAGGATATCATTGATTTTCTTTCCCAGATAGAAGATTTTCAAAAGAAACTTTGGGAGAAAAAGAAGTTTGTTTTAAAGACAGAATATGTGATAACAACTGACCGAATCCCAGAGGAGTTTTACGAAGAAATTTGGAAGAACGAGGAGCAAAGAAAAGAATGGGAGGAGTTAGGTTTTGAAATCCCAAAGACGAAAGAAGAACTTAAAGACAAGAAACTTCCTATTGATACAGAGCATTTTAGCCAAGAGTTTAAAGAAAAACTTCTTGAAAAGCTTACTGAAAATGCAGATTTAGATGATTTGCTTGATGGATTGCTTATAAAAAGCGAAAACTGGCAGGCGTTGAATACGATTTTAGAGAAGTATAGAGGAAGTATAAAGACAATCTATATTGATCCGCCTTACAATACAGGAAGTGACGGATTTCTTTATAGAGATAGATATCAGCATTCGTCATGGCTTTCGATGATGGAAAATAGGTTAAGTTTGGCAAAAAAATTAATGACAGAAAGTGGATGTTTTTGTTCTCATATAGATGACAATGAAGTAGCTAATATGCGATTTTTATTAGATACTTTTTTTTATGATTTTGATTTTTATAGTATTGCAATAATTACAAATCCAAGAGGGCGAAGAGGAGAAAAAATATCTAAAACTCATGAATATATAATGTTATGTATTGCAAAATCCATTAGAGTTTCTAAAAAAGAATTGTCAGAAAGCAAAAACAAACCTTTTTTGAAAACTGGTAAAGAATCAGAAAGAGAAACTGGTCGTAATTGTTTTTATCCAATTTATGTAGACAGTCTTAAAAAAACAATAGTTCGTTTTGGTGATGTTCCGCCTGATGATTTTCATCCTCCTAAAGCTGTTATAGAAAAATATGATAATGAAATAGAAATATGGCCTATTACAAAAGATGGGAAAGAACGAAAATGGAGATATGCCAGACAAAGCGTAGAAGAGATAAAAGATAAACTGTATATAAAAGATTTAAATAGTGGAGCTAATTCAATATACTTAGAAAAAGAGGAAGAAAATTTTAAATCAGTTTGGACAGAAGAATATCACAATATAGCTGAATATGGAACCAATTTATTAAAAAATCTATGTTTGCCCAGTGAATTTATTTATCCTAAATCATTATTTACAGCTATAGACATAATAAAATTAACCTCTGGAAATTATAATAATGCTATAATTTTAGACTTCTTCGCAGGCTCTGGCACAACCGCTCATGCAGTTATGAAACTTAACAAAGAAGATGGGGGTAAAAGAAAGTTTATTCTTGTGGAAATGGCAGATTATTTTGATACAGTTATTATTCCAAGAATTAAAAAAGTAGCTTACTCTTTTAATTGGAAAGATGGTAAACCACAAGATACCGATGGAATAGGCGTATTTTTCAAATACCAAATCCTTGAACAATACGAAGACACCTTAGATAACATTGAACTTAAGGAAAATCAAAAGGCAAAGGAACTTTTCAAAGACGATTACCTTTTGAAATACTTCCTTGATTTTGAGACAAGAGAAAGCCCATATCTTTTAAATATTGACGGTCTCAAAAACCCTTTTGCCTACAAACTTAAAGTCAATCTTTCAGAAGTGGGGGAACCACAGGAAGTTGTGGTTGATATTCCTGAAACTTTTAACTACCTATTAGGCTTGAAAGTGAAAAAAGTAAAAACAAGAACAAGAGAAGACAATAATAAAAAATATCTCTTTATACTTGGTGAAAAAGGAGGCAAAGACATTGCTATTGTTTGGAGAGAATACGATGAGGGATGGAGTGATGAAGATTTTAAGAAAGACAAGGAATTTATCATTGAAGAGCTTAGTTCTTGGTCTCCAAACATTGTTTATATAAATGGACAAAGCACTTTGACACCGACACTTGGGGAAAATACAGTAGAAATTTGCTGTATTGAATCAGCGTTTAAAAGGTTGATGGAGGAATAAGATGGTTGAAAAATACCTTATCTTAAACAAATACATGCTTTCTCTTTTTGGGGTAAATGAGTTTAGAGAGTTACAGCAAAAGTTAAAGGATGTTCGGGAAGGCACTGACAGCGATGGGCGAAGTTATTTTGTAAATACTCTCAGGGCTTTTGAAAATCTAAAAATCAAAGAAGACGATCTTCTTAGGTATGATGAAAATATCCAATCCTATGGGAGAAAAATAAGCAGAAAACGTGGGGCAATTTCTTTAAAGTATTTCCAGTATCTGGCCGTCCTTTTCACCGAGATTTTCCTTGATAACTTCAAAAATAGAAAAATAGAATTTTTGTATGAACTTAATAAGTTTCTTGAAGTTTATAAGCAGGAGCAAAGTATTAACATCAGTCCGTTTATCGAAGAAGATTTAAGAAAACTTGCTTTCTGGATGGCAACCGGTTCAGGCAAAACCCTTATAATGCATATTAACTATCACCAATTCTTCAAGTATAACCTATTCTCTCCCGATAACATTATTTTGATTACTCCTAATGAAGGGCTTTCAAAGCAACACTGTGAAGAACTTAATAAAAGTGGGATTTCTTGTTGGCTTTATAGCGGTAGCTTAAACGGTGGTTTAAGAAGTGATAAAGAAGTCTTAGTTATAGAAATAACCAAACTTGTAGAGGAGAAAAAAGGAGGAGGAATAACACTGCCTGTTGACGCCTTTGAAGGGAAGAATCTTGTTTTTGTGGATGAAGGGCATAAAGGTAAAAGGTCGGAAGAACAAAAATGGGCAAAACTAAGAGATAAACTGGCAGAAAATGGTTTTGTTTTTGAATACAGTGCTACCTTTGGGCAAGTTTTAAGTGAGAAAAATAAAGAA
>Ga0197142_1000166_pt1 | contig 58904 bp, 67 predicted proteins | sample GBS60_MetaG_FD_148614 | JGI IMG/M metagenome (GOLD analysis project Ga0197142, IMG submission 148614) | Sediment microbial communities from Great Boiling Springs, Gerlach, Nevada, United States - GBS 60_MetaG | ecosystem: Environmental > Aquatic > Thermal springs > Hot (42-90C) > Sediment... | reverse complement strand
TTCTTTCTCCGAAAACTGACACTTTTTATAATGAAAATCTAATTAAAGTGATAGGAAAAACCGAAAAGGAAACCAGTATTGTTATTTTTGGAGAAAAAATTTATCCTAATCAAGAGGGTGTTTTTGAATATAATTTTCCTTTGACAAAAGGGGAAAACCAATTGGTGATTGAGTTAACCGGGGCAAATGGTAAAAAAACAGTTTTCAAAAAAATTTTTTATAAAAAATCCATTTAAAAATTAAAAAGCGGCTTTATTTCTTTGATATTTTTTAGATTTTTTGAAGAATAGATTGATTTAAACCCTAATCGTTTTGCCTCAACTTCGATTTTTTCCTGAAAATAAATCTTTCTTATTTCTCCTAAAAGACCCACCTCGCCAATAAAAAGAGATTTTTTTGGGGGCGGTTGATTTTTTACCGAAGAAATAAGTGAAGCAATGAAACCTAAATCAGCGGCGGTTGAGTTAATATTCATCCCGCCAACAACATTAACATAGAGATCAAATTTTTCTAATGAAAGATTAAGATGTTTGCGGGCTACTGCTAAAAGAAGCAATATTTTATTATAGTCTAGTCCTTTAACAATTCGTCGTGGTACAGCTAAGATAGTTGGGACAGCCAGCGTTTGAATTTCAAAAAATAAAGGTCGTTTTCCTTCGGCAACAGCCACAATTGCTTTTCCGGGTTTTTCTTCATTGTCTTCTTCTAAAAAAATTAAAGGATTAATAACCGGTTTTAAGCCCTCGTTTCTCATCTCAAAAATTCCGATTTCATCAGTTGGTCCAAAGCGATTTTTTGTAGCGCGAAGAATACGAAAGTTAGATTCTTTTTCACCTTCAAATGATAAAACACAGTCAACTAAATGTTCCAATGTTTTTGGTCCCGCAATTTCTCCTTCTTTGGTAATATGACCGACAATAATTACCGGCAAATTATTTTTTTTAGCAAAATCAATAATTTGACTCGTAATTTCTTTGATTTGTGAAAGACTACCAGAAGGCGCTTCAATCTTACTAGAAAAAATAGTTTGGATAGAGTCAATAATTAGGATGTCTATTTCTTTTCTTATTTCTTTTAATCCGGCAATTATTCCTTCAATTTGGACATTTTCAGAAAAAAGAATGTTTTTTAAATTAACTTTTAAGCGTTTTGCCCTTTGAGAAACTTGATTGGCTGATTCTTCACCGGAAATATAAAGACAGCGAAAGTTGTTTAATGATTGAAGAAGAAGAGTTGATTTTCCCACGCCCGGTTCACCGGTCAAAAGAATAATTTCTCCATCAACAACTCCTCCGCCCAAAACCCGATCGATTTCAAATATGCCGGTTGTTTTTCTATTTTTATTAATTTCAGAAATTTTTTCCAAAGATAAAAGATTTAGTTTTTCTATTGAGATTTTTTTGGTTTTTTGATCTTCGTTTTTTTCAAAAAAACTTTGCCACGCGCCACAAGAAGGACATCGTCCCATCCAAGAAGCTGAACCATAGCCGCAATTATTACAAATATAATTCATATCATCTAACAACTAACATTAAACGTTGGAACGTTTAAAAATTAAAAAACTCACAAACCTTTACACTATTTTTAAATTTTTTTCACATTTTTTCTACCGTTTTTACTCCCAAAAGACAAAGACCTTTTTTTATTATATTGGCAGTGGCAAGAGTGGTTAATAAACGAAACTTTTTTAAATCTTTATCTTTTTCTTTTAAAATTGGATAATGCTCATAAAAAAGATTGAATTTTTGGGCAAGTTCATAAAGATATTGACATAAAAAATTAGGGGAAAGATAAAAAGCACTTTTAATGATGTTTTCTGAAAAAAGATGAAAAAAACGTAAGAGATTTAGTTCATCGGTTTTCAGGTTTAAGAGTGATAATGAATCAATATTATTATCGAAATTAATTTTCTTTTCTTTCCCCAAAATACTTTCGGCGCGAATATGAGTATATAAAAGATAAGGACCGGAATTTCCTTTTAAAGAAATTGATTCATTAATATCAAAATAAAAGGGTTTAGCCGGGGATATTTTTAAAAAAGCATATTTGATTGCGGCAATGCTTATTTTTTCTGCTGTATCATTATCAATTTTAAAATTGGTCAGTATTTTATTTTTTACCTTATCAATTAGCCAATTAGCTTCAATGATATTTCCTTCTCTTGATGACATTTTTCCTTCTTTTAACTTTACCCACTCATAAGGAAGATGTTGTTGTTTATTTTTAAATTTTTGCGGGTTTAAAAGTTCTTCCACTTTAAAAGTAACTTTAAAAAAACTTTTTTGTTCGGGAGTGGTAAGATGAATTGCTTTATCAATTTCACCGAACTCAAAAAATTCCTTTTCTGCAAGAGCAAGTTCTTTTCCTTCATAGGTAGGGAAACCTAAAGAATTGATAAAAACACGTGTGTCTAAACCATATTTTTTACCATTAAAGACCAAAGCTCCTTGGCTTTTTTCTAAAATTCCTTTTTCTAAGGCTTTTTGGCAAATTTCTATTCCTTTTTCGCTCATTTCACTTTCGAAAAATAATCGATCAAATCGAGTGTCAAGACGATTATAAATTTTTTCAAAATAATCCAAACTCCATTGTCTGGTTTTCTGCCAGAGATCAAAAATTTTTGGATCTTTTTGATAAATTTGTTTATTAATTTCAATGACTTCTTTTTTTACTTTTTCATTGGTTTCATAAGCTTTTGTGCCTAAAGCATACATTTTGCCAATAAACTCAATTTTTTGAGAAATAGTTTTAAAGTTATCAAGAACATTTCTATTTTTTTCCTGCTCTTTTTTAACGGCCCAAAGACATTTGGCAATGTGAAGACCGATATCACCTTGATAGTTAGTACGAATAACCATATTACCTAAAGCCTCAAAAATTCTTGCTAAAGCCTCACCCAAAGTGATGTTTCTTAGATGACCGATATGAAATAATTTATGAGTATTAGGCTGAGCATACTCAATAAGAATTTTTTTATTAAGCCCGAAATAAAAATTATTAAATGAAAAGATGCTTTTTGCAATTGATTGAAGATTAAAAAAATAATATTTTTTACTTAACCAAAAGTTTAAAAAACCAGGATTTATAACCTCTATTTTTTCAATAAAATCATCTTTTCCGATATTTTCTTGTATTTTTCTTGCTATTTTTATTGGATTTTTTTTTAAAATTTTTCCCAATTTTAAAGCGATTGAGCTTGAATAATCACCAAAAGATAATAAAGTTGGCGGTTGAAGATCGATTAATTTTTCATCAAAATCAACCTTAATTTTTTTTAAAACACCAACAATTTTTGTTTTAATATGATCTTTGATCATAAGCAAATAATATGATAACATATTTTGATAAGTAAGTTAACTGATTAAATTAACCTAATTGACCTAAAAATATAAATTCAAAATTCTAAATTCTAAACAACTTTCAACTAGTAAGTAATAAAAATTAACTAATAACAAATATCATTTTTTAAACTTCCAGTCTTCATTTATCTTTATTATTATTAATATTTTTAACCTTGAACTTAAAATCTTTATATTTTATACTTTATTCTTATGACAATTACTTTTATTGGCCACGGCTATGTTGGTTTAGTTTCGGCCTGTGTTTTTGCTGATTTTGGTAACGAAGTTTATGTTATTGGGCGGAATAAAGAAAAAATTAATCGCTTAAAAAAGGGAGACCCAATAATTTATGAGCCGGGCTTAAAAGAACTTTTAGAAAAAAATTTAAAAGCAAAAAGAATTAATTTTACTTTAGATTATAAAAAACCAATTTCGAGCTCAGAAATTGTTTTTATTACGGTTGGCACCCCACCAAAAGAAAACGGTGAAGCCGATTTATCCTCAGTTTTTGAAGTTGCAAGAAATATTGCTAAAAATTTAGGCTATCATTTTACGGTTGTTTCATGTAAAAGTACAGTTCCTGTTGGCACCAATAAAAAAGTGCAAAAAATTTTGGAAAAACATGTGCCAAAAAAAGCCCAATTTGCCATTGCTTCGTGTCCTGAGTTTTTAAGAGAAGGGAGTGCTATTTCGGATACTATTAATGCCGATCGGGTTGTTATTGGTTCAGAGTCTAAAAAAGCAATTAAACTTTTGCTTAAACTTCATGAGCCAATTGCAGGAAAAAAAATAGTTACTGATTTAGCCTCAGCAGAGCTTATTAAATATACTTCAAACGCCATGCTGGCTACTAAAATTTCTTTCGCCAATCTTATTTCTTTCTACTGTGAGAAAACCGGAGCCGATGTGGAAACAGTTTTAGATGCGGTGGGACTTGATAAGAGAATTGGCCGGGTGTTTATGTACCCCGGTTTAGGCTATGGCGGATCGTGTTTGCCAAAAGATGTAATGGCTTTAATTGATACAGGGAAAAAGCTAAATATTGATACCTTATTTTTAGAAGCAGTGGAAAAAGTCAATCAGCAGGCAAAAGAAAATTTTTTGAAAAAAATTTTAAAACATCAACAGGGGAAAAAAATTGCGATTTGGGGATTATCTTTTAAACCTAATACTGATGATGTTCGTTTCGCTCCATCACTTTTTATTATTGATAATCTCTTAAAAAATGAATTTGAAATTACCGTTTATGATCCGGAGGCAGAAAAAAATATTAAAAAAATTTTCGGCAATAAAATAAGTTATGTCGATACTCCTTATCAAGCTGTAAAGAATGCCGATCAATTAGCAATATTGACCGAATGGAATGAATTCAAGCAAATCAATCTTAAAAAAATAAAAAACCTTTTAAAAAACCCAATTATTTTTGACGGTCGAAACATCTATGATCCAATTCTTTTAAAAAAATTAGGATTTAAATATTTTTCTATTGGAAGATAAATTTTGACAATTATGAATATTCTTGTTACCGGTGGTGCTGGTTTTATCGGTTGTCACCTCATAAAAAAACTTTTAGAAAAAAATCATTTTGTAATTGCTGTTGATAACTTAATAACCGGTGATATCAATAATTTAAAGCCATTTAAAAACAATAAGCGATTTTTATTTATTAAAGCCGATGTTTGTAAGCCATTAAAAAACATTCAAAAATTAGAAGTAATATTTCATTTGGCTTCCCCTGCTTCTCCTAATCACCATAGCCGCATCAGTTATCACCACTTGGGGTTGCAGACAATGTTGGTTAATACTTTAGGCACATTGGAATTGCTTAAACTAGCTAAAAAAAATAATGCTAAATTTCTTTTTGCCTCAAGTTCAGAAGTTTATGGTAATCCCTTATTTCATCCCCAAAAAGAAAGTTATTTTGGTAATGTGAATCCTAATGGACCAAGATCAGTATATGATGAGGCAAAAAGATTTGGGGAAACTTTAACCACTTATTTTGTTAAAAAAGAAAAAGTTGATGGAAGAATTGCCCGCATTTTTAACACTTATGGTCCCAATATGAGAATCGATGATAAAAGAATGATAGTAAATTTTATCATTCAGGCACTACAGGAAAAACCAATAACTATTTTTGGAAATGGTCAGCAAACACGTTCTTTATGCTATATTGACGATCTTATTGAAGGATTGATGAGGTTGATGTTTAACGAAAAAACAAAGGGGGAGGTAGTTAATCTTGGTAATCCTGAGGAGCGGACTGTATTAGAATATGCAAAAATTATAAAAAAATTAACTAATTCCCGAAGTAAAATTATATTTCAAGAGCCTTTGCCAATTGATGATCCCCAAAAAAGAAAACCTGATATTAAAAAAGCAAAAAAGCTTTTAAATTGGTGGCCAAAGACCAAATTGGAAGATGGATTAAAAAAAACCATTGAGTATTTTAAATTAAGAATTGATTGATTTTTATATAAAGATGAAAAAAGCCTTAATTGTTTTACCTACATATAATGAAGCTGGTAATATTGAAAAACTGATTGAAAAAATTTTTGCCCAACAGACAAAAACCAAGATTTGGGAAATAAATATTTTGGTAGTTGATAGTCAATCAATCGATGATACGGCCAATATTGTAAAAAAACTTCAAAAAAAATATCAGCGGCTTTATTTTTTATCAACAAAAAAACAAGGATTAGGGAGAGCATATATTGATGGTTTTTCCTATGCAATAAAAAAAATTAATCCCTATCTTTTTTTTGAAATGGATGCAGATTTTTCTCACGACCCAAATCTTATCCCTCGTTTTTTGGAAAGAATTGAAAAGGGAGCGGATTTTGTTGTGGGGTCAAGATATATTAAGGGTGGAAGCATTCCCAAAGAGTGGAGTTTTCATCGAAAAATTTTTTCAATTTTGGGCAATTTAATTGCCCGTTTTGGTTTTATGAAGTTGAGAATTACTGATTGGACTTCTGGTTATCGGGCAATTAAAGCTTGGTTGGTAAGAGAAGCTTTGTCTTATCTTAAAAATTACTCAGGTTATGTTTTTCAGGTGGCTTTTTTAGATTATGCAATAAAAAACAATGCCACTATCGAAGAGATACCGTTAAAATTTTATGAAAGAAAGTACGGGGTTTCAAAAATTAATTCACCCCAATATATTGTACAAACTATTATTTATATATTTTTAAATTCTTCTTTTATCAAATTTGTCATTGTTGGTTTTTTAGGTTTTTTAATTGATTTTGGCATTCTTTATTTTTTTATTAATAAAGTTCATATTCCTTCGGTACATATCTGGTTAGCACAAGCAGTTTCAGCTGAAGCAGCTATCATCAATAATTTTATTTTCAATAACTTTTGGAGTTTTTCTTATAAAAAAATTACTGATAATTTTTTCTCTTCCTTTTTAAAATTTAATTTTATTTCTTTGGGGGCAATTGTTATTCAAATGGCGCTTCTTCAAATTTTAGTTAATCTTTTTGGACGAAGCTTTTGGATTATCTATAAAATATTAATCATTGCTTTTGTTATTATTCCTTATTCATATTTTTTATACAACAAAGTAGTTTGGAAGAAATAACTTACTCTTTTTTTGCATAGGAAGAAGAAATCCAACCTTCATCAAATTCTCCTTCAAGCAAACCTTCTTTATTTCCATTAAACTTAATCTTATACCAGTCATCCTTTTCTTCCAATAACTCATATTTTTCTCCTACTTTAATTTTTGCCGATTCTGAGGCTGATAAAGAGGGTTCTTGTCTGACTCTAAGCCACCCAGTTGGTGTTTCTTTAATAGTGACAAATGTTTTTTCTTTAATTTTAGCCGAATCAGTAGCTTCCTGGTTTGGTTTTGGAGTAATAAATTTTTGTGATTGATCAACCGCTAATTTAAATTTAGCATAAAGACGATACCCGGAATCAAGATTTATTTTTTGTGTTCGTTTAAAAAATCCCGGCATAAAGACAGAAAGTTCATGAACACCGGCAGGAACATTTTCCAATATTAAAGAACTTATTCCTTTTTCGTCATTGTCCAAATAAACAATTGCTCCATCAGGCTCGGTTTCAACATATATTTCTCCATAACCGCGTTTTGCCGTGTTTGATTTTTTTAAAGTAAAAATCTCACCGGCGGTTAACAGATCAGAACTTCCAAGATCAATATTAATATAAGTTAAAATATTTTTTTCTACGCTAATTTTTCCGCTCCAGGAAGCAGTATCAGTGGCCACTCCTTCCGGAATCAGTTTTATTAAGTATTCACCAACTTTATATTTATCTTCAAACGGGGTTTTTCCCACCGTAACATTATCAATAAAAATAGACGCAGTTGGTGAAGAAATAATTTTTAATTTACCATAAACATTTTTTTGATTTAAAAAAAAAGTTTTAATAAGAATAAAAGCGATAAATCCCAAAACCAAAAAAAGAAAAAAGATTATCTTTCCTTTCATAATAAAAAATTATATATCAAAAAAATGTCAAGATTATTTATAAATTAGTTTATTTTATTAGTTTTTACCTGCCGGCTTTGTTTTGGGCTATATAATTTAGTTATTGGATTTGGGATTTGATATTTTTGACCTGATGATTTAATTAGAAATTTTTATAAATATTCCCGTAGATTATTTTCATTGATAATAAAAGTCTTTCCCTGCCCGCTGATAATTTTGAAAGCAACCCGACGAACAATTTCTTCAATTTTTCTTTCAACACTTCTTATTCCCGGATCAAAACCTAATGGTCTAACTAGTTTTTGCCAAACGCTTTCTTCAATTTTGAGATTTTCACTTGTTAAACCGGTGGCTTTTAAAAGATGTGGAAGAACATAATTTTTTGCAATAGCAATTTTTTCTTCATCAGTATATGATGGCATTTGAATAATTTCTAAACGATCTAAAACAGCGGTTGAGATGTTGGCGGTATTATTAGCAGTAGCCACAAATATTACCTGAGAAAGATCAATTGGGTAATCAACAAAATAATCAATAAAACTACTGTTTTGACCAGGATCCAAAAGTTCAATTAAAACACCCATAATGGCTGACCGAGCTTCAGGGGTTACCCGATCTAATTCATCAAGTAAAATTACTGGATTGAGGGAATCAGCTCGTCTTAAGGCTTTAACTACCATTCCCGGTTCTGCTTCAGGAGAAGTTTTTGATTGTCCGCGAAGATCTAAGGCAGAGGATAAGCCTCCAAAAGGAATGCGGACAAACTTTTTTCCCAAGGCTTCAGCGATTGATAATGCAAAAGTAGTTTTACCTGTACCCGCCAATCCGACAAAAAAAAGAATCGGGGCATGATGATGAATACCTTGAGTTTGATTTTGTTGTCTTTGTAAAATTAACACCGATATATATTCAAGAATTCTTTGTTTAATTTTTTCTAAGCCGTAATGATTTTTATCTAAGACTTCTTTAGCTCTTTTAATATCTAAGACATCTTCGGTTTTTTTAAACCAAGGCAGATGAGTAATCCAATCAATATATTTTGCGGTAATATCAAGTTGTGAAAGGCTACCACCGTATTTTAAAGTAAGACTGATTCTTTCAATCTGTTCAAGTGCTTTTTCCTGTAGATTAGCAGGTAAACTGCTACTATGCAAGATTGACTTTAATTTTTCTATTTCTGACAAGTTTTTTTGATCATCCATATAATTAGCAGACTAAATATCCACTTGACAAAATTTAATTTTTTTTCTATATTATTATTGTATATCAAATTTATATTACAAGTTTTTCTAAAAAAAATCTATGGTAAAAAATGATGGTAAAAATATTAAACCTCTTTTTGATTATGTTTTGGTTAAACCACTACTTCAGGAAGAAGTTTTGCCGTCAGGGATTGTTCTTCCTGATACCGCCAAAGAAAAACCTCAAGTCGGAGAGGTAATGGCGGTTGGTCCGGGAGGATTAACTGATGAAGGAAAAACTATCCCAATGATGGTAAAAAAAGGTCAAAAAGTGATATATAAAAAATGGGGCGGTAATGAGATTAAGGTAGGGAGTGAAGAATGGCTTTTGATTGAACAGAAAGATATAATGGCAGTAGTTGATTAAATTTGGCTTAAAAATTTATTAGTTATAAATTTATTTATTAATTGACCTATGGCAAAACAAATTAAGTTTTCTGAAGAAGCCAGACAAAAACTGGCAGCAGGTGTTAACATTTTAGCTAAAGCTGTTGTTACTACTTTAGGTCCCAGAGGCCGGAATGTGGCTTTGGATAGAAAATGGGGCGCGCCCAATGTGGTTCATGATGGAGTATCGGTGGCTAAAGAAATAGAATTACCAGACCCATTTGAGAATATGGGGGCGCAACTGGTGAAAGAAGCCGCATCAAAAACCAATGATATTGCCGGTGATGGAACAACAACTTCTACTTTATTAACCCAAACTATGGTTAATTTAGGATTAAAAAATGTTACTGCCGGGGCAAATCCTATGGTTTTAAAACGAGGAATTGATGAGGCGGTTAAAGAAGTAGTTTCTCAAATTAAAAAAATGGCTAAAAAAATTGATATTAAAAAAGAAGAAGAAATTGTTCAGGTGGCTACCATCTCTGCCGGGGATGCTGAAATTGGTCAAAAAATTGCCGAGGCAATTATGAAAGTTGGTAAGGATGGTGTGGTCACGGTTGAAGAAGGAAAAGGGCTTCAGATGGAAATTGAATATAAAGAAGGAATGGAGTTTGATCGCGGTTACGCTTCCCCTTATTTTGTTACCGATGCCGAAAAGATGGTGGCTGAGGTTGAAGATCCCTATATTCTAATTACTGATAAAAAAATCTCGGCTATTTCTGATCTTTTACCATTTTTGGAAAAATTTGTTAAAGTTTCCAAAAATTTGGTCATTATTGCTGATGAGGTTGAAGGTGAAGCTTTGGCTACTTTAGTCGTTAATAAATTAAGAGGAACATTTAATGCGTTGGTGGTTAAAGCACCCGGTTTTGGTGATCGAAGAAAAGAGATGCTTGAGGATATTGCGATTTTAACCGGTGGAACATTTATTTCTGAAGATTTAGGAAAAAAACTTGAGAATGTTGATGTTGAGGACTGTGGGCGGGCTGATAAAGTTTGGGCTGATAAAGAAAATTGTCGGATAATTGGTGGTAAAGGCGAAGAGGAAAAAATAAAAGCAAGAATTGCCCAGATTCGTCGTGAAATTGAAGAAACAACTTCTGAATTTGACAAAGAAAAGCTGCAGGAACGATTAGCAAAATTAGCCGGTGGAGTAGCAGTAATTAATGTTGGAGCGGCTACTGAGGTTGAGATGAAAGAAAAAAAAGAAAGAGTGAATGATGCCGTTTCTGCCACTAAAGCGGCTCTGGAAGAAGGAATTGTTGCTGGTGGTGGGGTAGCCTTATTACAAGCAAGAAAGGTTTTAGTTGATTTAAAAAAGAAAATGGATTTTGAAGAAGAAAAAACCGGCATTGATATTGTTTATAAGGCTTTGGCTGAACCAATCAGAATGATTGCTAAAAATGCCGGTGTTGATAGCGGTTGGGTACTTAAAAAAGTTGAAGAAGCAAAAGACAATGATTATGGTTTTAATGCTTTAACGTTAGAGTTTGGATCAATGTATAAACAGGGAATTGTTGATCCGGCAAAAGTGGTAAGAAGCGCTTTAGAAAATGCTTCCTCAGTGGCGACAATGATTTTAACAACCGAGGCTTTGATTACTGATATTCCTGAAAAAAAAGAAAATCAGCCGGCAACTCCATCAATGCCTGAAGAGTATTAATGGAAAAGATTTTAAAGATTTGGTAAGTTGACCCCGCCTCTATTGGCGGGGTTTTTAAATTTGGTGTAATAAATTTTTATTCTTTTTTAGCAATGACCAATTTACGCAGTCTTCCCTCACCGATGGAATAAGAAGTGAGACTTGGATATTTGGTAGTAATTAACTGATGAATTATTTTTCTTTCATACGAGGAGAGATTATTAATTGTTTGTTCCTGGCCCATTTCTTCAACTTTTTTGGCTAAACCTTCAACTAAATTTTCCAATTTTTCTTTTTGTTTTTGGCGAAAATCATTGACATTAACCAAAATTTCCACCGGCTGAGCGAAAGTTTTAAATAAAATAACTTCCAAAATTTTTTGAATTGAGCGGATTGTTTCGCCAAATCGACCAATAATTGTTGATGCTTCTTCGGTTTTGATATTAACGTGAAATACCCCATTTTCTTCATTTACCTCAACAGTAAATTCATCAATCATTTTTTTAATAATTTCTTCGGTTTCTTTTTTTATAATTTCATTTTTTTTCATAATTTTTTGTTTTTAACTTTTGATAATAAATTATACTAAAAATAGAAAAGATATTCCAATATAAGGATAAACCAACAGGTAAACTATAAGCAAACCAACCAATCATTAAAGGAAAAATAAACTTCATTTGCATATTCATTGCCTTTTGAAATTCTTCACTACTGCTTGTTTCTTTTTTTTGATTTATTTTCTTATTATTTTCTTTATCTTCCTTTGAAGCGGGCTGCATAATATTGGTTTGCCAGTATTGCAAAAAAGCAGTGATAATGGGAATTAAATAATAGTACCAAATCTTTACTTGGGATGGGCTTTTGGCTAAATCAAAGCCAAAAAACCAAGAATTAATAGTCGTAATTTTTAAAAACGAAAAATAAACTACTTTATTAATCTCATCAACAACTTTTTTTCCGTGATTAATCAAAAAAAACGAGAGAGTTTGGTATAAAGCGATAAAAATAGGAAATTGAATAATAAGAAATAAACAACCGGCTGAAGGATTGATTTTGTGTTGTTGAAATAGTTCTAATTGTTTTTTTTGTAGGGTTTTTGGGTCGTTTTTGTGTTTTTGAGAAAGTTTATCAAGATGGGGCTTTAATTCCTGCATTTTTTTAGCGGTTTCCATCTGGGATTTAAAAAAAGGATGAAGAAGAAGACGAATAATTATTGTTAAACCAATAATTGCGAAACCAAAAGCACCCGGAATTTTTAGAAAAGAAAATCCTTTATATAAAAAAACCAAAAGATTTAAAATTGGAATGACAAAAATAGTATTAAAAAAATTGGGTTGAATCATAGAATTAAACTGCTAAACGTTTTCTTTTTTTCAGTCTTCTTCTTTTTAAAATTTTTCTTCCGCCTTTGGTAGCCATTCTTTTTAAAAAGCCATGTTTTCTTTGTCTTTTTTTCTTTTTTGGTTGCCAGGTTCGTTTCATAAATATGATGCTAATTGACGAACGAATGCCAATTTATTAATATGTGAGTAAGTTATTAATTGGCTTCATTCGTATTATTTTATAGTAACTTTTAATATTGTTTGTTTTTCTCCCTTAAATTTTTTCCAGATTGCTTCGGTGACAAAAGGAGCAAAAGGATGTAGCATCTTTAAATTATCTAAATACACTTTTTTTAATTCTTCAAGAACTTTAATATTACCACTTTTTGTTGCGTCTTTCAACTGTTCAATATAAATATCGGCAAATTTATGCCATAAAAATTTGTGAATTAAGCTTAAAGCCAAAGAAAATTTGTAATTTTTCATTAATTTTTGATACTGTCTTTTTTCTTTTTCAAACTCATCTTTTAATTTCTTTAAAATTTTATCCGTTTGCGCTTGATTTTTGTTTTTAATATCTGATTTTGGTTTTGCGGGGTTCATATAGATAAAGCGACCGATATTCCAAATCTTATTAATAAAATTTCTCATCCCAATAATTTTTTCTTCAGAAAGAGATTCATCTGATCCTTCTTTAACTTCAAAAACTAAAGCCAGTCTTAAAGCATCAGCTCCGTACTTATCAATCATTTCCATCGGATTTATAACATTACCTTTACTTTTACTCATTTTTTGACCAAATTTATCGCGGACCAATCCATGAAGAAAAACTGTTTTAAAAGGTTCTTTACCGGTGACAAAGATGCTTACCATAATCATCCGGGCTACCCACCAAGGCAAGATATCATAACCGGTTTCCATAACGGAAGTTGGATAAAAAAAGTCAAAGATCTCTTTTCCCAATGATTGTAGTGTGGCAAATGGCCATTGTGATGATGAAAACCAAGTGTCAAAGGTATCGTTTTCCTGAACAAAGTTTTTTTGATGACATTCTGGACACTCTTTTGGTTCGGAAACCGAAACAAACCATTTTTGACAAAGATTGCAAAAGTAAGCTGGAATTTGAATTCCCCAGACAATTTGGCGGCTGATATTCCAATCGTGAAAGTTATTAAGCCACCAGATTAAAGTTTTTTCAAAGCGTTTAGGAATAATTTTTATTTTTCCTTGTTGAACAAATTCCTTGGCTTTTTCAGCCAAAGGTTTTATTTTGATAAACCATTGTTCCATCGGCAAAGGCTCAATTATCTTTCCGCATTTGTAACATTGACCAACACGGTGAGTATAGTCTTCTTCTTTAACAATTAGTTTTTTTTCTTTAAGCATTTGAATTACTTTTTCCCGAGCTTGTTTTATAGATAATCCTTCAAAATCTTTACCAGCCAAAATTGTCATTTTTCCATCAAGACCAATTACTTGTCTGTATAATGAAGGGTCTATATTTTGTCTTTTTGCAATTTCAAAGTCAATTGGATCATGATAGGGGGTAACTTTTACTGCACCAGTACCAAATTTTGGATCAACGACTAAATCAGTGATTATTTTTATTCCTCTATTAACTAAGGGAAGAGTTACAGTTTTTCCAACGATTTTTTTATATCTTTTGTCTTTTGGATTAACAGCTACAGCTATATCACCAAGCATTGTTTCTGGTCGAGTGGTAGCCACCGTAATTCCTCCATTTTCTGGATGATTAATATCAAAAGGATACAAAACATACCAAAGCTTTCCTTGTTCTTCTTTATAACTTACCTCTAAATCAGAAAAAGACGTGCCACAATTTATGCAGTAGTTTACAATGGCTTTTTCTTTATAAACTAATTGTGAGTCATAAAGTTTTTTAAAGGTTTCTTTAACGATCTTAACAATATCTGGGTCTAAAGTAAATTTCTTTTTTGACCAGTCTAAAGCAAAGCCCAGGCGCCTAAGTTGATTTTCCATATTTTCTTTATTTTTCATTACAAAATCCCAAATCATTTGATATAAAGTTTTTTGATCAAAATCAAAACGACTTTTTCCCTGTTTTTTTAATTCTTTTTCAAAAACATACTGGGTTTCAAATCCGGCATGATCGGCACCGGGAAGCCAAAGTACCTCATCGCCTAAAAGCTTGTGGTAACGGATCATAATATCTTCATAAACATACATTGAATGACCCAAATGAAGATTAGCGTTGGCATTTGGTGGCGGAAGAATAATGGAAAATGGTTTTTTTTTAAAGTCGACTTTTGCCTCAAAAAGTTTTTTTTCTTCCCAAAATTGATAAATTTTTTCTTCAAAACTTTTTGGTTGATATTTTGGTTCCATAATCCTATTATTATATAATATTTACCTATGAATTGGATTGTTATTTCTTTTTATTGGTGGGGCGTTTTGTTTTTATTAGGCATTATTTTTTATCCATTAACCCGGCGGATTTTTTCTAATTTTTTTGATTTTGCCTATCCTTTTTCAAAGGTTTTGGCAATAGTTTTTATTTCTTATACGAGTTATGTTTTAGGTACCCTAAAAGTTCTTTCTTTTTCTCGGTTTAATCTTATTTTGATTGTTTTTGGGTTTTTGATTTTAAATTTTTTTCTGTGGAGAAAAATAAAAAAAGAAAAGGAAAAAAAATTTTTATGGCAGTTTTTTTTAATTTTTTTGGAGGAGTTTTTATTTATTACCGCCTTTTTCTTTTGGGTTTTTGTTCGCTCTCAGGAACCCTCGATTCGAAGTCTTGAGAAGTTTATGGATTTTGGATTTATTAACTCCATTCTTCGAAGTAATTATTTTCCTACTTTGGATATGTGGTATTCGGCTGATAATTTAAAACCGCAAGGCTATCCGATTAATTATTACTATTTTGGTCATTTAACAGGGGCTTTTTTGATTAAGCTTGCTAATATTAAACCAGCAATTGGTTACAATCTAATTTTGGCAACAATCTTTGCTTTGGCAATGACTTTAGTCTTTTCCTTCGTTTTTAATTTGATATTTTTTTCGCTGCCGGTAATTGCTGAAAAAATAAAAAAAGGATTATTTTTTGGAAAATTAATTTTTATCAGTTTTTTGGGAAGTTTGGTTACTAATTTAGGAGGAAATTTTCATACAATTTATATTTTTACCAAAGGTTATTCCAATGATAATCCGGTTCCTTTTTGGCAGATTCTCTCATGGTTTAATCCAACCTCATATTGGTATCCCAATGCGACGCGTTTTATTCCTTATACCATTCATGAATTTCCTTCTTATTCTTATGTGGTGGCAGATCTTCATGGTCATGTTTTTGATATTCCTTTTGTTCTTTTAACTCTTTTAATTTTGTTTAGATTCTTTTTATTTTTTAGGGGAGAAGAAAAATCGATAAAAAAAACTAATTGGGTATTGTTGGTGTTAAATACCTTATTTATTGGATTTATGATTGGGATAAATTATATGACTAACGCTTTTGACGGACCGATTTACTTTCTTTTAGCAATGATTTTATGTTTTTTATTATTTAAAATGAGTTATAAATTTATTTATTCATTGTTTTTTATTCTTTATTCATTTTTGTTTTTTTCTCTCCCTTTTTCTTTTCATTTTAAACCATTTGTTGGGGGAATAGGGGTTAACTGTCCTCCATTTTTTTTGATCAATATTGGTTATATAAAACCATTTCTTTTTGAAAAAGGGAACTGTCAGAATTCTGCCTTTTGGATGCTTTTTTTACTTTGGGGATTTTTTTGGTTAAGTTTTTTAATTTTTTTATTTTTAAGAAATAAAAGAACAATTTTTAATAAAAAAATAGTTTTTTCATCTAAAATTTCTGAGTTTATTTTAGTCTTGTTTTCTTTTGGGACTTTTTTGATTTTAATTCCTGAATTTTTTTATATTAAAGATATTTATCCGGCTCATTTTCGTGCCAACACAATGTTTAAGTTGGGATATCAGGCGTTTATTTTAATGAGCATTGCTTCAATTTTTGTTTTTTACCAAGTTACCAATCTGATCGAATGGCGATTGAAGCTGTTTTTTAAAATAATATTTGTTTTAATGTTATTTTTTGTTTTGATTTATCCATTTTTCGCTATTCCTTCTTATTATGGTAATTTACAAAAGAAACCGGAAGTTGATGGAAGTTTGTGGTTAAGTTATTTTTATCCTCAGGATAAAGAGATTATTGATTATCTAAATAAAAACATTTTGGGTCAACCGGTGATTTTAGAAGCACAGGGTGATTCTTATACCGATTATGGAAGAATTTCTGTATTTACTGGTTTACCAACCGTTGCCGGTTGGTGGGTACATCAGTGGCTTTGGCGAGGTTCGGCTGATGTGGTGGGGAAGAGGATTCCTGATATTATAGAAATATATGAGGGAAAAGATTTAAAAAAAACATCTAATTTATTAAAAAAATACCAGATTAAATATGTGATTGTTTCTCAATTAGAGCGACAAAAATATCCTCATTTAAATGAAGAAAAGTTTTCTATTATAGGAAAAAAAATTTTTGAAAGCTCTAATAATCTTGGGGCTTTGTATCAAATAAATCTAAAAAGCTATTGACAAGTAAAAAATCATTTGATAAGCTCTTATTTCAAGAGCATTACTACTCGTCGATACCCTAAAAGCGAGCGGTAGTGATGCTCTTTTTATTCTTTATAAATGATATAAAGTAACCGGAATTTTTAAATTCTTTTTTAAAAGCTTCTTAAATTGTTGGGTAGCAAAATTAAATATTTTTTCTTCTTTGTTAATCTGATTTTTTTTGATTTTGGTTTTTATATCAATCATATTAATTATTATATTGGAGAAATATATAAATGTCAAGTCCTATAATAAAATTGATTATAACTATAAGATATCCTATATAATTAGAGAGTTATGTTTAATATTAATTTTTAAATTTTCAAATTGACAAGCTTCTTAGAGTTTGTATTTTTAACGTTTAAATTTTGATGGTATAATAAAAAAGATGAAATTTTCCTTTTTGACTTACAACACCTGTTTTAATCATGGTTTTTTAGCTATTGATAAAATCATAAAAAAATATCATCCTGATATTATTTGTGTTCAGGAAGTAGAAACAAGTGGAGAAAATCTGAAGTTAATTGAATCTTATGGTTATAGATTGGCTGACTTTTCTAATTCATTCATAAAAAAAGGGAGGATATTTGGCGTGGCTACTTTTTATAATTCCAATCGTTTTTTGATAGTTAATAATTCCCATTTAACAGTTCTCACCAATTTATTTAATAGATTTTTATCATCAATTTTTAATTTTTTTGCCAACACTAAGGAAAAAAGAACTGTTTTGGAAAATACTCTTTACGATTTATTAACAAAAAAAAATATTACTATTTATAATAATCATTTTCCTGTTTTAACAACTAATGGTGCTAAATTGAAAGCATTAAAAAATTTATTTGATTATTATCAGATTAAAAAGAAAAAAATAATGATCATTACCGGTGATTTTAATTATTTTCCCTACGGAAGAAAAAGATTGGAGAGATTAATCAATCAATATGATTTAAAAGAAGCGACCAAAAGCATTGCTTATACAATTGTTTATAATTTTAAAAATAAAAAAATTTCAAAGACTTATCCTTTAATTAATCAAATTTTTACAAAAATTTTTAGCTTTTTTTTTACTGATAGATTAAAGATAGATTACGTTTTTTATAAAGGATTAAAACTTAAAAAGACAAAACGGATTAATGTTGGTTTTTCTGACCATTATCCTTTAATTTCTATTTTTGACTATGAATAATTTTTTCCAAGCCGGATTCAAAATCGCTCATTGGAAAAAAATTATTTTTAACACTGCGAATATCATTATATTGGGGAAGTCCGGGTTTATTTTTAACATATTCTTCATAAGTTATGGTTTCAATTAAGGATAGGGGAAGCTTGAATTTTTTGGCAATTAATTTTGCGGCTTTATAAGGAGAAAGGGCTTGACTACCAACGATATGGAAAGTTTCTTCAGAGTAATTGTTAATAAGATATTTTAAAGCATAAGCAATATCGTCAATAAATGTTGGTGTCATTAATGAATCGGTGATCATTTTTAGAGTTTTTTTTTCTTCCAAAAGGGTTTTTAAAGTTCTGAAAAAATCGCGTTTTTTATCAAAAAAGGCTCGGTAGGGATAAGAAATTCTAACAATCATCGCCTGATTTTTAACAATTGTTTCGCCTTCAAATTTAGTTTGTCCGTAAAATCCAGCCGGGGATTCTTTTGAATTTTCATCATAAGGTGGATTTTTACCATCGAAAACAAAATCGGTAGAGATATAGATAAATTTTTTATTTTTTTGGGAAACAACATCAAAAACATTTCTTGTTCCCTCAACGTTAATTTTATAAGCTAAATCTTTTTCTTCCTCAGCTTTGGCAACATTGGTATAGGCGGCCAAGTGAAGAAAAAGATCAAATTTAATATCTTTTAAAACCCGATAAACTTGATTTTTATTGGTGATATCCATTATTGAAGACGACAAAGGAATAAATTGGAATTTATTATTTAGAAGTTCAATAATTCTTGAACCGATGAGCCCATAAGCTCCGGTAATAGCGATTTTTAACATAAAAATTTTTATTTTTGAATTGTTGTTTTTATTTTTTATATTTTATTTTTTATTTGATATTGTTTATCATAATATTTCTGATATTCTCCTGACTTGATTTTTTTCCACCAGTCTTGATTTTTTAAGTACCAATCAATAGTTAGTTTTAATCCGGTGTCAAAATCAACTACCGGTTTCCAACCTAATTCGCGATTGATCTTACTCCAGTCGATTGCATAGCGGCGATCATGGCCGGGGCGATCTTTAACGTATTCAATATAACTTTCGTCTTTTTTCATAATTTTTAAAATTTTTTTAATAACTTCGATATTGGGAATGTCTTCCGTTAAGCCGCCAATAAAGTAAGTCTCGCCAACTTTTCCTTTATACAATATTAAATCAATAGCACGGCAGTGATCCTCAACATAAAGCCAGTCGCGAACATACAAACCATCACCGTAAATTGGAACTTTTTTTTCTTCGATGATGTTGGTGATTGCTAAAGGAATTAGCTTTTCTGGAAATTGATATGGACCGTAGTTGTTTGAACAATTAGAGATGGTTATTGGTAAACCATAGGTTATATAATAAGCGCGAACTAAATGGTCAGAGGCGGCTTTTGAAGCAGAATAAGGACTTCTTGGATTATAGGGAGTTTTTTCATTGAATTTTTCTTTAGAATCAAGTGATAAAGCGCCGAAGACTTCATCAGTTGAGATATGATGGAATCGTTTAATTTTATTTTTTAAAGTCGCCTCAAGCAAAACATACGTTCCCTCAATATTGGTTTTAATAAAAGGAGCCGGATCGCTAATGGAGCGATCAACATGACTTTCGGCGGCAAAATGAATAATAATATCAATATTGTATTTTTTGATAAGTGAGTTAACTAAAGCAAAATCGCAGATATCGCCTTTAACAAAATCATAGTTAGGCATATTTTCAACTGATTTTAAGTTTTCCAAATTACCAGCGTAGGTAAGTTTATCTAAATTTAGAATTTTATCCTGTTTATATTTCTTAAGCCAGTAAAGAATAAAATTTGAACCAATAAAACCAGCGCCTCCTGTGACTAAAAGATTCATAGATAATATTTTAGCATTTTAATTCATTTTTTGGTAAAATTATTTTTAATTTCGGGGAATAGCTCAGATGGTAAAGAGCGCACGCTTTGGGAGCGTGAGGTCGCGAGTTCAAGTCTCGCTTCCCCGACTAAATAAAGTAATCTTTGTTTATCTAAAATATTACTAAGAGTGAAATTTATTAAATAAAAATCAATGGCAACAATTCATAGACTCATCGTTGGAAATTGTATGGTTATGGAAGAGATATGTGATGAATCTGTTCATTTAATGATTACCTCGCCGCCATATTTTAATGCCCCTTTTGATTATAAAGGTTTATTCAAAAACTACGATCAATATCTCGGAGTATTGCGAAGATTCGCAAAAGAAACCTGTCGAGTTCTGCAAGAAGGCAGAATAGCAGTCTTAAACATCGATGATATGTTAATAAACGGCGAGAAATTTCCAATAGTTGCCGATGCTACAAAAATTTTTCAAGAAGCCGGTTTTAGATATAGAGATAGAATTATATGGAAAAAACCAGACGGTTATTTAAGAATTAGTCGCAGAAGCGGTGTCATTCTTCAAAATCCTTATCCAATGTATTTTTACCCTGATAATCTTTTAGAAAGTATTATTATTTTTCAAAAAGGAAAATTTAATTATCGTTCTATCTCAAAAGAAATTCGGGATGCTTCAAAAATTGATACAAAAGAATTTTCAAATAAAAAATGGTATATGACGCTTTGGGAAATGAATAATGTTTTACCCGGTTCTCCTTTGGAAAAGGACATTGCGGCTTTTCCTTATGAGTTGCCTTATCGTATTATTAAACTTTTTTCTTATAAAGGGGAAACAGTATTAGATCCTTTTGTTGGTAGCGGAACAACAATGAAGGCAGCAAGAGATTTGGGTAGAAATAGTATTGGTATTGAAATTAAAAAATCGTTAGTCCCGATTATTAAAGAAAAACTGGGTTTCGGTAGCGGACAAAGTGATTTTCTTTCAGATCAAAATGATAAATTAGAAATTATTTATAGAAAACCAGGTAAATATGGACCTATCAGCTAAAATAAAAGGTATAAAATATAAGCCTTTTCTTTGTAAAGATTTAGAGGTTTTTGAATTCAGCGAATTGGAAAAAGCGCTTGATTTTTCTGCTTCTTTTATTTTGAAGATCGATAAAGAAAATAAAGTTGCAATAAGTTGGTGGGTTTCAGCAAAACGCACTCGTTCTTATCCTTACGCAAGAGTTTATGATACTTTAGGGTTTTCCGGAAAGAAGATAACAATCATTCCAATTATTAAAGATGAAGGCAAAGAAGGAGATAGAGATTTTTTACAATGGGATACTGTTTCATTGACGAGTTTATTAGGAATTTATGTAATCATCGCTTATTATAACGAAGCAGTACCGAGCAAAAGATACAAAAACAAAATTACAAATCAGCGTTTTGATACTAACTATCTTAAAGTACAGATTAAAAACATTCTTTCCTATCAATCAGATGCTTTACATTGGAATCTTTCTCAAATTGATAATGTGGGACAAATTGGGCAAAAGGCCCTAGAAGCTTACGATAGAATTTCAAAAAAATTAAAGATAGAAATGCATTCGCGACAAAGCGCAGAAAAAAGGATAAACGAACTATTGAAAGGCAAAGAAGAATTTATGAATCTTTCACGAGTTTTAGCAGAAAAGGCACAAAGAAGAGAACGATTGACGATTCAACCAAAAGAAAATCTCTCTGGAGTAAAAGCTATTATTACAATACAGAATTATTTAGGTGGTTTATATTATTTTACTGTCGATGAAGTAGAGGTTAAAGGTAACAATGTTTTTTTAATCGAAGGGAAACATAGTAAAACAAACTCTTTACCATCGTTAGAAGATATAAAAGATGGTTTATTAAAAATGATTCTATTCACTAATTTAGAAGATGTAAGCATAGATAGAGAAAAATATAACGCAACAGCAATATTAAAATTAACTGTCGAAAATCATTTTAATGAAAATCAACTTTCTTCTTCGCAGAAGAAAATTTTAAAACTTTTGCGAGAAGAAGCAAAAATCAATAATTTTCAAATTCGATTAATATAGTTTATAATCTATGCAGCAAGATCTTTTTGATTTTGAGGAAAAAAATCAGGTGGTGGAGCAAGCTAGCCAGAAAAAGATTAAATGGCTTTCGCATACGGCTTTGGAGGAAATGCAGCGCTGTCCGCGATGTTTTTGGTTATCACATAAAGAAGGGATAAAACTGCCTGAGGGAATTCAATCACGACTCGCCAATCGTTTTGATATCATTTTAAAAAAATATTTTGATAGTTATCGGGTTAAAGGCAAACTTCCTTCACTGATTGATGGTAAAATTGAAGGTAAACTTCAAAATCCATTGCGGGAAAGATATTATTTTCGATTTGATAACGAGTTTGGATTTTATGGAAAACTTGATGAATGTTTAATTGATGAGAAAGGTTTTCATATTCCTATTGATTTTAAAACCGCTTCATCTGATCCTCGAGAAAAAGAAACGCTATCTGCCTATCAAAACCAAATTGATGAATATTTATTTTTAATGGAGGAAAACGGTAAAAAAGTAGCTAACTTTGGTTATTTGATTTATTTTTTTCCGGAGATGACAGTAGAGTTGACCAATGGATTTCCGATGATTATTCATGTAGTTAAAATTGAAAGAAAAACAAAAGACATCAGAAAAAAAATTGAGACGGCAATTAAAATTCTTCGGGGTCCAATTCCTGATTCGGCCGAAAATTGTGTCTATTGTAATTGGTTTGAGAAGGTGAAAAATTATTATTAATTTTTAGCATTATTTAATTTTGGTTTGTTAATTAATTCTTCCAAAATCTGCCATCTTCTTTTTTTAACTTTATAAGACACATCATCTTTCATTACTTTTGAAGCAGCAGTCATCGGTCTTGGAGAGTACATCGCAATATATGCCTTTTCAAAACCCACTTTTTTACAAAGTTTGACGGTATTTTCAAACTCCTCATCAGTTTCACCGCAAAATCCAACAATGATATCGGTAGTAAAATTTACATTCGGAATTTTTTGCCTAATTTTTTTAATAAGCTGAAGATATTCTTTAGCTGTATACCATCGGTTCATTCTTTTTAAAACATTATCATCACCTGATTGAACCGGAAGGTGAATCCTTCTTGTAATATTTGGGTATTTAGCAATAACATCAATCAACTCTTCAGAAAAGTCCCAAGGGTTAGAGGAGATAAAATCTACTTTTTCAAAGCCAAGCTTTGCCACTTCTTCCAAAAGATAAGGAAAAAGGGTTGGGATACGATAACGACCTAAATGTTTGATATAAATTGGTTTATAATTTTTAATTTTTAATTGTATTTTTGAGTTTTGACATTTGACATTTGAGTTTTCAAAATATATCTTATTCAAGTCTCTCATCACCTGAATATTTTCTTTACCTAAAATAAGATCCGCTCCATAGGAATTAACATTTTGCCCCAAAAGAGTTACTTCTTTATATCCTTCTTCTTTTAATTTTTTTGCCTCAGCAATAATATCTTCGAATGGCCGACTAATTTCACGCCCGCGGGTAAAAGGGACAACACAAAAAGTACAAAAGTTATTACAACCATTGGAGATTGGGATCCAGGCTTGAGTTTTATTTGTTCTTATTGGTTGATTATCAAAACCCACTTCTTCAATCGGCATAAACTCATCAACTTCAGGCATTCGTTCTTTTAATTTTTGTAAAATCCTTCCAGTTTTATCTCGAAAAGCTAGTCCAACCATACAACCGGTAACAATAATTTTTAATTTTAAATTTTTAATTTTTAATTTAGATAAGTTTCTTACCAATCCATAAACTCGATCTTCGGCTGATTGGCGGACCATACAGGTGTTAATGACTATATAATCAGCATCAGCATATCTTTTTGCTGGCTTCATCCCTCTGCCTTCAAAAGCAGCGGCAATTCGTTCTGAATCAGCCTTATTTTGTTGACAGCCAAAGGTTTTGATAAAGTATTTCATCATGGTAGAATTATAAAATAAATTTTATCTTCTTCGTACAAAATTTTAATCAAGAATTTGTTAAGAAGTGTAAAAAATAAATCGACCATTTAAAATTTTAAAAGATGGAGAGGTTTTTTTATTTTGGAATTTATATTCCATTCACTAATCTATCTGCCTCCTTGTTTTTTTCACGGGGAATTTGATGATAGAAAATTGGAAGATTGATTTCTTGTTCAAGACTGCGGATTTTTAAAATATATTCTTTGATTTTTCCATTTTTTACTTTGAAAAAACCATTAACCTGATTGACTAAAAGTCGCGAGTCGGAATAAAAATCGATTCTTTCAATTTTAAAATCATCAGCTAATTTTTTCTTTTGTTTTTTTATTTCCTCTAAAGCATAAATTAAAGCTTGATATTCCGCATCATTGTTGGTTGCTATTCCAATTGATTGGTTAAACTGAAATATTTTTTTGTTGTTAATATAAAAAACGCCGCCAATACCAGCTTTTCCCGGATTGCCTTTTGATCCACCATCGGTAAAGACTTTTAAAGCAGACATAAAATTATATATTACTATATAATTTAAAAAATTAAATAAGCATTTCCTATATTGAATTTTTATTTTCAAAAGTATAATATCTATTAATTATGAGTGTAATTTTTAGTTATTGGTTGGGAAAAAGTTTAGGAGAAAGGATTGATGAATATTATAGTAATTTAAAAAGATTAGAATTTGAAGAAAAAAATCCTAAAATACCTCCAAAAGATAAAAACCAACTAATAAATGATTTAAGACTATACTCAAGTTTTTCTTCAGAAAAAATTTTTTCTGAGTTAAAAACTGATATTTCTGGTTTGGATAATAAAAAAGTAAAAGTAAGGCTCCATATTTATGGAAAAAATGAGTTAGAACACAGAAAAAAACAAAAATGGTACCAAATGCTTTTTAACATTTTAATTAACCCTCTTATTATTTTATTTTTCTTTATCATTGTAGTTTCTTTATTTACTCAGGACTATAAAACTGCTTTTGTTGTTAGTGTTATGATTTTGATAAGTTTAATCATCCGACTTATTCAAGAAATTAGAGCTTATAATGAAGCAGAAAAACTGATGTCACTGATTAAAACAACAGCTACTGTTATAAGAAACGGGAAAAAAAAAGAAGTCGATTTGGCTTGTGTTTGTCCGGGAGATATTGTTTATTTGTCAGCCGGTGATCTAATTCCTGCTGATATAAGAATTATTGAAAGCAAGGACTTGTATATTAATCAATCATTTTTAACCGGTGAATCATTGCCAGTTGAAAAAAATCATTTTATTGAAAAAAATACCGATACTCATCCATCAAATTTAAAAAATATTTGTTTAATGGGGACAAATGTTGAGAGTGGTTATGGAGTGGGGGTTGTAATTCATACAGGGAAAAATACTTATTTAAATACATTAACTAAAGATGTAATAGGGAAAAGACCCCTGACCGCTTTTGATAAGGGAGTAGAAGGTTTTACATATCTGATGATCAAATTTATGTTTTTTATGGTGCCAACGGTTTTTTTAGTTAATGGAGTTACTAAGGGAGATTGGTTTGATGCATTTTTGTTTGGGATTTCAATTGCGGTTGGACTGACTCCCCAGATGCTTCCGGCAATTATTACTCTTAATCTTTCAAAAGGATCGATTAATATGGCCAAGAAAAAAACAATTGTTAAAAATCTAAGTTCGATTCAGAATTTTGGCGCTATGGATATTTTATGTACAGATAAAACAGGCACTTTAACCCTAAACAAGGTAACCGTAATTAAACATTTTAATATTCAGGAGGAAAAAGACTTTAAAGTGATAAACTTCGCCTTTTTAAATAGTTTTTTTCAGACAGGCTTTAAGAATTTAATTGATACCTCAATCATTGATTATCATAAAAAAATAAAAGAGAAAATAAATTATTCTGACTACCAAAAGATTGATGAGATTCCTTTTGATTTTAAAAGAAAAAGATTATCAATAATTGTTAAGAATAAAAATAATGAAAAAATATTAATTTGCAAGGGAGCAATTGAGGAAGTTTTATCAATCTGTACTACTTATGAAGTTAGGAAAAAAATCAAAAAGATCGATCAAAAAATAGTCAATCAGATAAAAGCAATAAATAATAAATACTCTAACGAAGGCTATCGATTAATTGCTGTTGCCTATAAGGAAATAAATTCAGCTAAAAACCATTCTGATAATCCGGAAAAAGACTTGGTTTTTTTAGGGTTGATAAGCTTACTTGATCCTCCAAAACAATCAGCTTGTGAGGCGATTGAGAAGTTGAAAAACCTTGGTGTAGAAGTTAAGATTTTAACCGGTGATAATGAACTGGTAACCAAAAAAATTGCCAAGGAAGTAAAGATTGATAGTAAAGGAGTAATTTTAGGTACCCAAATTGAGGAAATGAATCGAAAAACACTTGAGGAAGTAGTTGAAAAAAATACCATTTTTGCCAAATTACTACCCCATCATAAAAAAAGAATTGTTGAGGCTTTGAGAAAAAAACATATTGTTGGTTTTTTGGGTGACGGGATCAATGATGCGCCAAGTCTTAGAGTTTCTGATGTTGGGATTTCGGTTGATGGCGGTGTTGATGTGGCAAAGGAATCAGCGGATATCATTCTTCTTGAAACTGATCTTAAGATTTTAGCTGATGGAGTAGTTGAGGGAAGAAAAACTTTTGTTAATATTATCAAATATCTAAGAATGGGCGCTTCATCTAATTTCGGTAATATGTTTTCTGTACTTGGAGCAAGTGTTTTTCTACCTTTTTTACCAATGAAACCAATTCAGGTGCTAACTAACAGTTTATTGTATGATATGTCTCAGTTGGCTATTCCTTTTGATAATGTTGATAAGGAATATCTCCAAAAACCCAGAAAATGGAACATCGATGATATTCGAAGATTTATAATTTATATTGGGCCAGTTAGTTCGATTTTTGATTATGTGACTTATTTTGTGATGTTGTTTGTTTTTAATAGTTGGCAAAATCCATCACTTTTTCAAACTGGTTGGTTTGTAGAATCATTCCTTACTCAAACTCTGATTATTCATGTTATAAGAAGTAAAGGTTTACCCTTTATTCAAAGCCGAGCTCATCCTTTATTGATTCTAACTACAATATTAATTTCTTCTATAGGAATTTTTTTAGTTAATTCTTCGTTTGCTTCTTTGTTTGGTTTTACCACCCTGCCTTTATTATACTGGCCGATCTTAGTTGGTATTTTGATAAGTTATATTTTATTAACTCAAATAGTAAAAATTTATTACATTAAAAAATTTGGTTGGAATTAATTATTTATTTTTTTAACTTTTTCAATAATTAAAATAAAAACAATTAAAATCACAAAAAAACTTAAAAAAACAATCAGTTTTTCAACCCGTTTTAAAAATAAAGAAGCAATTCCTAAGATAAAAGAAACTAACCAATAAAAAATAGCGATTCGTCTTTTTCCCCAGCCAACTTCCAAAAGCCGGTGATGAAAATGTCCCCAGTCAGCCCGAAAGGGTGATTTTTTCTGATAAATTCTTCTTATTATTGTATAAATTGCATCAATCATCGGTATTGATAAAATTAAAATAGCTGTTCCTATTTTTCCAAAAGATAAAATTGACAAAATTCCAAGCCAAAATCCAGCCAAAGCTCCTCCTCCATATCCCGGCATAATTTTTTGCGGATAAAAATTCCATGGCAAAAATCCCAGATATGCTCCACTTATAATAAAAGCTAAAAAAACAACCGATTGGATAGAGATATCATGAACAGTAAATCTTTGTGATAAAAGCCCTAAAAAAAAAGCAGTAATTACTACAAAGCCGGGTAGCTGTCCATCAATGCCTTTACTCCAGTTAACCATATTGGTTAACCATGTAAGCCAAATGATTGATAAAACATCAGCTAAGATCAAAATTTGACGATTACCAAAAAAATCAAAACTCATCTTCCATTGATCAAGCCTGATTATTCCTCCTAAAGGATTAGAGATATAAGGAATTCCCAAGCCAAAACCTACAACCAAAGAAGAAATTAGGAGATTAGCGAAAAATCGAAAATAAGGTGAAAGATCAAAGTAATCATCAAAGAGACCGATAATTAAAAGTAAAAAACTTGATAAAAGAATGCCGAAAATAATTTTATTTAGGGGTAAAAAAATTAAAGAGGAAATCAAAAAACTAAGATAAATTGGTAAACCGCCACCACGTGGAATAATACCGACATGGGTATGAGCTGGATGCTTTCTTTTTTTTTTGTCGGTTAATAAATTTATTTTTTTTGCCCAGATGATGGTAGGATAGGTAAACAAAAAAGATAAGAGAGCGCTGATAAATATAGGAAGAAAATTATTCATAAAAAAATTAACTAATTAGAAAAATAATTCTTAAAAAAATTAAAGGAACAATAATTATTAAAAAAATATTTATTCCATAAACGATTTTTTTAACCAAAATATTATTGTAAAAAAATTTTTTATAAATAAAAATGTTAAGAAAAAAAAACAAATTTAAAAAAAACAGTAAAAGGAATATCATCCATAAATCAGCCACTTGTTCTTCCCCCCAAAGCTTAGAATAAAATAAGGGAATTTGCGGTGGCAAATACCTAAATTTCAAAATAAAAGTTAAAATCATTATCAGATTAGCAATGAAAAGAGAGATAAGCATATTTGTATTATATCCTATTTAAAAAGCTGCTTGAATGGTGTAGCTTTTATTACTAATAATAAAAGCTTTTTTAGGATAGATAGGTAAAGAAAAAGTTATGGCTTCTTTTGGAATAAGGACTTTTCCCACATATTCTGGGATTTTCTCATAGGTTTTATTAAAAATTTTTACCCGGTTTTGATCGAAATAATATGCGGCAACAAAATAGTCAAGCTCAGAAGTAACATACACAAAATCTCCCTTTTTAGCTAAAGTTTTTATTTCGTGATAAAGCTTTTTATAATTTGATTTTTTTCGAAATCTAATCTGCAGTTTTTGATAGTCAAACGAAAAATATATAAGCATAGATAAAATAATAAGAGACATAATCTTTTTATCAATTTTATTAAGAGAATAAATAATTAACAATAAAAACAATATTGATTGACCGATAAGATAACGCGGAAGAAAGATCGGTTTAACAAAGGAAATGATAAAAGCGATAAGCGGAGTAATAAACCCCGATAACAAAAGATAAAAAAAAATCACTTTTTTTTCTGAGGTTTTTTCTTTTTTGATAAAAAAAGCAGTTAAGATTATTAAAAATAATAATAAAGATAAATAACCTATTCTTTCATAAACAAAACTAAACCCTTTTTCATAGCCAGTAAACAGTATGGCTGGTAAATATTTAATATCGATAAGGTTCGTTTTATCAATCCAAAAATCATTAGCAATTAATTCATACTTTTGAAAGAAAACAAAAATTATCCATATAACAAAGATAGTTATGGGATAAACAAAAAGTTTTAAATCGATTTTTTTAAACTTTTTTTTGAAGATGAAAAAAATTATTAATTGAGAAAGAAAGATAAAGATCATAAAATAATGAGTAAGCAAACCAAAAATACAGGCAATAAGATATCCGTTTCTATTTTGCTTTAAAAATGCGTATGATGACCAAAGAGAAAAAAAGGCTAATAATGTATACATTCTTGCTTCAAAAGCATAATATGTTAATATTGGATTGATCATAAAAAAAGTTAGTGCCAGAAATAAAAACAACTTATTTTTTATCTTAAAAATTTCGGTTAAAAATAGAAAGACAAGATAAATAGCGGCCCAATAAAAAATCAATGAAAGACTGCGGAGAGCAGTTTCTGAAGAGCCAAAAATTTTTATCCAAAAATGAAGAATTAAGTAGTATAAAGGAGGGTTAAAATCTTTTGCCGTTAAAAAAATAATTTCGATAATATTTTTTTTTGCTAAAAAATATGAAAAAGCTTCATCACGCCAAAAGCTTTGGACAAAAAAAGAAAGCGGTGTTTTTGAGAATAGAAAAGATATCATAATAAATTATCTAAATAATTAATAAAAGTTTAATTTTCAAAAATTAATTAAAGCAATCAGCTTAGCTATTTATATTATTTTCTTATACTTTTTCTGTCACTGTATATTTTATGGGTTTTCTAAGCATCAGTCGGGTTTGAGCTTCCAAAGCTGGTGTTGAGGAAAATAGAAAAGAGATTATTGGCAGCAGGTACCATTGAATAATAAGAAGAGGTAAAGCTTTTATATCTATCTTTTGTTTAAGTTTTTTTCGGATCGAGATATCCAAAATAATATAAAAAAGCAGCATAAATGAACTAAGGGTTAAAATAAAAGCTGATATTTTTGGTAATAAAAAACCCATTACAGTTCTTTTAAAAACTGGATTGATCAGGGGGGGGATTGAGGCGCTGATAGTTAGAATAAAAAATGAAGTTGACCAAAAAAAGTGAGTTTCGAAGAGAAACAAAATCTTTTTTAATTTGATAAAAAAAGGAATTTTTGGGGTGGAAAATAGATTTTTTATTGCATAGGTAACATCGGATGCTCCCCAGGCCCAACGTTTTTCTTGCTGATACCGGTTGATTAAAGTTTTAATTAAACTTCCCGAATAAACAGCGTCACCGTTAACAATGGTATAAAGAGGAAGTGTTTTTACTTTTTGACCAAATTTAAAAAAAGCCTGAAGATATATATGCCAGTCTTCAGGAATAATATCAGTATCCCAAAAATTAACTTGTTTTAAAAGCCAGAATGAGGTTGAGTATGTGGATATTTGAATTAAATTTTCTTTTTCTGATAAAAATGCTAAACGCAAAATTGAGGAAAGAGTGGCTTGAATACGAACAAAAATTGGTAATTGCCAAAAATTGTTATACAATAAAACCGGCGCCCAATAAAAATGAAAAAGACGATTTTTATCTTTTAAATATTGATAGGTCAGATAAGAAAAATAATTTTTGGGCAAAATACTATCCGCGTCACAGATAGTGATTAATACATTTTTATAGTCAATTTTTTTTTGATTTAATATATTTTCGACAAATTTAGCGGCATATGTTTGATTACTAGCTTTTCCCTCAATTTCTCCGGGTAAAAGAGGGTGATAAGTGGCAAAAATATTTTTAAAATAATTTTGGTAGTCTCTAATAATTGTTTTTTCTTTTTCTTTAGCTTCTTTCTCTCTTTTTTCAAATGCTAAAACAAGGTTTATTTTCTCTGGATAGTCGTTTTTAATCATTGCTTCGATAGTGGATTTTAGTTTGTAAATTGGTTCTTTATAGTTAGGAATGATGACAAAATGCTCAATCGGGTTTTTTTTATTTTTTTTAATAAAAAATTTAATTTTTTTAGCAAAATTAATTTTTTTATAAATCTCAATTTTTTTATAACTGATGACTGCATTATAGGTTGTTTTTGCTGATTTATAAAAAAAATAAAGAATAAAACCAATAATAAAATAACCGACAACAGCCGGATGAAAGGGCGATAGCCAGATTGGTAAAGTAATTACCAGCCAGCTGGTTAGTGGTAAAAAAATTTCTGATAATCTTTGAAAAAAAGATCCTTCAAAAAAAGATTTTTTTTCAGGTTGTGTCATGGTAATTGTATTATATTATAAAATTAGTTTATGAATGAAGAACAAAAAAAAGCAGTTAAGTATAATAAAGGCCCGCTTTTGATAATTGCCGGGCCCGGAACAGGAAAGACTTTCGTCATTGTTGAAAAAGTAAAATATATCTTAAAAAAAGGATTGGCTAAACCTGAAGAAATTTTAGCCTTGACTTTTACGGAAAAAGCGGCCTTTGAGATGGAGGAAAGATTGGATAAAGAACTTCCCTATGGTTATTTTCAGATGTGGATTTCAACTTTTCATTCATTTGCTCAAAAGATTTTAAAAGAAGAAGGTAGTCAAATTGGGTTGCCGATTAATTTTCGTTTGATGACAACCGCAGAGGCAATTATATTTTTACGCCAAAATCTTTTTCTTTTCAATCTTGATTATTATCGTCCTCTTGGTAATCCGGAAAAATTTCTTGAAGCTTTATTGACCCATTTTTCGCGGCTAAGGGAAGAAAATATAAATCCCTTAACTTACCTAAAATGGGTAAAAAATAAAACAGCAAAAACCAATGAAGAGGAAATTGAGTTAAAAAAAACAAAAGAACTAGCTGAAGCGTTTTTTCTTTATCAAAAATTAAAACTAAAAGAAGGACTTTTAGATTTTTCTGATTTGGTTTATTATCTTTATGAGCTTTTTAAGAAAAGACCCAATATTCTTTCACGATATCAAAAACAATTTAAATTTGCTTTAATCGATGAATTTCAGGATACCAATATTGTTCAATATGATCTTTTAAAACTTCTTTTCCCCCAAAAAAATAATCCCTGTTTAACTGTTGTGGGTGATGACTCTCAAGCGATTTATAAATTCCGTGGTGCCTCGGTTTCTAATATTTTAAATTTTATAAAAGACTATCCCCGGACAAAATTAATTTCCCTAATTATAAATTACCGTTCTAATCAGACAATTTTAGACGCATCCTATCGACTGATTAAACACAATGATCCTGATACTTTGGAGGCAAAGCTAAATATCTCTAAAAATCTTATTTCTCAGATAAAAGAAAATAATAAAAACGCCGTTAATTTTTATTTAGCTCAAAAAGTTGAGGAGGAAGCAGATTTTGTTGCCAAAAAAATTTTATCGCTTAAAAATAAATATTCATACTCTGATTTTGCTTTGTTAATTCGCGCTAATAGTCATATTGATCCGTTTATTAGGGTATTCTCCCGTCTTGGTATTCCTTATCAGTTTTTAGGACCATCACAACTTTTTCATCAACCGGAGATAAAAGATCTTATTGCTTATTTAAATTTTTTGGCCAATATCGATGATTCAGCCGCGCTTTATCGGGTTTTATCAATGGATATTTTTGATTTAGATGAAAAAGATTTGTTATCTTTGCTTGCTTTTTCAAAAAAAATCAATCAGTCGCTTTTTCAATCAATTTCAATTTATTTTTCTTTAATGGAAAAAAATTATTATCAAAAAGAACTTGATATTTACAAAAAATACCTGCCTTTTTTAACAAGGGAAACAAAAGAAAAGCTGCTTAAAATTTATGAGATGATATTAAGGCATTTAAAACTGATAAAAAAAGAGACGGCCGGTCAGATTCTTTATTATCTTTTTGAAGACACCGGATATTTATCTAAATTGGCTGATTGCAAAACGGAAAAAGACGAAAAAAAAGTCATTAATATTTCTAAATTTTTTAATAAATTAAAAAGTTATGAGGCAGATCACGAAGACGCCTCGGTTTTTGCAGTTGCCGATTGGATAAGATTAAATTTGGAACTAAAAGAGTCACCTTTAGTTGAAGAGGAAAGTCTTAATGAGTATGATGCCGTTAATATTTTAACCGTTCACGCGGCAAAAGGTTTAGAGTTTCCGGTGGTTTTTTTAACTAATCTTTCCCAAGGCCGGTTTCCAACTTATGATCGAAAAGAAAAGATTCCAATTCCGGAGCAATTAATAAAAGAAAGTTTGCCGCAAGGTGATTATCACTTAGAAGAGGAACGCCGTCTTTTTTATGTTGCTTTAACCCGGGCGAAAGATTTAGTTTTTTTAAGCGCCTCTTTTTTTTATGGGGAGGGGAAACGGGAAAGAAAAATATCCCAATTTTTAGTTGAAACACTGGGGGAAGAAAAAGTAAAAAAAAATATTAATTTAAAAAAAGAAGAAAAAAAACAGTTATCTATTTTTGATTTTGCACCAAAAAAAGAAATTATTATTCCAATAAAAAAAGATTATCAAGAGTTTTCTTTTTCCCAGTTGGAGATTTACAAAACCTGCCCACTTCAATATAAGTACCAATATATTTTAAAAATCCCAACCACTCCTACCGCAGCCGAATCATTTGGAATAAGCATCCACCAGACACTGCAACGTTTTTATCAAACATATAAAAAAGATAAAAAAGCAGACATCAATTTTTTAATTGATATTTATCATCAAAGCTGGATTCCGGTTGGTTATGGTTCTTTGTTTCATGAGAGGAGAATGAAAAAAGAAGGAGAAAAAATTCTTAAAGAATTTATTAATCATTTTCATCCACCGAGAGGAAAGATTATTGCAATTGAGAAGATGTTTAAAATTAAGATCGGAAAAAAATTATGTTTGAAAGGAAAAATTGACCGTATTGATCAGCTTGAGGGAAAAAAAGTAGAGATTATTGACTATAAAACCGGAAAGATGCCGAAAGAAAAAGAATTAAAAAACAGTCTTCAGCTGTCAATTTATGCCTTGGCCGCAGCCGATAAGGGAATATTGAATAAGAAAGCGGAAGAAATAATTTTAACTTTTTATTTTTTAAATGAAGGAAAAAAAATAAGTTTTCAAAGAAATAAAAAAGAAATTATGTTTGTAAAAGATCAAATTAAAGGAATAGTTGATCAAATAAAACAAGAAAATTTTGAAGCTAAGGTAGGTCCCTGGTGTGATTTTTGTCCCTTTAAAATAATATGCGAGGTATGGAGATAAAAAATCAAAAATTTACAATTACTTAAAAGATTGTTTAATGAGGATGGGTTTTTTTATGATTCTTGGGTGGATGATGTTTATGATGATTATGATGATTATGATTATGATCATAATATGCTTTATGGGCGCCGATAAAAATAAAAACAGCCAGAAGAAAAATAAACACAATGGTTGGGGAGATAAAAGGGATAGCAAATTGAACGTTGATTAATTTAGATAAAGGAAAATTAAAAGCCAAGTAGTTAATAAGCAGTGGTAAGGTAGAGGCATGTAAACTAATTTGAAAAATTTTTTTAAAGTGATATTTTTTTTGCGATTTTAATTTCAGTAAAATAAAAGCGATTAAACTGCCAAAGGATAGATAAAAGATATTAACAATTAATGAAGATATCGGAATTAAAGTTATCGCTAAAATAACAGCGGCAAAGTAAAAATAATAAAAAAAGTTTTTAAAAGTTAATATCTGTTGCTTTAACGGCAATAAACTTTCCTTATTGATTGTTGTTTTATCAAATGAGGTGAGAGGTATTCGCTCTATTTTATTATTTTGTTTAATTAAAAGATCGGTTTTAGTTAAAAGTATTGGCGATTGATATTGATTAATTTTTTCCAAAGAGGCGCTTTCATCGATAACCAGCATTAATCTCAGTTGGTTTTTATTATTTTTCATCCAAATAAAATAAGGACGATTGTGGGTAGTGGTTAAAAATCCATTATTGATAAAAATATTTAAGTCTTCAGGAAATTTATCAATGGTTTTATTTATTTCATTAAGCCAATAAAAAATTTTCGGCGGTGAGTATTTATTGATTAGATTAAAAATTAGTATTAAATTAAGTAGCATAATCAATGAAAAAAAATATTTAAAAGAAAAACGAAAATGAGTAGGTAGTATCTTTCGGTAATAAGAGGTATTGGGAATAAGGCTATTAAAGAAAATATGCAAAAAGGTCTTGACTTTTTTCATCTTAAGTTTTATCATAAATAAATATAAAAATAAAGTCAAGTATTTTTTTTGACTTATTTTTTATTTATTTATTAGTTTTTATTTTTTTTAAAAAATATGGCACAAGGAGTTTTTACCCGAACAAAACCTCATTTAAACATTGGCACCATTGGTCATGTTGATCATGGAAAAACCACCTTAACTTCAGCCATTCATTATGTTCTTTCGAAAAAGGGATTGGCTAAGTTTTTAAAATATGAAGAGATTGATAAAGCCCCCGAAGAAAGAAGTCGTGGTGTAACAATCAATCTTCATCACTCGGAATACGAAACAGAAAAACGTCATTATGCTCATATTGATGCGCCGGGACATGCTGATTACATTAAAAATATGATTACCGGAGCAGCCCAGATGGATGGAGCTATTTTGGTCGTTTCTGCGCCTGATGGACCAATGCCCCAAACTCGCGAGCATATTCTTTTAGCCCGTCAGGTTAATGTACCAGCTATTGTGGTTTTTTTGAACAAAACTGATATGGTAACCGATAAAGAACTGGTCGATTTAGTGGAGATGGAGGTGAGAGATCTTCTTACTAAATATGGTTTTCCGGGTGATAAAGTCCCGGTTGTCCGCGGTTCAGCATTAAAAGCTTTATCTGATGATGCAGAAGCAGTAAAAGCGATTGAAGATTTGATGAAAGCAGTGGACGAATACATTCCGGAACCAGTACGGGAAATTGACAAGCCATTCTTAATGCCGGTAGAAGATGTTTTTACGATTTCCGGAAGAGGAACGGTGGTGACCGGAAGAGTAGAAAGAGGAATTTTGAAGCTAAATGAAGAAGTAGAATTAGTTGGTTTAAAAGAAACAAAAAAAACAGTGGTTACCGGAGTTGAAATGTTTAGAAAAACATTAGATGAAGCAAGAGCAGGTGATAATGTGGGTTTGCTTTTAAGAGGAATAGAGAAAACCGATGTTTTGCGGGGTCAGGTAATTGCAAAGCCGGGAAGTATTACGCCTCATACAGAATTTGAAGCAGAGATTTATGTTTTAACCAAAGAAGAAGGAGGAAGACATACTCCTTTTTTCAACGGCTATAGGCCGCAGTTTTACATCAGAACTACTGATATAACCGGAGAAGTAACCTTGCCTGCCGGAGTTGAGATGGTGATGCCGGGTGATAATATTAAAATTACGGCCAAACTTATTTATCCCGTTGCCTTGGAGCAAAATCTGAAATTTGCTGTGCGCGAGGGTGGTCGAACAGTTGGCGCAGGCGTAATAACTAAAATTATCAAATAATGACTGATATTTTTTAGACAATTAAAATATAAATTGTGGTAGCACCTTTATATGCCAAAAGGAAGGATTCGTATTAGACTTAAAGCTTATGATCATCGGTTGATTGATGATACTTGTCAAAAGATCGTTGATACCGCAATAAGAACAGGAGCCGCTGTTGCCGGGCCTGTTCCCTTGCCGACAAAAAAAGAGGTATATGTAGTCAATAAATCAACTTTTATTGATAAGGATGCCCGTGAGCATTTTGGTTTATTAATTCATAAGCGATTAATCGATATTGTTAATCCCACCAATCAAACAATCGATTCGTTAATGCACTTGGAACTTCCTGCCGGAGTTGAGGTTGAGGTAAAAATGTAGTTTTATTTTTTTGGAAAATTTATTTTCTTTCAATTTTTATCTTTCAAACTTTTGCTATTTGGTTAAAATTATTTTTTTTTACTTTTTATTATATTGATGGATTTTGCCATAAATTTTGCCGATTAAAGTTAGTCGATTGATATAAAAACGAGTTAAGAAGATTAATAAATTTACCTTATAAAGTTAATATTTCAATTTTAAAAATAAAATTTTAAGGTTTTTTCTACTTTGTTAGAGGCGAAAAGTTCATTTGCACTTTTTAAAAAATGTTATATAATATTAATATTTCATGACAGAAATTAAAAAATTTAAGGATAATCTTTTTTAAAGTTTTGCCGGATTGGACGGCTGTAAAGACCCCCAATCCGGGGTCTTTTTTGTTTTATGACCAGTTTTATTATAGGAGAAAAGGGATCATCATCCCAAATATTTGATGAAAACGGCCATCGCTGGCCGGTAACTAAAATATTAACCTCTCCCTGTTATCTTATTGATATTAAAAGCAAAGATAAAGACGGTTATTTTTCTTGTCTTTTAGCTTTCAAACAAGTTAAGAATATTAAAAAATCAGTTTTGGGGAGATTAAAAAAAGCGGGGGTTAAAACCCCGCTTCGTTTTTTAAAAGAAATCAGATTGGATGATTTTGAAAATGATGTTTCAGTGATTAAAGATGAAAAAGGAGAAAGAATTTTGGGTCTTGAGTTTAAAAGCTTAAATTTAAAGATTAATATCGGAGAACAGATCAATCCTAAATTAATGTTTAAGATAGGGCAAAAAGTAACAGTTTCAGGAATAAGCAAAGGTAAGGGTTTTGCCGGTGTGGTTAAGCGTCATGGTTTTGCCGGGGGACCCCGAACTCATGGGCAGTCTGATCGGGAAAGAGCTCCGGGATCCATCGGTCAAACCACAACTCCGGGAAGAGTTTTAAAAGGAAAAAAAATGGCAGGAAGAATGGGTGGAAAAAGAATTACTGTTAAAAATCTTAAGCTGGTCGATATTGGTGATGATTATTTAGTAGTTGCCGGTCTTGTTCCCGGAGCAAAAGGTGGTTTGTTGGAGGTTATTAGTTAATCCTCTCTGACGCGATAATTTTTTTTAAAATGCCAAGAACTAAAAAAACAATAAAAAAAGAAAATAAAAAGGAAAAGCAGTTATCTTTGATTAAGTATTTTCCTGATGGCAGGAAAGAAAATTTAACATTGGAGAAAAAAATTTTCGATATTAAAATTAATCCAAGAAATTTAGCCTTATATACGCGGGTTTATCTTGCCAATCAAAGACAGGGAACCGCTTCGACAAAAACAAGAAGTGAGGTTTCCGGATCGACAAGAAAAATTTATCGTCAAAAGGGAACAGGAAGAGCTCGACACGGCGATATTAAAGCCCCGATTTTTGTGGGCGGCGGTGTGGCTTTTGGACCAAAGCCGCGCGATTATTATTTAAAATTAAACAAAAAACAAAAGAAAAAGGCATTACTTGAAGCTTTGATTTATCAGTTTAACCAAGGTAATCTTTTAATCTTTGATAATAATTTTTTAACCATTAAACCAAAGACAAAACAACTTTATTCGTACTTCAGGCAAAATAATTTGAACTCTAATAAAAAATTAATCGTTTTGTCAAAAATGGAAAAAAATAATTTAACCTTAGCCGGAAGAAATATTGATAATTTAAATTTTGTTTCTCTGGAAAGTTTAAATCCCTACTATATTTTAAAAGCCCAAAAAGTTATTTTTTTAGAAGATGCTTTTAAGAATTTAATTAAAAAGTATGAAAATTAATGAAGTGGTTATCAGTCCATTAATAACTGAAAAAACAACAAATTTAGCCAAAGATAATTTTTATGGTTTTTTGGTTAATAAAAAAGCCAATAAATTTCAGATAAAAACGGTTTTGGAAGATTTATATAAAGTTGAGATTTCAGAGGTAAAAATTATTAATCGAAAAGGAAAAAAAGTCAGGCGGGGTAAATTTTTAAAGGAAAAGCAACTGTCTGATTATAAAATCGCTTATGTTAAATTAGTTAAGGGCAGTTTTGATTTTTTCCCAAAAGCTTAAAAAAATATGAAAGAGACTATTGTTGATAAAAAAGCTCAACCGGAAAAAACTCTAATTAAGATTTTAAAAAAACACTCCGGTCGTGATAATACCGGTAAAATTTCTGTTCGTCATCAGGGAGGCAGACAGAAAAGATATTACCGGATTATTGATTTTAAAAGAGATAAAAGAGACATTGAGGCAAAGGTTTTACGAATAGAAAAAGACCCAAACCGTAATAGCTTCATAGCTTTGGTGGAATACAAGGATGGTGAAAGACGTTATATTATTTATCCCCACCATTTAAAAGTGGGAGATACAATTATCTCTTCAGAAAAAGCAGAGATTAATATTGGTAACGCTTTGCCGTTAAAAAAAATACCCCTTGGAATTTTAGTGCACAATATTGAACTTTATCCCGGAGCAGGGGCTCAAATAGTAAGAGGAGCAGGAACAGCGGCTCAGGTTTTGGCTAAGGAAGGTGGTTATGTTCATTTGAAACTACCATCGGGAGAGATTAGAAAATTTCATGAGAATTGTTGGGCCACTGTTGGACAAGTTGGCAATATTGAATATAAAGACGAAATAATAGGAAAAGCCGGAAGAAAGATTTTAATGGGTATCCGGCCTACGGTAAGGGGAACCGCTCAAAATCCCAGAAGTCATCCTCATGGAGGTGGTGAGGGTAGGTCAGGTGAGGGTATGCACCCAAAGACGCCATGGGGTAAACCAGCAAGAGGTAAAAAGACCAGAAAAAAAAATAAATGGAGTGACAAATTAATTGTTAAAAGAAGAAAATAAAATTATGGAAAAAACTTTTTATTTTAAAAATTTACCAATTGCGCCAAAAAAATTAAGATTTTTGTTACCGGAGGTAAAAAAGATATCACCGGTTAACTCTTTAGATTATTTAGAGTATTTAACAAAAAAAGGCGCAAAAATTTTAAAAAAAGCAATAAAAAATGCGATTGATACAGCAAAATCCAGTTTAAAAATTAATGAAAATGAATTAAAATTTAAAACCTTAGCGGTTGATGAAGGACGAAAGTTAAAAAGATATCGTCCCGGGGGGCGGGGAATTGTCAAGCCAATTATTCGACGTTTTTCTCATTTAAAGATTGTTTTGGCAACCAAAGATACAGTAGTAAAAAGAGACTCAGGTTCTTTAACAAAAGACAAAAAAATAAAAAGAACCAACGTTCAAAAAATAAATAAACAAAAAATAGAAAAAAAGTTAAAAATTAGAAAAAATAAATAATTTATGGGGCAAAAAGTTCATCCAAAAGGATTAAGACTCGGAATCGTTTTTAACTGGAATTCCCGCTGGTTTTTTTCGTCAAAAAAACTATATCAAAGGACTTTGATTTCTGATATTAAAATTCGTGATGGTTTAATGAAAAAGCTTTCTTTTGCTTCCGTGACGCAAGTTGACATAGAAAGAGCAATTAATAAAATTACGGTGATAATTTTTTCAGTTAAACCGGGAATGATTATTGGTCGTGGCGGTAAAGGTTTGGAAGAAATTAAAAAATTTATCTTATCATTTTTAGATCAAAAAAAAGGAAAAAAGGAAATTAAGGTTGAAATTAAAATTGAACCGGTAAAAAAACCTTATTTAAATGCTTATTATACGGCTCAATCAATCGCCGAAAAGTTAGTGAAAAATTATCCCCATCGGGCGGTTGTTCATCACGCAATGGATCGGATAATTGAAGCGGGAGCAAAAGGGGTAAAGATTCAACTTGGCGGAAGAATTGGCGGTGCTGAAATATCAAGAAGAGAAAAATATTTTTTGGGAACAGTTCCAACATCAACAATCAGGGAAAATATTGATTTTGCTAAATATCCGGCTTTAACCCGATCCGGTTATGTTGGAGTAAAAGTTTGGATTGCTAAATAAATTAATTTTATGTTAATTCCCAAAAGACAAAAATATCGTAAACAATTTCGGGGTGTTTTTAGAAGAATTGCTATTAAGGGTCATGAATTGAATTTTGGTAGTTATGGAATTAAGGCATTAGAAGCAGGATGGATTAAGGATAAAGAGATTGAGGCAGCAAGAGTTATTTTAGCCAGAGCAACTAGAAAAAATGGAAAATTTTGGATTCGTATTTTTCCTGATAAGCCATATACCAAAAAACCACCAGAAGTAACAATGGGCGCCGGAAAAGGAGATGTGGCTTATTATGTAGCTTCAGTTTCACCGGGAAGAATTCTTTTTGAGATTGATGGTTTAAAAGAGAATGAAATAAAAGCGGTTTTAAAAAATGTGATTTCAAAATTATCAGTTAAGGCAAAAATTGTTGGTAAAAACTAATGAGAAAATTATCAGCTAATTTTAAGGAAAAGTCAGTTAAGGAACTGGAAAAAGAAATTACAAAATTAAGAGAAGAAATTGCTAAATTAAGAGTAGAATCTAAAGTCAACCAACCAAAAGACACCAATCTTTTATTTAAAAAACGAAAGCAGTTAGCACAGATATTAACTATTTTAACTGAAAAAAAGGAATTAGAAAAGTTAAAAATTTAAGTTAGAAATAATATGCCTAAAATATTAGTAGGAAAAGTTGTTTCCGATAAAATGAAAAAAACCGTTGTTGTTAAGGTAGAAAAAAAATTTCGTCATCCCTTGTATGAAAAAGTAATTACAAGACATAAAAAATATAAAGCCCACAATGAGGATTTAAAATTAAAAGAGGGTGATACAGTAAAAATAATTGAAACAAGACCAATTTCCAAAGATAAACATTTTAAAGTTTTGGAAAAAATTAACTGAATAAAAATATGTTAAGACCAAGATCAATTTTAAATGTTGCTGATAATACCGGCGCCAAAAAAGCAATGATGATTGGCCTACCAAAGAAAGGAAATCGTTTGGTGGCTTATATTGCTGATGTAATTACTGTGGTTATTAAAGAAGCCTTGCCATATTCTCAGGTAAAAGAAGGCGATATTATGCCGGCAGTTATTGTGCGAACAAGAAAAGAGCTTCGAAGGAAGGATGGTAGTTACATCCGTTTTGATGATAACGCCTGTGTAATTTTAGCCGGTAAAGAAGCTAAAGATCCAAAAGGAACACGGATTTTTGGTCCAATTGCTAAAGAGGTAAAGGACGCCGGTTTTAACAAAATCGCTAGTTTAGCAGAAGAGATTTATTAAAAGTTTTTTTTGAAGATTATGAAGATTAAAAAAGGCGATAAAGTAAAAATAATTTATGGTAAGGATAAAGGCAGAGAAGGAACAGTAGAAAAAGTTTACAAAAAAACCAATAAGATTTTGATTCCGGGGGTCAATCTTTATAAAAGACATATTAAGAAAAACGAAAAAATGCCACAGGGAGGAATCATTGAGATTCCACGACCGCTTGATGCGGCGAAAGTAATGCTTATTTGTCCTAAATGTAAAAGATTAACCCGGATCGGTTTTGTTACTGAGGGAAGAAAAAAGTTTCGTTTTTGTAAGAAATGTCAAAGTAAAATATAAATTTTAGTTAATTTTTACTATGGATTTTAAAGATTTTTATCAAAAAGAAGTAAGACAAAAACTGATGAAGGAATTAGGAATTAAAAATCCTTTAGCCGTTGCTAAAGTAGAAAAAATTGTTATTAATGTTGGCGCCGGAGAAGCAGTCCAAAATAAGAATGTTTTGGAAAAGATTCAGGAACAAATTGCTTTAATTTCAGGACAAAAACCAGTTATTACTAAAGCCAGAAAGTCGGTTTCGGCTTTTAAAATACGAAAGGGGTTACCAATCGGAGTAAAAGTAACCCTTAGGGGAAAAAGAATGTATCATTTTTTGGAGAAATTAGTTAAAATAGTAATTCCCCGGATTCGTGATTTTCGAGGCATTGTTGAAAGCGCACTTGATCAAAATGGTAATTTAAATTTAGGATTTTCTGAGCAAACTATTTTTCCGGAAATTGATTTTGACAAGATCGACAAAATTCGCGGTTTACAGGTAACCATTGTTACCAATACCAAAAACAGGGAAATGGCGAAAAAATTATTTGAATTTTTAGGTATCCCGTTCTATGGCAAAAAAATCTGATGAGGTAAAATTTTTAAAAAAACAAAAATATAAGGTTAGAAATCGAAACCGATGTCCATTTTGTGGACGGGCAAGAGCTTATCTTCGACGTTTTGGTATGTGTCGGATTTGTTTTCGCGAAAAGGCACTGCAGGGAGAAATTCCCGGTGTTAAAAAAATTTCTTGGTAAATTTAATAAAAATTATGGCGCGTTCAACTAAAAAAGGACCATATATTGACGAAAAAATTTTTAAAAAGGTGATGAAACAGAAAGAAACCGGCGAAAGAACGCCGATTAAGACATGGGCAAGGGACTCGCAAATTGCTCCGGAATTTGTCGGTCACCGGTTTGCCGTCCATAACGGTCATAAGTTTATTGAAGTATTTGTAACAGAATCTATGGTTGGACATCGGTTGGGTGAGTTTGCTCCAACCCGGACTTTCCGTGGTCACGGAAAGGTGACTAAAAAAATAGTTGAACCAACATAAAAATATGGAAACCAATAATTTTGCTGATTTGATAATTCGGATAAAAAACGGCTATTTGGCCCAGAAAAAGGTGGTTGTATGCCGTTATTCAATTTTTAATTTGAATATTTTAAAAAAACTTAAAGAATTAAATTTTATTAAAGATTTTAAAGAAAACGATGACAAGAAAAAGATCTTAGTTGAGCTTTTGTATCAAGATAATCAACCGGCATTAACCGGCGTTAAAATTCAGTCCCGTCCCGGTAGAAGGATTTATCGTTCTTATAAAGAGCTAAAACCGGTTTTGAGTGATTTAGGTTTTTCCATCATCTCTACTCCCAAGGGGATATTAACTAATAAGGAAGCAAAAAAATTAAAAGTTGGTGGCGAGATTTTATTTGATATTTGGTAAGAATTTATAAAAAGCTATGTCAAAAATAGGAAAAAAACCAATTCACATATCAGAAAAAGTTGAGATTGAAATTAATCATCCTTCAATTGTCATTAAGGGACCGGAAGGGAGTTTATCATTTAAAATACCCGACGGTTTGCGGGTTGAGATTAAGGAAGGAAACATTTTTATTTTAAAAGAAAAAGAAAATAAAAAAATTAATGCCCTGCATGGATTATATCGTCAGCTGATTAACAATGCAGTATTAGGGGTGCAGAAAAAATGGGAAAAGCGGTTAATTGTCTTTGGAACCGGTTATAATGCAAAACTTCAGGGAGACGATTTAGTTTTAAAACTTGGTTTTTCTCATCCGGTGGTTTTTAAAAAAAGAGAAGGAGTTGAGTATAAAGTAGAAAAAGAAACGATTATTTCAATTTTGGGCATTGATAAGCAATTGGTGGGTGAAGTCGCCTATCAGATTCGTCAACTTAGGCCGCCCGATTCTTATAAGGGAAAAGGTATTCGATTTGATGGAGAAAAATTAAAACTTAAACCAACAAAAAAGGTTAAGGGAGGTGCCTCTGTTTAATCAATTTTTAAAATTAATTTATGAAAAACATTAATCGTGATCGAAAATTGAGAAGAAAAAGAAGAGTAAGCGCTAACATTACCGGAACAAGTCAGGTTCCAAGAATATCCGTATTTCGTTCTAATCGTTATATTTATGCGCAGGCAGTTGATGATCAAAAAAGAAATACAATTACCAGTTCTTCGAGTCTTTTTTTAAGGAAAAATAAAAAAATCGGGAAGAAGATGAATAAAAAAGAGGAGGCAAGGTTAGTAGGTTTAGATTTAGCCCAGAAATTAAAAAAAATTAAAATTAATCAAGCGGTTTTTGATCGTGGTCGATACCATTATCATGGTCGGGTAGCCGCCTTGGCTGATGGTTTGCGTGAAGGGGGAGTTAAAATATAAGTTAGATTAATTTTAAATAAAATGGTAAAAAATAATCATCAGGAAGAAAAAAAACTGGAAGAAAAGGTTCTTTTAGTTCGTCGTGTGTCCAAAAAAACTCCCGGCGGTAATTATATTAGTTTTTCTGCGTTGGTGGCGGTTGGTGATCGTCGAGGAAGCGTTGGTGTGGGTTTGGGAAGAGCCTTGGAAGTACCACCGGCGATTCAAAAAGCCATAAACTACGCTAAAAAACACATGATTAAAATACCTCTTTTTAAAAGGAGTTTGCCTCACGAAATAAAATTAAAATATAAAGCGGCAAAGGTTTTGTTTAAACCGGCACCAGAGGGAACCGGTCTTAAAGTTGGAAGTGTGGCGCGGGTGATTTTTGATTTAGCGGGAATTGAAAATGCTTCGGGTAAAATTATTGGCTCAAGAAATCAAATTGTTAATAGTTATGCCGTTTTAAAAGCATTATCTAAATTAAAAAAAAGAAAATGACAGCAACATTTTTATCCAATTTGCCAAAGATTATTCATCGGCCCAAAAAACGCCGCGGTCGCGGTTTGGGCAGCGGTAAGGGTGCTAAATCTGGTCGCGGAACCACCCGTCATCAAAAAGCACGCGAATCAATTCCTCTTCATTTTGAAGGAGGGCAGGGAAGAATTATTAAAAAATTTCCTCTTCTTAGGGGAAAAGGAAGAAATAAACCAAAAAAGTCCAAAAAGCAGAAAAAGAAGGAATTTTATCAAAAAAAATTAGTGAAGAAAAACTATGAAGGAGATAAAAAATAAAATCAAAATTCTATTTTCTGATCCGCAATTAAAGAAAAAATTAATTATTACTTTTTTTATTCTTTTTATTTTTCGCTTATTTGTTTTTTTACCGGTACCAACGATTGATTTAGTTCGATTGAGGGTTCTCTTTGGTCAAAATCAATTCTTATCATTTTTAGATATTTTTTCCGGTGGGACTCTGATTAATTTTTCAGTTATGGCTTTGGGACTCAATCCCTATATTAATGCCTCGATCATAGTTCAGCTTTTAAGCGTTATTTTTCCCAAGCTTGAACAGTTAAGCAAAGAGGGAGAATATGGTCGCTTTAAGATTAATCAATATACCCGCTTTTTAACACTACCGCTGACAGTTATTCAATCAATAGGAATTTATTTTCTTTTACATAATCAAAAAATTATTGTTTCCTTAACTCCACTGGAATTTATTTCTTTTATTGCTACTTTATTGGCGGGAACTTATATTTTAATCTGGTTTGGTGAGTTAATCTCGGAGTTTGGTTTAGGTAATGGTATATCACTTTTAATTTTTGCCGGAATTGTCGGCCGATTACCGACATTTATCGGGAAGACAACTTTAACAATGAGCCAGGAGACGGTTTTTAATTTTATAATTTTTATTATTTTGGCAATTTTGGTAATGGCTTTGGTTGTATTTATAAATGAGGCGACAAGAAAAATTCCTGTTTTTTATGCCAGAAGAATTAAGGGCAACCGGATCTATCAGGCGGCTAATAATTTTTTGCCGTTAAAGCTAAACCAAGCCGGAGTAATTCCCATTATATTTGCGGTTTCTTTTGTTTTATTTCCCCAGCTGATTGGTAATTTTTTAGCCGGGGCGAAAAATAAATTAATTTCCGGACTGGCTAATTTTTTGATTACAATCTTTAATCCTTCCGGTTTTATCTATAATCTTCTTTATTTCTTTTTAGTAATCGGATTTACTTTTTTTTATACAATTGTTGTTTTTAGTCCAAAAAAAATTGCAGAAGAATTACAAAAAAACGGCGGTTTTATTCCGGGAATAAGACCGGGTTTATCAACTAAAGAATATTTAGAGAAAGTTTTATATAAAATCACCAGCGTTGGAGCTTTATTTTTAGGTTTGATTGCCGTTCTTCCTACTATTGTTGCCAAAATTACTGATAATCCCGATTTGGTTATTGGCGGAACCAGTATCTTAATTGTTGTCTCTGTGGTTTTGGAAACTTTTAAAATGCTTGAATCCCAATTAATAATGAAAAGTTATGAAAAGTTTTTAAAATAAAAATTATGGCAAAAAAAGGTTCCCGGATTCTTATTGGTTTAGTTTGTGATGTTTGTGGTAATCAAAATTATATTACCGAAAAAAATAAAATTAATACCACAGACCGGTTAAAAATTAAAAAATACTGCTCTTTTTGTAAAAAAAGAACAGTTCATAAAGAAAATAAACGGTTGGATTAGTTTATGAAATTAATTTTAATTGGCATTCAGGGATCGGGTAAGTCAACCCAGGGTAATTTATTATCAAAACAATTAGGAATTCCCTATCTGTCCACCGGCCACATTTTTCGTCAGATTGCCAAAGAGAAAACCGCTTTAGGTCGTTACATCAAAGAAACTATCAATGCTGGGCTTTTGGTTCCCGATGAAAAAACAATCCGGATTGTTAATAATTATCTTTCCCGTCCTGAATATAAAAAAGGATATATTTTGGATGGTTTTCCAAGAACGTTGGAGCAGGCAAAAAAATTTAAAAACAATGTCGATAAAGTCATTTACTTAGAAATTTCTGAAAAGGAAGCAATATGGCGTTTATTTCACCGGGATGACGGAGAAAGAGAAGATGAGACTTTGCCGGCGTTGCGGAAACGAATTAAATTATTTTTTAAACATACATTACCGGTAATTGATTATTACCGGAAAAAGAAAAAACTGATTGAAATTGATGGTTCAAAATCAATTTCCGACGTTAATCAGGAAATTCTTAAAAATTTAGGCAAACAACTGATTAAAAATCATATTATTAATTGGAAGAAGAAACAAAAAACTATTATTGCCATTGTTGGTTTAGCGGGAGTCGGAAAAACCGATGCGGCTAACTATTTTAAAAATAAGGGTCTGCCAACAATTTCTTTCGGTAAGATTATTAATGAATACGTAGAAAAAAATGGATTGCCTCATACCAATGAAATTCACCGAAAGCTAAGAATGGAGTTTCGTCAAAAGTATGGAATGGAAGCGATGGCGGTTTTAAATGAAAAAAAAATTAAACAGGGCCTGAAAAAAAATATGGTTTTGATCATTGATGGAATGCGTTCATGGGAAGAGTATTTATATCTTAAAAAAAGGTTTCCTAATGTGAGAATTTTTATCTTAGCTTTGTTTGTTGATAAAGATTTAAGATACAAACGATTATCAGAAAGAAAAGACAGAAAAGGCCTTTATGGGGAAGAAAGGGATATTAGTGAATTGATAGAAAGCAATATGGGGCCAACGATTGCTTTTGCTGATTATTTGATTAAAAACAATTTTTCCAAGGAGGAATTTTTTGATAAGCTGGAGGAGGTCTATCGGATTATCTATTTTTCTTGAAAAATTTTTATGATCAGTTATAAAACTGAAGAAGAGATTAAAATAATGGCTCAAGGTGGAAAAAAACTACGACGGATTATTAATCAATTGATAAGTGAAATTAGACCGGGGATAACTACTTTAATGATAGAAGAAAAGGCAAGAAAGTTGATTAAAGAAGAAAAAGCAGATATATCTTTTAACAAAGTTAAAGGTTATCATTTTGCCACTTGCTTGCCGGTTAACGAACAGATTGTTCATACGCGTCCATCAGGAAGAAAGTTAAACGAGGGTGATTTACTGACCATTGATATGGGTGTTTTTTACAAGGGATTTCATACCGATTGTGCCGAAACAATAGTGGTCGGAAAAAAAGAAGAGGGAGAGATAAAAAAATTTTTGGATTCAGGAAGAAAAGCTTTGGAAAGGGCTATCAGCAAAGCAAAAAATGGTGCTTATTTGGGTGAGATTTCTTTAGCTATTGAGCAAACAATAAAAAAGAGCGGTTATTTTATCATAAAAAGACTTACCGGTCATGGAATCGGTAGAAATTTACATGAAGATCCCTTTGTTTTTGGTTTTTTAAATAAGCCAGTTAGTGAGACATTAAAAATTAAACCGGGTTTGGTTATAGCAATTGAGGTTATTTATTCAAAGGGAACTGCTGAAATGCAGCCTGAGGAAGGCGATGCTTGGTCGGTGGTTACCAAAGATGGTAGTTTATCGGCTTGTTTTGAAAAAACAGTGGCGGTTTTAAATAATAATACTTTAGTTTTAACTTAGTTTTTTGAACTTTAAAAAGTGAAAAAATTATGTTAAAATATTATCTTTATAGTAAAAAGATAAATTATGAAAGATAATTTTATTGTTGTGGAGGGAGAGGTGTTAGAAAATCTTCCCAATACCCTTTTTCGGGTAAAATTAAAAGATTCTGAAAAAATCATCTTATGTTATCTATCAGGAAAATTAAGGAAAAATTATATTAAGATTTTACCGGGAGATAAAGTCCGGATTGAAATTAGTCCTTATGATTTGGAAAGAGGACGGATTATTTATCGATTATAAAAAATAAAATTATAAATAAGTAAAATAAGGTTTATGAGAATAAAAGCTTCGGTAAAAAAAATTTGCTCGAAATGTCAGTTGGTTAAACGCAAGGGAAAATTATATATTATTTGCCAAAATCCAAAACATAAACAGCGGCAAAAATAAATAAAAATAATTAACAGTTCAGCTATTAATAATGAGAATCTTAGGAGTTCCATTACCCGATGACAAACGCATCGATTTTGCTTTAACATTGATTTATGGTATTGGTTGGAATCGGGCGCAAAAGATTTTAAAGGCAACAAAAATTGGTCCGGATAAAAAAATTCACCAACTATCAGAAGAGGAAATAAAAAAAATCACCGACTTTATCGAAAAGAATTATAAGGTGGAGGGAGACTTACGGGAGGAAATCAATGAAAATATCAAGCGACTGAAAGAAATCAGCTGTTATCGGGGAATAAGACATATTCGGGGTTTACCGGTTCGTGGTCAGCGGACGCGGTCTAATGCCCGGACTAAACGGGGTAAAAGAAAAACGGTGGGCGCTTTGAAAAAAGAGGCTTGGGCAAAGTTAGAACAGGCAAAATCTAAAACCGCATCAACCACAAAAAAATAAGTTAGTTAATAATTTTTAATTTATGAAAAAAAATAAAAAAAGACAAAATAAAGTAGTCGAAAGGGGTAAGATTCATATCTTAGCCACATTTAATAATACTTTTATTACCGTCACTGATGAAAAAAACAACCCGATTGTTGTTGGTTCATGCGGACAATACGGGTTTAGCGGGACAAGAAAGTCCACTCCCCACGCAGCAACAGTGACTACCGAAGCGACTTTAAAAAAAGCAATTGCCGAATATGGTTTAAGAGCCGCTGATGTTTTTGTTAAAGGAATTGGTCCCGGAAGAGAAGCCGCTTTGCGAGTGATAAAAAATTCAGAGATTGATGTTTTAAGGTTAATTGATATTACGCCAATACCTCACAATGGGGTTAGGCCACCAAAGATAAGAAGAGTCTGATTAAAAATTTAAATTAAATTGAAAATAAATGAGATATACAGGTCCAAGAAATAAAATTGCAAGACAGCTTGGTGTTGATCTGGGTTTAAAAAGGCCCGGCACAAAATCACATAGCCGGTTATTAAAAAGGTTAAATATTCCTCCGGGGCAGCACGGGTTTTCCGGACGAAAAAAAATTTCAGAAAGAGGATTGCAGCTTAGGGAGAAACAAAAATTAAGATTTATGTTCGGGATCAGTGAAAAACAACTGAAAAATTATTTTAAAAAAGCCTCGCAAAAAAAGGGAAATACCGCTTTATATCTCTGCCAGTTTTTGGAAAGAAGACTGGATAATGTTTTATATCGTTTAGGTTTTGCTCCCACCCGTGCTTCCGCCAGACAGTTGATTGTTCATAAGCATATTAAAGTTAATAATAAAACTCTCAATATTCCTTCCTATTTAGTAAAAACCGGTGATATAATAACCTTTACTAAAGATAAAATTTTGCAGGTGCCGGAGATAAGGGAAACTCTGGAAAACAAAGATTTAATTATTCCTGACTGGTTAAAAAGAGAAAACAATAAGGGAATAATTATTGCCGAACCATCAGGTGAATTGATCGAAAAACAGGTTCATTTGCGATTAGTGATTGAATATTATTCCCGTTAAAAATTCACAAAAATTTTTATGATAACACCAAATTATTCAACGGAAAAAGTGGAGGAAAATGCCACTTATGGTAAATTTATTATTGAACCGTTACCACAAAGTTTTGGTCATACTTTTGGTCACTCTTTGCGACGGACTCTTCTTTCATCACTTGAAGGAGCGGCAATCACTCAGGTAAAGATTGAGGGCGTTTCCCATTTTTTTTCGCCTTTAATTGGGGTAAAAGAAAGCGCTTTAGAGTTGGTTTTAAATTTAAAAACAGTTAAATTTGAGTTGCCAAATAATAATATTGCCAAGGTTTTTTTAGAAAAAAAAGGCGCCGGAAAGATATTTTCCAAAGATTTAAAAGGAGAAGTAAAAGCGATTGATGGCGATATTTATTTAGCCGAAATTACCGATAAAAAGGGAAAGCTGGTTTTGGAAGCTTTTGTTGAAAGAGGAGTTGGTTTTTTATCGGCTGAAGAGCAGGAAAAAAAGGAATTTGGCTTTATTCCCGTTGATGCTTATTTTTCTCCCATTGTTAAAGTAAACTATCAGGTTGAAGAGGCCCGGGTTGGAAAAAAAACTAATTTTGATCGGTTGATAATTGAAGTTTGGACCAATGGTGCGATTAAACCTTCTGATGCCTTAAGGCAGGCCGGTCAGATATTGACTTCCCATTTTGATTATCTTCTTTCAGGAAAAGATACACCTAAACCAAAAATAGATATAATTGCTCAACAGGAGAAGGAGAAAAACGATAATCGTTTTGCTGATATTATTATTGATGAATTAAATCTTCCCTCAAGAGTAATCAATGCTCTTTTGCGGGAAAAAATTGAGACAGTGGCTGACTTACTTAAAGTGGGTAAAGATAAATTAATTGGGATGAAGGGAGTAGGGAGAAAATCAATTGAATTAATTGAGGAAGAGATAAAAAAACTGGGAGTAAATTTAAGTAAAGAATAATATTAATTGATTTAAATTCAAACATATGATGCGTCACCGGGTAAAAAAAATAAAATTTAAAGGCGGTTATGATGCGACGAGAATGTTGATAAAAAAATTATCTTATAACTTTTTCACCCGGGGAAAGATAACAACCACCTTAACTAAAGCCAAGATATTAAAATCACGGATTGAAAAATTAGTAGGAAAGATGAAAGAAGAAAATGAGAAGAATAAGAATTTTTTCATTAATTATTTTGGTAAAAAAAAATTGTTACCTCTTTTTTTTAAAGTAATTGGTCCGGTTTTTAGGGATATAAGCGGTGGTTATGTTCGGATTATAAAAATTGGAAGAAGAGATTCTGATGGTGCGGAAATGGCAAAATTGGAGTGGACAAAGCCGGTGGTCTATCCCCAAAAAGAAGTTAAGAAAAAGAAGACAAAATAATATGGTAAAGCCAACTATTTCAACTAAACCATTAAAGTTAAAGGATATTAAACGGGAATGGCATTTAGTAGATGCAGCTGATAAAGTTTTAGGGCGATTAACTCCACAAATCGCCAAGCTTTTACAGGGAAAACACAAAAGAAGTTATGTTCCCAGCCTTGATATGGGTGATTATGTGGTTGTTATTAATGCCAAAAAAATAAAAGTTACCGGTAAAAAACAGGAGCAAAAAATATATACCCGTTATTCCGGATATCCCGGCGGTTTAAAAAAAATTCCGTTTGAGAAATTAAAAGAAAACAGGCCGGAAGAAATAATCAAACACGCAGTTTCGGGAATGCTGCCTAAAAATAAATTAAGAAAGAAGCGTATCGCCCGCCTGTATGTTTTTCCTGATGAAAATCATCCATTTTCCGATAAGTTTAAAAATTTAAATTGATTCTGATATGGCAAAAAAAACTAAAGATATTAAATATTATGAGGGAGTTGGCCGGAGGAAAGAATCCGTGGCTATTGTTCGCCTTTATGTTGTTGATAAAAGTGGTTTAGTTGCTGTTGGTAATTTAAAGATTAAAAGAGGAGAAATTTATGTTAATGGGAAACCGATTGATTTGGTATTTACATCACCTGATGAAAGAATAATTTACCAAAGACCATTAAAAATTACCGAAAACCAAGATAGATTTGCGATTTCAATAAAAGTTGCCGGTGGGGGGAAAACTGGTTGGCTTGGTGCGATTTCTTTGGGAATTGCGCGGGCTTTGGTTTTGGCTGACCCAAGTCTTAAACCAATTTTAAGGCAAAATGGCTTATTAACCCGGGATTCACGTATCCGTGAGAGACGAAAGGTGGGTACCGGCGGAAAAGCGAGAAGAAAAAAACAATCACCGAAACGATAATGATTTTTTTACCATCATGAATAAAGATTTATCTATTATCATTGTTTCTTATAATAATGCTTCTTTAATTAATTTATGTCTTGATAAACTCTTTGCTTCATTTAAAAGAAGTAACCTTTCTTTTGAAGTCATTGTTGTTGATAATGCTTCAACTGATGAAACGGTTAAAAAATTAAAAAATATAAAAGCTAAAAACAAAAATGTTATTCTTATTGAAAATAAAAAAAATTTGGGTTTTGGAAAAGCCAATAACCAAGGTATAAGAATAGCAAAAGGAAAATATATCTTATTTCTAAATTCCGATGTTATCGTTGAACGAATTGACTGGAAAAAAATAATTGATTTTTTAAATGAAAAACAGGAGATCGGGGCTTTAACGGTTAAGGTTAAACTTAAAAACGGACAGATTGATCCAGCTTCTCATCGGGGATTTCCAACTTTATGGCGGAGTTTTTGTTATTTTTCTTCTTTGGAAAAAAATTTATCTTTTAACTGGTTGTTTAAAAAAATATTTGGCGGCTATCATTTGCTTCATTTAAATTTAAAAACCGTTCATGAAGTGGAAGCAATCTCCGGCGCCTTTTTTTTAACAAGAAAAAAAATTATGGATAAAGTCGGCGGTTTTGATGAGAATTTTTTTATGTACGGTGAAGATATCGATCTTTGTTTAAGAATAAAAAAACTGAATTACAAAATTATTTATTATCCTGATTTTGAGGTTTTGCATTTGAAGCACCAAAGCGGTTTAAAAAGCAAAGATAAGGAAACAGAGACAAGAACAAGATATTATTTTTATCAGGCAATGAAAATTTTTTATCAAAAACATTATCATAAAAAATACCTTTTTTTTGTTAATTTTTTGGTTTACTTTCTTCTTGATCGCAAATTAAAATTATATGAAAAAAATCGGGATTGACGCCAGACTTTTAAATCAAACCGGAGTTGGTACTTATATTCAAAACCTTCTTTTTTATCTTGATCAACATAAATCATTGGATAATCTTTATTATGTTTATCTTTTAAAAAAAGACTTTAATCATATTAACTTTAAAAGCAGCAATATTATTAAAAAAAAAGCTGATTTTCATTGGCATAGTTTTTCTGAGCAGTTAAATTTTTTATCAGTGCTTTTGGGGGATAACCTGGATTTAGTCCACTTCACTTATTTTACTTTTCCTGTTCTTTACCGAAAAAAATTTATTCTTACTGTTCATGATATGACCCCGATTCTTTTTAAAACGGGGCAGGCTTCCACCAGAAATCCATTAATTTATCAGATAAAGCATTTTATTTTTAAAATTGTTTTTTTTGCCGGCTTAAAAAATTCCATTAAGGTCATTGTCCCCACAAAAACGGTAAAAAAACAAATTCTTTCTTATTACGGGAAAGATTTTAAAGATAAAATCGAGGTGATTTATGAGGGTGTTTCTTATTATCTTCTGCAAAAAAATAAAGAAAAAATTAATAAAAAAGAGTTTCCCTATAAAAATTTTTTTCTCTATGTGGGCAATTTTTATCCCCATAAAAACGTTGAAAATTTGATTGAAGCATTTTCAAAAATAGAGGGCGACTATCAATTGATTTTGATTGCTCCCGATGATTTTTTTACCAAAAGACTGGAAAAAAAACTTAAAAAAAAAGAGATTAAAAGAGTTTTTATTTTGAAAAATGTCGGCAAGAATCAAATGGTTTGGTTTTACCGAAACTGTTTGGCTTTGGTTCATCCGTCGTTATCTGAAGGATTTGGTTTAACATTAATGGAGGCGGCTTATTTTGGAAAACCGGTTATTGCTTCAAAAATTGATGTTTTTGAGGAACTGTGGGGGAAGAATTATTTATCTTTTAACCCCAAAGACCCAACTGACATAAGAAGTAAAATTGAGTATTTTTTAGAAAAAAAACCCAATTTTTCCTATGAAAAATTGTTAAGAAAATATTCTTTTGAGAAAATGACCCACAAGACTTTGGAACTTTATCATAAGCTTGTTTAAGCTATAAATTAAAATATTTCAATCATTAATCACCCAATAATCAATAATAAATAACAAATTTTTATTCAATTTTTAATATTTCAATATTTAAATATTTTAATATTGATTAAAAATTCTAAATTAAAAATTAATTTTTAAACCATATACGGACGTCTGCATAAAGATGGCAAAAAAATCCAAATACCTAATAACCAATAACCAATAACCAATAACTAATAACGTCTTTTTTTCTTGAAAAAATTAGGAGGGTTTGGGAGCATTTGAATAATGAAAAAAACAGCAGATAAAACTAATTATTTTTTTGTTGATGAGTCGGGTGATACGGTTTTTTTTGATAAATATGGAAATTTGATTTTAAATAAAGAAGGCATATCAAAAACCTTAATTCTTGGGTTTATAAAAACTCATAATCCAAATGAAATAAGACGGGCAGTTTTAAATTTAAAAGAGCAAATCAAAAAAGATGACTATTTAAAAAATATTCCTTCAATTAAAAAAACTCTTATCGCTTTTCATGCAAAAGATGATACTCCTGAAATAAGAGAAAGATTTTTTAAATTAATTATTACTTTAGATTTTACGGCTGAGGTATTTGTGGCAAGAAAAATACCGGAAATTTTTATTAAAAGGCATAAAAAGAATGAAAATAATTTTTATGATGATTTAATAATTAAACTTTTTGAAAATAAACTTCATTTAGCTAAATTTAATAAAATTTATTTTTCTGTTCGTGGTTCAAAAACACGTCGGATTCCATTGGAAAATGCCATAAAAAAAGCAATTTTAAATTTTGAAAATAAGTGGAAAACAAAAATTAATTCTTCATTTGAAATTATTCCTCAATCTCCATCTGGCGAGCCTTGTTTACAAGTGATTGATTATATTAACTGGGCAGTTCAGCGTGCTTTTGAAAAAAGACAAGATAGATTTTTAAATTTTGTCAAAAACAAAATTGTTTATTTGGTTGATTTATATGATAAAAATAAATATCCTAAAAATTTTTATAACAAAAATAACCCTTTTGATTTAAAAAAAATAAGCCCTCTGTAAACTAGGCGAATTTTCTTCGCGCAAGGCATGAAGCCTACTTTCATTTACAGAGAGCTAATTTAATTATACACGAAATTTTTCCAAAAGTGTCAAGTGTTTTTTAATATTTTTTTCTTCTATTTTTTTTGGACTGAGGAAGGATGAGAAAAAAGCCCCGTGATGCATGCATCACGGGCAGGTTAATAATAATAATAACAAACCAAAAATTCCCTGTCAACCACAATTTATCCCACTACAACAACCCAAAATCAAAAATTCTAACTTTACCATCTTACCAACGGCCGCATAAAAATGGTAAAATTTTTTTAATTAATTTTTGATAAAATCATTTTATGAAAATTTTAAGATATCTATTCTTCTTTCTTATTTTATTATTTGCTACTTTTATTTCTTATCAACTTGGTACAAAAAAAGATAATTTAAATAATAAAAACACCTCCAAAAAATGTCCATTTAATTTAAAAGATAAAAAAGGTATTTTAAAAAAGTATTATCAAAATTCATTTCTTGAAGCTGATGTTTCTTTTACCCCTGAAATTATAGAAAATCCAAAGATTATCAAGTTAAATGAACCTTTTAACTTTTTTGAATTTGAAAAAAATTTATACAAAACTTCAGTTGATAAAGGATGGAGTGAGAGAAATTTTGATGTTGATGGTGATGAAAAAGAAGAAAGAATAATAAGCGCCAATATTGCGATGAATCATGCTCCTCATATTGCTCTTGTTATCAAAAATGACAAAATAATTTTCAAAGCCGAAGGAACAAATGTTTGGATTGAAAAAGTTTTTGATGGGAATGGGTTTGTCTTGAAAAAAACTATTGATTGGATTACAGGAGAAGAACAAATAATAAGATATTTTCCCAAAGACGGTGGTTTTATCCCCTTATGGAAACAAAAATCTTGTCGTGTATCTATTAATTAATAATATTAACTTTTATTTAATTAATTGAAAAAAAGGGAGGGGATTTGGGAGAATAAGGGTAGAGATAATTAATTAAAAAGTTAAAATCGGTTTACACTTGACAACCAAAAATTTTGTGGTATAAGTTATATTATGCAAAATCAAAATCCTCAATATATCTCTACTTCAGATTTAGCCAATATTCTTGGAGTGACTCGTCAAGCAATCCAAAAACGTTTCAAAAATGAGCCAAAGATAAAAACAATTCAAGTAGGTAGTAGTTTTTTATATGTGGTTGATACTTTACCAGAAGATATTAAAGAGCGAATTAAAAAGAGTCAAAAACAAGCCAGTGAAGAGGTTATCAAAAAATCAAAAGAAAAAAAACCGGTTGATTTAAAAAAAGAGCTTTGGAATGCGGCAGATAAACTAAGAGGTAATGTTGACCCAGGCGATTATAAACATATTGTTTTGGGGCTAATTTTTTTAAAATATGTTTCCGATGCTTTTTATCAAACAAAGAAAAAAAACGAATTTAAGGTATCCGATATTTCAAGTCCTTATTATTTAGAAAATGAAGAAGCAAGAAAATTTTATTTAGAGCAAAAAGATCCATACTTGTCGGAGGGAGTTTTTTTTGTCCCAGAAAAAGCTAGATGGGATTACTTATTGGCTAATTCTAGTCAGCCTAATTTCGGTCGGTTATTGGATGAAGCGATGGAATTTTTAGAAGAAGAAAATCCCCAACTGAAAGGAATTTTGCCAAAAGAGTACTCGCGAGTTTTAATTGACAATCAGGTTTTAGTGGAGTTAGTTAATCTTTTTTCAAAGATCAGTTTTTATGATTTTGAAAAGGAAAAAGATCTTTTAGGAGATGTTTATGAGTATTTTTTAGGTCAGTTTGCTGATTCTGAGGGAAAAAGAGGCGGTGAGTTTTTTACACCGCCATCAATTGTTAAACTTTTAGTTGAAATTTTAGAGCCGTATGAGGGAGCAAGGATTTTTGATCCTGCTTGTGGTAGTGGCGGAATGTTTGTTAAATCAGGTGAGTATCTTAAAAATCATCTTAAAGATAGAAATAAGATTTCTTTTTATGGTCAAGAACTAAATCAAACTACCTGGAAGCTTTGTAAGATGAACTTGGCTCTTCGCGGATTAACCGGAACTATTGAACAGGGAAATTCATATTATGATGATAAGTTTTTGGATATGCGTTTTGACTTTGTTTTGTCCAATCCGCCATTTAATGCTTCTTGGGAACCAAAACGACTTTCACCATCTGATCCCCGTTTAAGATATGGAATTCCACCGGCAAGCAATGCCAATTTTTTATGGATTCAGCATTTTATTTATCATTTAGCGCCAAATGGCATGGCTGGCTTTGTTATGGCAAATGGCGCTTTGGCAGTTTCTGGAAAAGAAGGAGAGATAAGAAAAAAAATTATTGAAGATGATTTAGTTGATGTAATTATCGCTTGTCCGCCAAAACTTTTTTTTAATGTCTCTTTACCGGTTTCTTTG